>Ga0247839_1005470_pt1 | contig 15362 bp, 14 predicted proteins | sample LaCruzMarch2015__6_FD_192405 | JGI IMG/M metagenome (GOLD analysis project Ga0247839, IMG submission 192405) | Freshwater microbial communities from meromictic Lake La Cruz, Castile-La Mancha, Spain - LaCruzMarch2015_16m | ecosystem: Environmental > Aquatic > Freshwater > Lake | place: Spain... | reverse complement strand
TGCTGCAAGGCATTGTAATTTCTCAGATTCATCGATTAAAGTGCATACCCAATAAGCTTGGCGCCCGCTAATAATTGCAGCTTCTAATCGATTTATTATTGGTTGTCGTTTTTCTTGGTTAAGAACTGCTGTAATAATATTTTTACGCCCAGGTGGAAGTTCATCAATAACTGATAAATCAAGATGGGAGAATTGAGACATCGCTAAGGTTCTTGGGATTGGCGTTGCCGTCATTAATAGTTGATGAGGGGAGTTTGTTTCATTTTGACCTTTTTGTTGCAGGAGGAGGCGTTGTTCAACTCCAAAGCGATGTTGTTCATCAATAATTACTAAGCCAAGGTTAGAAAATATTACTTGCTCTTGAAAGAGGGCATGTGTACCTATGATTAATTGGCATTTATTCATTGATATTGCTGCTAAAGTTTCTCTGCGTTCTTTTGCTTTCATTTTTCCAGTTAAACGCATAGTTAATATACCTAAAGGCGAAAACCAATTTTTAAGTGTTTCTGCATGTTGTTCAGATAAAATTTCAGTTGGCGCCATAAAGGCAACTTGAAAACCATTAGCAATAGCTAATAAAGCTGAAATTGCTGCAATTACTGTTTTGCCTGAACCCACATCACCTTGTACTAGCCGTAACATGGGTTTATTTTGGTATAAATCTAGTTTTATTTCTTCAATGACACGATGTTGAGCATTTGTTAACTTAAAAGGTAATATTTGAAAAAATTTTTCGATAATATTATTTCCTTCTTTAAAGGCAGGGGCAGTTAAGGTGTAGCGTTTTTGTCTTGCAAATTGCATAGATAATCTATGAGCTAATAATTCATCAAAAATTACACGCTTTAAAGCAGGATGAGAGCCTTCTTCTAAGGTTTGAATGGCAATATCAGGCGTTGGATTATGTAATTGTTGGATAGCTGTTTTTATTGATTGAAAATAGTGTTGTTTCAAAAGTAGCGGACTCATCCATTCTAGTTTATCTAAATCTTCTTGGCATAAAGTAAGGGCTGATTTTATTATTTGCCTAAGCCGTGATTGGCTTAATCCTTGAGTTGTAGGATAAATGGGAGTTAGCGTTTCCTCAACTAAAAAATCCTCATCTTCATCAAGTAATTGATACTCTGGGTGAATTATTTCTAAATTATTGGCGAATTCTCGTACTTCACCAAAAGCACGAATCTTAGCCGAATCATTAAGCATTTTTACTTGTTGTTTATTAAAATGGAAAAAACGCAATTTTATTATGCCAGTTTTATCTGCAACATAACAATAAAGCATCATGCGTTTGCCATATTTTATTTCTGTTTTACATACCGTACCTGAAATAACACACCAATCATTTGGACGTAGATCTTGAATAGGAGTGATTCTTGTTCTATCTTGATAACGAAATGGGAAATGAAACAATAAATCTTGTATAGTATTAATGCCACATTTAGCAAGCTTTGCAGACAAGTTTGGCCCAATGCCAGATATAGTTTCACAAGGTAGAGAAAGCACCATAAGATTTTCTTAAAAAAGAATTATCATATGTTAACTATAAATAAGTCAGGAGTAAATGAAATGAACCGTACAGTAAATTATGCTGCTGGATTTATTTTAGTATGGATAGTAGGTAATTTTCTTATCCTTGGTAGAGGGATGTTGATTCCCTTCTTTATCGCATTATTAATCTGGAATTTATTAAATACAACAAATAATGTAATACAAAAGACTCCGATTATTGGGGCATGGCTTCCTGGTTGGTTATGTAAAATTTTATCTTTGTTAGTGGTAATTATGTTTGTTAAAATATTATTAGATATTATAACAAATAATGTAAATGATGTTATTAGTGCATCAACAAGGTATCAAGAACATTTGATGCAAATTTTTAATAATATTGATAAGCATTATCGTCTGAAAGTTTTAACAAGTTTTAATGGTTTTTTAGATAATTTAAATCTGCAATCTGTTTTAGTAAATATATATGGAGTATTTTCAACTATAGCAAGTTCGGCAATTTTGATTGCTTTATATGTTGCTTTTTTATTTGTAGAACAACATTTTTTCAAACAAAAAATGAGTGCATTATTTCCTAAAGAGCAACATAGGCATTTGGCCGATAGTATTCTTGCGCATATACTTAAAGATACTCAAACTTATTTAGGTATTAAGACCTTATTGAGTTTAATTGCGGCTATAAGTAGTTGGATTATAATGAAATCAGCTGGTCTTGATTTTGCAGAATTTTGGGCTTTGCTAATTTTCTTTCTTAATTTCATTCCCAATATTGGCCCAATTCTTGCTACTGCATTTCCCGCATCTTTGGCTTTAATTCAATTTCAAAATTTGTTCTATTTCACTATAATTACTTCAGGAATTGTAATTATTCAATTTATCGTTGGTAATGTTCTTGAGCCAAGACTTTTATCTAAATCACTGAATTTAAGCCCATTAGTAATTTTATTTGCATTAGCATTATGGGGATCTATTTGGGGAATTGTGGGGATGTTTCTTTCGGTGCCAATCACGGTAATCATGCTCATAGTTTTTGCTCATTTTGAGAAAACTCGACCAATCGCGATATTTTTATCACAAGATGGTCGAGTACAAAAAGCTTATGAGTAATTATATTGATGCTAAGGTATGGATATTGCCTCTTGGACCTTCGCCTCTTTGAAGATTTGATCGACTTCCTGTAGCTCTTACTCCACCAATATTAGTAGTAAATCTGTGATTGTCTAGCGGTCTTCCCCCTAGTATATGTCCAGATGATTGTTCTGCATCTTGAGTTGTAGTTGCTCGACGAGGCCTTTGAAAAGTCGGTCTTTGACTAAGTGTTGATTCTGATAAATCAACGTCAGTAATGATTTTAGTTAATATCGAAATTGTTTTTGTGAAAAAACGTGCAATTTCAAAAGGAATTGACACTATAGATGCGGTGGCTAATGGAATAACTAATACAAGTCTTGTGGTTGCATCTAAGCAATATTCTTTAGCTTTGGTAAGTTCAGCGCGATCATTTCTAGTTTTAGCTATTGTTAGATGATATAAAGCTGAAAATAATGATGTAATTCCTGAAACTAACTCAATAACTGCAGGTAAGACAAGCATATTAAGGGTGAAAAAAGAGTTACCTAGCATCCCCATTGAGGCATTGTAAGCATTATTTGTTAAGAAATAGCCATGAATAGAGTTATAAAGAAATTGTGGTGCAGATGTATAAGGTTTAAAGAAATAATTTCTTTTTTGGCTAAAGCATTCATTAATCGGCGTTGCAATTCTATCTGTCATTGCTCTATTTATAGTAGATAAATATCCATCACGTTCTCCTAGCGAATCTGTGCCATAAAATTTAGTGACATATGTAAAGTTTGTTAGTCTAAGTAATAAAGTTGTGTCTGTGGCATGTCCAGGCTGAAATTGTTCATTTTCAGGAAAAACGGTAGATTTCTTTGGATGAATAGGGTTGTAAGCCATTTAGAAAATCCAATTAATAGTTAATTAAGGTACAAATAGTACAGTAACATTAAATTTAGATCAATGATTTCTTGCGCATTTGTTTATTTTTTGATATAATTTAACTCTTTGCAACTGGCACGAAAAAGCGCATAATAATTTCTTTTTGATAAATTAATTATTAAGTATGAAGCCTATCATTGAGGAGTTATTATCCAATGCACTTCGGAGTCTTCAGGAGTTAGGTTATGCTCCTAAAAAACTTAATATGGAAATTAAAGTTTGGCGTTCTTTGGATGAAAGTCATGGAGATTATTCTACTAATTTGGCAATTATATTAGCTAAATCTTGTGGTCAATCGCCGCTTAAGATAGCAGATTTATTAATTACTAATATTTCAAAAAAACCTCAATTTTTGCGTGTTGAAATTGCACGACCTGGCTTTATTAATTTTTTTCTTGATAGTCAGGGAAAAGCACAAATTATCGCTACTATTTTTAAAGAAGCGGAGAATTTTGGTAAATCTAAACTAGATGTTACATTGTATTATATGATAGATAATCCTGAACAATATACTGATTATGATTTAGCTAAATTTAAAGATAGTGATAATCCAGTTTTTTATATTAAATACGCTCATGCGCGAATTTGCTCCGTTCTTCGGCAATTGCAAGAGGAAAATTTAAGCACTAATGATGATTTAGGGCTGTTAAATTTAGATTTACTCAAAGAGCCACTTGAATTATCTTTGGTATCTATTTTAAGTCGCTATCCCGAAGTTGTTGAAATGGCAATAAATACGCGTGAGTCATGTATACTTGCATACTATTTGCGTGAATTAGCTAATACTTTACATAATTATTATAATGCTGTTCAATTACTTTGTGAGTATAATGAATTAAGAGCGGCGCGTATCTGTTTATTAAAAGCTGTACGCCAAGTATTGCAAATTGGTTTAAAATTAATGGGTGTATCTGCCCCTGAGAGTATGTGATGGCTAATGATTATAGAAAAACAAATAAAGCACCAAAAAAAAGTGGATCATCAAAGCAATTATTATTGGTGCTCGTATGCTTTCTTTTAGGTTATTTAACTGCATCAGTATTTGATTTAACTAGCTTAACTAGCTGGGTAAATACAACGATTTTAGCACAACATTTTCCTTCTAAGGTGCTAAATGTTAAACCAAAAGAGGCGCAATTACTGAAACCTAAATTCGAATTTTATACGTTGTTGGCAAGTGAAAAAAATGATGATATTAAAGATAGTGCTACTATTGCTAAGGCACAAGATGTTAAAGCATTAGTTCCTGCGACAACTGAACCGGAAAAAACTTCTGTGGTGGCTAGTGACAATAAAGTTATTAAAAATCAAGTGCCAAAAGAATCTCAGGTAGTAACAAAGGCTATATCTAATAACAACTCTTATCTTGTACAGGTTGCTGCTTTTAAAAATTTACATGACGCAGAGAAGATGAAAGCTTCCTTAGTTATTAAAGGGTTTATGGTTAATATTTCAACCGTCGCACAACAAAAAACCAATTGGTATCGCGTAGTTATTGGTCCATTTCCTTCAATCAGTTTGGCGCAAAAGGCGCAAGGAGATGTAGCACGAAGTGAGCATGTTGTTGGTATGATTCGTAGAATGAACGCTTAAGTTTTTTACCTTTAAAGCTGGTATAAAATCCTAGGCTCTTAAAGTTTGAGAGTAAATATGGCTGTAACTTATGTTTTTTCCCTTCCTAGTATTAGTTGTGTAAATTGCGTAATACCAATTGAGAGAGCGCTAAGAGCATTAACTAGTATCAATATAGATAGCCTTTCTGTTGATATCGTTGAAAAAAAATTAACTTTAGTTGTGGCTGAATCTCCTGATGATTCTATAAATGTTCGTCAATTATTATGTCAAGAATTAGATAGTCTTGGTGTTGAATATATTGAGATAAAAAATATTGAAGTTAATAACAAATTAATTAAAAAAAATCTTTTTTTACACTGGGCATTAGGTAGCTTAGGTATTGTAAGTGGTATTACTATACTTGCTCTAACAATGCTTTTTTCTATGCCATTCTTAGGTTCTATTTTAATTGCAGCGATATCTGTGCCGCTTACTTTAATGCTTGGCGCATCGTCTTATAAAGAGGCTACAGTTAATTTATTTAAAACCCGTGCGTTAACTATGGATATTTTATTTCTATTAAGCACGATAACAGTTATATCGATATCATTAGCTGCCTTTTTTGTTCCTGGGTTACCGATGATGTTTGATGCGGGGCTTTTGATTTTTGGCTTTCGTCATATAGGTTATGCAATTGAAGCATCTATCCAACAGGCGATTGGTTTGGGTAAGAATTTTAAAGATAGATTACCCCGTGAAGTTAGAGTAGCTCATGATTTAACTTTTGAAAAAAAATTATTGGAAAATATCAAAATTGGCGAAGTTATATTAGTTCAACCAGGAGATATTATTCCTTTAGATGGTATTTTCGAAGACGATGATGGTTTTATTTTTGATACGATTAGATCGGGCTCCAATCTTCATCGATCGCCTGTTAAGGGAGAAGTTGCCCTTGCAGGGATGACTGTTGCTGAGGGTTCTAAACCTATGCGCATCCTTGTTAGAGCGGATGTAAATAAATCTTATCTTGCACGTCTTGATGAAAAAATTGCGCGAGCTATCAATGAAAAAGCTCCATTAGAAACGGCAACTAATAAAATATTGCAATATTTTATTCCGGCAGTAATTACTTTTTCTTTATTATCAGCTCTTATTATTAGCCATTACTTTTCTATAGGAGTTGCAATTCAGTGTGCGGCTGCCGTTCTTGTTTCCGCGTGCCCTTGTACATTAGGTTTTATTACACCATTGGCTTTAAAAATTGGCATGAATAAAGCTGCAGAACATGGCGTTAGTTTTGAGAGCGCCAAAAAATTAGAAGAGGCTCGAGATATTGATTCCGTTGTCTTTGATTTAAATGGCACTATTACTGAGGGCATGCCATCTGTAAGAAGGTATGAAGTGCTTAAAGACTCAAATTTATCTAAAGAGGATTTCTTTGCTTATTTTTCCCTGCTGGAGGAAAAATCTTCACATCCTATTGGCCGAGCAATAAGAGCTTTTACTAATGGTCAAGTTAAAACGGAATCTAACCTTTGGCAGTTTAATCTGGTTACGCAATCTTCAAATTCAGGATTATCTGCCATAATTAATAATCAGCTTTTTACTCTCGGCAATCAAAACATGATGGACGCCGCTGGTATTGATACAACCTTAATCTCAGATAATATTAAGTCAGAAGATGAAGATAGTATTATTTATTTAGCTTGTGAAAAGCGTGTTGTAGGTTACCTAGTACTTCAGGATAAAATTCGCCCAAATGCTATTGCTACTATTAATGCATTAAAAGCCATGGGTAAAAATATTTATTTATGTACTGGGGCTGATGAAGATACTGCCAAGCGTTATGGTTCTAAATTAGGAATTTCTCATTCTAATATTCAAGCCGGATGTCCTGGCTCAGCTATTAGTAGCGAAATTATGGATAAAGAGACTTTTATTAAAAATTTGATACAAAAAGGAAAGCGAGTTGCATTTGTAGGCGATGGACCAAATGATGCTTTAGCAATTGCGGCATCTAATTTTGGTATAGCCATAAAGTCTATTGGTGGCGATGAAATTACCGAAAATCAGGCGGGAGCTATTATTAATAGTGGAACATTGATGCCAGTTGCTAATGTATTTGCTGTAGCTTCTGAGACCGTATCCAATATAAAACAAAATCTTATATTTAGCTTAAGTTATAACATTGGGGCTATGTTATTTTCTAGTGGCTTATTATTATCAGCAGGTCTTATGTTAAATCCTAGCATTGGGGTTTTATTAATGATTATTCAAACTTCAATGATTCTAGGTAATGCATATAATTTTAAGCAGCGAAAATTAGAACATTTGCAATATGAGCTTGATGTTGAAGAGCCTTTGCAAGGTAGTTATCAATTGGTTGCAGAAAATATGCCTTTACATGAGGTGAAAATGAAAGTGGCTGCATCAATTACTACGCCTGAGAATCAAAATAGTTATTCATTAACTTCACCACATTTTTACCGCAGAAAATTACCGCGTTATGATGGTGGAATTTACGCTAAACTTATGCCATCTAGGGACCTATCGGTTAATATAGCTCTTAAATAGTCTGTTATAAATTTGCCAAACTGTTTGTCAACGAATAATAGTTACTTTGATATTTCCTGCATTTTTAATAGCATTTGGCTTACTGACACTAATAGTAATTTCAGTTAGATTGAATTCATTTTTTATAAATTTTGCAACATCTTCAGCCAGAGTTTCAATCAAAGTATAAGAGTTTGATGCCACATGGTTGGTTACTGATTCGCATAGTTTAAAATAGTCTATAGTATTTTCAAGTTTATCGTTACAATCAGAAATATTAAGTTTAATTTCAATATCTAATACTACCGTTTGTAATATTTTTTGCTCCCAAGCATGAACACCAATATGTGTTTTGATATTTAGGGCGGTAACTTGTAATAGATCTATCAATATAACTCCTATAATACTCAATTTAAAAATGGCTTGCTAAGACTAAGTAAAAACACAAAAATATTAAAAGAAAAAATACAAAATAAAATTATAACATAATTATAATCCAATCGTTTTGTTGTGTTTTCTAATACATAGCTAGATTGGTCAACGGCTTTCATTTTATTGACTAAGTATAATAAGATTAATAATCCATAAAAATAAAATGAATGAATAGTTAATTTAGATGCGAAAGATTCCATATTATCAATAGATGTATAGTCTATGGGGAAGTTTATAAAATCTAGGCATATAAAGCATAAGATTAGAGTTAAAATGGATTTATTATTAATTATTGCCGCTAATATTATTAAGGATAGCGGGAGTATTAAAATTGGAAAATAATATAACCAACCAAAGGGACTTAAAATTAGCATCATTACTAGAGTAAAACAAAATGATTTGTGTTCTATATTTTCTTTTTCCATTATCTTTAATTTATAGATGTAAAAAATCATGGAAATAAAGAAAATAATACAAAAAGTTATTTTGGCGGCGATTAAGTTATTTGCGTTATAATTTGTATCTACAAAAAAACGAGAAATTAGACCATAAACTCCTCCGTTCCAATTATCTCCATACCAATCAACTTTAGATAAAGTTATAAAATATTTGGTGAAAATAGTGTTACCATAAATTAAAAAAGGGATTAGCCATGATAAAAAAAATACAATTATAATGCATGCGCAAATTTTATAACGTTTTTTAATTAAGGCGTAAATAAATAATAAAGCCGGGAATAGTTTAATTGAAATAATAATTCCCCAACTTAAACCCGCAGCATAATCGTTATGTTTTTTGTAAAAATGGTAACCAATCATTATTAAGAAAAGGATTAATGCTCCTAATTGGGCAATAGCAGTATCGATTATCGTGGCAAAAAAAGATAAATAGAATATATATAAATATGGCCAATTTTTTTTAATAAATGATTTGGAAAAAGCATATTTGAAAGAAATGTAGGCACCAATTAAGCCTAAAATAAATGAAAAAATAGACCAAAATGTAAGGGCATTAATAAAGCTTAAATAATTAAGTGGGCTAAATAATAAAATAGCAAATGGTGGGTTTAAGTTTGCAGGCAATTCTCTTGATTGTTCTAAATGATTTGCAAATAAACTACTATATGGATTAATGCCTTCAATAAGATTTTGACCCGCATAATATAATGATGAAAAATCGAGAGGAAATTTATAGGTTAAAACAAAATAAAAGATGATTATATAAAAGATAATTAGCAATAAAGCTAATATTGGCCATTTACGCTTAGATGTTATATTTATCAATTTTTATACCTTAATGCTATGGCTTAATAATTTATGCTAAAATTCATTATCTTATTATTGAATATAACGGATTCATATGTCCAACTCCTCAAATTATTTATTTATTAATAGCTTATTAAAAAAACCAGTTTCTAGAACACCTGTGTGGTTTATGCGCCAAGCAGGGCGATATTTGCCGGAATACAGAGAGGTAAGAACGCGCGCAAAAGATTTTTTATCTTTATGTAAAAATCCAGAGTTAGCATGTGAGGTAACTTTGCAACCTTTACGTCGCTATGCGCTTGATGCTGCTATTTTATTTTCTGATATTCTTACTATTCCAGATGCCATGGGTTTAGGCCTTAATTTTGTTGAAGGCGAAGGTCCATCATTTGAGCGACCATTAAATAATACGGCTGATATTTTCAATTTGCCAGATATTTCTATTATTGATGATTTAGCTTATGTGATGGATGCGGCTAGCCTTATTCGTAAAGAAATGCCAAAGGAATTACCATTAATTGGTTTTACTGGCAGTCCATGGACTTTAGCTTGTTATATGGTCGAAGGTGGATCTAGTCGTGATTTTAAGAAAATATTAAGTTTCATGTATCTTGAACCTAAAGCTATCCATAGATTACTTGAAAAATTAGCTAAAACTATAGCCGCCTATTTAGAAGAACAAATTATAGCTGGTGTTAATGCCTTGATGATATTTGATACCTGGGGTGGAATATTAACTACTCCTAATTATATTGATTTTTCATTAAATTACATGGAAGCTATTGTTAAACAAATTAAAACTAAATATCCCAATATCCCGATTATATTATTTACGAAAGGTGGTGGGCAATGGTTGCAACAAATGGCCAATACTGGTTGTGATGCTTTAAGTGTAGATTGGACTTGTGATTTAGCTTTAGCCCGAGAGACCGTAGGGCAAAAAGTTGCACTTCAAGGCAATTTAGATCCTGCGGTATTATTAACAAATCCAGAATGTATTAGAAATGAAGTTAAAAAAGTTCTTGCTTCATTCGGAAAAGGTTCTGGGCATGTATTTAATTTAGGCCATGGTATAACCCCTGATATTCCACCTCATAATGTAGCTGCTATGGTAGATGCGGTTCATGAGTTTAGCCCTAGATATCATTTATAAGGAGATGTAATGATTTCAGAAAGCACGTTTAAGCCGGCTTGGTGGTTATCAAATAAACATGCGCAAACAATTTATGGATCAATAATTCGCAATGAAAAGTCACCCATTGATAAAGAAGAGCGTTTTGAGTTGCCTGATGGTGATTTTGTAAATTTATCATGGGCTATAAATGGGTTAGATGATAAATCTCCGCTTATTGTGTTGTTGCATGGTTTAGGAGGAAATGCTAATTCTATGTATATGGCGGGCCTTTTACAAAAAATGAATAGTTGTGGCTGGCGTGCGGTAGTAATGCATTTTCGCGGTGCAGGCATTGAGCCTAATAGGTTACCTCGTGCTTATCACTGTGGAGATACTGGTGATCTTGATCGTTTCTTGAGCTATATTAATCAACGTGAAATGAATACAAAAAAGGCGGTTGTAGGAATTTCTTTAGGTGGTAATGTGTTGCTTAAATGGTTAGGTGAGCAGGGGGAGCAATCTTTAGTAGATGTAGCTGTTGCAGTTTCAGTCCCGTTTCAATTACGTTTAGTAGCCGATCGCGTAAATCAGGGATTTTCAAAAGTATATCAACACACGATGTTAAAAAGATTACGCCCAATTTTTGATAGTAAAAAACAATTGTATGCAAATACTTTGCCATCCATTTTTAATAATTTAAATACATGGAATTGTTTTTGGACATTTGATGATAAAGTAACCGCGCCGTTACATGGATACCCTCACGTTCATGCATATTATCGAGATGCGAGCTCGCGCCAATATTTAGCTAATATTAAGACCCCTACATTTATTATTCATTCACTTGATGATCCTTTTATGACCCCAGAAGTTATTCCAACTGAAAATGAACTATCCAAAGATGTTAATTTAGAGCTTACTAAAAAAGGTGGTCATGTAGGTTTTATTACCGGTAATATTCCTGGGAAACCTATTTATTGGTTGGAGGAGAGGATCCCTGTATTTTTAAAGGATTATTTTTAGGGGCATAAAAACCCATTATTTAATGATAAATTTTAAAGAATATAATTGTTGGTGAGAATTTATTAATCACCAATGCTGATTTGAGTATAGTCAGCATTTTTGTGAGATTAAATTATTACATCAAGCTAATGATGCTTAGCAATTAGATTTGGATGATGGATATAGGTCGGCTTGTATTTAGATTATGTTGTAATTATTAATTTATAAATATTTGTGTGTCTGCATTGTCTGGTAGGATAAGGTTTAATCCGAGCCACGACCTTTAGGGAGTGGAAATTTTAAGGAATCCACTCCCTAACGGTCGTGGCTCGGAATTTCGTTTAGATGCTATGATAAAATTAACTTGTAAGTAATGATTTGTCGTGACCTTAGAACAAAACCATTTTTTTTAATGACTTAACAATTGTAAGAGATGTTAAAGAGGCAAATTTTAGTATTTTTTTTATTCGGTGTTTCTCTGGTTGCATCCTCGCCATTCTCCAACCCGTTATAAATGCAGGTAAAAGCATTACAATAATGGATATATTTTCACCGCCAATTATCGAGGTTAGATATTTTTTATGTTCAGTTAATTTAATTTGGTTTTTTAATAGATTGTTATTAAGTAATGCAATCTTAGCTATTAGTTGATTCCTCGAGCTGCTCATATGGTTTTTCCTCTTTTTTGGAGAAATAGGCCCTTGTTTTTACAAAGCTTAAATTGCGTAAATTAAATTTAAGGTATTGAATTAATGAAATTAATATTAATAAGTTTATTAATAGAATAATAGCTGCGGCAATAATAATACTATTGAAAGCTAATGCGACATAATATCCAAGAATAAACAATGACGATAGCCAGATTGTAATCGCTATGATAAATAGCATACAAAAATTAAGTAGTAATGGAAAAACACTAAGTCTTGCAAGCTTTGCTTCGAGCTTAAAAATAGAAACAATAGTTTTTATTAGAGATAAGCAATCAGAAGCAAAGCCTTCAATATTTTCAAATAATTTCATTATTTTTTTAATAAAGCAGACAATATAAATCCAACACCGCCAGCAATTAAAATCGATGCTAAAGGATTTTCCTTTACTTTATTTAATAAAACCTCAGATTGACCTTTTAGATTATCTTCAGCGTTAGCTATTCTATGTAAGCTTTCTTCATAAATTTCATTGGAAAGTTTTTTACCTTCATTTAATAATTCAATGGCGGCTTCCCTAACATGTGAGCTTTTACCTAAATGTTTTGGGTTTTTGCCGTTTACGTCATCTTTAGTAAATTTATCCATATCTATATCTCCTTAAGTATAATTGTTAAGTATAGGTGAATATTATAACTTATGTATATAATTTATAATGCTCTGCTCCCAAATGGCCTAGGCTCAGATAGATCTGTCGCATTTCTACTAATTAATTGAGATACAAGTTTAGTCGAGTGAGCGTAGATACATTCAATAAGAGAATATATTCTGCTAGATTCATCAGCTTTATGGAATTTAATTTTTATGTCTGCAGATGAAAATCTACTTATATGCTCAAGTTCAACTCCTGATAATTGTGATGGCTCTAATGATTCACCATAAAAATTAATTTCTTGTATGTTAAGCTTTTTGCCGCCAAACTCAGTAATTGCTGCTGCAATTGATGCAAAAACAGCGTCTGTTGTTAAGAATGCAATGTCTTGAACTAATGCTCCAGAAAAATAATGTATAGCATCTGAATTAATAACTTTTATGATACATGCTTGAATTGGGCTCGTCTTAAAACCTAAGTCAATAACGTGTGGTGTGATTGCCGCACCTATTGCTCTAATATTAGTATCATTTAATTCTTCGTGATGACTTAAGTATCTCCAAGGTTGTATTTTTGGTGGGGGAGCAAAAAGACTATGAGCACTTCCTTTACTTTCATGTTTTGCAACAGGCACATCTATTTCTAGATCACGTTCACTGAATGCTATTGGTAGAAGTTTTACAAGACGATTCAGTTCATCAACTGTGCCATTAACTGCTACTGAAAAAACAGCAGTCTTTTCAGTAGCAAAACTAACTAGTATTTGCCGACAATGCCCGCAAGGTTTAACAAAATTTTCAGCTAAAGTATCTTCACTTTCCTTGTTAATCGATTTAGGAGCACCCATAACCCAAATATTTAATAATTTAAAGTTATTACCAAATAGACTAACTGCCGATACAATCGCTGATTGCTCAGCATGCATGGTTAATCTATTATGTTCAGAATGTTCTATGTTTACCCCGCCAACATAGGCAAACGAAAGATCATCTAATAATATTTCAACAATTGCTGAAACTGCGAAATGAGAGCTATCTGCGAGGGAATTTTCGCGAAGTTCCCCTAGAGTTTTAATTATAATATTGGTAATTAAGGCGTCTTTAGATATTTGTAATAGTTTCATTTAGAACGATTCCAGTTGTATTTTTTTATTATCGTTGTATTACTTGGTGAAATTAAAAATTTAATATTCAATGACCGAATTGCTTAGATAATTGGATAGCCATTTCTAAAGATTGCTCATAATTTAAACGAGGATCTACTAGGCTATGGTAAGCATCTTTTAAATCATGAGCGAGAAGCCCGCGTGCGCCACCAATGCATTCAGTAACATTATCACCTGTTAGCTCAAAGTGAACACCACCGAGATAGCTATCCATCTCGCGATGAATTTTTAATGCTTGTATCAGTTCTGATAAAATATTGTCAAAATGCCTGGTTTTAATACCTTCAGGAGTTGTTTCTGTATTTCCATGCATGGGATCACAAGACCATGTGACAGGAGTACCAATAGATTTTACCGTTTCAATTAGTGCAGGTAATCTAGAGTTTATTTCATTAGCCCCCATACGGCTAATAAGTAAAATACGACCTTCTTCATGATTTGGATTAAGAATTTGTAAAACATCAGTAAGCCATTCTTTAGTGGCTGAAGGTCCTACTTTAATACCAATAGGATTTTGAACGCCACGTAAAAATTCTAGATGCGCGCTATTAGTTTTAGCAGTCCGCATTCCAACCCAAGGTAGGTGAGTGGATAAATTATACCAATTTCCATCATTTAATTTGCGCGTTAATGCTTCTTCATAATGGAGGTGAAGTGCTTCGTGTGAGGTATAAAAATCAACTTTATTAAGGTTTGAGTTACGTAAGCCATCAATTGATTCTAAAAAATCTAAAGAATCAGCAATAGAGCGCACAATAGTATGGTATTCATCAGCTTGAGCAGAATGCTCAACAAAACCAAGATCCCATCTTTGTGGGTGATGTAAATCGGCAAAGCCACCATCTAATAATGCGCGGATAAAATTAAGCGTCATCGCGGCACAACTATATCCTTGTAATAATAGTTTAGGATTTGGGGTGCGCGATTCTTCATTAAAATCTGGAAGATTTACAAGATCACCTCTATAGCTTGGCAGAGTAACGCCATTTATAGTTTCATTATCAGATGATCGTGGCTTGGCATATTGGCCTGCAATTCGTCCTATGCGAATTATTGGTTTACGCATGCCGTGTAATAAAATAAGGCTCATTTGTAAGAGAATTTTTAATTTATTGGTTATTATTTCAGGACGACAATCATTAAATGATTCGGCACAATCGCCTCCTTGCAAAATAAAAGCTTCTCCTCTGCCAGCTCGAGAAATAGCCCCTTTTAAATTTATAATTTCACCACTAGTTACCAATGGCGGGAGTTTACTTAATTGCTCGATAACTTTGGCTAATTGTGCTTCATCTTGGTATGAGGCCGCTTGCTCATATGAAAATTCTAACCAAGATTTAGGTGACCATGGTTTCATTTTTACTCTGCAGTGATTGTATTTTTTGATAACCAAGTATGCAATGAATAAGCATATTATGCAAGATGAATTATAAAAGAAGATTGTTTGTTTTTTTTCATTGAAATCAACATG
>Ga0247839_1005469_pt1 | contig 15362 bp, 14 predicted proteins | sample LaCruzMarch2015__6_FD_192405 | JGI IMG/M metagenome (GOLD analysis project Ga0247839, IMG submission 192405) | Freshwater microbial communities from meromictic Lake La Cruz, Castile-La Mancha, Spain - LaCruzMarch2015_16m | ecosystem: Environmental > Aquatic > Freshwater > Lake | place: Spain... | reverse complement strand
TAGAGTTTTCTCATTCCTTGCGTCAACTGGCATGACTATAATATGGAGCTTTTTGAGTTTTGGGTAGAGAAATTTTTGGTTCCAAAATTGGTGCCAGGCCAGATTGTGATTATGGATAACGCAAGTTGCCATAAATCAGAAAAAATGAAGAGATTAATAATTAATGCCAGTTGACATAAGGACGGTGTAGCCACGTTTGAGAATTTGAGTTATGCGTACAAACTGGTCTATAGAGTTTTCTCATTCCTTGCGTCAACTGGCATGGCTATATAGGAACAAACCAGCTCAAATTAGGGCTCCCTGCCTGTCGTTCTCTGATTTCGTTACTAGTGTGACCAAATCGACCGAGCTTGAAAGCTTCTGGTAGCGTATAAACAGAATGGCCGCTGCGATTACGACCCCGATTAAAACGCCAAGAGATACCCCTATTGCGCCAAAATGGAAGTGAAAACCTAAAATATAAGCACACGGAAGTCCCACGAGATATCTGGCTATTGTTGTGATAATCATCGGAAGTTTTGTATCCTTAATCCCCCGTAGGCATGACAAAGATATAAGCAAAGTACCGTCTGCAAAAAGAAAGATGCTAGCCATAGCTAAGAGTTTCGAGGCAATTGAAGATATCTCATGAAATTGGGGGGATTGAGGGCTGAGATCTAATTGAATGAGGAAATCTGGAAATCCGATGAAGAACACCACAAAGATTAGCATCATCCCAAAGCATAAAGCCAAATTTACGTACATGATTCGCTTAAGGCCATCGCGGCGATTTTTGCCGACTTCGTTTCCTATGCGGGCTGTCGTACCTTGTGACACGCCGAACATGACGACGAGGGCTACAATAAAAGATTGATGCATAACTTGATGTGCCGCAAGTGTTGTTACGCCGAGCCTTCCCATCATCGTGGTCATTCCAACTAACACAAGTAGCTCAAGGAAATTCATAACTCCTATAGGAAATCCAATTCGCAAAAGTTCTGTGAAAAATTTTGCATCATAATTCCACCATCTTGAAAACAAGTGAAATTTTTTAAGGCTTGGCGATATCAAAAAGTATGCTGCTAAACAGAGAGAAACAATGGTATATGATATAGTGATGCCATAGCCTATACCGGCAAGTCCTAAACTAGGAAATCCCCAATTGCCTCCAACGAATGCATAGTAGGAGCAGATTTCGCACGGAATTGTTGCAATAGAGCACAACATGAGTGCATGAGGCTTTTCGATGCCAACCAAGAATTGTTGCATTACAACCATGATGTTACAAGGTAGTATGGACCAAGATAAAGCCTTACAATAAGGTATCGAATATAGTACAACATCCGTGTTTTGACCGCTCAACAAAAGGAAGTATGGCGCATACCACATTACTGCCATCATTGGCAATGAAGTAATAATTGCCAAGAGAAGACCCTGTTTGAAACACGCGGTAATCGCTTTATCATCTGCTGCTCCTAAACTTTGTGCGACCATCACGTTAACGGCCACCAAAATACCAATTGGGAAAAGAATAATTGTTAGATAAATTGACCACACAAGTGGGTTAGCTGCCAACGCCATTTCTCCCAAATGCCCAATGAATATTATCCCAATAAATGGGCCTACCGCATGAATTAATTCACTAATAATAAGCGGAACAGCGAGCTTAGCGGATGTTTTGCCCTCCTGCCATTGCGCTAAGATTTCGCATAAGTTTGGGACGGTGGGCGCATATTGCCTTATCCTTTATGGGGTCCCATCAGGATTGCCATTACTATTTGTGTCGGTTGAAGGATTCGCAACCACTGAGGAGGCATCTTTTCCTGCGTCACCAACGACCGTTGGGTTGACTTTCGGATCTGGTGCCAAAGAAGATTGTTCCTGGGCTGGGTTATCGTTAGCGGTGACGATTTGAGCCTGACGATTCTTCCCGCTATCAGTTTTATCGTTGGTGCTTGCTGCCTTATCGTTGCTGCTTGCTGCCTTATCGTTGGTGCTTGCCGTATTATCGGTGCTGCTTGCTGCCTTATCGTCGCTGCTTGATTCTAGTGGCAAGGAGTTATCCTCGATTTTTAGGGTTCCGTTATCACTGCCATCGGATTTTTGATTCTTTGCAGTGGGATTGGTTTTGTCGTCAACTTCCTGGTCATTTTTGGGAGGCGCGCCGTCTTCGCCACCAGAAGTGGCGTGGGCAGTAGGGGTTGTTAGAATAGCCCCCTTATCTGCCTTCCCGTCAACTGCAGAATTACCCTTATCCGCCGTCCCATTGATTGGGGCATTGCCGTTATTCAGATTATTTCCCTTATATTGCAATTCACTTCTGTTGGAGGTAGTTTTGAACCACTTTGCTTTTAGCATGTCCAGCTGTCCTTCATCACGTAATTTTCTAATCGCGTCATTAATCTGGGTGGCGATCTCGCTACCATTTTTATAAGTGACGACATATTGGTTGGTGATTCCGGGAAGTTTTGCGTAGACCAAATCTAAATTTCCAGAATTCTCTACAAGACTTACGGCGATCTGTCCGGTTGTGATGAAGGCGTCAAACTCTCCAGACCTTAATCCTAGAATTCCCCCCTGAATGTCGTCAATCGATACCGGCGTTCCACCTAAATTTTCCCGTAAAGCCGAGTCGTATTTATGTTCGTATGCAATTCTTTTGTTTTCGAGATTTTGTAACACGTCGGTAGAGTTGTTTCTTAGTAAAAACACGACAAAATCATCTGCATAATATGGAATAGAGGAGTCAAGACCGCTTTGTGACTTTACCTCTGGTGTTAGTGCTGCAATAGCAACATCAGCATTTCCATCCACTAATGTCTTGGCGACATCTTTTGGGTCCACTACCTCGAACGTCCCCACTTTATGCAATTCATTCGCAATAAGTTGTGCAAACTCTATATCGAAACCGCTCAGCGCATCCTCTTGTTTGAATTCGAATGGCGGATTATCGGAGATTGTAACGAACTTGATCTTTTTTGCTTGCTCCTTACACCCAATCAACGTTAACGATGCGACGAACAGAGGCAAGAACAAAAACGGCCGAACAAAGAACTTTTTCACTACCTAACACCGTATATGGAGATGTATTGCGGATACCCTTCGATTAGTTTCCTAAAGTTTCATCCTGGTGTCAAGAACTTTTATCCATAATCCATTTTAGGGCGTTAAGATGGGGCAAATTATTTTGATTCCAAAAAAGAGTTATATCGGATTGAGGAATTAATAATGTCATCATTACTCACTTGTTCGAAATGTGATTCATATGTCTTGTCATCAAGATCCGAAAAGAGAGAGATTCCTAATCCAAACTTCGAATTTGATTGGTTGAGGAAGCCCATTATATCCAGTATGGTGGGGGCAACATCAAAATGATTCATTTTATTTCTTGATCGAAGCTTCCCTCCATTCTGGACTATTTTAAAATAAACATTTCTTGGTTCGGGAAAGAATTTGACTTGTGTTGGAAGTGTCATAAAGAGGTGGTCTCCCATAATGATTAACAACGTATTATCCAGCACGTGGTGAGATTGAAGATCTTTGATAAAATGGGCTATAATTTTTGCACTACATTTATAAGCCCCTTTAAACCCTGAAGATCTTTCGTCTAGCTCGCATCTTGGGGATTGATATCCGTTAGAAAAATGTGTGTCAGTTGTTAATATCGTCATGTTATATTTTGTCTTATTCGCATGATTTGCTAGGATGATCTTTTTCACCTCATCTAGCAGGGTATCGTCATGTAATCCATCCCCCCATCCATTGAACAGATTTGGATCAACCCCCATTTCCTTCCACTGATCTTTTCCAAATAAATGTTTGTAACCGTGCATCTTGTAAAAGGTATCTCTGTTACCAAACCTTAGATCGTTAGCCGTAAAAAAGTATTGCTCGTAATCGAATCTTTGTAGAACATCGCCCAAACAAACCAATCCTGGGAAAAAACTATCAGATAAATTTTTGACATAAAATGGCTTTAACGGAATTGCGCATTGGCTTGCAACCATACCGGCCATCGTCCATTCTGTTCCTGGTACTTGAGGAAAATGGAGAATATCTTGCCCATCAATGTTGTCAAGTGGTTTTAGTAAATTAGAGCCATACAAACGTGGATCTCTTGGTGCGGCTTCAAGCGATTCAACGTATATCAAAATTAAATTCATTTGATTCTTCGGAGCTAGGAATTTGATCTCATTTGGGTCGAAATACGAGATTGTGAACTGATCTTTGCCGAAGAAGCTTTTTATGTAATTCTTTAGATCAATTTGAAGGGCGAAATAGGCAAAAGAACAGAGTAGCGAGATGATATAAAAAGATTTGCAATCAAATGCGCGGATTATCCAGAGTATTTTGTTTCTTATGTCTAAAATTATCTTATTGTGTGGTTTTATCCACTTGACTATTAGCAGAGAGATTGTTGCGAAGGAAAGGATATAAAATGGAATAATGACGCTACGGAATATGAACTGATTCATAATGGTTGAGTCGGCACCCTTTATTCCTCCCACGCCTAATAATAGATGGAAAACAATCTGTCTTGTGGTTACGTAGACTTTATTGACTCCACCGGGAGCAAATATAAGAAATAAACAAAAGAATAGTACGAAAAGTTTTGACGTGGTGTATAGTATTCTGGGTAAATGCCTTCTTATAAAGGTGGATTCTTTTTTCAAATGCATAGGTCTATAAAATTTTTCCGTTAGATTTCTCCTTGAGGATTACTCGACTTCTGTCTATCATCAAATACGCTAATAATACAGTAAGAAAAAGGTGATTGGAAAATTAACTGGTTTGGTGGAGGCATACGAAGCTGGGTGTGTTCTGCTACATGTTAATGGGGTTGGTTATATTGTTCAATGCTCCGAGTCCACAATTGGCGTTCTACGTGATGGTGGTGTTGCGTCATTATTAATAGAAATGCACACAAAAGAAGACGGGACGACTTTATATGGATTTTGTGATCAAAATGAAAAAATTTGCTTTCGATGCATTCACTCTGTTCAGGGGGTTGGCGGCAAGATTGCTTTAGCCATTCTGAGCAAGATTAGATATAGTGATGTCGCTGTTGCTATAATGCAGGGAAATACAGCTGTCTTCAAGGAGATTAATGGAATAGGCCCTAAACTTGCAACTAGAATCGTTAACGAGCTAAAGTTTAATAAACATGTTTTATATCTCGCAACTCTCGGGCGGGCAGCCCCTGTAGAGGATCACGTTGTTTGCGATAATTTGGTAATTCAAGAAGCGATATCTGCCGTCCTAAGTCTTGGCTTTTCCAAAAAACATGTGGTACAAGTTACGGAAGAAGTGTGCAGATCAGGCAGGGATTTCGATTTACAGTTCCTGATCAAGGCTATTTTAGAAAAATTGGATAAAGATCCATCCTAATCAAGTTGATGGAGCTGTTAATGGAGGTCGATTATCACGTAATTTCATGAGGGCTAATGTGGGAATCCTAGTTGGCGCAATGAGCAGAAAGCTTAATCTACAGCCCAACCTGAATTTTGTAAAGGTTACCATTATTTTGGTGGTGGACCCATTAAGATTCGCCTAAAATTTCTCAATTGGATTTAGTTTTGGTGAGTAGGGATGTGAGTAGGGATGTGAGTAGGGGGGTAAGTATAAAACACTACATTTGGCGATTTTTATTAAGTCCTTCCTTTTTTCTGATTTGCGGAAATTTTATTGTTTTTGCGTTGCCCATAACCATAATTTGACCTGCGGTTAACTGCAGGACATTTGTTGGGGTGACACGCTCAGTAATTATTTGTAGCGCCTGATCATCTTGCATTATTCGGGTGACCGTTGGTGTATCGCTGGAATATACCATTTATTTTCTAGAGCTCAACTTTCTGATCTCTTATGAAGATGAGCGTCTTGTGTTGGGCCTTACGTATAAAAATTACACATTTGAAGTTTTTTCAGGCGTTAATTCTTCTTACTTAAGGACTGCACTAGGTTCACTATTTGTTTCCGCACTTCATCGCTTTTTATCTTTAAAAAGGATTTAGTAAGATCGTCCAATACGGCGGTTGTATCAGATATAGTTTGCTGTATCATGCTATATTCCCCAATTGCGACGTCATGCATGACTCCTTCATTTCCCGATTTTTCCACAGAGTAATCCAGGCCCATGAAAAAATATTCTACCGGAACCTTCAATATTTGCGAAAACTCCCACAGTTTGCTAGAGCTTACACGATTTACCCCCTTTTCGTACTTCTGGATCTGTTGAAACGTTAAGTTTACGTGATTACCTAATTGATCCTGGCTTAGCCTTAAAAGAGTTCGTCTATCCTTTAATTTTTTTCCAACGTGAGCATCTGTAGGATGTACACGACTCCTTCCTTTTAATGTTACCATCTTTGTATTATAAAATGAACCTTCCCAAACGAGATTTTAGCGTAAAAGAAGTGTAAATGCACGTGATTTTTCGCTAAAAAGGGAAATAAGATCAATAAATATTGACGAAAGATGAATATAACACAACTATAGGTTTGTATTGCGATGTTTTGGCCATTCTTTCCTCCTCTGGTTGAGTCGCTTTCTTATCGTATGATGTCGGAACTGTTTAGAATGAATACGATAGGTGGAAGTACTGAGCTAAAGATTCATGTTATTTACATAAATTTACCCAAAATTTCTCGATAAAAAGTAATTTCGGGAAATACAGATGTGGGCATGGAAATAAGCACAAAAGACTCCCTTTGCTGCGACTTCCTGATCTTGTAGTCCAGGTTATAAAAAGAAATTCCTGCGAAAGCTACGACCTAGAATCCCCTTATCTTGTAGGGGTAGCCTTTTCGTAGCACACAGAAAGCAAAAATATTATTCGCGCCTTAGATTCATTCGCGCCTGATTCCCTATAGCCGGTTCTCCACGAAAATTAAGGGCATTGTTGTACAACTTACAACAAGTTGAGAAATTTTTGTCACATCCAGCATGTAGAGTAAGCTCATTTCCGATCTCTACTGCGTATGGCATCGGAAGCATAAGCCTCACAGAAGAATTATGATAATATTTAAGCTCCCTTACGATCCCCTTGTTATTTCCGCTGTCAAATTTGATACTTCCGCCAACAAATAATGAGGGATTCGAAGGTAGGGTGGCCCCATCTTTATAGAAAAAAAACGTAGAATTATCTACGACCTGACTAATAACAAGTTTTTGGAATGTGTGTTGTTCTAGGTTTAAAGTACATTGCTGATCACAAAAAGTAGCCCTACATTTCGGCGAATATACCTCTCCTAACTTGGTGGAGAACGATTGTAGTAATCCTCGTATTTCTGCTAAAAAATGACCTTGATGCAACCTTACTTCGCCAAGCCATCCTCGACGTAGAGGCACTATCCCGTCTTCGGGATTTTGATAATTCACCATAAATACACGAATTTCCGAATGATCATAAGCGCCAGATAATATGTCTATTTCGGTTATTATCTCGCTATCTAATATTCCTTCAATATCCATATTATCTACAGCCAAACCAGAGCTACTGGAGATGGCGCTGGCGCTAACGCCTGTTTTAGCGAGATAGTGCTTCCCATTTATATATAAATCCTCTTCATGACTCGTGAGGTTATGCTCAACACCATTGCAAAGATAAAGGTCCCAACACATGGCTAAGGTGGTGATAGGGTTGTCTAAATGACATCGCATTGCTTCAGGAATACTTGGCATATATAACCGTGATAAAGCATTTATCTTATTTGGATTTCAACAATAGGGATGTTGTTTATCTTATACAGGCCGACTCCCTCGATGATGACGGGGAGAGAGTCGGTATCAAATCTTGCCGGAATGTCGAATTCAAAATCTGCATAAACGCTTCCGACTGGGGGAAGGCTAAAAGATATTATGCCAGACGAATAATCTACAACATAGTCAGTACCGCAAGAAGCTATGTTGTCATTCACATATATCTTAACGGTACTTGGGGTTGGTTTTTTTATTATTCTTTGGCATTCAACAGATCGCCCATCCACTAAGTTTGTTTTATACCTTTTTTGGAGCTGAAATTTCGTCTCATTAGCATTCGCTGTTCCGAGATGCTGTTTTGTTGCGATAAAATCCGTCCAATCTTTGAACCGAAAAGATTTCGCACGACCTTTACAATTATGGAAAAAAGACACTAATTCTTCAAAGTCTTGAGTATCTCGTACACCATAAGCGACGTTAAAGCGCGTACGTGGATACGTAAAGGCAACGTTACGGTGTTCATAACCACCAGCCGTAACGGTGACATTAGTGCGATATTCCGGTCCACCAATGGAGCCATAAGCTATATTTGGAGGAAAGCGCATGTCGAGAAATTCTGGAAAAATACTCATATTTGAGGGCATTTATTTCTTTTGTTGGGATTCCTGTTGATTATGCTTTGCGATGAACTGCTTCATTAATTCAATGTCGTCTTCTGAAACAGACGTTGTATTTTCAGCTCCGTGAGATTCGGCGTTTTGTATGTTTTTATGCAATTGTTGCTCCATAGGGAGTAATTTTAGCAAAAAACCCCCTATTTGCAGCAGAATCGCAAGAATACCTCCGTCTTTTTTTGCCGCATCTGTCGGAGAAGATGTTATTTCCTTTACCTGTTGCTCAAGGGTTTCTATGACGCATAAAAAAAGATTACGTAGAATTTTTACCAAATGTTGGTGTTCTGATAAGATAGAAAAAATATTACTCATTAATGTTGTTATGTGAATCGGTATATATTTAGAATTTACAGTCGAGCCATATATCATAAAGAAAGAAGGTGCGGCATCTCCCCATTTATCTGCATGATAAAGTTTCAAAACTGCGCTCTCAGATCTTTATATCAGTGGACTCAACCGCACTGATCCTTCTCAAATATTGAGAAGATAAAGCGAAGAATAGTGACCCAGAAGGATTGCAGGAAGATCTCAAGGGAAGAATTATTGCGAATTAAGGTGGGCCCGTTGAAAATAAGTTTGATATGGCTTGCTATGATATAGATCAGGGGCTATTGCGCTGCCATAAACTTTTCCGCAGCAAGCTGTTTTCCAAATATCGTTTTGTCGGCCTTATTAATGGGGCCATATAACCAAATCAACCAATAGACGTTATCCAGTGCGCTGTGGGCGTTGAGTGCGATAACTGGGGGATGTTCTAGTCGATTGTGAAAAATCGTAATCCGAACTAGAGCTGAGGATGAGCAAGTTATTGTGAATGTGTGAATTTATCCAAAGAAGGTTTTTTTGGATTTTTTTGTGAGCGATAGTATGGCGTAGTTAACACAGAATAAACGCGTCACAAGGAGGTTTGATGAACTGGATGTGCGTTCGGATTCATTCATAGCATTGGCGCTCACGAAGTCTTTTTATCTACCGGGTTAACCGTGCCATGTGCGTTGCGTCTCACATCAATATTGGTCAGTTTTTTTATTCGATTTACATGCCTTTCTTTAGAAGAGGTTGGTGTTTTTAAGAAGGTATCTAGAAAACTATGTGCCATCTCATCAGTTGTTATCTTGGCTCCAAAAATCAGGACGTTAGCGTTATTGTGTTCTCTAGCAAGACGAACGCACTCTTCCGTGTAGCACAAGGCGCCTCTAATCCAAGGATAACGATTGGCGGCTATGCTCATACCGATTCCGGTACTGCATATTAAAATCCCAAATAACTCTTCTTGCATCCTGTTGTTATACATTCTCTTTGTAGAAGTCCTTATATATTTTGCTAGGCGTTCAGCATAGTCTGGATAGTCTACTGGAGCTTCTGGGTCATTTGTTCCTAGATCTATGCAACGGGTTAGTGGGTCTCGGCTAGAACAATACCTTATTAAGGAAGATTTCATCTTATATCCGGCATGATCAGAGGCGAATGCAAGGGTATTGGAATTTTTCATCATTGTTTCTTGTACACATGGATATCATCTCGTAGTATATTGCCGTTAATATGAAATACAAAATACGACATATTGATCTGGTTATGAATATGTGCTTCACGAAGTGTGGGAGTAATATCTACGACTATTTGTTTGGACGTGTTTCTAAGCATTTGTTAGTACAGATTATTTTATTGTTATACGCGTTTTGTGCGGTTATTAGCGTGCATTTAATAGAAATATTTATGCATATTTTTCCATGTAAGTTATGCACGTATCAGAGATACGTTTGTTATTCCGCCATCATACTCTCTGTCACTTTTTTCATAGCTCACTTTTTGTCGTATTCAGAGAAGCATTCGTGGAAGATGAGTTCTTTTATTAAAGCTATTCCCCCGAAATGTCTATGTAGGGTTGGCAATTTTTCTTCAATTTTTCTTATTTCATTAAATGTTGGTATTTCCGTATTTCATGTCGGAATTGAAAATCGTTGGTGGATCTATAACTCTGGGTGCAGTGGCAATTTCATGAGAGCTAACTCATTAGAAGAATATGCTGAACTCTTAAATAAAGCGGACATAGTTCCATGTAATATCATACAGAGAGAAATTCTCGGTTTATCTCTTGCTGGGTGGAACTGTATATATTCAATCCTTGCTTTAATGGTTGTGATCTTTGTACTAAATCAGAAATTTGTAAGCCGCTGCCGCGGTTTTTCTTAACGTTGGGCGCAATCATCTTTCGTGAATATGATATGGGGTATGGCCTCAATTATGTTGTACATATGACGATTCAATGTTAATTCTTTCATCGCACAGCGTGCTTTTACACTTGGATAAATGATAATAAACAACAAAAAACTTTTTGGTACTGACGGTATTCGGGGGAAGGTGAACAATTACCCAATGAATGCAGAGGTGGCTTTAAAATTCGGCATGGCATCTGGCATATATTGTATGCAGAGGGATGAGAACAGCTTGCCAAAAAATGATGAGAGACGTCGTGCCGTAATAGCAAAAGATACAAGATTGTCAGGGTATTTGATTGAGCCGGCAATAACCGCCGGATTAATTGCAGTTGGAGTTGATGTAACTCTTGTCGGGCCAATGCCTACGGCTGCCGTTCCTATGTTGGTGAAATCATTGAGGGCAGATCTTGGGATCATGATTACAGCTTCACACAATCCATATTACGACAATGGATTAAAGTTGTTTGATCAGAATGGGTTTAAGGTGGGCGATGAATGTGAAATGAAGATCCAGGAAATTATCCTGAATATCACCAATACAGATTGTTGCGACTTTAAACCATTGTTAGCGGAGCCAGAAGGGCTTGGGCGGGCAACGAGATTGGAGGATGCTCCTGGGCGATATATTGAATACGTAAAGAACTCTTACCCGAAACAGCATAAATTAAATGGCCTAAGGATTGTTGTGGATTGTGCGAATGGGGCAGTTTACAAGATAGCGCCTATGATTTTGTGGGAATTGGGGGCAGAGGTGATATCTATTGGTTGCGATCCTAATGGAATAAACATCAACGAGAATTGTGGGTCCATGCACCCGTCTTTGTTGAGTCAAAAAGTATTGGATACGCGTGCAGATGTTGGCTTTGCTTTCGATGGTGATGGTGATCGGGTAGTTGTATGCAATGAATTGGGGAAGATTGTGCATGGTGACCACGTTTTGGGGTTAATTGCAAAATATCTTCATTTGCAAAGTAAGCTAAGTGCCGGAGGAATAGTGCTGACTCATATGTCCAATGGTGGTTTAATTCGGTATTTGGAGAGCTTTGGTGGGCGAGTTCATATAACCCAAATTGGAGACAAGCATGTGATGGCCGAAATGTATAGGCAAAATAGCAATTTTGGTGGTGAGCAGTCAGGTCATATTATATGCGGAGATTATACGACGACCGGAGATGGAATTATTGCCGCTTTGCAAATTTTGGCGGCAATGGGAGAATTAGATATGAAGACTAGCGAAATGTTTGAGATATTTCCCCTTACACCTCAGGTTGAAAAGGGGGTAAAGTTTTTTCAGAAAAATCCGCTGGATAATCAAGATGTAGCGGAGGAATTGGAGGTGATAAAAAACAATAACCCCGGTATTCGGATCATTGTTCGTAAATCTGGTACAGAGAATATCATTAGAATTATGGTAGAGGGGAAGGATGCTCGGGCAATAAAAGTTGTGTTAACGAGAATAAAGAGTCTTTTACAAAAGGCTGTGGCAAAAGAGTGTTGAGTGTTTTGTTGTAAAAGTTAGAAACAATTCGACGAGACCTGGAGAACTCAAAAATTGAAAGCTTGTCGCATACCATATTGTGGTTATGTCTTTTTGTGTCTTAAAGAAGTATGAGTTAGGCGGACAAGGTCTTCCGGAGATCGGGGTTATGCAATAATTCATATACATTCATTCGTTATTAATAGAATTCCATAATCTAAAAACTTTAATGTTAAAAATGTACGGGCATCTCGAAGGATATGCTAGCGTGTTCCATATTCCAGATGCGCACAACGACGTAGTTCTTTCAACCGCTTTTGCCAATCTAGATCTAGCTTCTTTTGAGGGGCAGAAAATGAATCTTTTATGGGAGCACAATCAGCTTTTTCCAATAGGATTTGTGGAAGGAATAGATCTTGATGCAAGTGGTTTATATGTAAAATGTAAAATCGCATTAGATTCATTCTATGGATCTGAGGTTTATAATCTGATCCGAAATGGGTTAGTTGATGGTTTAAGCATTGGCTACAGAACTCTTTCGTGTTTGTATAATTCGTCTATCGGTATCAGATATTTGACTGATGTAGAACTATGTGAAATAAGCGTTGTTTCCGTTCCTTCTAATGGGCATTCCAAGATAGAAAGGTGTTACGCTTATTCAACTGCAGCCCCACATCTTTCAAAAATAATCCAGCCTACCTTGACCTAATTGTTTTATTTTTTGAGATGGAGTCTGATTGCTATTATTGCCGTTGGAGTTATGCCTTCGATGTTTTTGAGGGCGTAAAAATTCATCGGCCTAAGTGCCATAAGTCGTTCTCGAAGTTCAATGGGTAACATAGGCATTGCCGAATAATCTAGATTTGGGGGCAGGGGTTGCGCGAAATCTTCCTGTAACGTCAATAGATCTTGTAGATGCTTTTTATGATAGTTGTCATACATGCTGGCGATTCTAATCCTATCGAGGGTTTTTTTATCAAAAGCTGCTAGTCTTGGTTCTATTTGGTATAACATATCGTGAGTTACTTGTGGCAAGGAGGCGAATTTATATAAATTTTCAACTTGTCCGCTCTGTAGGATCCCGTCCAGCATAAGGTTCTTTAAGGTTTTGTCATTCACCCTAAAGATTGACATAATCTCCTGCATGGCATCCATTTCTTTCGTCAAGCATTCGATATCAGTGATTCTTTTGCCAGAATTTATGATGCCATACATATTTGCTTTTTTAGTAAGTCTTAGATCTGCATTGTCTGGCCTTAGAAATATACGAAACTCTGCTCTTGCCGTTCTTACTCTGTATGGCTCGGATACTCCGCCAATGCCACTGACCAAATCATCAATCATCACCCCAATATAAGCATCTGCGCGACTCAAAATGAATTGCTTTCCATCGATGGATAAAGCTGCGTTAATTCCTGCGATGATGCCTTGTCCCGCCGCCTCTTCGTATCCGGTTGTGCCATTAATTTGTCCGGCAAGGAAAAGTCCACGAACGGTCTTTACTTCTAGTGTATGGTTGAGTTCCGAAGGATGAACATAATCATATTCAATCGCATATCCATAGCGGGCAATTTTGACATTTTCCAATCCTGGGATTGTTCGTAAAAATTGCTCTTGTACCTCATGACTTAGAGATGTTGCCAGGCCATTGGGATAAATTAATTGGGTTGGGCCGGAATCAGAAACCTCTGGTTCTAAAAATATTTGGTGGCTTTCTTTATCTTTAAATTTTTTTACTTTTTCCTCGATAGACATGCAGTGTCTAGGACCAACGGTTCCAATGGTGCCTGAGTGCATTTTCGAAGAAGACAGATTATTGAAAACTATTTCGTGCGTTTTTGGGGTTGTATAGGTGATGTAGCAATTAATTTTATTTCCAATTTTCTCCGTTTGATATGAAAAAGGCATTGGATCTGAATCACCCTCTTGGAGAGATAGCGAATTAAAGTTTATGCTTTCTGCGTGCAATCTTGGTGGTGTTCCGGTATTGAGTCTGCCGCAACAAAGGCCTAGATTTTGGATACTTCTTGCCAAAGGAAGGCTTGACTGCTCAGAGAGGCGACCCCCTGCGCAAGAATTATGACCGGTGTGCATGACTCCGTTTAAGAAAGTCCCGGTTGTTAATACGATAGAACGCCCAGAAATTACTCCTATTGAGGATAATATCCCGATGACTTGCTTCGTATGTCCTTCATTCGATTTATTCTGTTTTTCAAACAGAATATCTAGTGCTTCTGCAAACAAGATGGTCAAATTAGGTGTATTTAATAACTCTTGTTGCATCAAGCTTTTATAGAGATTTCTGTCTATTTGGGCTCTCGGCCCCCAAACTGCCGGACCCTTACTTACATTTAAAGTTTTAAAATGTATGCCGGCTGCGTCTGCGATGCGCCCCATAAGGCCATCTAATGCATCCACCTCTCGTACGATGATGCCTTTGCCAATCCCCCCAATCGCTGGATTGCATGACATCTCTCCTATGTTGTTCGCGCTATATGTGATAAGGCATGTTTTGGCTCCTATTCTTGTCGCGGCCGCAGCCCCTTCACAGCCCGCATGTCCAGCGCCAACAACTATTACATCATAAGATGACAACATATACCGGGATAAAGTGGGATTTTCCATTTTCAGACAATTCGATCTTACTGGAATATATGATGATTTTCCACACTAGTTTTCTAAAATTATTACGTAATCAAACCTTTACGGCAATTGTAAGGCCGCTATTAGTTGGTAGTATTGTGGTGATGAATCTGTTTTCATCAGCCAGCATCATATTAAATTTGTGCATGGAAGCGGTAGCTGGATTGTCTGAGGTGGTTAGATCGTGCTCGCCAAACCTTAGCGTGTTATCAGCCAGTATAACTCCGTTCGGCTTTAGATAATCATAAATTTTCTCAAGATAAGCCGGGTAATCGGCTTTTTTTGCATCAATAAAAATTGCGTCAAAAAGCGATTGGGCTCCCAAAGTTGGAATAACGTCCAGCGCATCTCCACAAAGCAGCTCTATCTTTTTGTTCAGCGAAGATTGAGATATATTGGCTCTTGCTAAGATATGGAAGTTTTCGCTTTTTTCGATGCTCGTAACTTTCCCGTCATCAGGCAGAGCGCTTGCAAGCCATAATGTCGAGTACCCGACCAGAGTTCCGATCTCCAGGACTCGCTTTGCCTGGATCATACGCAACAAAACCTGCAATATCCGCCCTTCTTCTGGTGAAATCTGGGCGTTTATGAGCTCTGGTGGCGCCGACCCCCTCACACCACGAAATGGCTCGGGGTCATTTGCATAGAGACTTAGCATATAGTTTGTTATAT
>Ga0247839_1005468_pt1 | contig 15363 bp, 12 predicted proteins | sample LaCruzMarch2015__6_FD_192405 | JGI IMG/M metagenome (GOLD analysis project Ga0247839, IMG submission 192405) | Freshwater microbial communities from meromictic Lake La Cruz, Castile-La Mancha, Spain - LaCruzMarch2015_16m | ecosystem: Environmental > Aquatic > Freshwater > Lake | place: Spain... | reverse complement strand
AAGGTATATCTACAGCAGTACGTCGCTATTCATGAATGGGCTCACAATATCAAGACATGCTCTGTGGAATTCCTCAGGGTTCTGTGTGGCATCACACAATTCGCCTCATGAGCCCAACGATTTTTGCGTCAGCAGTGCGTCAATCGTCTTCCAGACTTCGGACGACGATGTATTATAGATGTCCGCTGGATGCCTTAACCCCGCGTCAAGAAAGCTGTTTCGCCCCGAAGGCAATTTGCGCAGAAGTTCAATCGTTCGCGGCTCAAAAAAATCTTCATCGGAGCAAAAGAAGTACTTCATCTTTGTTGTTCCCGAACGGTTGTCGCTTCCCACTGCCGCGTGGAAATACGCCCGTGGCCAGATCATTCGCGACGCTAAAGCGTTTGCACTTACTCCGACGTCTGAGCGTGGGAGCAAGCGCAAGTTTACGCCAAGGCTCCTTCCTGTTGAAGCGCTCCGCGATGCCTTTCAGGTTGGGGCTGTCCCCGGTCCACTGCGGGAGATTTCTCTATGCGTCTGCGTAAGAAATTCCCGTCCCGACTTTTCGCCGCTGCGGGCCTTGCGGATGGCCCCGCGTACCGCTCCGTCCGCGAGGTCATCGATCTGCGCAGTGGCCTTGATCATGGTTCTGGCCGCGATCCTGACCGGTTCCGAATTTTCTTGACAAGATCAATAAGATTTACAAGATTAAATAAGGAATAACATCTTGTAAATCTTGTAAATCTTGTCAAACTGTCTTGGTTTCGCACTCGCCGTGCGGGGCCTTGATCATAGTTCCGGCCGTAGGGTGGACAAGCGATAGCGCAGTCCACCGAACCCCGCGCCGACTCAATCACTGCATAGTCCGCCATTGTTCAAACAAGTAGTCGTAGGAATGCTGCATAAAGTGCAAATCTTCATCGTTCCAAGCAAAGCCCCAAAACGGCTCCATATATTCATCAAAGAATTCTTCTGCTGACCGAACATGCAACGGGAAGGTGGTGTCTTCGCAAATAGTCTCAATCGTCTTAAGATAGGTCTCCTGATCGTTCTTGTTGCCAACTCGCTGTTGTGCCAGCAATTTTGACCGCTCAATAACCCACTTGCGGAAAGAACCGGCCCAAAGGCTCAATCTCTTCTTAACTGGTGTCTTGTGCATATACAGAAAAAGCCCGGTTTCATCGGGCGAATGCCAAGACCACTCATCGTAGTTGAAGGCATATAAGCCAAGATTGCCTGCTGCTTCAAGGATGGCAGTATTTTTTCCCGCTATTGCTCTCAAGTAGGGCATCGACACCCGTGAAGTGCAGATTGCGATATAACTGCCCGAGGACAACCTAACGAGATGGAAGAAGTTGATTATATGGTCATCGTGCGGCAGTTGAAAACGCTGGTTCTTGATCACCATAATTGCGATCTCTGAATTCTTATCACAATGGTAGAGGTCGAGCCCAAGATAATCCTTTTTTACAATATCCGGGGGCAATTTATGTTCGGGAGTACCCAATTGGAGTGATCTGGCGAACAGTTCTGCAAATTGGTTCTTCAATTGATGAATTTCATCAGATTTCGACCTCTTCCGGGCGAAAGCAGCAAGGTCTTGCTTGGCGAGCGCAGCAAGAAGCACTTCCTTCAAGTCATAGATATCTCTGGGGATTGTCACTCCGTGCATAGCGGGAATAATGGCTTGTTCCGTTGACGGTTCCAACAGGACAGCGACAATCTTATCTATTTCTTCTGGCGGAACACTGAACCACTCTTTTGACGGCCCAGACAATTTATCCTTGAAGTAGAATTTAATCACTCCCTCAATTTTTTTGGCCTCCTCAATGGAACATTCATAGGCTTTATAGGTGCTGAAGTTCGGATTGTGTGTGCTGTAGGCAGAAAGCCTCTTGTCCAGGCTAATTGTGCGGCCAATTTTCGTGTTTGCCCCATCTGTTAGAATGTAGATGTTTCCAGACATAGTGAAGTATTTCTCTAGTGATCAAGCTTTCATCTTCGACACGAATAATATGAGAATTCTATTCGCGCAAGGAAAAGAACGGTACGATTTTGCTTGACGTTTTCATGTGTTGCCTATCCGTCTGGGCGATGCAGTGTTCTCAACATAATTTGATATCCGCTTCACTGAAGAGCTTCGTTCTCAGGGTTGCCGTGACTCAGTTCGCGATTGCCGGCCTCGCGGCGCAGAGCGCCTGACACATGCGTGACACCGCAAAGCGGTGTCACGAGTGCACCTGCATAAACGTCTTCTCTTGGCGTGCTTGGCGCCTTGGCGTGAGACCTCTTCCTACTGACAGGACTCACACTCCGGATCGAGTATAGAGCACACCTGCGGCGTCGCCCCGTTCCCCTTCCCCTTGTCCAACAGGTTATAGCTCCCCCCGACCGCGCTCAGCCGATTGGCCGCCGTGGCGTCCGCCATCGTCGACTTCTCCACATGGGTGGCACCCATGGACCGCAGATAATAGGTGGTCTTGAGCCCCCGCACCCAGGCGAGTTTGTAGAGGTTGTCGAGCTTTTTGCCGTTCGGCTTGCTCATATAGAGGTTGAGGCTCTGCGCCTGGTCGAGCCATTTCTGGCGGCGGCTGCCGGCCTCGATCAACCAGCGGGGGTCGACCTCGAAGGCGGTGGCGTAGAGCGCCTTCAACTCCTCCGGGACGCGGTCGATGGGCTGCACCGAGCCGTCGAAATATTTGAGATCATTGACCATGACGGCGTCCCACAGGCCCAGTTCCTTCAGATCCGCGACCAGGTAGGGGTTGACGACGGTGAACTCGCCGGAGAGATTGGACTTGACGAAGAGGTTCTGATAGGTGGGTTCGATGGATTGGCTTACCCCCACGATGTTGCTGATGGTGGCGGTGGGGGCGATGGCCATGGTGTTGGAGTTGCGCATGCCGACCGTTTGGACGCGGGTGCGCAGGGTCGCCCAATCGAGGGTGCTGCCGGTGTCCATCTGGAGATAGCCGCCGCGGCCCTCGGCCAGGAGCGCGATGCTGTCGATGGGGAGGATGCCGCGGCTCCACAGGCTGCCCGGGAAGCTCGGATAGCGCCCGCGCTCCTCGGCGAGATCCGAGCTCGCCTGGATGGCGTAGTAGCTCAGGTATTCCATGCTGGTGTCGGCAAATTGGACTGCCTCCTGGCTGCCGTAGGCGATGCGCAGCTTATAGAGTGCGTCCTGGAAGCCCATGATCCCGAGCCCGACCGGGCGGTGGCGCAGGTTGGACTTGCGCGCCTGGGGGACATTGTAGAAGTTGTAGTCGATGACGTTGTCGAGCATCCGCATGGCGGTGCGCACGGTGCGCTGCAGGCGCTTGGTATCGAGCCCCTTGTCGGTGACATGCGCGGCCAGGTTCACCGAGCCCAGGTTGCAGACGGCGATCTCCTGGTCATTGGTGTGCAGGCAAATTTCTGTACACAGGTTGCTGGAATGGACAGTGCCGACATGCTGGTTGCTGTAGCGCAGATTGCAGGGGTCCTTGAAGGCGATCCAGGGGTGTCCGGTTTCGAACAGCATGGCGAGCATCTTGCGCCACAGGTCGACGGCCTTGAGGCGCTTGCTGACCTTCATCTCGCCGCGCTCGGCGCGCGCCTCATAGGCGAGATAGGCGGCCTCAAAGGGCTGTCCCATCAGGTCGTGCAGGTCGGGGGTCTCGTCCGGCGAGAAGAGGGTCCAGTGCGCCTCCTCGGCCACCCGCTTCATGAAGAGGTCCGGCACCCAGTTGGCGGTATTCATATCATGGGTGCGGCGGCGGTCGTCACCGGTGTTCTTGCGCAGATCGAGGAATTCCTCGATGTCGATATGCCAGGTCTCAAGGTAGGCGCAGACTGCCCCTTTCCTTTTTCCACCATTCGATAGCGCGCCGCTGGTCGTATTGTAACTATGGTCGCCTTCGACCTTTAAGTCGAATACAAAAGGCTCTGGTGCGATCGGCGTGACTCCTGTTATTCGGGAAAATAATGCACCTTGCCATTCGAACCAAAATTTCCTGGATGCAATTTTATAGTCGAAGTATTCAGCAAAGTCCGGAACGCTGGGGATGCGTAAGTCATAGTAGCAGGTGGTCCCGGAAAAATCGACTCTTGAACCATCGACGCGTCGCCCCGAGTGGTCGTTGATACGCTCGCGGTAACTTGCCGCCGAGGGTATTCCAAGTCTGAGCAGAAGATACCGTAATCCTTCTATCAGAGAATAAGATGTATTGGTGAAATTCAGCAATAAACCACCAGAGACGCTGCCGTCCGTTTCCAGCAAGCCGCGAATCAATGCCTTGGTTTGCGATTGTGGGAGATGCATAAAGCGGGATGCAATGTGCTTCTCTCCTGAGTCGCCATAAATGTCCTTCTTGGTGAAAGGCAAAGCAGACCCGGTTCCGCCAACATATTGTCCGGTGGTGGCGTCGCGAAGCAATCCTTTGCCTAAGGACCACTTTATTTGCTGATACTTTATGTTCCGGCGGTTGATCCAGTAATGAATGTCTCTTTCCCGCAGATAACTCTCCACGAAATCCAGGAAGCCATCATGTTCCGGATTTCCGGAAACACCCCATTCGGCATCTCCGTTGGTAACATGCCCGTCACCTAGCAGGATTCCATAGAACCGTGCATCGTCTTCGTCAAATCCTCGTATTGGAACTATCTCCCTGGGAATGGTTTGCGCAATATAGTCTCCTTGTTTCAATACCCCTGCTTCGTTGTAGCGTAACTCCATCATGCCGGTTTCCAGCATTTTGATAATTTGCTTTGGCGTATGATAATGACGTTTGACGCTTACCGACCAAATTGGATGCCCTGAGGTGATCCGCAATGGCTTTGCGGTATGACGAACGCTGATTTCGACCATTGGATCTCGTTGGTTGTAAACCATACGTTCCAAGACTTCGCGATAGTATCCCTCCTTGCCCAGAACCAGGTCGCCAACCTGAATGTCGCGAATGGCTTTAATCCCTTTGCCGGTCCAAACGGATGTATCAGGCGAAAGACATTGATTCACCGCCACCGCGGTGTCATTCGCCACCTTCAGAAACGGCACCACCCCTTGACTCTTCCCATTGGTCCCCTTGATATGCGCCCCCATCCCGCGCACCCGCGTCCAGTCATTGCCGAGCCCGCCGGCGAACTTGGACAGCAGGGCATTGTCCTTGATGGCGCTGTAGATGCCGTCCAGGTCGTCCGGGACCGAGGTGAGGAAGCAGGAACTCAACTGGGGCCGCAGGGTGCCGGCGTTGAAGAGGGTCGGCGTGGAGGACATGAAGTCGAAGCTGGAGAGCAGTTCATAGAACTCGATCGCCCGCTCTTCGCGGTCGATCTCGTTGATGGCGAGCCCCATCGCGACACGCATGAAGAAGGCCTGGGGCAGCTCGAAGCGGATGCCCTCGGCGGTGTGGATGAAGTAGCGGTCGTAGAGGGTCTGAAGCCCGAGATAGGTGAAGTCGAGATCACGCTCGGGCCTGAGTGCGGCGCCCAGGCGCTGGAGGTCGAAGCGGGCGAGCTGGCGGTCGAGCAGTTCGAGGTCGCCGGCGCGGCGCACATAGGCGCCGAAGTAGTCGCCGTAGCGCTCGGTGAGGTCGGCCTGGGTCTCCACACCTTGTGCCAGGTCCAGATAGCCCAGCGCCTCACGCCGCATCAGGTCGAGCAGGAGTCGGGCGGCGACCTGACTGTAGGCGGGGTCGCGCTCGATCATGGCGCGGGCGGACATCACCAGCGCCTGGCCGACGTCGGCCTCGCGCACGCCGTCGAAGAGGTTGCGGGTGGTGTCGGTGAGGATGGCGGCGGCGTCCACGCCAGCGAGTCCCTGGGCCGCCTCGGCCACCAGGCGGCCCAGGCGCTCCAGGTCGAGCGGGCGGGTGCTGCCGTCGGCCAGGGTGACGGTGAGTGTGACCGGTGCCGGCTGCACGCTGTCGGCGGCGGCCTTGTGGGCGCGCTCGCGGGCGCGCTCGTCGCGGTAGAGCACATAGTCGCGGGCGACCTTGTGCTCGCCGGCGCGCATCAGGGCGAGTTCCACCTGGTCCTGGATGTCCTCGATGTGGACGGTGCCGCCGCCGGGCAGGCGGCGGGTGAGGGCGGCGACGACCTGCCCGGTCAGTTCGTGCACGCGGTCGTGGACGCGGCTGGAGGCCGCGGCGTTGCCGCCCTCTACGGCGAGGAAGGCCTTGGTGAGGGCGACCATGATCTTGTTGGGGTCGAAGTGGGTGACCTTGCCGTTGCGGCGGATGACCTGGACCCGTCCCGGCGTGAGGGCGGTGAGCTCGCCGCCGGTGGGTTGGCCCGCGGCTGCCGCTGTCGCAGGGCGCGCGGTGGCGCCGCGCGTGGGTGTGGACGCCTGGGACTGGTCTGGTGCGGACATGCTAGCTCCTGATCGGGCCTTGAATTGCGGGTGCTCCGGCGGGCGCCCGGTGCGGGGTCGACAGGTGTCGGCGCAGGCGGGGGCAAGACGCAATATATACGCTGGCGACGATCAGTCAACCACTATATGTTGTGCGTAAGGGGGCGCCGGTTCACGACTGTGGTGACCCGCTGCGAGGCGCGGCCCGGTGCGCCCGTGCCGGCGCGCGGGTGCACGCCCCGAGCCGGGTGCAGTGTGCTGCACGCGTCTCGCGGGCCAGGGGGCGCGGTGGTTGGGGAGCGAAAGGCGCAAGCGCAGCGCCGCCGGGCGAGCCGGGGCGCTGGCCTCGAGCGCTGCTGGCGACGACGGTAAGCGGTCCGCCGCTCAGCGCGCCTCGACCATGAAATACGCCGGTGGGTCGTCGCGGATCTTGTCGATCGACGCCGAGTAGGCGCGGGTCTCGCCGGGTTGTAACTGTTCGTGGTCGGTCGGCGTGGTGGCGGCCTCGCGCGTTACCCGGGCCATGCCGGTCTGGAGCCCCTTGCGATCGAACAGCAGGATGGTCACGGCCGGGATGACCGGTGTCACGTCGGTGTTTTTGAGCACGACGTAGTAGGCGAGGCGCTTGCCGGCCCCCACCCCGGCCTCGGAGAAGCTCAGCTTCTTGACTTGTTTCGTATTGATCTCGTAGAGTTTTTCAACTTCCAGGTTGGTGACGCCAGGGATGCGCTGTTTCAGCAGTGCCCCTAATTCGACCTCTTGGGCGGCGACCAGTTGTTTGGTCTGGGTCAGTTCGCCCTGGGCGCGGTTGAGCTCGCTCGCCAGGGTCCCCTTCTCCATGGCGTGGGTGGCGACCTTGGCCCTGGCCTGAATCAGCAGCATCGACAGCACGACGGCCGCGACGATCGCCGCGAGGGCGAGTCCGCGCGCCGCCCACACCTGGCGCCGCAGCTTGTTGCGGCTGCTCTCGCTGCTGCTCACATGCCCCGTACTGCCGTCGCGGTGGCTGCTGCGGTGCGACCTGGAGCTGCGGCGGGACGAACGACTGCCGCGAACGTTGTCGCCGCGCCGTTCGGGCTCGCCAGTCTCGGTCGTGGCCGGTGTTTGGTCGGCGACGACCGCAAGCGTCGGCTCGCTCGGCGGGGCGCTGACCTCGGCCGAGCCGGTGGTGGGGGTCGGCTCGTTGCTGCTTTCCATAATTTTTCTACTTGAAACCCCAAGCATTAATATCACTTAGCATACCTCAGCACGGAAGATCGAGGCAAACCATGGGCCCGGCGTGCCGAGTGTGCGTCGCGTCGGCGCGACGGGCTCGCTATACTTCGCAAACTCCCGCAGACCCGGCCATGCCCGGGCATACCAAGACGGGGCCACGAGTCCGTTCAGGAGCACTTCACCGATGAATGTCAGAAACGCAATGAGCCGTTCGGTGCGCGCCGTCACCCCCGGCACCAAGATCATGGAGGTTGCCTCCCTGATGTGCCTCTACCGCTTCCATGGGCTGCCGGTGGTGGACGATGCGGGGCGCTTGATCGGGGTGATCTCCGAGAAGGACGTCTTGCACAGTCTGTTTCCGACCATGGACCACTTGGTCTCCGAGGGCATGCACTCGGTGGACCTGGACCGCCAGATGGGCCGTTACGGCGAGGTGCTGGAACTCCATGTCGAAGACCTGATGGCGCACGAGCCGATCTCGGTCGATGTGGATATGCACCTGTTGCGCGCCGCCACCGTCATGGTCCGGCACAACTTTCGGCGGATTCCGGTGGTCGAGAACGGGCTCCTGGTGGGGATGCTGAGCCTGGGTGACGTTCACAAGGCGATTTTCCATGCCAACATCAGTGGGAGTCTGAAGAGCAGTTGAACACCCCTTCCCAGGCCCCTGCCCAGTTTGAGGCCCGGGTCGCGACGCGGGGCGCGGCAAGGGTCCGGGGGCGCGCGGCGGCGGGCCTGGACACCGCCGCGCGCTGCGTCCCGGCCGGTGACACGCGGTTCGCCAAGGACCATTAGCATGTGGTATCGCTGGTGCGGTGACGACCTGGAGGTGACCTTGCGGGTGCAGCCCCGCGCCACTCAGGATGCCTTTGTGGAGGATCAGGGCGACAGCTACCGGGTGCGCCTCCAGGCCCCGCCGGTCGACGGTAAGGCGAACGAGGCCCTGCGACGGTTCCTTGGCCGGGCGTTCGGCGTACCCCAGTCCCAGGTTGCGTTCCTGAGCGGCGAGCAGTCTCGTCGCAAGCGGCTGGTGATCCGTTCGCCCCGGCGTTTTCCCGTGCCGATCGCGCCTCCGGCCGCGTGACCCTCGCCGCGGGTTCAGCGACGCGGCGGGCGCGGCGGATGAGCCGGGAAAGCGGTTCTTGCCCAGCCTGGACGTGCGACGATCAGACGGTCTGGCGATCCGGTCCCAGCGGCTACTCAACCCTCAAGGTGCTTTGGGTGATGCAAACCCCGGCAATACAACGGCGGCTCACCACCTACCAGCAATGGAAGACGCGCGTCGCGCGCGCCGTGGCCGATCTGGAGACTTGGCTGGAAGAGCACCGGCGCGCGACCCCGCGCGCCCGGGAGCAACTGCACGCCGCGCTGGACGCCCTGGCCGGTGATCGTCTGACGGTCGCGTTCGTCGCTGAGTCCACCGCAGACAAGACCGAGTTGATCAACGCGATTTTCTTCTCCGACTTGGCAGGGGGGCTCCTGCCCTGCGTGGCGGGGCGCACCTGCCGGTGCCCGATCGAACTGCTATGGGACGCCGAGCGCAACGAGGCCTATCTGCGCCTGTTGCCGGTGGAAACGCGCGCCCAGGAAACCTCGCTTGCGCAGTTCAAGTCCAACCCCAAGCAGTGGGTCCACTACCCGCTGAATCTGCAGGGTTCGGAGCAGATAGCGGGTACCTTGAAGGAGATCCTTCAGACGAAGCAGGTTTCCATGGCGGAGGCGGCACGCCTGGGGCTGTCCAGTGCCGGTCTGACCCCCGAGGGGCAGCCGACGACGGAGATGGTGGAAATACCCAAATGGCGTCATGCCGTCGTCAGCTTTCCGCACCCCCTGCTCAAACAGGGTCTGGTGATCCTCGATACCCCCGGGGTCAACGCGCTGGGTAATGAACCCGAGTTGACCATCAGCATGCTGCCCGCGGCCCAAGCGGTGCTGTTCGTGCTGTCGGCCGACACGGGCGTGACGCGTAGCGACCTGGAGATTTGGCAACACCACCTCAAGGGCTTCCAGACCGGCCGTCAGCGGGCCATGCTGGTCGCCCTGAACCAGAGTGACGTGCGCCGGGACGAACCGCGCGACGGCGCCGACCCCACTGCCGTGACCGCTGCCCAACGCCGCCACACTGCCCTGGCGCTGGGTATCAGCGAAGAGGTGGTCTTCCCGGTCGCAGCCCGGCAGGCGCGCGCGGCGAAGGACCGCTTGGACGAGGCCATGCTGCGGCGCAGCGCCCTGCCGGCCCTGGAGCGGCACCTGGCCACCAAAATGCTCGAGACCAAGCATCAGTTCTTGATCGACGCGATCGACGCCGGCGTCGGCCAGGTCTTGGACCGCAACCGCAATCGGGTCGCCTCACGCATCACTCGCGTCAAGTCCCAGTTGGAGGAACTCGAACAACTGCGCGACAAGAGTCAGGACGTGATCGCCCAATTGCTGGAGCGTACCCGGCGCGAACAGGAGCACTATCTCAAGGGCGTGCAGGAGTTCCAGCAGCGGCGCGAGGAGTTGCTCACGCAGACCCGCCACTGCCGTCGGCTGCTGGAGAGCGAGAGTATCGAGGCCATGGTCGAGCGCGCCCATGAGGAACTGGTGCACAGTTGGACCACCGCCGGCCTCACCCGCGCGATGAAGGGGCTGTTCGACGAGTTACGCCGCACCATGCAGACAGTCGCGACCGAGAGTGAGCGCATCCGCAAGTTGGTGCGCGAGACCTATCAGGTGTTCCGTGAGGACTTCGAGTTCGATCTGGCCACGCCCAAGGTCTTCGTCCCGATGAAGTACCGGGTGGAAATCGAGTTGCTGTACCAGGAGGTGGAGGCGTTCCGGCGCAGTCCCGGTATGGCCCTGTCCGGGCAGAGGATGGTGATCCGGCGTTTCCATCAGCAGATGGTGAGCCGCGCCCAGGTCCTGTTCGACCAACTGCGCGTCGCCTATGATGGTTGGATTCGCGATACCCTGGCGCCCCTGGCGGAAGAGATCCAGGAGCACAAGCTGATGATGGAGAAGCGGCTCGAGAATCTCCAGCGAATCGGCCGCTCGAAGGACGCGGTGCAGAAGCGCATCGACGACATGCAGGCGCAGTACCTGGGCTTTGCCCAGGAACTGACGGCCCTGCGCAATATCCACAACGCCTTGCACTATGATCCCTTGACCGAGCAGGATGCGCCCCAGAAGCCGCGGTTGGTCGCCGGTTGACGGGGCGCTTGCACGGGAGGGGGCCAAGTGCCGGGCCAGCGGCGCCTGGTGTGCGCACCGAGTCAGGAGAAGATCCAATGTTCAAGCCGATGGCCCTCGCGGCCTGTATGGGCGCTGCCCTGCTCCAGGGCGCCCAAGCGGTGCTCGCCGAGAGCACCCGGGCGGGTGCCTTCACCATCCACTATAACGCCTTTACCGCCGATACCCTGACCCCGGAGATCGCCCGGGCGAACGCGATCCAACGCAGCAAGGGTCTCGGCGTGTTGAATGTAAGCGTGATCAAGGATCTGCCCGGGACTACCGGCACCTCGGTCAAGGCCTTGGTGGACGTCGACCTGGTCAACGACAAGGCCCGTAAGGGCTCGGTCGCCATGCACGAGGTTGAGGTCGGCGGTGCCGTCTCCTATCTGGGGCAATTTCCGATTGCCGACGGGCAAGAACTCGAATTCGAGATCCGTGTCCGCCCCACCGGCATCGCCGAGATCACCACCCTGCGGCTGAGCCAGGAATTCTTCACCCAATAACCTGGAGTGTGACCATCAATCATCTTATGTCCTGACCAACTTGAGAAATCGCCCAGCGGGCGATTTCTCAAGTGAGCTGCCAGAGGGCCTGGACACCGAAGCCGACGACCATGAGGCCGGCCGCCTGCCGCCACCGGCGGTGCCCTGCCAGGCGGGCGGCGGCGCCCGCCAGCAGCCCGATGCCGAGCAGGTTCGGCAAAGTCCCGGCGCCAAAGGCGAGCATCAGGACGGCGCCGCGGCCGGGATCACCGGTCGACACTGCCGTGATCAACACGCTGTAGACCAGCCCGCAGGGTACCCAGGCCCAAATCAGGCCGATCGCGACCGCCTGCGGCACCCGCCTGACCGGCAAGAAGCGGCGCGTGAGCGGTGCGAGGCGACGCCAGAGGCGCAGTCCCAGGCGCTCGACGTACGCCAGCCGGTGTCCCCAACCGCCCAGATAGAGTCCGAGCAGGATCATGACCACCCCGGCCAGGGCGTAGAGGGTGCGCTGTGCGAGCTGGAGCGAGTCCAGTTGCAGCAGGACGGCGCCCAGGCCGCCGGCGAGCGCCCCGGCGAGCGCGTAGCCCGCAACCCGCCCGAGGTTATAGCCCGCCTGCAGGGGCAGCAGCCGCCAGGGGTCGCGGCGGCGCCGCGGGTCCAGGCCCAGGGTCAATGAGCTGACCAGTCCCCCGCACATGGTCAGGCAATGCACGCCGCCCAGCAGGCCGACCAGGAAGGCAGTGACATAGGGCGTCTGGGCGATCATCGGGTGGGCCTGCGACGCCGGGTCAGCCTGACGCGGCGCAAGGGGTTTGCGGCGGTTGGGGGCCGCCGTCGGTCGGTGTCACCGGGGGTCGCGGCGGGGCCGGGCATTGCCGCTCGGCCCGGTGGCGCGAACCCGCCTCGCAGGGTAGGAACGGGGTTCCCGATTCTGGTTTGACGCCCGGTGTATCATACGTAACAGTTTCACCACCGTTGCGTGATTATGCAAGCCTACCAGCGTGAGTTCCTTCGCTTCGCCGCCGCCGCCGGGGTCCTGCGCTTCGGTGATTTCACTCTGAAATCCGGTCGGCACAGTCCCTATTTTTTCAACGCGGGCCGGTTCGATACCGGTGCGCGACTAGCGCGTCTGGCCGACGCCTACGCCCGGCGGATCATCGACTGCGGGCTTGCCTTTGATGTCCTCTACGGCCCGGCCTACAAGGGCATACCGCTGGCGGCGGCCACCAGTATCGCGCTCGCGCGCGACACTGGGCGGGACTTGGCGTACGCCTTCAATCGCAAGGAGGCGAAGGATCACGGGGAGGGCGGCGTGATCGTCGGGCGCCCACTGGCTGGGCGGGTGCTGATTATCGATGATGTGATCACCGCCGGCACCTCGGTGCGGGAGTCGATGGAGGTGATCCGTGCCGCCGGCGCCGAACCCGTGGGGGTGGTGATCGCCCTGGATCGTCTGGAGCGTGGTGCCGGGAAGGGGTCCGCCGTGGCCGAGGTTCAGGAACTCTATGGCGTTCCCGTGTTCAGCATTGTTACGCTGGACCACCTGATCGACTGCTTGGGTGATTTCGCGATCGACGACGCGTCGCGTGCCGCGGTAAGGACCTACCGGGCCTGCTATGGGGTCTAACTGAGAACCATGTGCCTCCCGCTCGACGCCAAGGCGCCAAATCAGCCGCTGATCTGCGCGCTGCGCCCGTCCATCACGCGCCGCGTCCCGCGGCTGTCGGTCAGACTCCTGGCCGTGGCCGGGATCAGCCTGTGGTGTGTGCTGTTTTCGGCAGTGGGCGCCGGCAACGCCGCCAAGATGTTTCGGTGGGTCGACGAGAACGGGGTGGTCCACTACACCGATCAGATCCCGCCCAGTCAAGTCGACAAGGGGCACGCCGAGTTGAGCAATCAGGGTGTGCGGGTGGAGGTGGTGCCGCCGGCCCAGACCATCGAGGAGATCCAGCGTGAACGGGAATTGGAACGTCTGCGCGCCCAGCAGGAGCGTCTGGTCGAGCAACAGAAGGCGGCCGATCGGGTGCTGCTGCGGACCTTTCGATCGGTGGACGATCTGTTGATGGCCCGGGACGGGAAACTCGCGGCGATCGATGTCGTGATTCAGGTCGCCCGCGGCAACATTCGTCGCCAGCAGGAGTGGCTGCGCAATCTGCGTACCGAGGCTGCCGACCTGGAGCGCGCGGGCAAACCGGTTCCCCAACATGTCACCGAGGGCATCGGCAAGAGCGAGCGCTATATCCGTGAGTCTTACGCGACCATCGTCGACCGCGAGCAGCAGAAAGAGGCAATCAGGGCCGACTTCGACCGTGATCTCAAGCGTTTCCGTCAGTTGAAAGACATCCCTGAGGACAAGGTGGAGGAGCCCAAGGAGCCGTCCCGGCTCGCCCTGCGCAACCTGGTGACTTGCGACAGCAGTGCCCAATGCGACCAGTATTGGGCCCTGGCCGTCGCCTATGCCAAGGCCCACGCGACGACTGCGATCCAGACCCTGGGTGCCAATATTCTGATCACCGCGCCCCCGGAGACCCGCGACGATCTGAGTCTTACCCTCTCTCGCATCCAGGAAAAGGACGGGGCGGCGGCTTCGATCTTCCTGGATTTGCAATGCAAGAACCCGGCGTCCACTGACACCGGCTGCGGTGATGAGCGCGCCCTGAAGATCTTGGGTGCCTTCCATGACGCGGTGACTGCGCCCCCGGTGCCCCCGGTGCCCCCGGCGCCCCCTCCGGTCCCCGCGGGGCCTGTGGGTCCACCTAAGTAACGAGTCAAGAACGAATTTACCCAGAAAGAGTTCTTGGCCGCAAATGAACGCAAATAAGCGCAAATAAATCTGCTGGTTAGCATCGTCGCCAGCGTCACCCGGACGGCGCACATGCAGTAAAGGCTACGTCTCTGACTATTTGCGTTAATTTGCGTTCATTTGCGGCTAAACTGCTCTTTCCGGGATCAACGGCGCCGGATCAGGGTGCCGACCCCCTCGTCGGTGAACAGATCCAGCATCACCGCATGTTCAACCCGCCCGTCGATGATATGGGCGCTCTTCACGCCACCCTGGACGGCATCGACCGCGCATTGAATCTTGGGCAGCATCCCGCCGGTGATGATGCCCGCCCGGATCAACTCCTCGACCCGCCCCACGTCCAGTTCCGGAATCAGCTTCCCGTCCGCATCCAGGAGTCCCGGGGTATTGGTCAGCAGCAGGAGTTTTTCTGCCTTCAGCACCTCGGCCACCTTACCGGCGACCAGATCCGCGTTGATGTTGTAAGAGCGGCCATCGACACCCACCCCGATCGGGGCGATGACCGGGATGAAATTACCCCGTACCAGCAGATCGACCACCGCGACATCGATGCTCTCGACCTCGCCTACATGGCCCAGATCGATGATCTCCGGTTCCTTCAACTCCGGTGCATCGCGGCGCAGGAGCAGTTTGCGGGCGTGGATCAGGTCCCCGTCCTTGCCGGTCAGCCCGACCGCGGACCCGCCGTGCCGATTGATCAGGCTGACGATCTCCTTGTTGACCAGTCCGCCCAAGACCATCTCCACCACGTCCATGGTTTCCGCATCGGTGACCCGCAGACCCTGCACGAACTCACTCACCTTGCCCAGGCGCTTGAGCAAGGAGCCGATCTGCGGTCCGCCGCCATGCACCACCACCGGGTTGACCCCCACCAGCTTCATCAGAACCACATCGCGGGCAAAGCCCTGCTTTAGGCCTTGGTCCACCATGGCGTTACCGCCATACTTGATCACGATCGTCTTACCGCTGAAGCGGCGGATATAGGGCAGGGCCTCGATGAGGACATGCGCGATGGTTTGTGCACGTTCGATGGGCAAGGACATGGTTCTGGTACCGCGATAGAAAGGTATTAGGCGTTTGCTGCCGACGCCCCTTGGTCGACCAGGGCGAGGGCTTGCAGGGTATCGGAAAAAAGCAAGGGTGCCATGGGTTGTTGTTGTGCGAAATGATACTAGGATTGACTGAGTTTGGCGCGCAACCTCGACGTGACGTCGCTGCATCAGGTATCTCCCCGCAACAGTCGTCCTTGGCGGCGCAGTTCTTGCGCAACGAACGGCGCCCGACGTTCGAGATACCCCAGGTCGATACCGCCCTGGCCGGGTCCGAGTTCGTAGTTC
>Ga0247839_1005467_pt1 | contig 15368 bp, 13 predicted proteins | sample LaCruzMarch2015__6_FD_192405 | JGI IMG/M metagenome (GOLD analysis project Ga0247839, IMG submission 192405) | Freshwater microbial communities from meromictic Lake La Cruz, Castile-La Mancha, Spain - LaCruzMarch2015_16m | ecosystem: Environmental > Aquatic > Freshwater > Lake | place: Spain... | reverse complement strand
GATGTTGTTCAAAATAAGCAATCAAGGCCTCACGATGTGCTAATCTTTCATCTTTATTACCCAAACAATTAATTTGCAACTCAACGCCGCTCAAACCTAAAATTTGCCATAAATGATTTAACATTAAAATTATTTCACAATCAACATCAGGACCTTTAAAGCCAAGTGCCTCGACACCCAATTGATGAAATTGACGGTAACGTCCTTTTTGTGGGCGCTCGTGGCGAAACATTGGTCCAATATACCAGAGTTTTTGATTCGCATTATATAACAAATTATGTTCAACTACCGCCCGAATCGTACCAGCAGTTCCCTCTGGACGTAAGGTTAGTGCATCACCATTTAAACTATCAGTAAAACTATACATTTCTTTTTCAACAATATCGGTAACTTCACCAATTGAACGCGTAAATAACTGAGTGTTTTCCAAAATTGGAGTACGAATATTTTCATAACCATATTGACTTAACCAAACTCTTAATTTATCTTCGAGCCATAACCATTGATACGATGTCGCAGGCAATAAATCATTCATCCCTTTAACACCACTTAATTTTTGAGCCATGCTGTACCTTCTATAAGACCAAATAAATTATAATAAAAAATAAAATTGACGCAGTTGCTAAAACCGAAAACATTGCCACATCAAAGGATTTGGCGGTTTCATAACCATCGTCATCGGCAAATTTAATAGAACGTAACGTCGTAAAAAATGAGCCAATAATCACAACTGCCGTAAACACTGAAATTAAATCAATCAAACTAAACGCGCTAATCGGTTTAATGCTGGCGTTAATTTGGAAAATATTACTCGCTAACGCAAATACCGAACCACTAATTAAACCAAAGCGTTCAAGATAAGGTCCACGTTTCCGTGAGTTCAATAATAATGAGCACACCGCCAGACCTAATGACAATAAAACATACTGAATATTTTTAAGATAATTCAAGATATTCTGATGATCATAAATCAAATACGCACGGCTAAATTGATTAAAATAACTGCTATCATGCTCAGCGAAATTTATTGGATAACTTTCAATTTGATTGACATAGCCAGTTTTAACCAACGTATAATCACCGACTTCAGGGCTAAAATTTTGGAAATCCGTTACTTGAATATAATAATCACTATCCATATCGGCTGCAGCAATTCGTAGCGCAATTAACTGCACATCGGTTGGATAAAGTGGCATCATGTAATAAGGTTCAATTTCAACTCGCGCCAAGTACAAAGCGTCCAAACTACCATCTGAATTATGATGCTTCTTGACCAATTTGGTATTATTTGAAACCGCATTCACAATTTCAAAATTAGGTTCACTAGTAAATTGTTGTGGTTTATAATGCAGCGTAACTCCCAAATAAAGCATTAATTGCTTTTCTTTGAGATTAATATCCCCAATACTAATTAGCATCATTCGGGCATGAACTGGAGTTTTATTTAAAATCCCTAAGGCATCACCCGATAAATTAACGGTGCTTTGTTTAATTTTACTCTGAATGTATGCATCTTCACTGCGTTTTTCGTTCAGCATAAGCAAGGTTAGACCACCAATTACAATTAACATAAATCCACATGCCAATAGCACCGCGTGTAAAATTTTACGCCGATGCTCTTGTGAAGCTTGTCTGTAATAAGCGCGATATTGGGGGTGAAAAATTAACATCCTTAGTGGCTATATTTATTTCTGACGTAATTTTCAACAATTACTTGAAACTCTTCGGCAATTAAATCACCTTTCAAGGTAACATTCTTTTGTCCGTCAATGAAAACAGGTGCAACTGGTGATTCATCTTTACCTGGTAAGCTAATTCCAATATTGGCTAATTTAGATTCACCTGGTCCATTTACCACACAGCCCATCACCGCAACTTTCATTTCCTCAACACCAGGATATTGTTGTTTCCATAACGGCATCTGTTCGCGTAAATAATTTTGAATTTTATCAGCCAGTTTTTGGAAATAATCACTGGTGGTACGTCCACAACCAGGGCAAGAGGTTACCGTTGGTACAAATGAACGTAAGCCTAAGGACTGTAAAATCTCTTGTGCCACAATTACTTCATTAATGCGACTCTCGCCTGGTTTTGGAGTTAATGAGACACGTATTGTATCACCAATTCCTTCATTTAAAATCAAGGATAATGCCGCAGTTGAGGCAACGATTCCCTTAGAGCCCATACCGGCCTCAGTTAAACCCAAATGTAGCGGATAATTACAACGGCTGGCTAAATCACGATAAACTAAAAGTAAATCTTGGACATGACTAACTTTACAGGATAATAAAATTCTGTTTTCAGGCAAACCTAATTCGAGTGCTTTCTCAGCACTTTGTAGCGCTGATTCAACTAAGGCTTTACGCATCACCGCTTCCAAACTAAGTGGCAGCGCCAAACTTGCATTGCTATCTAACATTGTCGCCAATAACTCTTGATCTAATGAGCCCCAATTAACACCGATTCGCACAGGTTTATCATACTCACGTGCGGTATTAATCATGTATGCAAATTGCTCATCGCGTTTAGCGCCTTTACCAACATTCCCTGGATTAATCCGATATTTGGCTAAATATTTGGCACAATCTGAATTTTCAGCTAAAATTTTATGTCCATTAAAGTGGAAATCACCAACTAAAGGAACATTTACGCCCATATCCGCCAAACGCTGACTAATTTCGCGAACTTTAGCTCCTGCTGCCAATGTATTTACCGTAATTCTAACCACTTCCGAACCAGCACGGGCTAAATCAGCAACTTGCAGTGCCGTTCCCAAGGCATCCTCGGTATCGGTATTGGTCATCGATTGCACCACAATTGGATGCTCACTACCAACATAAATTTGCCCGATTTTACTACTAAAAGTTTTACGTCGAATTATCATTTTATCCACCCTTATAATCCTATTTAGGATCTAAATATAATTTCATGCCAACTTTAAGTCGATTTACGCTTAAATTATTAATTGTTTCCAGCGACTTCAGCGAAATAGCATATTTATTACTTAATGAATACGCAGTATCACCATCTGCAACTAAAATATAACGCCGCCCGCTGGATTCACTAAGTACGCCTTGTGCCGCATTTTTGGCGTGTCCAGTTGCTACGCTGTTTTTAACTATAATCGGTTGATTAGTTTGCCAACTGGCTAATTGATTAGAATTAGATTTTGTGCTGCTACTATTTTGAAGACTTGAATTGCTCGCACCATATTTTAATAAATACTGTTGTGCCTCGGTCGAGTTACCATAATTACTTACCAAAACCTTACCAATCGTATCACGATAGGAGATAAACTCATGCCGATGACTAATATTTGCATTATCATCAATCATACCTTGCAAGATGCGAATATGCAACCACATGGTTTGCGGAGTTTGTGAACCGCTAAATTTAGTAATATAAAAATTAGCTAATTGAATGTTATTTTGATCGAATTGAAGTTTAGCTAACGCAATATAACTATCTTGCGGAATATTCCGAAAGGTTAACGATCTTAGATAATCAGCATTCGCGGCAGTTAAATCTTTTTGCTTATAATAACAATTGCCACGGCTATAATAGCCAATTTCTGGAGTAAAATAAAGTGGATTATTTAACGCCAAAGCAAAATTTTCATTCGCATCGCCATACCGCTTTTGATCACACAAAAATACTGCATAATTAACATAGGCTTCAGAATAGCCATCTTTTAAATTTAACGCCTGCTTAAAATCCGCTTCGGCATTACTCGGTTTATCCAATTGTTGATAAATCATGCCACGGATCATATACGCTCGTGCATTACTCGGTAAAGTTGTAATTGCCAAATTAACGCGATCCAATGCAACCTGGGGTGCACTGTGTTTCTGATATTCAATCGCTAGATCGACGTAAGTATCCGAAAGTTTATTTTTATCAATCACATTATTTTGCACCGTACCATCACTATTGATAGTCTTCGTCACACAAGCACTATTCAGCGCAACAACCAGAATTAAACTAAAAACATGAGCTACACGCATATCAAACTTCTTTAATTGGAATGTAATTTTTCCACTTTTCTTGGCGTTTGGTTTTATCTTCAACCTTACCAACTAATTGACCACATGCGGCATCAATATCATCACCACGCGTTTTACGCACCGTTGTGATATACCCGCCATTTTGCAAGATTTTTTGGAATTTCAAAATCTGTCCCCAGCCCGTGGCTTCATAACCAGAATTTGGAAACGGATTAAATGGAATTAAATTAAATTTGCATTCAACTCCACGCATAAGTTTAACTAGCTCTTCAGCATGTTCTAACTTATCATTAACACCTTTTAACATTACATATTCAAAGGTAATGTAGTTTTTTGGTGATTTAAGCAAATAACGCTTACACGCTGCAATTAATTCTGCAATCGGATATTTTTTATTAAGCGGAATTATTTGACTACGCACTTCATCATTTGAGGCATGCAAACTAATTGCAAGCGCCACTGGACAATCTTCGGCTAACCAATCCAAGCGGGTTACTACACCACTAGTAGATAGCGTTAATTTACGTTTTGAAATATTGTAAGCATTATCATCCAACATAATGCGCATTGCATCAATTACATTTTCATAATTGGCTAAAGGTTCACCCATGCCCATCATCACTACATTAGTGATTAATTTCTCGCCTTTAGGATCTTTACCTAAGCGTTGATTAGCCCACCATAATTGACCAACAATTTCACCGCTAGTTAAATTACGATTAAAGCCTTGACGACCAGTTGAACAAAATTGGCACTCTAATGCGCAGCCAACCTGTGAAGAAACACATAATGTTCCCCGTCCATCTTCAGGAATAAAAACGGCTTCGATTTTATTGCCACCACTAACACTTAAAACCCACTTGCGTGTCCCATCACTCGAGATATGTTCAGTCACCAGTTCAGGCGCTTCAATAGTAGCAATTTCCTCAAGGGTCGCGCGCAGTGATTTGGCAATATCAGTCATTTCGACAAAGCTTGCTGCACCATAAACATGTAACCAACGAAAAACTTGTTTCGCACGAAATTTTTTCTCACCAATTTCAACAAAAAATTGCTCTAACTTGGGTAAGGTATAATTTAATAAATTTATTTTCATAATTCTCATTGAATAACGCTAATGCTCTAAAACCAACATTAGCGCTTAAAATAATTAACGTGTCCGTGCGCACAATTCAGAAGTTGAGAAGAAATAGCTAATTTCAACTGCTGCATTTTCTAAACTATCTGAACCATGAACTGCATTTTCACCAATTGAATCAGCAAAATCAGCACGAATGGTACCCGCAGCTGCATCTTTTGGATTAGTTGCACCCATTATTTCACGATTTTGGCTAACCGCATTGTCACCCTCAAGAACTTGAATCATTACAGGACCTGAAGTCATAAATTCAACCAATTCACCAAAGAATGGACGTTCTTTATGCACCGCATAGAATTCTTGAGCTTCTTTTAATGACAAATGTTTCATTTTAGCCGCAACAACTTTAAGTCCAGCCGCTTCAAAACGTGCATAAATTTGACCAATTACGTTTTTTGCAACTGCGTCGGGTTTAATAATTGAAATTGTTCTTTCTAATGCCATGTTAACACCTTTAAAATTTAGATAAAATTACGAATAGTGCGCCATTTTAACATAGTCGCCATAATTTAAGAATAGTCGTTTATTGAATTTAATTGAATTTCAGGTTAATTCATTCAAATTAATTGGAACACATGGGTGTACAACACACGAGTGTTAAACGTTTTCGTGTAGAACCACCTTAATTAAAAATAGCCTGATCGTTACTTATCAGGCTCTACCAAACCAACCAGAAATAATTAGTCTTTATTTAGCTGCATGTCCACGCACTAATTCCACCAATAATTTAAATGGACGTCCTGTGCTACCTTTGGCTTCAGCCGTTGAGGCAGTACCCGCCACATCTAAATGCGCCCATTTGTAATCGGTGAACTCTTGTAAAAACATCGCTGCAGTTACACTCCCTGCTTTACCACCCCAGCCACCAATATTTAATAAATCGGCATGATTACCTTTAATTAGTGCTTTATATTCATCAAATAGCGGCAAACGCCACACTTTATCATTGGCGCGCAGCGATGCGGCTTGAATTGAGGCATGCAAATCTTCATCATTCGCGTATAAGCCACTTGCAACCGATCCAAGCGCAACCACACAGGCTCCGGTTAAAGTTGCCACATCGACCACCCACTCAGGATTAAATTGTTTAGCATAATGTAATGCATCACACAGAATTAAACGCCCTTCAGCATCGGTATTTAACACTTCAATGGTTTTACCTGCCATGCTGGTTACAATATCACCTGGTTTTTGCGCATGACCTGATGGCATATTTTCACAACTCGCCACTAAAACGATTAAGTTTACCGCTAAACCTAATTTAGCCACGGTGGCAAACACACCTAAGACCGTAGCAGCACCGCACATGTCATATTTCATATCATCCATTTGGGCACCAGGTTTTAACGAAATACCACCTGAATCAAAGGTAATTCCTTTACCAACTAAAATCACTGGCTGCGCCGATTTTTTTGCCCCCTTGTATTCCAATTTAATAAAGCGTGGTTCTTCTTTAGAACCTTTTGCCACGCCTAAAAATGCATGCATACCAAGTTTTTTGATTTCTTTCTCATCTAAAACTTCGACCGCTACATTTTTATTAATTTTGGCAAAACTCTCCGCTACTTCACCCAAATAACTTGGGGTTGCCACATTAGATGGATTATTGGCTAAGTCGCGAACAATAAAATAGCCCTCTAAGATCGCAACCGCATTCGCTAATGCCTTACTTAAATCTTCATCACTACTGACATGAACTTTCTCTAAGGCTAATTTAGTTTTTTCAGTCTTGAAATCATCAAAATAATATAAACCATTGCCAAAGTCAACTATAAATTTCTCAACCAGCTCAGCATAGCTTAAAGCTAATTTTTCGGCATGCACATTAGTTAAGTGTAAATTAATTTCACTTATTTCACGGCTTGCCACAAATTTAGCCAAACTAGTTGCAACATTTACTAAACCATCGCTGGTAAATTTGCTCTTAGCACCAAGGCTCATCAAAATTGTGTCATTGTGTACAACCAAGCCACTGAGCTTATTTAAATCTTCGACTAAAATAGCTTGTGGATTTTTAGTTAATTCTTGATAAACGCTCTTAGCATCTTCAGCAAAAACGAAGGTAACGTTCAAACCATTTACCAATTTGGCTTTCGTATTAAATGTAATTTTTGAATGTTTAAATTTAAACTGCATCTCTCATACCTTTCAAAGTAAAGCATAGTGTGTTAAAATAATCGCATATTACAATATTCTAGCACTTTACCATGTTAATAAAAAACGTTTTTTACCGCGAACTGGTTGCCAATGCCGCCAGAATACTTACCGTATTACTAATAATCTTGCCGATAACTGAGCTCTTTAAGTTACTGGATCAAGCTAGTAGCGGTAATATTCCAATGGTAACTCTATTTACACTCATGCTTTATGGAACTTTAGCCAGCTTCCCAATGATTTTAAACATTGCTAGTTTCTTGGCGATTGTGATTACGGTAAATCGTTACTCCAAAGATCATGAATTAGTCGTGTGGCTAGCTAGTGGCGTATCGCCATTTCGTTGGCTCAAACAAACCGCACTCTTTGTACTCCCATTGGCAATTACTTGTGGAATCTGTTCTATGGTAATTACACCTTGGGCTGTGCATCAATCACAACAATATGCTAACTTCCTTGCCAAACAATCAGCACCAATGGCTTTATCACCTGGTCAATTTAAAGAATCACCTGACAATAAAGATGTTTACTACATTGAAAAATACTCCTTAGAAAATGGTTATGCCAAAAATATTTTCTTACAATATGTCGATGAAAGTAAAACAACTTACAATATAACCGCAAGTGAAGGTAAATTAACTAATAATCAAGGTATGCTGGGAATTACTATGTTTAATGGGCACCGCTATCAGATGGATAACTTTGCAACCAGTAATATTTTATTGCTAGATTTCAAAACCTTTAGTGCAACACTCAAACAATCCTATGACCCAGAACGTGATAAAGTTCAACTCGGTTCACAATCACATCGCACGATTGATTTAATCAGAATGTATGAACTCTCACCGCAAAATCGCAGTGCTCTCTCTGGACGCATTTCTATCATGATTATGACCTTTGTGATGGGCCTAATTGCATTACCATTAAGTATGCAAACTTCTCGGGTACAAGGTGGCTTGGTCTTTATTTTGCCACCACTACTCTACGGAATTTATCAAAATATCATTATGACTATTGAAGCTCAAATCAATGACAATAAACTTCACTCGATCTTTTGGACGATACCCGCACACCTACTGCTAATTGGTGTGGCTATCTTATTAACCTATATAAAAAGCAAGCCCAACGGCTATTTTAGATCTAAGAACAAATGAAACTTCTGACCAGCTATATATTAAAAAAATGTTTTCAAAATACCTTCATGTTGTTATTTGCTTTTGCCATAATTTATTCAGTAATTCAAGCCATTCAAGAGCTTGGAGATGTTGGCAAAGGTAGTTATACCACAGGTGCAATGTTTATTTATTTGGGTGCATTACTGCCCAGCTATATTTATTTACTACTCCCACTTTCGGTATTAATTGGCGTCATGACTACTACTCTAGGGTTGGTCAAGAACTCAGAATATGCCATTATGCGTACTTCTGGAGTATCGCTCAAAAGTATCACTAAAGTACTTGCGGTATTTGGTATAATTTTTGCAGTTATAACTTTTATGCTTGGTGAAGTCATTGCACCTGAGGCGAGTCAATTTGCAAAAGTCTATAAATTAAACCACACCAATCAAATCATTTCCATGGATTTATCTTCGGGAATTTGGAGCAAAGACAGCGAATCAAATATTATTAACATTAAAAAAATTGACCCACTCAATAATAAAATCGTTGAAAGTATTCAAATTTTTGATTATGATACTAATCAAAAACTGGAGCGCTACATAACTAGTCCACGTGCATCCTATTCTAAATATAACTCAGTCTGGTTACTCGAAAGTGTAGTCGTTTATAATTATCTCGAGTCACAAATTTTAATTTCTAAACATGCTACTATGTCATGGCAATCGACAATCGAGCCAAGTTATTTTAGCGTCTTGGTGATTTCTCCAGATGACATGCCAGCATTTGGTTTAATTAAATACATCAAACACTTAAAACTTAATCACGAATCAACCAACCGCCCTGAAATAGCCTTATGGAGTAAACTACTTTATCCATTTGCGTGTATTTCAATGGCCTTTATTGCAGTTGGTTTTATCCCCAATAATGGACGCAATGTAAATTTATCCAGTAAGCTGTTTGCGGGAATTTTAATCGGGGTAGCTTTTTTCTTCACCAATAAAATGATCGGTTTTGTGGCAGTTTTATATAGTTGGAATGCGATTTTATCAGCGGTTATGCCAACCTTGATCTTATTCTCGATTGGCTGGATTATCATCCTCAAAAAAGAATCTTAACCACTAAAGCCAGATTAATTTCTGGCTTTATACATTCGTTCAAGTCTTAACTACATCGCTCAAATAAGTTCGCGTAAAAATAAATTGGCTATTAAATTGAACCCTATTTCAGAAAAATCTAAATTAGTCTTGACTTATATATTAGAATAATCTAAAATAGAGTCTGGTTAGTTAATTCTAAATTCGTTTACCTATTTACAATCAGTTTCAAAAGGATATTATTATGTTAGTTCGTCAATTATTCGATGCACAAACCTTTACCTTCACCTATATCGTTGCAGATAACTTTGGTAGTGAAGCAATTATTATTGATCCTGTCGATAGCAAAGTTGAGCAATATATGAAATTGCTCAAAGAATTAAATTTAAAACTAAAATATGTTTTTGACACCCATGTTCACGCCGATCATATTACCGCCGCTGGTAAATTACGTGAATTAACTGATTGTATAACTTTACTTGGTGCTGGAACCGATGCAAAATGCGTCAGCAAAGTTGTTAAGGATGGTGAAAAAATCCAAGTCGGCACACTTGAATTTACGGTCTTAGAAACGCCTGGGCATACCCAAGATTCTTACTGCTTATATACGCCTAAAATGGTGTTTACGGGTGATACATTATTTGTACGCGGTACTGGTAGAACTGATTTTCAAGCGGGAAATCCTGTTGATCAATATAATAGCATTGTTAATAAATTGTTTAGCTTGCCTGAAGAAACAATTGTTTATCCTGGACATGATTATAATGGCAATACCCGTAGTAGTATCTGGGAAGAAAAAAACTTCAATCCACGTCTTGCAGGTAAAAGCGTTGCCGAATTCAAAGAAATTATGGATAATCTAAATTTACCCAATCCTAAATTAATGGATGTTGCGGTTCCTGCAAATTTAGCTTGTGGTTTACTTTAATATGCCGCAGCTTATCCAATTGGAAATACTAAGATGTTGATAATCTTATTAGGTCTCATTTCTGGGCTCTTGTTGGGTATCACAGGTGGTGGTGGCGCGATTGTCTCGGTGCCTGCATTGGTATATGGCTTACACATGCCAATGCAAATTGCCACCACCTTATCTCTCTTTGTCGTCGGTGGCAGCGCCCTGCTTGGAACGATTTTAAAACGCAAACAAGTTGCGTGGGGCAAAGGTCTAATTTTTGCAATTTTAGGCAGTTTATTTTCACCAGTTGGTAGTTTTCTTGCTAAAAGATTTAGCGAATCCAACTTAATTGCGAGCTTTGCCGTACTAATGCTAATCGTTGCAGTATTGATGTTTAAGCGCAGCAACGCTAAATCTCCGCCACTCAATGATTTACAACCCTCAGCGCCAAAGAAGACTCAATGGCTAGTAGTGATCGTGGCAATTTGTACTGGACTTTTGACAGGTTTTTTTGGCGTTGGTGGCGGGTTTATGATAGTTCCAGCCTTGGTTCTATTAAATAAGCTAGAAAACAAAACCGCCGCGGCAACCTCACTCTTTATCATCAGTCTAATTTCAATTTCATCACTCGCCAATAAAGTTGCAGAAATTGAATTAGATGTTAAATTGGTGCTAATTTTTATGCTCGGTAGCTTGCTTGGTATGCTAGCGGGAAACTACATCTCACAAAAAATTAGCAATAAACTCTCACAGCGAATTTTTGCAGCTATCTCAGCACTCTTAGGTGTCTATATGCTCATTGATAGCGTGCTAAAATTTGCAGTTTAATTCGGCAGATTAGCGCTAATTATTTAACTGTATCAAATACGCAGGCAAGAAATTTTTGTGCCAAAATCGCATAATCATGTTGTTGGAGGACATAACTTTTGCCACGCGCGCCAAGTTCAGCGCGTTCAAGCTGCGCCAATTGACTCACTTGATTAATTGCCGCAGCAATTGCGCTAACATCCTCAGCGGCAACCGAATAACCACATTTAGCTTCTGCAACCAAATCATTACCAGCGGTCACTGAATGAATAATTGGTTTAGCCGCAAGCATATAATCAAAGAGCTTATTGGGACAAATCCCAAAACGATAAATCGGTAAATTATTCCAGCCAATATAGAGTGCATCACAAGCATTTAAAAAGGCAGGAATTTGCATCTTGCCAATCGCGGGCATAAAGTGCACATTTTGCAAATTTTCTTGCTGCACCCGTTCAATTAAACGCGCTTTATTTGGACCATCGCCAACCAATAACAGTGCAACCTGTGAATCAATTGATTTACACGCATCTAGTAAATAATCGAGTGCATTCGCCTCGCCCATACCACCAGCATACGCCAACACAAATTTACCCTGCTCGTGTAATTGTTGAAATAATTTCAAATGTTCGTCAGGCATACTTTGCTGTGAATTTAGCCAATCATTTACCGCCACACCATTAGAAATATAACTAAATTTATCAGCTGACATACCATGCAACTGCATATATTCTTTGGCTTTGGGCAGCAAGCTGACTACTTTATCCGCATGCGTATAACCAAAATTTTCCGCCCACTGCATCGCCATAATAAATGGATGCCAGCGCGACATACCACCAACTTCCATTGGCGTTAATGGCCATAAATCATGCACCTCATAAACAAATCTAGCACCAGACGCTCGAGCAATTGAATTCGCAATTAACGTATCAAATGGATAAGTTGAAGAAGCAATTACCAAGTCAGGTTTAAACTGCTTGACAAATTCGGACTTCAGTTGCTTAACTTTCTTGAGAAAAGAAAAAATATTAATCACCCGTTTCAGACCATTTTCACCATAGGGCGTAGTTTTACACCAAATATAGTCTATCCCATCAATATTTTCACGTAAATAATCTGCATCATCCGCAATTGCAATATTTTTATTACGAATATGTGACAGATTACTTGCTACAATCGTAACCTTATGTCCTGCTTTAACCCATTCGCGCGCCAGATAGTATGGACGATATTCCATACCGTGATAAATTGATCCTGCATAGTGATTGATGTACAAAATATTCATTTTAGATTTAACCTTATGTATTAATTATGTATTTATCAATACAATATACGCTTACAGTGCGTAAGATGGAGCGAATTTTTATTTGTTCTCACTGGTAGAAGTCTAGACTTAACCTGATACACCCTATTTAACTAATAACTTCTCTAAGATTACTGAAGCTGTCAGATTTCTCCATTAACATATCACATCTTTTTTCTTGAACTATATGATTGTATCCAAAAAAGTCTGTGTTGGCGTTTTTCCGTAGCAAAATATACTTGAAATGTGCCATGCGCTACTTACTGAATAATAGACTAGACTTCTTCTTTTTGTTGAGATTTATTCTGATACATTTTTGCATCTGCTTTTACTAATAATGTATTTATATCTAATGAATCATCAGGGAAAATACTTACACCACAGCTGGTCGTAACTTTTAGAGTTACGTCATTTACGTGGTAGTCTGCCTCTAATGCATTGGTAACTTTTTTCACAAGTAAATCAACTATTTCGGTAGATTTTACATTGGATAATGCCACTACAAACTCATCGCCGCCAAACCGCGAAATTAAATCAACTTTTCTCAACGTATTACTTAATCTTTTGGCGGTTTCTTTTAGCACTAGATCTCCTGCATCATGTCCATATGTATCATTTATCTGTTTAAAATCATTGATATCTAAAAACAAAATAATTAACTTCTCTTGTGATGAAATAATGTCTTTGCTTAATTGATCTAATTTTTCAAAAAAAGCGTGGCGGTTTAGTACACCTGTTAGTGAATCTTGATAAGCATAGTTACGCAAGCTTGATTCTGTAGTTTTAAGTTCTTTTAACTCTTCATGGTAAGCAATGCTTACGATACTCAACTCCAGAAGAATCAACTTATTAAAGATATTAATGACTCTAAATTTATCTTGCTGGTTAATTTGTTCGCAATTAATGATAAACATTACCCACCACTCTTGAGATACACTCATGGCTGAAGTGTATGCATCTAGACCTAATGATATATTTGCGTGGCGATTTCCGATGTGTTTTACCTTGAGCAAATACTCATCGGTAATTTTACTTTTGAAAAATTCGCCCCAATGCAATTTTTGTTTGTCTTGCACGGCTAAAAACATCGTCACATCTTTAAAATAATAAACATACCTAGTGTCATTTACCATCCAATCGTAAAAACTGTTGATGAATTCTGGTCTTTTAACTAAAAACAAAGAGGAAAATGATGCGAAATACTGTAGTTCATCCTCAGTTAAATGATACTTGATTAATATGTTTTCTCGGCTTATTGATTTCATGGTGTTGTATAGAGTCTTTTTAATGAGTTATAGTGTTAGATGCCTGTAGTTTATGTGATGTTTTAACCTCATACATTTTAGCGTCGGCTTTATTAATTAAAGTATTACCGTCTTTGCCATCTATTGGATAAATACTAAGACCGATACTTAAAACAATGGGAATGCTTTGATTATTTATGATAAACGATTCTGCAACGCAATTCTCCAGATTTCTGAGGATGTTTTCATATTCAGTGCGTGTGCTAGATGAAGATATAGTGATAACAAATTCATCACCATCTAGCCGAGCTATAATATTTGGAGCCTGTATAATCTTTCTAAATTGATAAGATAACTCTATCAGTAGCTTGTCACCAACTAGATGTCCATATGTGTCATTAATAGTTTTAAAATTATCTATGTCTATATACAACACTCCGAGTTGAGCTTTAGTAAATTTTGCTATATTAATTTGCCTTTGTAGCATTTGCAATAAACCATCACGGTTATAAAGTTTAGTTACGTTGTCAATTATAATACTTTGGTTCAGTTCATATGTTTTTTCAATCGTAGTTTGCTCAATTTTATAATAGGCGCTAGTAACAATAAACAAATCTAACAAAACTAATTTATTAAAAATACGAATAAGTTTAAATTTTTCAGTATCTTGAATTTCTTTTACATCTACAATAAATTTGCACCACCATTCTTGTGAGAATGAGATTGATGAGCAATATTCACTTATTGGTTGCAGTATTTTGGCGTGTTTAATACCAATATTTTTTCGAGTATTGAAATAATATTCATTAAGTTCACCATGAAAAAAGTCAGTCCAATATTCTCTCTGCGATTGTTTAACATAATCAAACACTTTTTCATCTTGGAACACTATGTGCGCTGAGGGCTGTTGAATTAGCCAATCATGCAGATAGGTTAAATAATTAGGGATCTGTTGAGTGAATAAGTTCGTATATTTGGCAAAGTGATTGAGCTCTTCTTCTTTAAGGTGAGCATGTCTAAGTAAGCTATCGTAATTATAAATTAACATATTAGGCATAACAATCTTCTTTTAGTGACTAAAACATTTTAATAATAATGTTTTAAAGCACCATAGTATAACACAACAAGCACATCGTTATAAAATATTATTTCATAATACCTGAGTTCAAGCGTAAAATAAAAAACAAATAAAGCAAAGATATAGATTGTATTTTATAGTTAATTAACCAGACTTTTTAGTAATTCAATCAACAATATCTTTTGTTTGAATACTTAAGCTAAATGATTTAACCAATAACTCGCGCCCATGTTCAATCACATAATCACTAAATGCACCACAATTTGGGCATGGGTCATATAGATTCAGCAAATTAAAATTCGTGGTGCATTGATTACAACGCGCCAAACCATCAACTTGTTCTAAATTTAATTTAAGCGTAGTACAATTCATTTTTTCGGCAACTACAGGAAACCAAAATTGCAGCGATTCAACATCCACCCCAGCTAATTTACCAACTTCAATGCTCACCTCGGCAACATTATCCAAACGCTCATGATTCGCCTTGGCTACTTGTTTAATAATTCCTTGACATAATGAAAATTCATGCATTATTT
>Ga0247839_1005464_pt1 | contig 15372 bp, 12 predicted proteins | sample LaCruzMarch2015__6_FD_192405 | JGI IMG/M metagenome (GOLD analysis project Ga0247839, IMG submission 192405) | Freshwater microbial communities from meromictic Lake La Cruz, Castile-La Mancha, Spain - LaCruzMarch2015_16m | ecosystem: Environmental > Aquatic > Freshwater > Lake | place: Spain... | reverse complement strand
AGGGGCGTTTCGAGCTGGCGGTGGAGCACGCTTTCGAGTCCCTGGCACGGGGCTATAAGTCACTGCTGCACGGCTGGCTCAAGTTCCCCTCGATCACCCTGCTGGTCGCGGTGGTGGTGATCGCGGCCACCTACGCCATGTATGGCATGACCAAGAAAGAACTGGCCCCCACCGAGGACCAGAGCATCCTGTTCTTCATGGCCACCGCCCCGCAGACCGCGACCATCGACTATGACCTGCGCTACATCAAGGAGATGCTGCCCATCTTCGAATCCATTCCGGAGTATGACGAGTCTTTTCTGCTGGCCGGTTTCGGCGGCGATCAGAGTATGACCTTCGGCGGCTTCAAGATGCCCCCGGCGGCTCAGCGCGAGCGCTCGCAGGACGCGGTGCTGCCGCAGTTGCAGGGTGCCTTGTCGCAGATTACCGGCCTCAACACGGTCGTCTTTCCGCTGCCCAGTCTGCCGACACCGGGGACCGGTATTCCGGTGGATTTCGTCATCGTCTCCGACCGTGAGTACGCCGAATTGGACGGCTTGGCGGAGCAGTTGCTAGGCGCCGCCATGGCCAGCGGCAAGTTCATGTTTCTGCAAAAGGATGTCAAGCTGGAACGCCCGCGCACCGTGCTGGAAATCGACCGCGATCTGGCTGGCGACATGGGTATCAGCATGGCGGATCTCGGCGCCAGCCTGTCCGGCATGTTGAATGAGGACTATGTGAACTGGTTCAGCCTGGAGGGGCGCAGCTACAAGGTCATTCCCCAGGTGGAGCGGCGTTTCCGTAACGATGTCGGTGAGTTGGGCGATTACCATGTGCGCAACCGCGCCGGTGAGCTGATTCCATTGAGTGCGCTGGTGACGATCCGTCACGAGGTCGAGCCGTCCAAGCGCACGCAGTTCCAGCAATTGAACTCGATTACGCTCTCCGGTGTGCCGATGCCGGGTGTCACCTTGGGCGATGCGCTCGGCTATCTGGAAGAACAGGCGAAGACGCTCTTCCCGCGCGGTGTGCGCTACGACTTCAAGGGCGAGTCGCGTCAGTTCAAGGGCGAGGGGACGGCCCTGGAGGTCACCTTCTTCCTGGCGCTGCTGATCATCTATCTGGTGCTAGCCGCCCAATTCGAGTCCTGGCGCGATCCATTCGTCATTCTCATGTCCGTCCCGCTCACGATTGCCGGGGCCATGGCCTTCCTGTTCCTGGGCTTTGCGAGCATCAACATCTATACGCAGGTGGGGCTCATCACCCTGATCGGACTGGTCGCCAAGAATGGCATTCTGATCGTCGAATTCGCCAATCAGTTGCGCGAGCGCGAGGGGTTGTCCAAACGCGAGGCGGTCGAGCAGGCGTCGGCGATTCGCCTGCGGCCCATCCTGATGACCACGGTTTCCATGCTGGTCGCCATGATCCCGCTCTTGATCGCCAGCGGGCCGGGCGCGGTGAGCCGGTTCGACATCGGGCTCGTCATCATGACCGGTTTGGGGATCGGGACGCTCTTTACGCTGTTCGTGGTGCCGGCGTTCTATATGCTGTTGTCGCCGGTCGCGCATCGTGCACATGGGGTGCCGGACCAGGACTCCAGGGTGCTCTCGTGACCCCGCTCCCGAGATGCTCTTGCTCTTGTGACACCGCTCCTGCGGTGTCACCTATCCCCTGGCGCTCTGCGCCGCGACGCTCGATTCTCCTCACAACGGCGCTCGTGGGCGCGGAGCGCCAGCTCGCCGCATAACACCGCGGAGCGGTGTCACGAGGATGATCAGACCGGCCTTGACTCCAACCATCGCAACAGGTGAACCAAGATGGCTGACAAAAAAATCATCGCGATTCTGGGGGCCACCGGTGCCCAAGGCGGCGGATTGGTCCGGGCGATCCTGGATGATCCGCAAGGGGGATTCACCGCCCGTGCGATCACCCGCGACCCGAACGCCCCGAAGGCACGGGCGCTTGCCGCCATGGGGGCGGAGGTGGTCGGCGCCGATGTCGACGACCCGACGAGCATGGAGCGCGTGGTCGCGGGTGCCTTCGGGGCCTACTTCGTGACCTTTTTCTGGGACCATTTCTCCCCCGGCCGGGAGAAGGCGCAGGCGCGTGGTCTGGCCGCGGCCGCCAAGTCCGCAGGGCTGCGCCACGTGATCTGGTCCACTCTGGAGGATACCCGCCGCTGGGTCCCGCTCGGGGACACGCGCATGCCGACGCTCATGGAGGAGTATAAGGTGCCGCATTTCGATGCCAAGGGTGAGTCCAACGCCTATTTCACCGGGCTGGGCGTGCCTACCACGTTTCTGTTGACCTCCTTCTACTGGGACAATCTGATCCATTTCGGGATGGGACCCAAGCCGGGGCCCGACGGCCGGCTTGCATTCACCCTGCCGATGGGCGACAAGAAACTCCCGGGCATTGCTGCCGAGGACATCGGGCGTTGCGCCTACGGTATCTTCAAGGGCGGTGGCCCGCTGATCGGCAAGACCATCGGGATCGCCGGCGAACATCTGACCGGTGCCCGGATGGCCGAGGAACTCAGCCGTGCCTTGGGTCAGGAAGTGATCTATAACGCCGTCACCCCGGCTCAGTATCGCGCATTCGGATTTCCGGGAGCCGATGACTTGGGCAACATGTTTCAGTTCAAGGCGGATTTCGAGTCCGACTTCTGCGCGGCGCGCGATCCGGCCGTTGCGCTCGCGCTGAATCCGCGACTGCAGGACTTCCGCACCTGGCTGGCGCGGAATAAGGATCGAATTCCGACGGAATGATTTGGTCGCGGATCCGGCCACGCGACATCGTAGGCCGGAACGGGCATTGATCATCGTTCCGGCCGTAGGGTGGACAAGCGCAGCGCAGTCCACCAGAAGCGACGCGGGATTTGGTGGACTGCGCTATCGCTTGTCCACCCTACGATGTCCCGTGGTCGGAACCGTGATCAGGGCCCCGGAACGATAATCAACGCCCACCTGGGTCAGCGTGCGACCGTACTCATTCGAAATAGGATTCCTCCCGGATACTCGTCAAACAGTCGTCGAGCGTCAGGTTGGAATGCAGCAGCACCCACTCGCCGGTGTAACGCATGAAAGACAGATTGAAGCGGTTGGGGTCAATATATTCCAGTCGCGCCAATTTCACTTCGAAAAACGGCACAAGCGCATTGGGGCCGGGAACGCAATATTTCGCCAAAAAGTAAAAATAGTGGCGATACCACTTGGTATAGATATCGACAAGGTAGTTGCGCTGAAACTCGTCAGCCGCCGGAGGGGGATGAATGCGCTTGCGTTTGAGCTGCGTCACCAGCTCGTTCGCCCTCGTCTCGATTTCGGCCTTGACGTTTGCTGGTACTTTGGGGGCGGGTGTTTTCGGCGGGCTAAAGACCCACATTTTCTTTGCTTTGGCCATCGTATCCGGACCCTCTTGACGATTGGCGGCCATGACGGAATAGAGCAACGACGATAGCGAGTCACAGGAGCGAGCGCAACGTATTTTGTACTGGTCGGATGCGATTTGCGCCGAACCGCTGCCGCCCTTGGCGGTCAGTGCCCGACCGCGACCCCGGGCCGCAGCTTGTCGAGCAGGTTGGGTCCGATGCCGCGGACGCGCAGCAGGTCATCGACGCGCCGGTAGGGGCGCTTCTCGATGATGGCGTTGGCGGTGACTTCCCCGATACCGGGCAGGCGCATCAGCTCATCGCGTGACGCGGTGTTGATGTCGAGGGGTGTCGTGGGCAGCGCCTTGCCGGTCTCAAGCCTGCCGGCTTCGCGCTCGGCGCTCAGGGCGCTGCGCTCACCGGGTAACGCACTCCAGTCGGTGTAGGCCCAGATGCCTTGCCCGCCGTGTGCAGCCAGCAGCTCGGCATCGCGCAGTTGGTCTTGGTACTGTGCCTTGCTCAGTCCTCGCGGTGTCCCGCGATAGACCCCGTGGGCGCGGGCGAGGCCCTTGGTCACCAGGACCGTTGCCAGATCCTCGTTATCCGCGGTGGTGACGAAAGCATAGATTCGCCGATATTTGGCATCGCCGCGCGCATCGGCGAAGGTGGTATGGACGGTGAAGGGTTTGGCCAACCGGGTGCGGACCTCGAGCGCGGCCGCCTCGCCGAGCGACTTGGCGAGCGTGATGGACGCGGCCGGCGTGCCGCCGTAGCCGGTGATCCCGAAATACCAGCGTTGGTCGCGCAGTCGCCGCGCGTCCGTGCCGTCCGTGACATGCCACTCGAGGCAGTCCGCGCCGTATAGCCGCACCGTATGCTCGGTGCCGTCCGGAAACCGGACGCGGAAGCTGTCGCCGTCGGCCCAGTGGGTCGAAACCAGTTCGACCCCTTCGATGGTTTGCAGGTCAAGGGCGTAACAGGTCCAGGAGACGAGGATCGCTGCGCCGAAGAACAGCGCGCGGATGAGCGGGTTTCGCAATGCAAGACTCCACGAACACCGAGGTTGGAACAGGGGTGCAGGGCGCCGGCAGATGCCGGGGGCGTCCGGCAAGCTTGACCTCCCGATGCGGGGCCGGCAAGCGGCGTCGCGTCGCACCTGGGCGTGACCGTTGTCCCGGACCGAGTTTCCGACGCTGATTTCCCCGACGAAAATTGATGGTTGAACAACGCGGGTTTGCGCAGCACCGCGGAAGAACATTAGAATCCGCTGAAGTTAACGCTCCATGCCCAGGTCGCCTTCATGCAGGATCCCATCACCTACTCGGACTCCACCGTCGGCCGAGTCGAGGTCAAAGAAACCACCTGCTACATGTGTGCCTGCCGCTGCGGCATCCGGGTGCACCTGCGCGACGGCGAGATCCGCTACATCGAGGGTAACCCCAACCATCCGCTGAACAAGGGTGTGTTGTGCGCCAAGGGTTCCTCGGGGATCATGAAGCAGTACTCGCCGGGGCGCCTGACCAAACCGCTGCGGCGCAAGCCGGGCGCGGAGCGCGGGACCTCGCAGTTCGAGGAGATCTCCTGGGAGGCAGCCTTCGAGCTGCTCACCGAGCGGTTGGGCCGGCTCCGTGCCGAGGACCCCAAGCGCTTTGCGCTGTTCACCGGGCGCGACCAGATGCAGGCGCTGACCGGTCTCTTCGCCAAGCAGTTCGGCACCCCGAATTATGCCGCCCACGGCGGTTTCTGCTCGGTCAACATGGCGGCCGGCCTGATCTACACCATCGGCGGTTCCTTCTGGGAGTTCGGCGGGCCGGATCTGGACCGGGCCAAGCTGTTCGTGATGATCGGCACCGCTGAAGACCATCACAGCAACCCGCTGAAGATCGCCCTCTCCGAGTTCAAGCGCCGGGGCGGACGGTTCGTCTCCATCAATCCGATCCGTACCGGGTACTCGGCCATCGCCGACGAGTGGGTGCCGATCAAGCCCGGCACCGACGGCGCCCTGCTGCTCGCCATCATCCACGAGATCATCAAGCTCGGGCTCTATGACCGGGATTTCCTGATCCAGTACACCAACTCCGCGGAGTTGGTGGTCGATGACAGTACGCGCGCGGATCACGGGCTCTTCCATCGGCGGGTCGACGTGCCGATCGAAGAAGGCTGTATCGATCCGGAAAACAAGCTCTGGTGGGACCGGGCCAAGGGTCCGGTGCTGACCCATACTCCCGGTGCCGATCCTCGGCTGATGGGCAGCTATACCCTGGACGACGGCACCGCGGTCAAGCCCGGCTTCCAGCTCCTGAAGGACCGGGTGGAGGACTACACGCCGGAGTGGGCGGCCGGCATCACCGGCATTCCGGCCGACACCATCCGGCGGCTGGCCCAGGAAATGGGCGTGACCGCGCGCGACCAGAAAATCGAGTTGCCGATCCAGTGGACCGACTGCTGGGATAACGAGCACGACTCGGTCACCGGCAATCCGGTGGCCTTTCACGCGATGCGCGGCATGGCCGCCCATTCCAACGGCTTTCAGACTATCCGTGCGCTGGGCATCCTGATGACCCTATTGGGGACCATCGACCGGCCGGGCGGCTTCCGCCACAAGGCGCCCTTTCCGCGGCCGATTCCGCCCTGTCCCAAGCCGCCCCATGGCCCCGAGGGGGTCCAGCCCAACACCCCGCTGGACGGCATGCCGCTGGGCTGGCCGGCGCGCCCGGAGGACTTGTTCGTCGATGCCGCGGGTGAGGCGGTTCGTCTGGACAAAGCCTTCTCCTGGGAGTATCCGCTGGCGGTGCATGGTCTGATGCACAATGTCATCACCAACGCCTGGCGCGGTGACCCCTATCCGATCGACACCCTGTTCCTGTTCATGGCCAACATGGCCTGGAACTCGACCATGAACACGGTCGAAGTCCGCAAGATGCTGGTCGACAAGAGCGAGGACGGGGAATACAAGATTCCCTTCCTGGTCGTGTGCGACACCTTCTCTTCCGAGACGGTCGCCTTCGCCGACCTGGTGCTGCCCGATACCAGCTATCTGGAACGGCACGACGTGTTTTCCATGCTGGACCGGCCGATCTCGGAATTCGACGGCCCGGTCGATGCGGTGCGCATCCCGGTGTTGCCGCCCAAGGGCGACTGCAAACCCTTTCAGGACGTGCTGGTCGAGTTGGGGTCGCGGCTCAAGTTGCCCGCCTTCGTGCGCGAAGACGGCAGCCGCAAATATCGCGACTATCCGGATTTCATCGTCAACTACGAGACCTCGCCGGGGTCCGGCATCGGCTTCCTGGCCGGCTGGCGCGGACGCGGCGGCGAGAAGTTCCTCAAGGGCGAGCCTAATCCCCGCCAGTGGGAGATGTACGCGAAAAACGGCTGTTTCTATCACCATGAACTGCCGCGCTCCTACCAGTACATGCGCAACTGGAACAAGGGCTATCTGCACTGGTCGCGGGCGCACGGCATGACTCGGTACGCCGAGCCCATCCTGCTGAACGTCTACTCGGAAGTGCTGCAGCGTTTCCGCCTGGCCGCGCAGGGCAAGCGCCCCGGCCGCCAGCCGCCGGAGCGGCTGCGCCGCCGCGTCGAGTCCTATTTCGACCCGCTGCCGTTTTACTACGAGCCGCTCGAAACCAAGCTAACCGATACCCACAAGTATCCGCTCAATGCACTCACCCAGCGCCCGATGGCCATGTACCACTCCTGGGACAGCCAGAATGCCTGGCTGCGCCAGATTCACAGCCATAATTACCTGTTCGTCAACCCGAAGGTGGGCGCCGCCAACGGCTTCGATGACGGCGACTGGATCTGGGTGGAGTCGCCGCACGGCAAGGTGCGCTGTATGTGCCGTTTCTCCGAAGCGGTGGAGCCCGGCACCGTGTGGACCTGGAACGCCATCGGCAAGGCGTCCGGCGCCTGGGGTCTGAGTCATCGTGCCGACGAGTCCCGCAAAGGATTCCTGATCAATCATCTGATCAGCGAGGAACTGCCGCAGACCGGCAACGGTGAGCATCTGTCCAATTCGGACCCGATCACCGGTCAGGCCGCCTGGTTCGATGTGCGGGTGCGCGTGTATAAGGCCGGGGCGGATGAGCCCAAGATCACCTCGCCCCAATTCGACCCCATGCCCCTGTTGCCTGGTCAGGAACGGCGGCGCGGGCGCTGGCAAGCCTATGTTGCGGGACTCTTCGGCAAGCGCTGATACCCGGTTTTCTCCGAATCATCCGTAGGGTACGCGCTGCGCGTACCCGCCAACCAGGCAAGCACCATGAGCGACCTCAGTCCCGACTATCAAGACCACCATGAGCGCTTTGTTACGCGCGTGCGCGAGACGGGGCAGGTATGGGGGCTCAAGTCCGATGAGGGCTGGGCCATCTGTGAGTCGAATGAATACGAAGATACGGACGTCTATCCCTTTTGGTCGGACGAGGCGGCCGCCGCGGCCCACTGCACCGACGACTGGGCCGGCTTTGTGCCGACCAGCCTGGATCTGGATCTGTTCATCGATACCTGGTTGGCCGGCATGAGCGAGGACGGCGTCCTGGTGGGCACCAATTGGGATGAGGAACTCATGGGGCTGGAGGTGGAGCCCTCCGATCTGGCCGAGGAGTTGCTGATCGAAGAGTACGAGGAAGAACAAGATGACGAAGATGACGACGACGATGCCGACCCGGACACTAATCGCCGGGATCGTAACTGAGCGAGAAACGAGCTTATGAGCCAGTTGGCCCTGGTCATCGACCTCAATGTCTGCGTTGGCTGCCATGCCTGCGTGACCTCCTGCAAGCAGTGGAATACCTCCGGTTGGGCCGGACCCCTGGTCGATGAGAACCCCTATGACGCGGACCCCACGGGGACCTTCTTCAATCGCGTTCAGACCTTCGAAGTCGGCACCTTCCCCGACACCGAGACGGTCCATTTCCCCAAGAGTTGCCTGCATTGCGAGGATCCCCCCTGCGTGCCGGTATGCCCCACCGGGGCCTCCCATAAACGGGCGGACAATGGCATCGTGCTGGTGGACTATGACAAGTGCATCGGGTGCAAGTATTGCTCCTGGGCCTGTCCCTACGGCGCCCGCGAGGTGGACGAACAGCAGAAGGTGATGAAGAAGTGCACCCTGTGCATCGACCGTATCACTGACCTGACCCTGCCGGAGCGCGAGCGCAAGCCCGCCTGTGTGCTGGCCTGCCCGACCAGTGCGCGGTTGTTCGGCGATGTGCAGGATCCCGACTCCGAGGTGTCAATCGCCATTCGTGAGCGCGGCGGCTATCAGTTGATGCCGGAATGGGGCACCAAGCCCGCCAACCATTATCTGCCGCGGCGCAAGACCCGCATCTACATCGATCCCGAAGAGCTGATCCGGGCGGACAATCCGCTGCGCAAAGAGGACCTCACGACCTACAGCGGTGAGGAAACCCTGGACGATGTGACGTGGTAACCGGGGCGCAAGTCGTCCGCGATCAACCGACTGCCGGCGTTGACCGGCGGCCCGCGGCTGGTCGTCGGCGGCTGGTTGCTCACTGAAGGAAACATTTATGCATCCCGCCTTCTCAGTCATCTTTCTTACCACCCTGATCGGCGCCGGACAGGGGCTGTTCCTGGCCCTGTATACCGGGCAGATCTATGCCCTTGCCAATCTGCTGCCCGCGCAGGGGGATGAGTTTTATGCCTTCGGCAGCCTGGTGGCACTGGCCCTGCTCGTCGGCGGGCTGATTGCCTCATTTTTTCACCTGGGACGGCCGGAGCGCGCCTGGCGGGCGGCGGCGCGCTGGCGCACCTCCTGGCTCTCCCGTGAGGTGCTGGTGCTGCCCCTGGTAATGGCCCTGGTGTTCGCCTATGGCCTGGCGCACTGGACCGGTCACACGCAGCCGTTGTTTACCTTGGGAAATTGGCTGGCGGTCGATGCGACACTGCTGATCGGCCTGGCCGCGACCCTTGCGGTCTTTGCCCTGTTCGTCTGCACCGCGATGGTCTATGCGGGTGTCCGCTTCCTGGAAGAGTGGTGCTCGCCACTCACGGTCGTCAATTTCACGCTTTTCGGCCTGGCTTCCGGATTCATGCTGGCGGCGGCCTACTCGGCCTTTATCGGCAATCAATTGGTCGCGTTCTTCGGCACCTGGTCGGTAATCTTTACGGTCATCGCCTTGGTCAGCCGCTTCGCCTCGCTCACCCGTAACGCCCACTTACGGCACAAGAGCACGGTGCAGAGCGCCATCGGCGTGCGCCACCAGACCGTGAGTCAAAAGGCTCAGGGCGCGACCGCCGGATCATTCAACACCCGCGAGTTCTTCCACGGGCGTTCGGCGGGCACCCTGCGTACCGTGCGTCTGCTGTTCCTCTTCCTGGTCTTTCCGCTGCCGATGCTGCTGATCGGCGCCGCCTATGCCACGCAGTCGCCGACGCTGCCGATCGTCGCTTTTGCCGTGCAATACCTGGGTCTGTTGTTCGAGCGCTGGTACTTCTTCGCCGAGGCCCGGCATCCGCAGAATCTCTATTACCAATCGGTCGCTTAAACCGCGCCCAGCGCGGTATGCGATGTTTTTGGATGGGATCGGCCCCGGCAGACGCGACGATTGCCGTAGCCGGCGCGGTTTATAGCCGCGGACGGTCCGCACAGCGGACCCCACGGTAACCCCGTGACCTGTAAGGTCCGCTGTGCGGACCGACGACCTGTAGGGTCCGCTGTGCGGACCGACGACCGTGCTACGGTAACCCCGTGACCTGTAGGGTCGTGCGGACCGACGACCTGTAGGGTCCGCTGTGCGGACCGACGACCGTGCAGATCGCACGGTGCCCGGGTTTATGACCAAGGCCCTGAAGTGTCCGCAATCCTCGTTCCGGTCAAAGCGATCACCCGGATTTATCCACAGATGTCACAGATGTTCACAGATGAAGAAAAACATCTGTGTTCATCTATGAACATCTGTGGATGCAATTTACGCCCCGGCGTCACGACGGAAGTTGGCTGGGACGGTAACCAATGCCTCCCTGGAGGTCGCACGCTGGATCATGGGTATAGATCCGCACCAATCGGCCAGGTGCCGTCCCATTCTCCTAACAGGGTCAGGCTCAGGACCCGCCGCCGCGTGGCCCATTCGGGGTGTACCATGACGGCGATGACCCGCTCGGTGTATCTGGGCAGCAGCCGATCGCACTGCCGATGCAGGGCATCACGTTCGCCGGCGGTGAAGTCCTGGCCCGCATGAACCAACAGGATCGCGCCACTACAGCCCTGGGGGTCCAAGGGCCCGCAAGCGTTGGCCAACGCCGCCGGGAGGATGGGCTCATGCCCCCAGCGCACCGCCGTGGTTCGCGCCTCCGGCGCTTCGGACAGTAGCCAACTTACATGGCCCGAGCAGTCGCGGAACGGACCCGGCAGATCAAAGGCCAAACCCGACAGCAAGAACTGAACCGTCTGGGCCGCGCCGAGGGTTGCCCCGCGGGTCCATACCTCGATGAGGCCATGCAGGAGTGTTCCGCCACGTCCTTGCGCTGGCCCGCTGTAATTGTTCAACTGTGCTCCTACTGCCGCGCGCCGGTCGCGCTGTTCCGCTGACCCATTGGTATTGAGCAACACGGCCACCCGCAGGAACACATCATGGAAGGCCAGGTTCCACGCCCAGTCCCGGCACTCGGCCAAGGCTCGCGGGTCCGCGGCATCGACCAGCAGCACGGCCAGGTTACAAGGCTCCAGCCGCTGGGTCAGCCAATCGGTGGCGCCGTGGGCACTCGCCGCCCCGGTCCGATAGAGCCCCACATCCAGCGGCAACAGGGGGTTCGTCCGTGCCTGATCGACCATCGGCTGAGCCGCCTCGCCCAGCCCAATCACCAAGGGATAAACCTTCACTGGGGCCGCACCCACCACGTGAGGCAACGCCGCCAAGGCTTCCGCCGCCAAGGCCTCCGGCAATCGATCGAAGATCGGGACCAAGCGGCGGAACTCCCGTCCTGCCAAGGGGTTGCCTCCGGCGATGATCCAGGGCGCACAGAGCCCCGCGGCGCCCAGCCCAGTGACAAAGGTTCGACGTTTCATGTTTGATGCTCCGCTTGCTCAGTTTCCGGTTCATCCAGGAACACCGTTGTGCGGGATTTCGCGCGCGCTAATTTTGGTCAGCGGACCGGTCATCGCGAAATGGTAGTCGGCCGATGCGTCAAGGTCTGTCCGATCCATGTCCGACGCATTGCGCGGGCCGAGGGGCGCTGCTAACCTGAGCCTCAGTCGTGCTGTCGCATCCGTGTCAACACGGGAGCCCATGTTGATGTCCCCAGTCCATCAGTTGATGCGGGAGATCATCGTCTTGGCGCTGGTCAGTGCCGAGAGGCGATCTTCGATAAGGGTCTGTTCCGCGATCTGCCCGCACCCGATGAGTTTCCCCCCCCCCCCCCCCGAGATTTAGGATGCGCCGGCGGCGTCCTTCCTCTGCGGCCCATGCGTATCGATGCGCGAACACAATAACTGGAGATCCGTGAACATGAGTGCCTTTGCTGCGGCAATGTTTACCCAGATGAGAAAGCCCGAACGAGACGTAAGCTTTCGTATGAGGATTGTCGATGGTCACGCAATGGAGTGTCCTTGCCGTGATTTTTTGGAATTGCGCCGGGAGGAGAAAACTCTGATAGGCGCCTCTCTCGGCAGGCAGCAGACCCCCCATGTCTTGGATATTGGCTGTGGCGTGGGACGGCACAGCATCTTTGTCCAGTCACTCGCACCACACGCAGCGATAACGCTGGTGGAGAGCGACCAAGAGTTACGCGACTACTGCATGCGCAGGATTACAGGCGCTAGTGGCTACGAACAGTTCGATGACCTTCCCGCGGACTCCCGCTTCAATCTAGGCCTCCTGATGGGGAATGGACTTGGTATCTTCGGAACAGAGGAGGCGGCTTTTCATGGGCTTGAAAAACTTCATGGCCTAATGGACGCTAATGGAAGCGTCTTAATCGAAGCCGGGAATTTTGCTCCTTGCGAGTATTACGCTGCTCGGCACGAGATTGAGTATGATGGCATTGTGGATGGGCCGTTCACTTGGGGATACGCAACGCGGGATTGGCTTCAGAGAACTCTGGCGGCGGTCGGCTTCAGAGTGATCTCCGTCACGCCATCCACTCGCGGCGAGCCTTTCTTTATCTGTCATGCAAAGACATGTTGATCTTGGATTTCGAGTTCCAGTGAAATCTAATTGATTGTAGGGGTTACCGCGAGCAATTTAGATGCTTGGCATCAAACGGCCCCCTTCGCGATCAGAATCGTCACTACGTCCGAACGGTTCCACTGCCGAGCCTTAAATAACGCCGTGTGGCCATCCTTATTCGTGGCATTCAACTCGGCCCCCGCGTCGATCAGGGCTGCCACTACCTCTGAATGCCCGATCACCGAAGCCTTAATCAACGCCGTGCTGCCATTAACGTTTCGGACATTCACATCGGCCCCTTTTTCGATCAGGAGCTTCACCACCTCGGTATGGCCGGCCTCTGAAGCCTTAAGCAACGCCCGGTCCAGATCATTCTGCGGGACATTCAAATCGGCCTCCTCGCCGATCAGGAGATTCACTACCTCCAAATGGCCGCCCACCGCAGCCTGAAACAATGCCGTGTGACCATCATCATTCGTGGTATTCACATTGGCCCCCTCCTCGATCAGGAACCTCACTACCTCCAAATGGCCGCCCCGCGCAGCCTTTATCAAGGCTGTGTCGCCTTTAGGATAATTGAAATTAACATCAGCGTGACCGCTGATTGCCCGCTGTGCTGCCTCCAAGTTGCCGGTCTCTGATGCAAAAAACAATGCTGCAATTGCTCCCTTATGACTATCACCGACACCAGTTGCCATAGTGGCTATTCTCTAATTGAAGTTACTATTGAATTCCACAACTTGTGTGACAGCCTGTCGACACCCGATGAACCATTGCCAGACGGTCAAGAACCCCATAACGCTATTTTTCCGACAGGCCGCGCCGTCGCTGGCATAGCGCGGGTGTTGGGTTTAGCCTCATCGGTACGGCTCAGGGGTGCAAGACTGTTGTGTTACATCTTAGCGCACCGAGCGCACGATGGGCCCTCCGGCAGGACCTCAATGGTGATACCTGTCAAGATCTCTGTTAACCCCGGCGGGTGCGAGGCTCAGCCGCTGTGGTCGCCTGCAGCCGGATCTGCCCTCGTGGGCAAGGTTACGCTGACGACCTTGAAACCGTCTGGCCAGCAGGCGGCAGTTTCCGCGCGGTGCTTTCAGGCAACAGTTAGATCCTTAGCGGTTACTTGGTTCGAGTATTCTCCCTTCCCGTGATCTCCGTCAAGTCGTGACGGCGGGATCTGCCAGCAATCAGGTCGGCGACGCCTGGGTCAATCAGGCTTAGCTGCGGTTTGACGGTCGGCCTGACGGCCGAACGGACCGGCCGAAGACTGGCTCCGCTTCCCACCAGGACCTTCAGGATGGCGGTCGCTCGGGCGCCGGGTAGTTGACAGTCGCAGCGACCGCCACGATTTCAAGTTCTTGGGCGTCGCTTCCGTCTTGCAGGTAGGACGCCCTGCTGAGCAGCGCAGAGCGGGGATATCACCTTGTTGAGTTCCGAGGCGCTCGATTATGAACTCAGCCCATCTTGCCATGGCGTCCTGCACGGGCGCAGATTTCTTTGTAACCTGCGATGACAAATTGCTGCGCAAGAGTCGCGCCGGCACTCACCTTCGATGTCCGGTGGCACCCCTCCTGGGCATCATAGCGGAGATTCTCAAATGACAGTACGCATTCAACCGATCGCTGACATCAACCTGCGGGCTAATCAGGCTCTCATTGGCGCGTTGGGGGTCGTTGATACCATTCGCTTCCTGAATCAATTCCGCGCCGGTAGCGGCGACTACACCGTTGAGCGAGAGTCCCTGTTCCGGGACCTGACTGCAAGAGAGATCATCGCAGAGATCAAGTCCAGGCGTACTGAGGGCAGATGAAGGGGTACGGTACCCTTCCCCCAGCGCCCCGAGTCAATCGGCTGTATGCATCGGAAGCAGGGCCTTGATCATAAACCCGGCCACCGCGCGATCTGCACGCTCGCCGGTCCGCACAGCGGACCCTACAGGTCTTAAACCGCGCCCAGCGCGGTAGGCGATGTTTTCGGATGAGATCAGCCCCGGCAGACTCGACGATTGCTGGAGCTGGCGCGGTTTAACGTTTAAAGCCTCGGCCTCCGGTGTTCCTGCGGCCGGAACGCGCTTATTCGACCAGCTCCTTCAATCGGTAAAGCGCCTCCAGCGCTGCCCGCGGACTCAGTTCATTGGGATCGATCCCGCGCAAGGCGTCGCAGACCGGATGCCCAGCCGGGGGACTTGGCGGCAGTGCCGCTCGACTCGGCTCGGGCAGGAACAGCGAGAGTTGTACCGCACCCTGCTCGGCATGGCGGCGGGCGGCGTCTTCCAGTTCGCGCAGCCGCCCGCGGGCGCGCGTGATGACCCCCGGCGGGACGCCGGCCAGCGCGGCCACCGCCAGGCCATAACTCTGATTGGCCGGCCCTTCCAGCAGTGCGTGCATGAAGATGATGGAGGCACCGTGCTCCACCGCATCGAGATGCACATTGGCGATGCCGGGATACTCATCGGGCAGGGTGGTCAGCTCGAAGTAATGGGTGGCGAACAGGGTGTAGGCGCGGATCCGGGTGGCCAGTTCCACCCCGCAGGACCAGGCGAGCGACAGCCCGTCGAAGGTGCTGGTGCCGCGTCCGACCTCGTCCATCAAGACCAGGCTCTGCTCGGTGGCGTTGTGCAGGATATTGGCCGTCTCTTCCATCTCCACCATGAAGGTGGAGCGTCCGCCGGCCAGGTCATCGGAGGCCCCGATGCGTGAGAAGACCCGATCCACCGGGCCCAGGGTGGCGGAGCGGGCGGGGACGAAGCTGCCCGCGTAGGCCAGCAGCACGATCAGCGCGCATTGGCGCATATAGGTCGACTTGCCGCCCATGTTGGGTCCGGTAATGACCAGCATGCGCCGCCGCCCGTCGAACCGCAGGCCGTTGGCCACGAAGGGGCCGTCGATCACCCGT
>Ga0247839_1005460_pt1 | contig 15378 bp, 18 predicted proteins | sample LaCruzMarch2015__6_FD_192405 | JGI IMG/M metagenome (GOLD analysis project Ga0247839, IMG submission 192405) | Freshwater microbial communities from meromictic Lake La Cruz, Castile-La Mancha, Spain - LaCruzMarch2015_16m | ecosystem: Environmental > Aquatic > Freshwater > Lake | place: Spain... | reverse complement strand
CTGGCGTCAACCCGAAGAAGTGTGGATCAACAAGCCACCAGAAGAGCCCGAACCGATCCTCGCGCTAGCCTTGGTCCAGGCCGCCTGAGTGGCAGCCAAGGAGTGACACCTTCCCTGAAAGTCACCGAGCTTCCTTGGCTTTCTCGTCAAATCTGAAGCATCACTCGCAGTATCTTTCCCAGCTTGCTGGTGTGCAAACCACTGATCGCAAGGATACGTTCAGTCAGCAGGGCTGCACACCCCCAGTGGGCTGCGGTTGAGTCCATGGGTGTAGATCATGGTGGTGCTGACGTCCCTGTGACCCAGCAGTTCCAGGCTGGTGCGGATGTCCTGGCCGCTCTCGAGCAGGTGGGTGGCGAAGGAATGGCGGAACGTGTGGCTGCTGACGGCCTTGCTCATGCCGGCTGCGGGGCCCCCCGCCTGCTGCACGGCTTTCTGCACCACCGTCGGGTCAAGGTGATGGCGACCTTCCTGGTCAGTCCTGGGATCTCGCCACCGGCGTGCTTGTGGGAACACCCACTGCCTTGCCCATTCCCGATCGGCTCTCGGATCCTTCCTGGCCAGAGCTCCGGGCAGCACCACCCGACCCCAGCCCGCCTCCACGGCGGCCCGGTGCAACTGGCGCAGCTCCTCCAGCTGGCACTGCAGCGGAGAAACCATGTTCTGTGGCAGCAGTGTGACCCGATCCTTGCCCCCCTTGCCGTCTCGAACCAGCAGTTCACGACGCCCGAAGTCCAGATCTTTCACCCTCAGCCGCAATGCTTCCATGAGCCGGAGCCCACTGCCATAGAGCAAACCCACCACCAAGGTTGGAGTCCCCTCCCGCTGCTCCCTCTCTGCCCTGACCACGCCCTCCAGTTCCACGTCATGCTGCAGCACTCGCGGTAGAGGAAGAGCAGCGACGCCAGGGCCTGGTTCTGGGTGGAACCGCTCACCTTCATCTCCACGGCCAGGTGGGTGAGAAACGCCTGCACTTCCGTTGAGCCCATCGAGCGCGGATGGCGCAGACCGTGGAAGAGCAGGAACCGCCTAAGTCACAGGACAGAGCTCCTCCTGGTCGCACTGCACGAGACCAGGAGGCTGCGATTCGGTGGCCATGGGATTCCGGGAAGGGGATGCTTTGAGGGTTTCCGCTTCGGACCACATTGAGCATGCTGAGTTCGGCAGCAGAACCTGAACGACTCTCCCCTTCACACCAGTCCCACAGGCCCGTCAATCCCTGCTCCGGCTGTCTCCCCGTCATCGCTGAACTCCCCCTCTCCCGCCAGCTCCGCCGCAAATCCGCCAGCCAGCGGATCGGCGCTGATCCCCTCCACCTCCCGCAGGTAGCGGGCCAGCACATCACCCTGGCCGTGGGTCACGTACACCTGCTGGGCCTGGCTCTGGCGCACGGTGGCGAGCAGGCCGTCCCAGTCCGCATGGTCGCTGAGCACGAAGCCCCGCTCGTAACCGTGCCGCCGCCGGGCGCCGCGCACCGCCATCCAGCCGCTCACGAAGCCGGTCTGGGGCGACTTGAACCGCTTCATCCACACCGAGCGGTGGGCCGAGGGCGGCGCCAGCACCAGCCGGCCCGCCAGCGGCTCGCTGCGGGGCAGCTCGCTCACGGGCCGCGTCGGCAGCATGGCGATCCCCTGCTGCCGGTAGGGGGCCATCAGGGTCTGCACGGCGCCGTGCAGCAGCACCTCGTCGGCCAGGCCCAACTGGCGCAGCTCCGCCAGCAGCCGCTGGGCCTTGCCGAAGGCGTAGCAGAACAGGATCGAGGTCCGCTCCGGCGCCGCCTTCCACCAGGCGGCGATCTCGGCCGCCACCTCCTGGCCCGGCCGCCAGCGGTACACCGGCAAGCCGAAGGTGGCTTCGGTGATCAGCACGTCGGCGGGCACGCTCTGGAATGGTTCGCAGCTGGGGTCGGGGTCGCGTTTGTAGTCGCCGCTGATCAGCCAGGTTTCGTCGCCGGCGCTGATGCGCACCTGGGCTGAACCCAGCACATGGCCGGCGCTGTGGAACGACACGGTGGCCTCGCCGATCTGAAGCTCCTGGCCGTAGGGCACGTCCTGCAGCGCAATCCCCTGGCCCAGGCGCTGGCGCAGCACCCCTTCGCTGCTGGCCACCGCCCAGTATTCGCCGCTGCCGGGGTGGGCATGGTCGGCGTGGGCGTGGGTGATCAGGGCGCGGGGCACCGGTCGCCAGGGGTCGATCCAGGCGCCGGCGGCCGGGCAGTAGAGCCCTTTGGGTGTGAGTTGAATCAGACCGCCTGGCGGGAGCAATGGCGGACCCGGATCAGGCGCTCATCGCCAGCATCCGCTGGATCGGGGCAAGGGCCCGCACGCGAATCTCCTCGTCGAGCTCGATCGCCGGCTCCAGGGTGGCTAGGCAACGCCACAGCTTCTCGAGCGTGTTCAGCCGCATGTACGGACAGGCGTTGCAGCTGCAGCCGTCCTGCCCGGGCACCTCATGGAAGGTTTTCTGGGGCAGCTTCCGGCGCATCTGGTGAAGGATGCCTGGCTCGGTGAGCACGATGAACGCGCTGGCCTCGCTGGTGTCGGCGCGCTGCAGCAGCTTGCTGGTGGAGCCGATGAAGTCGGCCAGATCCAGCAGGTTGGGCAGGCATTCCGGGTGGGCGATCACCTCGGCGCCGGGATGCTCCAGCTTCAGGGCCATCACGGCCTGCTCGCTGAAGGTTTCGTGCACGATGCAGCTGCCGGGCCAGAGGGTGAGCTCGCGGCCGCTCTGCTGGGCCACCCAGCGTCCCAGGTTCTGATCGGGAGCAAACAGGATCGGCCGGTCCGCCGGAAGCTGCTGCACCAGGCTCACGGCGTTGCTGCTGGTGCAGATCAGGTCGCTCTGGGCCTTCACGGCCGCCGAGCAGTTGATGTAGCTCACCACGATGTGGTCGGGGTGCTGGGCGCGGAAGGCAGCGAAGCCGTCTTCGGGGCAGGCATCGGCCAGGGAGCAGCCCGCCTCCAGGTCCGGCAGCAGCACGGTTTTGCCTGGGTTGAGGATCTTGGCGGTTTCGGCCATGAAATGGACGCCGCAGAACACGATCACCTCGGCGTCGGTGGCGGCGGCCTGGCGGGAGAGGTCGAGCGAATCGCCGATGAAATCGGCAATGTCCTGAATTTCAGCGTTCTGGTAGTAGTGCGCCAGGATCACGGCGTTGCGCTCCCGGCGCAGGGCGTCGATGGCCTGCGGCAGGGCGTGCCGGGGCGGAGCTGACAGGGTTCGGGTAGCCGCGAAAACCAACCGGATGCTCAGTTGAGGCAGGATGCCACCAGCCTAGGGATTCGACACGGCCCAGATGCGCATTGCCATTGCCGGGGATCTGCACGGGCAGTGGGATCGGGCCGATGTGGCTCTGCTGGGCATCCTGGCTCCCGATGCGGTGCTGGTGGTGGGGGACCTGAGCGATGGCCAGGAGCGGATCGCCGCCAGCCTGGCCGGCGTCGAGCAGCCCCTGGCCTGCATCCTCGGTAACCACGACACCGGCAAGGACGACAGTGGCCGCAAGCTGCAGCGGCAGATCGACCTGCTCGGCGAACGCCACTGCGGCTGGCGGCGCTGTGAGCTCGATCCCCCGGGCCTCGCGGTGGTGGGGGCCCGTCCGGCCAGTGCCGGTGGCGGCTATCGCCTCTCGATGGGGGTGAAGGCGCTGTGGGGTCCGGTCACCTCGGAGGACTCAGCCGGACGGATCTCCGCCGCCGCGCTCGGGGCGGATCCAGCGATGCCCCTGGTGGTGCTGGCCCATTCCGGCCCCAGCGGGCTGGGCAGCGAAGCCAAAGACCCCTGCGGCCGTGACTGGAAATCGCCGGCCCGCGACTGGGGCGACATGGACCTGGCCCAGGCGATCGATCGCATCCAGCGGCAGCGGCCCCTGCCGCTGGTGGTGTTCGGCCACATGCATCACCAGCTCCGGCGGGGCCGAGGTGAGCGACGCAGCTTCCTGCTCGATCGCCGCGGCACCGCCTATCTCAATGCCGCCTGCGTGCCCCGCCACGGCATGGATGCCCAGGGCCGGCACCTGCGCCACTTCTCCTGGGCGGAGCTGGATGGTCATCGCCTGGTGCATGCCAGCCACCGCTGGTACAGCCCCCAGGGCCAGCTCCTTTATGAGCAGACCCTTGTGGAGCAGGCCCTGGCCGTGCCGTGCTGATATATGCCTGCGTCAGTGGCCATGGCTACGGCCATGGCTCGCGGGTGGCCTCGGTGCTGCTGGCTCTGGCGGCCGTTCAGCCGCAGTGGCGGCTGGTGATCTCCAGCTCCCTGCCGGCCGCCTTCCTGACCGGCGCCTTCGGACCGGTGCCGTTTGAACACCGCCCCTGCGGCTGGGATGTGGGCACGGTGCAGGCCAACGCCCTCGGCGTGGAGGCCGCCGCCACCCTCGCCGCCCTGGCGGCCCTGGAGCGGCGCTTGCCGGCCCAGATCGCCGCCGAGGCCGCCTGGCTTGCTGCCCAGGAGGGCCCGGCGATCCTGCTGGGGGATGTGCCGCCGGCCGCCGCCCAACTGGCCGCTGCCGCCGGCCTGCCGTTGATCTGGATGGGCAACTTCGGCTGGGATGACATCTATGAACCGATGGGCGGCGAATTCCTGGCCTGGGCGGAGCTCTATCGGGCCCTCTACCGCCGGGGCCAGCGGCTGATCCGCTGCCCCTTTTCGCTGGCGATGGACTGGGGCTTGCCTGAAACGCAAGTGGGCCTCACCGCCGCGGCGCCCAGGCTGGATGCCGAGCAGCTGCGACGCCAGCTCGATCTGCCGCTGGATCGGCGGCGCAGCGTGCTGGTGAGCTTCGGCGGCATGGGCTTCCCCCTCAGCCCGGACCTGTTCGGCCGCTGGCCGGACTGGTGCTTCATCAGTTCCGATTCCACCAGTGCCGCTGCCCCCAACGTGCGACGGCTGCCCCCGGGGGTCCGCCCCCTGGAGGTGATGCCCCTGTGCGGACGACTGATCAGCAAGGCCGGCTACAGCAGTTTCTGCGAGGCTCTCAGCCATGGGATGGGCATTCACTTGGTGGAGCGGCAGGGCTTTGCTGAGGCGGCGGTGATGGAGGGGGAGCTGCAACGCCACGGTCCCCACCGGCTGCTGAGCCAGGCCCAGCTGCTGGCCGGCGACTGGGAGCTTGACCGGCCCCTGCTTCCGGCCCGTGGGGACGCCCTGGCCACGGGTGGGGCCGAGCAGGCGGCCGCGGCGATCACATCCTTCGCCTCCTGCAACGCCTGACCCTGGGGTGGCAGGGCTGCAGCGCAAGACTTCTGGTGCGATCCACGACGGATTTATGGGTTCAATCAGTAGTTCTGATCATCAGCAAAGATGGCGAGCAGAGCATCAGAAATCCCTGTGGGGGTCGATGATGTGAACCCCTTGTGCCAGTTCTGATAACGAGTGGACGGTTGTGCGACTGTCACTAATCACAAGGTAGGCCTGAAGATCGTTTGACAAATTATCGGGCGACGCAGCCCGCCGCGATGTATCCATTCATCCCCACGACGGCCCCCGGATCGTTGTTTCCTCCCTTGATTGTTCGCTGAGCTTCCATTCGTTCCGAATCAGCGCTCATCCAGGTTCAACCAGCTTTTTCAGTTCATCTTCCCTGGATGTCTGTCGCATTCACGACACCATTCCCTGGATTTCTTCGTCATGGTCCGCGGGTTGATCCTCGTGATCAGGTCCAAGTCAATCCCCATCACCATCCAACCGACCCGGCCCAGTCACCCCCTGGTCGGCCCACCCTCCCGTCCCTTTCCCCCCGATCCCGGTTTGCCCAAACGTCTCTCGCCCTCCCTGCGCCTGTTGATTCCGGCCCTGCTGTTCGGCTTGATCGCACCGGCTAAGGCCAGCGGCTGGGATGCCATCCGGCTCCCCAGTGTCAACGCGCCCCTTGAGGCCAATTCCGTGGCGGTGGTGGCACAGGAAGAAGCCGTGGACCAACCCAGTTCCTTCGCGATCACCGCCGAGCGCCGGGCGCTGCTCAACACGATCCGCTTCGCCGAAGGCACCTGGGCCAATGGCCTCGACCAGGGCTACTGGATCCTGTTCGGAGGTTCCTTGATGGCCTCCCTGGATCGCCATCCCAACCGGGTGATGCGCACCTCGGGCTACGTCAGCGCCGCAGCGGGCGCTTACCAGTTCATGCCCCCCACCTGGGCGATCGCCAGCCGCAAGCTTGGCCTCAACGGCTTCGGCCCCGACGTGCAGGACCAGGCAGCCCTCTTTCTGGTCCGCCACCGGGGCGCCCTGCACCTGGCCGATCGGGGCGAAATGACCCCTGAGCTGGCCGCCCGCCTGGCGCCGGAGTGGGCTTCCTTTCCCACCCTGGCCGGTCAGAGTTTCTACGGGCAGCCGGTCAAGCGCTTCGCCGAGCTCAAGCGCTTCTACGAAGCCAACCTGGCCTTTCTGAGGGCCACGCTCGACAACCGCCGCGCCGACATCGCCAGGGTGCCGAAGTCCCAGTCCGAATCCTGCAAGCCCGGCTCCCTGGTCTGTGCCCTGCAGGAAGCCAGCTCCACCACGCCCTGATCCCCATGCGACGCCGAGATGGTTTCGCTCAGGCCTGATCGCCACCTGCCAGCGGTGGTTTCCCCACGGTTCTCTGGGCGATCAGATAGGCCAGCACAGCGCTTCCAAGGAAGCCCAGGCCGTTGCGCAGCACCGGCAGCAGATCGGCGGTGCGGGTGACCACCGGCCCGAGGCCGAACACCAGGAACAGCATCCCCCAGAGCGGCGAGAGCAGCAGCACCCAGCTCCAGGCCACCCGGTCGCCCTCCTTGCGGGGATAGCCGGCGAAGCCGACGATCAGCCCGCCCAGCACCGAGGTGCAGAAGGTGAGCAGCCACTGCTCCTGGGGCAGTCCCGGCACCACCTGGCAGCCACCCCGCTCCAGGCAGGTCTCCACGGCCCCCAGGGCATCCACGATCGCGCCGTCTTCGCCATGGTCGCGCACGTAGTACTGGTTGCCGAAGCGGGTCTGGAGTTCCACCCAGAAGGTGCGGGGCATAAGGGCGAACAGGGCGTCGCCCACGTTGAAGTTGAGCAGGTTGCCGCCGCGGGGATCGGCCACCAGCACGAGGCTGCGCTCATCGAGCCCCCAGAAGTCCTTCACCGCCAAGCCGGGGGTGCGCTCGTACTGGGTGAGCACCCGCAGTTTCCAGCCACTGCTGGTTTCGAACGCGGTGAGCTCCCGTTCCAGGCTGGCCCGCTGGCCATCGCTGAGTGCCCGGGCCAGGTCGATCACCGGGGTGAAGTGATCCGGCAGAAGCGCCGGGTTGTCGGCGGCCTGGACCTGCCCTGCCAGCGGAGTCAGCAGCAGCATCACGGCGGCGAGCAGGCCTAGCACGGTGCCGAGGGCCCCGGCGGGGGGGATGGCACCGGCGGAGGGGAGGGGTGATCCGGCGGCTTGACCCATGCGGCTGCTTCAGTGACCCTGCATTCTCTTCGACCCGGGCGCCTGCCGTGTCCATTCCCGCCTGGCTGCACCAGCGCCTCACGGCGGCGGGCGGCAGCGTGCCGTTCTCCCTGTTCATGGCATGGGCCCTGCACGACCCCGACCACGGCGCCTATGGAGCGGGCCGGCTTCGTCTGGGCCGCCACGGCGACTTCGCCACCGCCCCGTCGCTCGGTGAAGACTTCGCCGCCCTGCTGGCTCCCCAGCTCGCCGAATGGCTGCAGGAACTGGCGCCGGATGATCCGGCGGTGCACTTGAGCCTGGTGGAAACCGGCCCCGGCGAGGGGGATCTGGCGGCCCAGCTGGCCGAGGCCCTGGCGGCCGGCTGGCCGCCGCTGGCGGCGCGCACCGAGCTGGTGCTGGTGGAGCCCAACGGGGGCATGGCGGCGCGGCAGCGGCTGCGGCTGCGCGGCTGCCCGCTGCCGGTGCGCTGGAGCGGCTTCGAGGAGCTGGCGGCACGGCCCGTGCTGGGGGTGGTGCTGGCCCATGAGGTGCTCGATGCCCTGGCAGTGGAGAGGATCGTGCGCGGCGGCGATGGCTGGCGGCAACAGCGGGTGGTGCTCCACCAGGGGGCGTTGCGGTTGGAGCAGGGCGAGCCCCTGGAGCCGGCGGCGGCGGCGTCGCTGCAGCCCCTTGGCCTTTGGCCGCCAGGGCAGCAGCGGCCCGATGGTTGGTGCACGGAGCTGCACCCGGGCCTGGCCCCCTGGCTGGAGGCCTGCGGCCGGGGCGTCTGGCGGGGCCGCCTCCTGGTGATCGACTACGCGCTGGAGGCCTGGCGCTACTACGGGCCCCAGCGCGCCAACGGCACCCTGATGGCCTACCGGGGCCAGCGGGCCAGCGCCGATCCCCTGGTCGAGCCGGGGGCCTGGGACCTCACCGCCCACCTCTGCATCGACAGCCTGCTGGCTGCCGCCGCCGCCAGCGGCTGGGCGACCCTGGGCCAGTGCCGCCAGGGGGAAGCCCTGCTGGCCCTGGGGCTGGCCGAGCGGCTGCATGGGCTGCAGCACCAGGAAGACGCCGAGCTGGGCGATCTGTTGAGCCGCCGCGAAGCGCTGCTGCGGCTGGTGGATCCAACGGCCCTGGGCGATTTCCGCTGGCTGGCCTTCAGCCGGGGCGAGGTGGCGCAGGAGAGCCAGGTCACCCATGGGAGCCCAGCCTCCCTGCCCCTGTTCCTGCGTGAGCCCAGTCCACCGAAGGCGGCAGCTGCGGAGGCGGGGCGTGCTGCAACGGAGACAGCCCCAACGCCCCCTGCCCCCTAGGACGGACACTGACCGTCTGCTCAGGCACCCGGAATCCATGGCGCCGGAACGTTTTTTCCTGAATCTCGAGCCGCACGCCGGCACAGATCCAAGCTGGCCCCATGTGGTGGTGGTTGGCGGCGGCTTCGCCGGGGTGCGGGTTTGCCAGGCCCTGGCCAACCGGCCGGTGCGGGTCACCCTGATCGACAAGCGCAACTTCAACCTGTTTCAGCCGCTGCTGTATCAGGTGGCCTCCGGGTTGGTGTCAGCGGCCGATGTGGCCTCGCCCCTGCGCCAGATGGTGGGCCAGGCCCCGAACGTGCAGGTGCTGCTCGGCGAAGTCACCGACGTCGACCTGGAGCGGCGCTCGCTGCTGTTCAACGGCCACCATTACGGCTACGACCAGCTGGTGCTGGCCTGCGGTTCAGGCAGCGCCTACTTCGGCCATGAGGAGTGGCGGCCCCTGGCACCGCCGATGAAGATCCTCGAGCACGCCCAGGAGATCCGGCGGCGGCTGTTGATGGCCCTGGAGGAGGCGGAGCAGACCACCGACCCGCAGCGGCGCCGCTTTCTGCAGACCGCGGTGGTGGTGGGGGCCGGCCCCGCCGGTTGCGAGCTGGCCGGTTCGTTGATCGAGCTGATGCATTCGGCCGTCCAGCGCGACTTCAAGCAGCTGGAGGTGGAGGGCTGCCGGGTGGTGCTGGTGGATGCGGTGGATCGGGTGCTGCCGACGATGCACCCCCAGCTTTCGGCGGCGGCGGCCGCCTATCTGGAACGCAATGGGGTGGAGCTGCGGCTGAACGCGATGGTGGAGTCGATCGAGCCCGGCAAGGTGCAGCTGAAGGGGGAAGCCGATCCCCCCTTCCTCGAGGCCGCCACCGTCTGCTGGACCGCTGGAGTGCGCGCCTCGCGGCTGGGCAAGTTGCTGGGGGAGCGCAGCGGTTGTGGCGTCGACCGGTCCGGGCGGGTGCTGGTGGAGCAGGATTTCTCGGTGCCGGGTCACCCGGAGGTGCGGGTGGTGGGCGATCTCTGCGCCTACAGCCACACGGCCGATGGGGCGCCGCTGCCGGGAATGGCCGGCCCGGCCGTGCAGATGGGGGCTTGGGTGGCGCGGGACATCCTCAACGGCCTCGAAGGAGAGGCCAGTCCCCCCTTCCGCTGGCTCGACCTGGGCAGCATGGCGGTGATCGGGCCCCTCTACGCTGTCGCCGATCTGCGCGGCCTGAGGGTGACCGGCCTGCTGGGCTGGCTGCTCTGGGGCCTGGCCCATCTCGCCTTCATCCCCGCCACGGAGAACCGAATCACCCTGCTGACCCGCTGGCTGTGGCAGATCGCCACCCGCCAGCGCTCCGCCTTGCTGATCACCGGCCGCCCAGATCAGCACATCGGCGTCGATGTGGGCCTGGCCCGGGCACCCCAGAGCGCGGCGATCCCGGCCCGATCAACCGGGCCGGCGCAGCAGGGCCCGGCCCTGGCGGTCGATGATCCGCGTCGGTAGGCCTTCACGTGCCACCGGTTGCATCGTTCGCAGGTTGATGGTGGTGTCGGTGGTGCGCCCGGTGCTCCAAGCGAGGTCGAGCACGGTGAGGGTCTGGAAGGGGGCGGCACCCCCCCTGCAGCAACGGCCGGGGGCCACTGCCGGTGGCGCCGAGGTTGAAAAGATCGAGCTGGCCCAGCCGGGCCGGGTAGTAGGCGTGCTGGTGACCGCTGATGTAGGCCGCCACGTCATGCCGTTCCATCAGCTGGCGCAGTGCTTCGGCCCCGGCGAGCACGGCACCAGCGCCGAGGAGGCGTCCCAGACCAGCAGGAACAGGCCGTCCTGCAGAATGGAATAGAAGAACGGAAAGCCGCTGGCGTCCACGAAGGAGAGGCCAGCGGCTGCTCTGACGGCGGCGCCAGAAGCGGGCCGCCTCCTGCCGCTCGCACTCGAACAGGTAGCTGCCGCCGGCACGGCTGGCCAAGGCGTCATGGTTGCCCACGGTGGGCGCGAAGGGAAGCCCGGCCCGCCGCAGCGGGGAGAGGATGCGGCGCTCGAAGGCCGCCCACATCGCGGTGAGCTGGGTGGTGGTGAGGCTGGTCTTCTGACCGGCCACCATGTCCCCGGCGCAGAGCACCAGATCGGGCCGCAGCGACGGGATGAGGGCGATGGCACGGTCCACTTCGGCGGTGTAGCTGGTGGAGCCGTAGCCGGCGTTGAGGTCGGAGATCAGCGCCAGACGCAGATCGGCCCGCGGCGGCACCTCAGGCCCGCCGCCACCGATCCCGCCTCGACGGATCTGGCCCCGACGGTTCCGTATGCGCCGGCACCGATGGCGCCCGATCCCAACGCGCCGGCGGCGAGGCCCAGGAAGCGGCGGCGGGAGAGCGGAGGCACCATGGGCTGAAGCTACCAATGGCGGCAGGGATGGGAGACGGGCCGGGTGTTTATAGGCTGACGGTGTCCCTGAAGGCTGAAGAGCAACCCATGGATCTCTCCATGCATGCCGTTGCGGTTCCACCCCTGAGGCGCACCCTGAGCAACCTGGCTGGGGTGTTGCGCAAGGGCCAGTCCCATGCCGAGGCCCGGGGCATCGAGCCCCAGGTGCTGCTGCAGAGCCGCCTCTTTCCGGACATGTTCCCGCTGGTGCGGCAGGTGCAGATCGCCTCCGACATCGCCCGGCGGGGCGTGGCCCGGCTGGCGGGAGGCGAGGCCCCAGCGATGGAGGACAACGAAACCAGCTTCGGCGAACTGATCGATCGGCTGGAGCGCACGATCACCTATCTCGACAGCGTTTCGGCTGAACTGCTGGAAGGATCGCAGAACCGGCAGGTGACGGTGCCGATCGGACGGGGCGAGACAATCACGATGGAGGGCTTGCCCTTCCTGACCACGTTCGTACTGCCCAACGTTTACTTCCATTGCACCACCGCCTACGACCTGCTGCGCCACAACGGCGTGGTGCTGGGCAAGCGGGATTTTCTCGGCGAACCCTGAGGCCCGCTCCCCTGGTACACGCTCCTGTTTCGCCTGTTTTCCCTTCCTCCCGATGCACGACGATCTCAAGCCCCAGGATGACTTTCACTACGAACCCATCGAGCGCTTCGGCTCCAGCATGACCGGCGATCTGCCCTGGAACATTGCGGCCCTGGCGGGGGTGGAGCGGCTCAACGGGCGGGTGGCCATGCTGGGCTTCCTGGCGGCGATCGTCGGGGAGCTGCTCACCGGCGAAGGCATCGTCGGGCAGTTGCGGCTGGCCCTGCGCTCGGTTCTGGGCTGAGCGGCAGCGGGCCCTCAAGGCCTTGCCCGGCATGATCGACCTCCATTGTCATGATTGCGTCCATGCGCTGCTGGGCAGTGGATTCACCCTTCACGATGAGGCTTTCGTGGTGGGATTCACGATGGGTAATGACCTACGAACCAATCATTTTCACCTTGCCATCTTCAAGATCTGCTCGTTGTTGTTCTATCCAGAGCCCTATCGGTTTCAGCGGGACCATCTGCCCACTTTCGATTCCCGGCTCGCCCAGGGCAGAAGTGCCAAGGTGCGCAACATCAACCAGCTGGATTTCTGCGCCCTCGAAGATCAACCCCTGAACACCCTGCGCGCCTGGATCGGCATCTCCTGAAAGCGGGGGCCTCGCCGCCCGGCCCGGCTTCACGCTTCGTTACACGGCTTGTCAGAATCGACGGGTCGCCCTCCCAGTCTTGACAACCCTTCTCCTTCTGGAACTGTTCACCGGGTTCATGGCCGCCGGCCTGGCCCTCTGGTTTGTCGTTCTCAACCGTCCTTCCCCCAACGCTCGCCAGGCACGCTCCAGCGAGGGTTCCCGGGCCGATGCACCCCCCTTCAACCCAGCGATCCGTCGCGCCCTCGCCGGCTACGTCCTGCGGGATGGCCTGGCGGTGAACATCGGACTGCTCGTGCTGCGCCTGGCCATCGGCGTGCTGATGATTCACCATGGTCAGGAAAAACTCGCCGATCCGCAGCAGTTCGCTAACACCTACGTGGCCTCGCTGCATCTGCCCTTCCCCCTCTTCTTCGCCTATGCGGCCGGGTTTTCCGAGCTGATCGGCAGCTGGCTGCTGATCCTTGGGATCCTCACACCCCTCGGCGCCCTCGCCATCACCGGCACCATGACCGTTGCCGCCTACCAACACATCCTCACCGCCGGTCTGAACATTTACGTTCTTGAACTGGTGGCGCTCTATCTGGGCGGCAGCCTGGCCCTGCTGCTGATCGGGCCAGGGCGCTACTCCTTCGATGGCGGCATCGTGGCCGATCTGATCAGCGAGTCCTCGGATCAGCAGGAAGATCGCTCCAACGCGAACCCTGCAGCTTCCAGGCTGGTTCCTATCGTCGCGGAAGCCCCAGGCTCGCGGGGTTAAGTGTCTGATTCACAGCTTGGCAGCCAGCTCGGTTTCCACCGTTGTCGGCACCCCAATGCTGCTGTGTCTTTCCTGCTCGCGTTTGGAGGCGGCCAGTTGATTCTCGATCTGCCGGCGCACGATCTCCCGGTACTCCATGAAATGCTCATTGTGGGCACAGACGGCCAGATACTGCTCCGTCACCTTGGGGTTCGAGCGAAGAATGTCGATCAGGTGATGCCAGAAGGCCCAACGGGTGGAGCGCTGGATACCCTGGCGCCAGCAGACGATCAGCAGCGCCCGGATCACCAACGGATCGGGAAGCTTGAAGGCACTCTTCACCCTGGCTGGGCCGAGTTTAAGAAAATAGCGATGCACCCGGTCGAGATACTTGCGCGGCTCGTAGAGCTGGCAGAACGCTTCCACATACTCCTGGGCAATGTCTTCCACCGGCCTGGTCGGTACAAAGTTCATCAGGGTGGTCTGGTTGATGTTTCCGACCTTATCAATCAGCCTTCCTTCCTTCTCGAGCCTGTGCCAGAGGGCGGTATGGGGCAAGGCCTGAAGCATGGCGAAGGTGGTGGTGGGAATACCTGCGGCTTCTGAAAACTCGACGATCCGCTGGCCGGCGCCCACTTTCTCTCCGTCGAAGCCGATGATGAATCCGGCGATCACCCGCAACCCTGAGCGGGTCACCTTGTCGACAGAGTCGAGCAGGGGCGAGCGCATGTTCTGGAACTTCATGGTCGACGCCAGGCTGTCGGCATCTGGGGTTTCGATCCCCATGAAGACAGCGGCAAAGTTGCAGGCCAGCATCTGATCGATGAGTTCCTGATCGTCTGCCAGATCGAGTGAGGCTTCGGTATCGAAGCGAAAGGGATAACCCCGTTCTCTCTGCCACTGCTCCAGAGCCGTGAGCATCAGCTTGACGTTGCGTTTGTTGCCGATGAAGTTGTCATCGACCATGAACACACCACCACGCCAGCCGATGGCGTAGAGGCTGTCGAGTTCGCCGACAAGCTGTTCCGGTGTCTTGGTGCGAGGTTTGCGGCCATAGAGCACGATGATGTCGCAGAATTCACACTGGAATGGGCAGCCGCGCGAGAACTGCACGCTCATCGAGTCGTAGGCCTTGAGCTCCAGCAGGTCATAGCGGGGGATGGGTGTGGAGGTCACATCCGGCTTGACGCCATTGGAGCTGAACCGTCCTCCTTTATCGCCCCTCTCCCAGGCAGCCACGAACATGGGCAGGGTGATCTCCCCCTCATCGAGGATCAGATAGTCGGCCCCTGCGGCCACCAGTTCCTCGGGGGTGGAGGAGGGATAGGGGCCACCGACGGCCACGGGCTTGCCGTGCTGCCGGGCCAGGTTGATCTGACGGATGATGTCGTCTTTCTGAACGATCATCGCCGACATGATCACCAGATCGGCCCACATCCACTCTTGATCGGTGACTGGCCTGATGTTGACATCAGCCAACTTGAAGGTCCAGTCCTGGGGCAGAATCGCTGCCACGGTGATCAACCCGAGCGGGGGAAGCAACACCTTTCGGTTAACCAGTTCAAGTATCTTTTCGTAGCTCCAGAATGTTTTGGGGAACTCGGGATAAACCAGTAAAACATTCATTCGGTGGTATCCACGACTGGCGCTCAGTGTCTGCCAGGTCTGTCCCAGTGAGGGGACGATGACATGGCATGCCACCCCCCTAGTATCTTTCGCTTCTTAAGCTAATGCATCCTGGCTTGATCAAGCCAAAAGGGAGCCGTTGCCTCCCTGATATTCAAGCTCAAGCCATCAGGATTCTCAAATCTTATACCCGGGTCTCTATAACAGCGTGAACTTGATCAAATGATGCGAAGGGCCTGGCCGGTGCCTTGCAGGCTGCCTGAACCAACTGGACCCCGCAGGAGCCTTGGCGAACCCCGCGGGGACTTTGGCCATAGCGGGTGAGAGGTGTCGCATCAGTTCACTCGAAGGGTCATCACCCTCCGCTCATGCGCCAGGGCCTTCATCCCGCCTTCGCTGCAGATCGGCTGATTCAACAGTCTCCTTGATCAAGCTTTGTGGATGCTTTCAAGGGGGGGTGTCGATAGGCTCACTGCGTCTGAGAGGGATAGTTGCCGTTTGCTTGGTGATTTAACTTCGGCAGAGCGCTCTGAGGGTTGTCTGCGGTTGAATTTGCCTGCCTCAAAGCCGCTCAGTCGCTACGCAGAGAGCGGCTTTGAGGTCATGGGATGCTCTATCCGACTCCCCCGGGTTCAGGAAAGATGTCACCCCTTTCATCCGTACACCCGGGGGCTTGAGGAGATGACCGATGCGTCGCTACAGCGAGGCCGTCAAGGCTGATGTGAGAAGGCGGATGA
>Ga0247839_1005459_pt1 | contig 15380 bp, 13 predicted proteins | sample LaCruzMarch2015__6_FD_192405 | JGI IMG/M metagenome (GOLD analysis project Ga0247839, IMG submission 192405) | Freshwater microbial communities from meromictic Lake La Cruz, Castile-La Mancha, Spain - LaCruzMarch2015_16m | ecosystem: Environmental > Aquatic > Freshwater > Lake | place: Spain... | reverse complement strand
GCCGCGGCCGGGGAGCCGAAGGCGACGTTGGCCCGCGCACTCGGGATCAGTCGCGAAACCGTTTACCAATACCTGAAGGTTTGACGGCAAACCAAGCCGCAGCGCCGGCGGCTGACGCCTGCCGCGCACACCGGACTGCTGACCGCCCCAACAACTGCGGACGCAGGCTGGTCAGGCACGAATGACGCCTGGGCTCTCCCTAACCCAAGAACTGGGCTGGGGTCAGGATGGGGACGCCCTGCCAGGGGTTTAACACCAGCAGATCGCCGTCGCTGGAGACGATGATGTCCGCTTCGCAATGTCGCGCCAGGGCCAGGAACTTGTCATCCTGAGGGTCGCGGCAGGGTTGAGGTAGGCCCAACGCGTCGGCTTCGGTCACCGGGAACAGGCGCAACACGTCGCGATAGTCCTGCAAAAACTCCAGGCGTGTCGCTCGGATTTGATAGGCATCGAATTTGTCGCGCATCAGTACCCGTTCCAACTCGGCCAATGTGGCAGGGGATGCGCACAAGACGCCCTGCGACAGCGCGGCCCGAAAGGCCTGCCGAGGTACGGATGCAGGACGCAGCACCGCACCGAGGAGCGTACTGGTATCAAACACGAAGCGCTTAGCGAAGATCATGCACCAGCCGCTCGATGTCGGCATCGGTGAGGGCCTTGGCGGCATCGGTCAAGGTGGCATCGGCTTTTTGGAAGTAGGCATCGAAGGTTGCCAATGCCGCTGTCTGCCGTTGGCGGATGTCGGTCAGCTCACTCAAGTCCCGAGGCGACAGGAGCACGGCCACCGGGCGCCCCCGCCGGGTGATCGTGATGGGTTCACGCTGGGCGTTATCCAGGAGTTCCCCAAACCGATTCTGGGCTTCGGCTGATGTGATGGTCTTCACGGTCGACTCTCCCACTTAGCTCATTTGGCTAGTGTAGCCAAGACCGCGGCCAAAGACCTGCGTCGGCTTGCGCTTCGTGGTGTCGGCAGCAACGCGCCATGAGGCAAAGCACCGCGGTTGCTTCCGGATACTCTACGGCAAACCCAGCTTGAGCGGGCGCGGGTTGCTCAGGTCGAAGCGAGGAGTCTGGTCGGGGACAGGGGGCCGCTTCGGGGCTTGCGGCTGGTCGTGAGGGGGGCATGGCGCGGGGATATTACAGGAGATCGGCCGGTCCAGCAGTCGCCGCAGCGCCCGTGGGGAGCGCCTCTTTTAGCTTTTGTGCGCAGCGGTCGCCTTTCCGTTTTAAGGTTTTAAAGTTTTAAGCGTTCTATGTTGATGATTTTAAAAAATAAATAGGAAGATAAGACGAGGAAAAAGGGGCTATAAGACGAGGAAAAAGGGGTCTCAAGACGAGGGAAAAGGGGTATTAGACGAGGAAAAAGGGGTACCGGCCGGTAGACGCACAATAGCGGCTATAAACCCTTGACAGACCGTACGCAGACAACGCGTCGATGGCCGCATAAGACGAGGAAAAAGGGGTATTAGACGAGAGAAAAAAATAACCTCGTCTTTTTGGTATCCTGGTACAGATCGGATGGCTCAAGGAGCAATTCCAGGTCCCGAACAGCTACAGCCGCATGTACGATTTCAAACGGAACGTCATCGACATCGCGGTCGACCAGATCAATACCTACAGCGACCTGACGGTAAGCTACACGCAGCGTAAGGTCGGCCGCCAGGTCGTGGCCCTGCAGTTCACGTTTGGACCGAAAGCCGAGAAGCCGTCACGGCAGACGAGATCGGAGCCGGCGTCCGCGCCGAAGGTGGACCGAGCCTACATCGAAGCCAACGCCAGGCCAGGCGAGAGTTGGGCGGATGCCACCGCCCGGCTGACCGCTCGCGATACCGGGTAGGGGCAAGGCTTGCTCGTCCGGTAGACCTGGTAGCTCACGGACATCCGCCGGGGCCTCACGGACGCGTTGGCGGATCATCCGGGACCCCGACAGCAGCGGACCACGGACGACATGGCCAAACCCAAGTACCCCCGTGCCCGTCGCTCACCCACCAAGGATGAGCTGCTGGTCATCGCCATCACGCGCGAATCGGTGGTCACGAGCCATATCCGGCCCCTGCTCGACAAGCTGCTGCCGCTTGCCGCAACTCGCCTTGACCAATCGCCGGTCCAGACGCAAGCGCTGCGGGGCACCAACGGCGGCGGCGTACTCGGGGTTCCGCTGCACCCTTGCCCACCTCTACGGCCAGCGCCTTGTGCGCGCATCGCCGACCAGGCTGACTTCGCTCCGGCCCGCAGGCGCACGATTCCCGCCGCCGCCCGCCGCGACGGTGTCCTTGTTGCAGAGATCGAGGCATCCCCGGAACAAGCGGACTTCCGCGCCCGCGCTGTTGCGTCCATAATCGGGGTCTATCCATGCAACATGGACAACAGAGAATATCGTACATGGTCCAGACACCCGACCACGCGTTGCTCGCCGCCGCCGCCCAGCAACTCGCGCGGCTCGGCCTCACCGTGGCGGTGGACGACGCGGCCCTCCCCATCGACAGCGACCAGGACACACGACTGCACTTGCATTGGCACGGCGGTGAGGCGTACTACCAGGTGGAGACCAAACGCGGACTGCGGCCGGCGCTGCTCGGGGCGGTCGCGCACCAGCTGCGACGCCGTGGCCCCGATGCCTTGCTGGTCGCGGATCATGTCTCCCCTCCCCTGGCCGAACGGCTCCGCGAACTGGGGCTCCAGTTCATCGATACCGCCGGCAACGCGTTTCTAAGCCATCCGCCGCTCCTGGTCTGGGTCAAGGGCGAACGGCCTACCCAGGCGTTGGCGGCCCCGGCGGTGGGTCGGGCCTTTCAGGCCAGTGGACTGCGTGTGCTGTTCACGCTGCTCGCGGTACCCGGACTGGTCCATGCACCGTATCGGGTCATCGCCGAACAGGCCGGGGTGGCCCATGGCACCGTGGGTTGGGTCATGGCGGAGCTCCCCCAACTCGGGTTCCTCGGCGCGATTGGCGGTCGGCGGCGCTTGCTCCAGCCCGAACGGCTGCTGCGACAGTGGGTGGAGGCCTACGCACGGACCTTGCGGCCCAAACGACTGCTGAAGACCTTGCGCGCCCCGACGATCGCGTGGTGGCGCGCGCTGGACCTGCGCGACTGCGCACTCGTGCTCGGCGGTGAGGCGGCCGCCGCACGGCTGCACCGGACGATCGAACCCGAGGTACTCACCCTCTACGGCGCCAAAGCGGACCTGCGGCGCTTCATGGTCCAGCGCCCGTTGCCGGAGGACCCGCGCGGCAACGTAGAGATCCTTGAGCAGTTTTGGCACTTCGCGCCGGATCCGCCGGAGTTGGCGCCGCGCCTGCTGATCTATGCCGATCTGCTGGCAACCGGGGATGCCCGCTGTCTGGAAACGGCGCAGGCCATGGAGGGAGGGATTCTTGATCGATTTGCGGGATAGCGACGCACTACGCCACCTGGCGGCCATCGTCGCCGATCTTCGCGCCGCTGCGGTCATAGACTTTCTGCTGGTCGGCGCCGCGGCGCGGGATCTCCTGCTGCTGTATCGACATGGCATTACACCGCCGCGCCGCACGACCGACGTGGATTTCGCTTTCTGCGTGCCGGACTGGTCGCGGTTCGAGCAGCTGAAGGCGGCACTGGTTGGGTCGGGGCGCTTCACCTCGGGGCGCATCACGCATCGCCTGCACCATCGGATCGGCACGCCGCTTGACCTGATTCCATTCTTCGATGTGGACTTGGCTGGTGCCTGGCTACTCGGCTCACTCGCCGTGAGGCGATTGACCGTTATGGCGAGCATCGCCACGCGATGATCGCCCGCGCCACGACCATTCTCGAGCGCCAGACCGACCCCAATGGGCCGTTGCGCCTCATCGGCGAGATTCAGGCGGCGAACCCCGAGCGGGCGCGGCGCACGCTGGTCGCCTTTCTCAATGGCCTGCGACGCCGTGTGTCGCTCGCTGACCCACGACGGTAACCGAAGGCACAGATGGCCATCCGTGCTGAGCGGCCCGCAGACGGTGGGCCGATTGCGGCCGTGATGTTTCTTGACACCTGCATTGAAAGATCATAGATCTTTTCCTGACACTTTTGGCAGCGGAGGCATCATGCAGGGTCAGCGTATCGGCTATGTTCGGGTCAGCAGCTTCGATCAGAACCCGGATCGGCAGCTTGAGGACGTGCCGGTGGACAAGACGTTCACCGACAAGGCGTCCGGCAAGGACACCCAGCGACCACAACTCGATGCCTTGCTGGGCTTCGTGCGCGAAGGTGACACGGTGCTGGTGCACAGCATGGATCGCCTGGCGCGCAACCTCGACGATTTGCGCCGACTCGTACAGACGTTGACCAAACGGGGCGTGCGGGTCGAGTTCGTCAAAGAGCATCTGACCTTCACCGGCGAGGATTCGCCGCTGGCGAATCTGATGCTGTCGGTGATGGGCGCGTTCGCCGAGTTCGAAAGGGCATTGCTGCGCGAGCGGCAGCGCGAGGGCATCGCACTGGCCAAACAGCGCGGCGTCTACCGGGGCCGCAAGAAATCACTCGGCCCCGCGCAGGTGGCCGAACTGCGGCAGCGGGCCGCGGCCGGGGAGCCGAAGGCGACGTTGGCCCGCGCACTCGGGATCAGTCGCGAAACCGTTTACCAATACCTGAAGGTTTGACGGCAAACCAAGCCGCAGCGCCGGCGGCTGACGCCTGCCGCGCGTCCGACCACTCCGGGAGATCGCCAATCGTGCCAAAGCAAACCGCCATCGATCCGGTGACCCGATCCGCCCTCACGTCGTTCAAGGCGATTCTGAGCGCGCGTTACGGGGCGCACTTGAAAACGCTATATCTCTTCGGTTCGCGGGCGCGCGGCGACCATCGTCCGGACAGCGATGCGGATGTAGCGGTCTTTCTCGATCAGGTGACCGACCCGCTGGCGGAACAACTCGACCTGATCGATCAGGGCTACCCGATCCTGCTGGAGACCGGCGTGAACATTCAGCCCTGGGTCTTCGAGCAGGCCAGTCTGACGAATGCGGCGCCGCAGCGCGCCGCTCATCTCGTCGCGGCCATCCGGCGTGAAGGCCTGGTGTTGTGATCGCGCGGCTGCTGGCCAAGGCGCGGCAGGCGCTGACGACCGCACAACGCGACCTCGACAACGCGGACGCCGATGCTGCGGCCAACCGTGCCTACTACGCGGTCTTCTATGCGGCGTGGGCGATGTTCGTCGCCCGCGGACTCGAACGTCCCAAGACCCACAGCGGCCTGATCGCGGAATTCAGCAACCGTTTCGTTCGCAATGGCCCGTTCGATCGCGGTTTGGGGGCAACCCTGGGCAAGCTCGAAAACCTGCGCTCCTATGCCGATTATACGTTGGAGCCAACCCCGCGGGACAAGAGTGAAGCCGCGCTCCATGCCGCCGCCGCATTCGTCGCGGCCATTGAAGACGCGATCGGCCGACTGAAGCCCACCGATGACTGAACACCTGCTCGTGCTGCTGTCACCGAACAGCAACCCCATCAGATGGAGATCGAGCTAAGGCAAACTGTACCAAGCCCCCCGCCCTTGGCCATGGAGCACCAGAAGCCCCCGCTCCCGTAACGCCTTGAAGTGCAACTTCAGGGTGTTGCGATTGGCGCCGGTCAGCGTCTGCGCTTCGCCGATGCTGATCCGTCCGTGGTCGCGCGCGTGGTCGAGAAGCCCGATCGACAGATCCGGCAAGCGGGCGAGCAACAGACGCTCGCGCTCGACCTTCTCGCGTAGCCGGCGCATCTGGCGTTGCAGCGCCTTCAGGAAAAAGATCAACCAGGGTGTCCAATCGGGGGTCGCGGTGCGGATGGTTCCCTGGGTCCGACGCAACGCGAGATAGTAGCCCTCCTTGCTCTGCTCGATGACACTTTCCAGGGAACTGTAGGGCACATAGGCATAGCCGGCGCGCAGCAAGAGCAAGGTGGTCAGCACCCGGCTCAGGCGGCCGTTGCCGTCCTGAAAGGGGTGGATCTCCAGGAACACGACGGCGAAGAGGCCAATGGCGAGCAGCGGATGCAGCGCCCCGAGCCGGGCAGCCTCGTTGTACCAAGAGACCAGCTCGGCCATGCGGCCGGGCGTGTCGCACGGGCTCGTGGTCTCGAAGACGATGCCGACCTGCTGACCGTCGATGTCGAAGGCGGCGACGCTGTTCGCGGCGGTCTTGTAGCCACCGCGATGCCGCTCGTCCTCGTCGCTGTAACGCAGCAGGTCGCGGTGCAGTTGTTTGATGTGGTTCTCGGTCGGCGGGATGTCGGACCAGGACGCGAAGACGGTCTCCATGACCTCGGCGTAGCCAGCCACTTCCTGCTCGTCGCGCGAGCCGAACGACTTGATCTCCAGGTTGGACAGCAAGCGCTCGACCTCGCGGTCCGACAGTCGACTGCCCTCGATCCGCGTCGACGAGCCGATGCTCTCGATGGTAGCGACCCGGCGCAGGGCCGACAGCCGCTCGGGCGCCAGGGTACCGAGTGCCCGCCAGGCGCCTTTGAACTCGTCGATCTCGGCGACGACGACGAGCATCTCAGGGGTAATTTCAAGCGATGCAGTCTGAATCATTCACCATTTCTAAACCCATTTATACCCGTTTATCAAGCTGCAAAGTTGAGGAATTTAACTTGTGCAGACCTCCTGAGAAGAAAGTCGTTCAAGGCGCACGCGGCAAGATCGTAGACGTGGTTTACACGATTCACCCCTCGCGCGAATTTGTCACCGAGGTGAAGGCCTCCAGCAAGCGCCAGTCCCTCGCCGAAGATGGCCGCCAACTTGTGGATAACTCAGGCGCTGGGCAGGGAGGATAGGTTACGGGTCGGGGCCGAAGGCAGGGAGAATAGGTTACGGGTTGCAGGGAGGATAGGTTACGGGTCGCGTCTGGAGCCTTCCAGGTCCCCAAAAAGGAGCTTCGAGGCAGGGAGGATAGGTTACGGGTCGCCGAAAAGGCAGGGAGGATAGGTTACGGGTCAGTATTTTCGACCTCTCACCTGCCTCAAAACACCTCGTCCGACCGGGCGCAAGCAGGGGAGGCAGGGAGAATAGGTTACGGGTTATTTTTTCAAGCTATTGATTAATAATTTTAAAATCGAATTTTTTCGGCCCTATCCTTGTATTATCCTTATTCCTATCCGTCTGTCATCTTCAGAAGTCGTCTGCACCAGTTTACTGAGCTCGACGGCCGTTGTGCAGGGGACTTCTGACACGCGTTGGTCAGGAGTCGCCTGCACAATCTTCGATCGTCAGAAGCACCGTCTGGCGGTCGTGTATCGCGACATCGCCAACACCTGCTGATCGTCGTTGATGAGCGCGACCACCAGCCGATCGGACGGCCCCCTGACCGTCGCCATCGACGACAGCCGCTGCCTGCTCGGCATTGTTCCGGCCACTGGAGGTCGAGGCTTTAGCCGGTTCAGCGCGCAGGCAACACTGATTTTATTTGAGATCTCGGGAATCGCCACCGGCTAAAGCCTCGGCCTCCAGTTGCGGACAGGCCGTCGCTGGCCGAAACGATGATTAAGGCCCAGAACTGCACGGTCTCATCGTGCCGGACGACCAGCTCGGCCATACGCGCGGGTGGACTCGCGGTCTCGAAGACGATGCCGGCCCCTGCGACAGCGCGGCCCGAAAGGCCTGCCGAGGTACGGACGCAGGACGCGGCACCGCACCGAGGAGCGTACTGGTATCAAACACGAAGCGCTTAGCGAAGATCATGCACCAGCCGCTCGATGTCGGCATCGGTGAGGGCCTTGGCGGCATCGGTCAAGGTGGCATCGGCTTTTTGGAAGTAGGCATCGAAGGTTGCCAATGCCGCTGTCTGCCGTTGGCGGATGTCGGTCAGCTCACTCAAGTCCCGAGGCGACAGGAGCACGGCCACCGGGCGCCCCCGCCGGGTGATCGTGATGGGTTCACGCTGGGCGTTATCCAGGAGTTCCCCAAACCGATTCTGGGCTTCGGCTGATGTGATGGTCTTCACGGTCGACTCTCCCACTTAGCTCATTTGGCTAGTGTAGCCAAGACCGCGGCCAAAGACCTGCGTCGGCTTGCGCTTCGTGGTGTCGGCAGCAACGCGCCATGAGGCAAAGCACCGCGGTTGCTTCCGGATACTCTACGGCAAACCCAGCTTGAGCGGGCGCGGGTTGCTCAGGTCGAAGCGAGGAGTCTGGTCGGGGACAGGGGGCCGCTTCGGGGCTTGCGGCTGGTCGTGAGGGGGGCATGGCGCGGGGATATTACAGGAGATCGGCCGGTCCAGCAGTCGCCGCAGCGCCCGTGGGGAGCGCCTCTTTTAGCTTTTGTGCGCAGCGGTCGCCTTTCCGTTTTAAGGTTTTAAAGTTTTAAGCGTTCTATGTTGATGATTTTAAAAAATAAATAGGAAGATAAGACGAGGAAAAAGGGGCTATAAGACGAGGAAAAAGGGGTCTCAAGACGAGGGAAAAGGGGTATTAGACGAGGAAAAAGGGGTACCGGCCGGTAGACGCACAATAGCGGCTATAAACCCTTGACAGACCGTACGCAGACAACGCGTCGATGGCCGCATAAGACGAGGAAAAAGGGGTATTAGACGAGAAAAAAAAATAACCTCGTCTTTTTGGTATCCTGTTGCTCAGAAAATAAAACAGGCGACAGGACAATGCATACAGCAAAGCAGCAGAGCCCGCTGGTCACCAAGAGCAACGGGCTGGTCGAGGCATCCTACCGACTCACCCTCGATGAACAACGCCTCCTGCTCGCGGTCCTGGCGCAGATCGACTCCCACCCGAGCAAGCCGTCAATCACGGCGGTCGACCCGATCACGGTGTCGGCGTTGACCATCGCCGACTTGTTCAGCCTACCGGCAAAAAAGGGCTATGAGGTGTTAAAGGATGCCGTCGAGCGCCTCGCGGAGCGGTGGGTCATCATCGACCGTCCAGATCCGGATGAGCCTTCCCTGGCGCGGACAAAGACCAGATGGGTCGCTTCGATCGACTACCTCCCGGACCAAGGCAAGGTCCGGCTCCATCTGGCGCAGAAGATCATTCCGTATATCGCCAAGCTCGCCGGGCAGTTCACGTCATACCGGATCGCCCACGTTGCGCCTATGTCCAGCGTCTATGCGATCAGGCTTTATGAGTTGTTGGTACAGTGGCGGGAACTGGGCGAACGGGAGGTACAGATCGGATGGCTCAAGGAGCAATTCCAGGTCCCGAACAGCTACAGCCGCATGTACGATTTCAAGAGGAACGTCATCGACATCGCGGTCGACCAGATCAATACCTACAGCGACCTGACGGTAAGCTACACGCAGCGTAAGGTCGGCCGCCAGGTCGTAGCCCTGCAGTTCACGTTTGGACCGAAAGCCGAGAAGCCGTCACGGCAGACGAGATCGGAGCCGGCGTCCGCGCCGAAGGTGGACCGAGCCTACATCGAAGCCAACGCCAGGCCAGGCGAGAGTTGGGCGGATGCCACCGCCCGGCTGACCGCTCGCGAGACCGGGTAGGGGCAAGGCTTGCTCGTCCGGTAGACCTGAGAGCTGGCAGCCCTGACGACGCACGCCGCCGGCCGGGATTACGATCACGGCCGGAGACGCGCACATCATCGTAACGCAACCACAAAGACACCCAAGAACACCCATTTCTTGGCCTTTCTTGAGGGATCGAGTCTTCAGCCGGACGCGCCGCCGCCCGCTAAAGCGTCGGCCTCCGGTCGCCTCGGCCCGGTCACCGGAGGTCGAGCCGGTGTGATACGAGGTTCTTCGAGAATCGCCTCGTCTCGCCCAGGTCCATGTCATTGAACCGAACCAACCGATCGCCCCACGCTCGGATCGAGAATCGATAGACAGGATCGGCCCTATTGCTCAGGATCCCCTGATCATCTCAACCGTCTTGGACGCTCGCCCTGCACCAGGCATCACACACCGACCAAAGTAGCGCCGCGGCCATGCGCCCGGTCACCGCGGCCGTGTTTCGCCGGTGGGTCTTGGGGCCGGCCGAAGGGGTCTTTTTGTTCCATCCGCGCGCGCTGGAACGGCTCCAGCGGGAGCCGGGGCGGTCCGCTGCCCAATCGAGCGTCGAGATCTGCTATCACCTGCTGGCGCGGGGCTGCTTTCTGGAACGGCTGGAGACGGAAAATCCGGAAGCGCTCTCGGTCATCGAGGGCTTGCCCCTGCCGGAGTGGATTCTGTTGTTGCCGATGCCCGGCGCACCGGCCCTGAAAAGCACGCCTGAACGCACGCTGCTGCGCGACTACTGGGCCAGGCGCTTCGAGGGTGAGGTGGCCCGCGCCTGGCAGATGGCGCGCGACGACAACCAGGATGCGGCGCGCTTTGGTCCGGCAGCCCTCGCGACGCTGATCGGCCGTACCGCGATTACGGAGGCGCGGGACGTGCTGCTGCGCGAAGGGGTGGCCGGCGCCGATGAGGGCGAGACGGCGCTGTGCCGCAGCTTCGCCGCCCGCGTGGTGCGCTTGCGCTATTGCGCGCCGCTGACGCGCGGCTGTTGCTTCCCGGCGGTGACGGACTGGACCGCCGTGGACCACTGGCTCGAGGCGAGCGGGCTCGATCTGCCGGTACCCGTCCCCGGCGGCCGACTGCCCCAGACACTGGAGCGCGGCCGGCCGGCCGCCGACTGCGGTCTGCCCGGCGTGCGGTTGCCGCTGCCCGCGGACCTGCCGTTCGGCGGTTCCGATCCGGACCGTCAAACCGCGCCTGACGCCGATCGGTCCGGCGGGACAACGGCGTCCAGCCCACTGGACGCCGGCGCTTTGACCGAGACTGACCCGATCGATCAGCCGACTGCGCCCACAGCGCTTCCGGGCCCGACCCCGAGCGCTCCAGGGATGCCGACTCACCTCCAGGCGCGTTGCCTGGACGCCTTACGGCGCGGCACCGCGATCCGCCGCCGCCCACCGGGACTGACGCGTCTCATGCGAGCGCTGGAGGCCGTCTTCCTGGGTCCATGGAGGGTGCGGTTCCGGTTCCCTGCCCCCACTCGCGGCCCGGAAGGAGACCGCTGGTCGCGGGTCCGTCTGGTGCGCTTGCAGGCGCTGTCCGCGGCGGCCCAAGGTGCGGAATGGAACGGACATTTCGCCGCGGCCCTGGGGTACCTGCGCGCGGCCCGAGCCGGTTATGTCCGCATCGCGGGGGAGCCCGTAACGAACGACCCGGTGGCGCTGCACCTGGAGCAGCGCCAATGGGAGGCGGCGGAAGCGCTCGCCAATCGCATCGCCGTCACCTGGCGATTGTCACCTACCGTGGCGGACGACCTCCGGGCCTTGCTGTGGCGTCTGGCGACCGAGCGCGGAACGGCGGCACCGCTGGCTCAGGACCTGCTTGGATACCTGGAGATTGCGCTCCAGGAGGAGCACAACACCTATTACCGGATCGAATGGCGCACCTGGCTGAGCCACGGGCGGGCACGCCGGATTCTGCCTTTTCTGAGCACACTGAAAGGGCTCGCGGCCCTGGACACCGCGAGCCGCCTGCTCGCGCACTTGCCTTGGCCGGTCGCGGATCTGGACCGCTTCGGCGCACCCTTGAACCGATTGACGACCCGGATCAGTGAACGCCTTGAGTGCCAACTGCGACCCCGGCTTGCGGGCGCACTGGAAACGGCTGGACTGGTCCCGCAGTCCGCGCGTGGTCGACTCGCCGCGCGGCGCCTCACGGATGCGATGGCCAACCTGATTCGCCGTCGTCAACACCTCAAGTTCAACGACGTCCGGGATCTGCTGAACCAGGACGCCTTGAGTCTGCCGGATCTGCGCTTGGCGGAGATCTGGGAAGGGGATCACCTCGGCCGTTTCGATGCCGCTGCCGCCCCTGCCCTGCCGGGTGTCTACCAGCCCGGTGCCTTCTACGTGAAGGGGCTCCAGCGACTCAGCGCCCCGCTGTTCGGGAGCCGCAACGGGCGCTGCCTGCTGCGTCTGGTGGTGATGCCGGGGTTGGCGGCCTGGGCGGCCATCGAGGTCACCCGCCTCGTGTGGAAACTCTTCACACCCTACGACCTGCACCCCGCAGTGACCGGAGCCTGGCCGGTGCCGCTCCTGGGGGCGGCCCTGAGCGCGACGGTCAACACCCGGCGGGGTCGCGCCGCGGCCGTGCTGACGTGGCGCTTGACAACGGGATTGATCCGCTTTCTGTTCATTACCGGGCTGCCGCGGTTCCTGCGCTGGCCTCCGGTCGTCTGGTTCCTGACGCGGCGCCTGGTGCGCACCCTGCTCGATCGCTTGCTCGCCCCCCTGGCCCTGGGTCTGCTGCCCCTCCTGCCGGTGGCCGCGCTCTGGTCACTGGCCATGCCGCAGGCACCCGGAGTCACGGCCTGGCTGCCGGTGCTGGCCTTGGCCTACGCGTTCGGCACGCTACTGCGCGATACGCCGGCGGGCCGACGTCAGCTCGACGATCTGGTGACCGGTTGGCGACGCTTCTTGGATCTCTTGCATCAGGAACGCCTGGCCGGCCTGATCGCGCCGGTCATGGAGTTTTTCAAGCAGGCGACCAGAGCACTGACCGAGGGTCTGCACCGCATCCGCACCCGGCTCAGCCCACGTTTGAACGAACGTCCGGGAACCAGCGTGCTCAAGGCCCTGGCCGCACTGCCCTGGACCTTCTGCGAGGCGGTGGTCGAGTTTTATGTCGTTGTTTTGATCGAGCCGCAAACCAATCCGATCAAACACTTTCCAGTCGTCACCCTAGGCCATAAGCTGATGCTGCCCTTCCTGCCGGCCCTGAGCAGCGGGCTCTTCGCCGCGACCTCACCCGTGTTGCCGGACGCGCTCGCGGTGTCGCTGGTGGCCGTCACCGTATTCCTGCTGCCCGGGCTCTTCGGTTTTCTCTTTTGGGAATTGAAAGAGAACTGGCGGCTCTATGGTTCCAATCGGGGGGCGGTCGGTACCGATCCGGTGCCGGCGGCCCGCTTGGGCGATCATGGCGAGACGGTGGCGGCACTGGTGCGGCGCAGCTTTCATGGCGGCGGCCTGCCCAAGGCGTTCGACCGACTGCGCCAAGCGCTGGACCGCCAGGTGCGTGAAGAGACTCCGAATCCTCATGAACTGCGCCGCCTCCTGAGCCGCCTCGACGACTTTCGCGCCCTGCTCGCCCGCTTCGCCGAACAGGAACTGGGAGGTCCGTTACGCGAGGCGTGCGGTAGCGCTCTGGATGCCGTGATCATCGAACCGCCGCGCATCGCGACCCAGTTGGTGGTGTTCCGCGCCCGGCTGCTCCGGGCCGACGGTGCCCTGCCGATTACGTTGACATTGAGTCTGACGCCGGGCGAGCAGGACTTGGTCTGCACCCTGATCGGTGATGGCCCCATGAACTCGTTGAGCGCGGATTGCCGGGAACAGATCGCCGCGGCGGTGCGCTGGTTCGTGCGACGGTGCGGAACCCAGGCACCAGAGACGTGCATCGGCTTGAACGAGATCCGATGCACGCATTGAACAGATCGATGCGGCGCATCGATTCCTCAATGATCTGAGCGGAATGAACGTTGCGGTTACAATTCCCACGACTCCTGATCAACCCGTAGCGAGGACACACCATGCAAAGACGTGATTTCCTGAAGACGGCCGGAATCGGCGCCGCGGCGGCAGGCCTGGCACAACCGGCCCGCGCCGAGACGCCGACCATCAAATGGCGCCTCGCCTCCAGCTTCCCGAAAAGTCTGGACACCATCTATGGCGGCGCCGAAACCATGGCGAAGCGCGTGGCGGAATTGACCGACGGCCGCTTTGAGATTCGGGTCTTCGCCGGCGGGGAACTGGTCCCGGCGCTGGGCGTACTGGATGCGGTGCAACAGGGTACGGTGGAGTGCGGGCACACCGCGTCCTATTATTATTTCGGCAAGAACAGGGCCTTGGCGCTGGAGACCACCCTGCCCTTCGGGCTCAACGCACGCCAGCTTACCGCCTGGACCTGGTTTGGCGGCGGGATGGACTTGCTGCGGGCCATGTTTGCCGATTACAACATCATCAATTTTCCGGGCGGCAGCACGGGCGCCCAGATGGGCGGCTGGTATCGCAAGGAGATCAAATCAGTCAAGGATATCGAGGGGTTGAAGATCCGTATTCCAGGGTTCGGAGCAGAGATTTTTTCGCGCATGGGTGCCGTGCCGCAATCATTGCCAGGCGGCGAGATCTATCCGGCACTGGAACGCGGTGCCATCGATGCGGCCGAATGGACGGTACCCTATGACGACGAGAAACTCGGGTTCTATAAGGTCGCCAAATACTATTACTATCCAGGCTGGTGGGAGCCGGGGACACAGTTGGTTTTTTATGTGAACAAAGACCAGTGGGCCGCCCTGCCCCCGGCCTACCAGGCGGCCTTCCAGTCCGCGGCCGCGGAGGCTCACTTGATGATGCTGGCCGCCTATGACGCCAAGAACCCGCCGGCCTTGCAGCGGCTTCAGCAGAACGGCGCGGTGATCAAACGTTTCCCGGACGACGTTCTGCTGAAAGCCTATGAGATCGCACAGACGGTCTTTGCGGAGGAGTCCGCGAAAAATCCGACCTTCAAGGGGCTCTATGACTCAATGTTCGCCTTCCAGCAAACCTCGGACGTCTGGTGGGGGGTGGCGGAGTCGTCCATGACCAACTTCCTGGCCGCCATGCGTCGGAAGAAGTAGTTCTTGACTCGTTTCTTAAACCGCGCCAGCTCCAGTAGTCGTCGATTCTGCCGGGGCCGATCTCATCCAAAAACATCGCATACCGCTCTGGGCGCGGTTTAGCTGACCAGCAGAACATCTCCGCGGGTACTGGCGAAGAGCAGACCGGCCGCGTTCGGCAGGATCGCGGGCTGGACCGGCTCGGGCAGCAGGAGCCGTTCCATCTCCTTGCCGCTGGCACGATCGAGCCGGTGTACGACCTGGTCCATCGCCAAGGCATAGAGCACGTCACCCCAGGTCGTCAATTCGGCCATGAGCGGCGCCCAATTGCGCCGATCCCCGGTAAAATCGGTGGTGCGATGACGCCAGCGCACTTGACCTGATTGGGCATCGATGGCATAGACCCATCCAGTGGGTGACCAGAGATAGGCGGTCCCATCAGCGACGTGATGGGAGTTGATGAAGTTGCCGGCGTGGAAGACCCAGCACTCGCGCCCGTCGCGAATCTCGAGACCATAGAGCGCTTCCTGATAACTTCCGGCCACCAGCAGGTCGCCGCTGCAGTGCAATTGGCGCAGATACTGCCAGTCCTCCCGGCGGTCGACGACCCAGAGCGGCGTCCCATCGGCAATGGATAGCGCATAGAGACGCCCGTCGCCCGGCCCCGCGAACACCTGATCCCCAACCCCGGCCGGCGCATAGCTCGCCAGGGTGTCAGGGGTGCCGGCAAACCGCCAGAGTGGCCTGCCCGAGTCCAGATCCAGAGCGACGATCTCATGGCCGTCGCCGCAATAGACGCGTTGCCCACCCACGAAGGGTACCCCGACCTGTACCCGTGCGGGAT
>Ga0247839_1005453_pt1 | contig 15389 bp, 4 predicted proteins | sample LaCruzMarch2015__6_FD_192405 | JGI IMG/M metagenome (GOLD analysis project Ga0247839, IMG submission 192405) | Freshwater microbial communities from meromictic Lake La Cruz, Castile-La Mancha, Spain - LaCruzMarch2015_16m | ecosystem: Environmental > Aquatic > Freshwater > Lake | place: Spain... | reverse complement strand
CGCCGTCGCCGATGGCCCGACTATCTCAGGCCTTGCCACCGGCAACGAAGACAGCCAGATCTCCGTTCCGATCACCGTCTCGCGCATCGACGCTGATGGTTCAGAGCAATATGACTTCGCCGAAGTCACCGTTCCCACGGGCGTAACGCTCTCCTACACCGCCCTGCCGTTCGGCATCACCGCCACAGCCATCACGGGCGGATACCGCTTCGAGCCGGGCACCACCACAACGGCGGCACAGTTCCAGCAGTTCCTCGCAAGCAATATCCAAGTGCGTGCGCCGCTCGACAGCGATGTGAACTTTGGTGTCACTGTTAAAGTTGGAACCATCGAGAGCACGCTCTCGGGCGGCGAAGTGACGTTGCTGAGAAAAAACCTCACAGCCACGGTTCCTGTAGCTGTCAACCCCGTCATCGACATGCCGGCCGTTACCGGATCCAGCTCGGTCGATGAAGACCTGACGGTCAACTTCGGCAATAACATTGGCATCAGCCAGAACGACAAGACGGATGGCTCGGAAGCCATCACGCAGATCGTTGTCGGCAACATCCCGACAGCAGTAGCGATCACCTACACTCAGGTTGGCGGCGCTACCGTTTCCGTCGTCACGCTGGCAGGCGTCAAGACCTACACAATTTCAGGCGGCACTGAAGACGACATCCGCAACACGCTGAAGACGTTCTCGTTGACGCCACCTCTGCACAGCGACGTGAATATCGGTGTCTCGGTTGCCATCACCAAGGTTGACCAGACGACGACCGAGAGCGAATCTGCTGTGACCAGCACGGCCACGTCGACTCACACAATCACCGTCAATGCGGTTGCCGACGGCCCGAACATTTCAGGCTCGGGCTCGGGCAACGAAGACCAACAGATCAACCTGCCCATCACCACATCGCGCATCGACGCGGACGGTTCAGAGCAATACGACTTTGCGCAGATCACTCCGCCTGCGGGCGTCACGCTGATCTATGCTGGCGTTCTGCCCAACGGCATCACCGTCGCTGTTGCCAGCGGAGTTTACACATTCTCGCCGGGCGCCGCGACGACCCCGGCCCAGTTCGAGACCTTCCTGCTGACCGGGCTGAAGGTTCAGGCACCGGCCGATAGCGACGTGAACTTCAACGTCTCCGTGAAAGTGGGGACGACTGAAAGTGTACTGTCCGACAGCGGACTGACGCTTTTGAAGAAGGATCTGACTGTTGCCATTCCGGTGACCGTCAGCCCTGTCAACGATGCACCAGTCATCTCGGGCTCGAGCACCGTCAACGAAGACGGCATCGTCAACCCAGCCGATCAGACAGTAACGGGATCCGTCAATTTTGGTGCGAACATCAGCATCTCGGCTACCGATAGCGCCGATGGCTCGGAGAAGATCACGCAGATTGTCGTCTCGGGCCTGCCTATTGGCGCGCTGGTGACCTACACGCCGGTTGGCGGCGCTTTCACGTCGTTCACCGTCGCGGCCGGCACCACGTCGATCACATTAAACGGTGGCACTGAAGCCCAGATCCGCGCGGCTCTTGCAACGCTCACCCTCGTGCCCCCCGCGCATACCGACAACGACATCACCATTGGCGTTGCCGTGACGAAGGCCGATGCCACCGCAATTGAGAGCGAAGCCACCGTCGCGCAGACCACAAACGGCACCCACGTCATCACGGTTGCCGCCATCGCCGACGTGCCCACTCTCACCGGCAGCGGCGCAGGCTCTGAAGATCAAAACATCTCGTTCTCGATCAACGCCGGCCACCCAGATACCGCCGACGGCTCGGAAAAACTGAAGAACGTCGTGATTGGGGCTATTCCCGCTGGCCTTTCGCTGACGGAAACATCGGCTGGCGCTGGCGTTCTGACACTCAATGGCGACGGCACGTACACCGTCACTGGCCCCAACAATGCCGCCATCAACGATGTACTTGCCAACTTGACGCTCGTGTTTGCGCCCGCTGGCGCGCGCCAGCACCTTGACACTGATTTTAATTTGTCTGTCACCGTCACTACGGTCGAATCCGCACCCAGCGAAGCTGGCATCGGTCAGATCGCGCAGCTTGAGACATCGAAGAGCTTCAATGTTCCTATCACGGTCACGGCGGTTGCCGATGGCGTGACGAAGGCTGGTTCTTCGGTTGTCACCGAAGACGTCGCCAAGACGATTGGTGCAGACATCACCTACACCAAGATCGATACGGACGGCAGCGAGAACGTCACCTCGGTCGTCATCTCGGCGTTCCCCGCTGGCACCACCGTCACCTACACCGACATGCTCGGCGCCTCGCAGTCGTTCGTCTCGACCGGCGTTGAAACCGTCACATTCACCGGCCCCAAATCGGTCGCCACCGAAACAGCCATCCGCACAGCACTCGATACGCTCAACGTCACGGCGCCGGCTCACTCCGACGTCAACATCACGCTCAACGTCAGCGTCACCACAACCGACAACGACGCCTCGGCGATCACCCAGAACTTCACGCACGCCGTCAATGTTCAGGCCGTCGCCGATGCGCCTGCGGTGACCGCAGGCAACATCTCGCTCAACGAAGATACAACCGCCGTTCTGGCAATTAGTGCCAACCGCAGCGCGGATTCCGACAACTCCGAAACCTTGTCGGTCCGCCTCACCGTTCCCGCTGACGGCACAGGCCCCATCGGCACCCTGGCTGCTAACCAGAGCGTTGCCGGCGTCACGTTTGCTGCCGTCGTTGGCAGCCCTGGCGTCTATCTCGTCACCGCAACCGGCGCAACCGCCGCTCTCCGCGAAACCGCGCTCGACAGCTTCCTCGACGATGGCGTCACATTTACCCCGCGCGCCCAATGGTCCGGCGTTCTCACCGGCACAGCGGGCATCAGAGTCGATGCCATCTCGACCGAAGCCGCAAACGGCTACGGCACCGATCTCGCCCCCAACAACAGTGCGGGCGCTGGCACATCGGGCGATGCCGACACCAAGGTCGAAACCACGACCACCTACATCAACGTCACCGTTGCACCCATCAACGACGTCCCGGCTCTCACCAACGCCAGCTCGATCGTTCAGGAAAACAACAACTCGACGAGCCCAACCGATCCCGACCTCGTGTTCGCGATTGGCTCACGCTTCGGCATGAGCATTGCCGACACCGACGGATCGCAGACGCTCAACCTCACCTTGTCCGGCTTCCCAACAAACGCCATCGCGCTCGCGTTCGGCACAACGGTGGGCGGCGTCACGTCCAACGTCACCCTCGCAACCGGCACGATCACGATCAGCGGCACCGCATCGGCCGTCATCACCATGATCAACTCGCTGTCGGTAACCCTTGCCGATGACCGCGATCAGAACTTCACAGTGTCGATCACCGGCACAGTGGACGATACAAACGGCGCGACCAACGTCTCAAGCGCCGTCAACCTCACGCACGCCGTCACCGTGCAAGCCGTCGCTGACATTCCGACCGTCAACGTCGGGACGACCACGAAGGCCGCAATCAACGAAGACACAGGCTTCGTCACCTACCCGGTGACCGTCGGTCTCAACGACACCGATGGCTCGGAAACGATGCAATCGGTGGTTATCGACTTCTCGGCCGCCGGTAGCGCGCTTGGCGCCAGGCCCGTCCTCGCATTCGGCACTTCGACCGGTGTAACAATCGATGCAACTGTGGCTGGTAAACTCACTCTCACGGGTACGGCGACAGATATCGCTAACGCCATGGCGACGCTGCAAGTGAGACCCGGCGCCGACAACGGCGAAGACATCACAATTAGGGTCACCGCAACTTCGGTGGAAAGCAACCCCGCCGAAGACCAGAACGGCGCCGCGCCGGGCCTCGGCGGCGGCGTTACAGGCACCGAAATCTCGATTGCAACGGCCAGCACGTTCCAGACCTTCGTCATCCCGGTCAACCCGGTTCCCGAAGTGCCCACGATCGTCGTACCAGGCCCTGCAAGCGGTACCGAAGACACGCGCTTCGCCATCGGCTCGATTACCGTTTCGTCGGGCTCGCCCGATCCAGACGGCTCGGAAACGCGCTTCATCGAAATCGACACAGCGAGTTTCCCCGCGGGCACGCAATTCTGGAGCGGCGGCAGCACGGTTGGCACAAACGTGGCCGGCTGGGTGCGCATTCCCGAAAGCGCGCTGGCGAACCTCGAAATTCTGGCTCCGGTCAACTATAGCGGCAGCATGACGCTGTCGGTGCGCGGCGTGATTGTCGACTCGAACCTTGCCGGCTCGGTGACCTCCACGACGGCGGCGCAGTCGATTGCTATTACTGTGACCCCGGTCGCCGATATCATTACGACGCCGGCGCTTTCAGTCGGCGTGGAAGACAACGGGGCCGTATCCTTCGGCGCCGATCTTGCCAACGCCACCACCGGCATTCGCGTTGTCGACAACACGACAGGTACCGGTAACAACACGGCGACGGAAACCATATCGAGGGTCGTTCTCGACTTCGCGGCAGATACAGCGACACAAACGTATACGATCGTCGCCGGGGCCGGGGTGGGAACCGCATCGGTCACCTTCGATGCCGGCACGCGCGTATACACGATTACGAGCAGTCTGTTGTCGTACACCGCTGCCGATGGCTCCGTTTCGCAGGCCGATCGTGCGCAAGCTGAGGCCGATATTCGCGCGACGCTGGCCGGCTTCACGGTGACGATGGGACCGGCGCATACCGATCTCAACGGCATTGTCGCCGTGACGGCAACAACGCTCGACGTCAACGGCGGCGTTGCCAACACGCGCGACAATACCTTCAATCACGACATCCGCATTCAGGCTGTCGCCGATACACCGGCCGTCTCCGTCGTCGATCCGTTCGTCGCGGTTGCTGAGGACGGTGCGAACGTCGCGCTCACCATCAACGCCGGCAACAGCGCCGATACGGACAACTCCGAAACACTCTCAGTTCGCATCACCGTGCCTTCTGACGGTTTGGGTCCCATCGGCACCATCGTCGGCACGCCGCCTGCAGGCGTGACGTTGACCAACCAGGGTGGCGGCGTTTATCTCGTGACGGCGACCGGCGCAACCAACGCGGCGCGCGAGGCAGCCCTCGATAGCTTCCTCAATGGCGGCGGCATCGCCTTCGATCCGCGCAACAACTGGTCTGGTAACTTGACCGGCACGAATGGCATTAGAGTTGAGGCGATCTCGACCGAAGCCGCCAGTGGCGTCGAACTCGCCGCCGGATCCTTCGGAGGACCCGACGGGACGTCGCAAACAGAAACCGTCGTCGACTACATCGACGTTTTGGTTTCGCCAGTGGTCGATACGCCCACTGTCAAGGGCAACGGCGTTGGCCTCGAAGACACCACCATTCCTGTGCCCATGAGCGTCACGCTCAACGACAAGGATGGCACGGAAACCTATGTCGTCAAGATCACCGCCGTCATCCCGGCTGGCGCGCTGATTTATGGCGCGGGTGGCACCCAGATTCTGCCCGACGGCTTGGGCGTCTACACGCTCAGCCCTGCCGACGTTTCAGCTCTCGCCGTGAAGCCGCCACTACATTATTCGTCGGCGGTTGGCGGCGACATCGTTTTGACTGCAGAAACGGTGGTCACGGACACATCGAGCGGCGGCACCTCGGTCGCAAGCTTTGTCAATACGATCACCGTCCATGTGACCGGTGTTGCCGACCAGCCCGGCACGCGCACGGTCAACGTCGTCGCTGATGAAGATGATCTTATCCAACTTGGATCTCAAATCGTTTCGAGTGCGGGTGGCAATCTCAACAACCTGCTTGTCGATACCGATGGATCGGAATCTTTATCGTTTGTGATCGGCGGCCTCCCGTCTGGCATTATTCCCACAAGTAGCGTCGCTGGAGTCGCATATCTCGGCAACGGCACTTGGAGCGTCACGGCCGCCGCAATGCCAACACTGGTGCTGCCGCCTGTTCAGAACTTCTCTGGCGAAAACCCGTACTCGGGAGTGACGGTCCGCGCAGTCACCCAAGAAATCGACGGCAGCCAGGCCACCTCAGCTCAATGGCCTGTCAGCATCGTGGTCAATCCCGTGATTGCGGCTGGCACTGTCGACGGGTTCTCGTCGTGGAACCTTGGCACCGTGCAGACCGAGGCGGCCTCGGAAGCGGGAACTAACCTATCTTTGTCAAATGTCGGCACATTCACTCTGGTCGACAACGACGGATCGGAACAGGTCGTTCAATACACGTTCAACTTGTCGAACCTGATTGCGAACGCAGGAATAGGCGCACAGCTCGCAAGCCTTCCTGGCACGGGATCAGGCCTCGACAAACTGGTCAACAATTATGTTTCGGGCACCTTCACCTACAATTCAAGCACCGGCACTATCACCGTGCTGGCGGCGAACATTGGCGGCGTTGCCCTCAGCTCGCAGTTGTTCCTCAACTCGAACCAGGATTTCACCATCCCGGTCACCGCGCTTGTGCGGGATACAGCCGTCATCGGCGGAATGCCGGTGTCGGTCGATAAAACAGAGAGTGGCACGTTCTCTGTCGATCTAACCGGCACTGCTGATAAGCCGACGGTCTTTGCCACGTCCACATCTGGAAATTCTGGAATCAGCATACCCCTGACCTTAGGCGGCGTTTCGACCGATACAGATGTTGCACTCGGGCGCACGCTGTCTGAAGACATCTTCTATGTGCTGCGTGCCACAAACACCGGCACAGCGCCGCTGTTCGGCCTCGTTGACAGCTCAGGCAACGTGGTGGGCATTGATACGGGCGGCGGCAGCTTCCTGATCCGTCCCTCAGATCTTGCGGATCTGCGTGTCATCACGCCGTCGGGTGCCGGCGGCACGATCAACTTCAATCTGACCACAGTGGCAACCGAAAACGACGGCGACCGCGCAACAGACAGCACGAACTTCACCGTCACGGTGGTTCCATTGACGGGCACCGGTCCGGGCACGGCTCCTCTGCCACCCACGGTCACCGTCGGCGCCAACAATGGCAATGAAGATGGCTCGATCACGTTGAACGTGTCCGCAACCCCGGCGCCTGGCGACACCACGAATCCATCGGTGTCTGTTATCATCAGCGGGATCCCAGCGGGTGCCACTGTGAACGGCGCCACTTTGTTGCCTCCGGTGAATGTCGGCGATCCGCCCCGCTGGGTGGCGACGGCCGCAGCTGTCAACGCAAACCTCGTCAGCGTGACGCCGCCGCTCGACTTCTCCGGCACAATGAACATCACCGTTGAAGGCATCGCGCGCAACGTCAATCTGCAAAGCGCAACGACAGGAGCGATAACAGTTCCCGTTATTGTTGATCCTGTTGCCGATGGCGTGACGATTTCGGCCGCACCTTCGGCTGGCGTCGAAGACGCACCGATCAACCTCAACATCACGCTGGCTGAAAAAGACACCGACGGATCAGAAGACCTCGGCAGCTTTGTTTATGTCTTGGTCGGCGCTGGTGCGACGCTTCTTGGCGGCTACCCCACTGCCACCTCGACGGATGCGGCAACCGATGGTAACATCGCACTTGGCGGTACGTATTTCAAAGTCCCCGCTGCGGCTCTCGCTTCACTACAAGTGCAATCGGCCAGCAACTGGCACGGCGCTATTCCGGTGACTGTGAAGGCCGTCAGCATCGAGCCCGCCGATGACAATGATGGCGATAAGTATCAGCTCGACACCTCGACGTTCAATGTCGCCGTCACCGCTGACGCCGATGCGCCACTCGTTGGCGCGCCAGCCTCAGTCTCGGGCACGGAAGACACCGCGATCGCGCTTACAAATGGCGTGACGGTATTGTCCGCAGCCTTGGTAGACCTTGAAGCCGCCAACGGCGCGGAAGTGCTGTCGGTAAAAATCTCGGGCGTGCCGGATGGCTCGCGCTTCTCGGCAGGCTCGAACAACGGCGACGGCAGTTGGACCATCCCTGTCGCCTCGCTCGGCACTTTGTCGTTTACGCCACCGCTGAACTACTCGGGCACGCTGACGCTCACATTGACCGCCATTGCTCTAGAACTTTCAAACGGTGATGAAGCGCAATCGTCGGTGAACTTCAACGTGGTCGTGGCGCCCGTTGCGGATAGCGCGGAAATTCTGGCCAAGAATGTCACCATCGACGTGGCGGGCCAAGTGGCGCTTGACCTCAACGTGCGCATGTCGGACGGAAATGGTACGCTTCCGGGCGAAAACGCGCCTGAACAGATCCGCATAACGTTCTCCAGCGTCCCCACCGGCGTTTCGATTGCAGCGACGGCAGGCGGCACGGTTACGAACCCATCGGCGGGCACCTGGCAGTTCATTGGCACCGAAGCCCAAGCCAACGCACTGCTGGCAGCAGTAGGGGCGGGTACGACCGCAACTGGCAACGTTTCGATCAACATCTCGGCTGTTACGATCGATGGCGCGAGCACGCTGTCAACGCCCGTCACCGACAGCTTCATTCTCACCCTGCCGCAGGTTATCAACGGCACGGGCGGCAACGACCCGTCGTTGAATGGGGGCTCTGGAACGCAGCTGATCTTTGGTCTTGGCGGCGCCGACACGCTGGATGGGGGCGCAGGCGCTGACCGGCTCTTGGGCGGCACCGGCAACGACACCTATGTCGTCGCTGACGCCACCGACATCGTCGTCGAACTCACCGGCGAAGGCACCGACATCGTACAGACCACGTTGAACAGCTACACGCTCGGTTCAAATCTCGAAAACCTGACGTTCACTGGATCTGGCAACTTTACCGGCACCGGTAACGGCAGCATCAACACGATCCTCGGCGGCACCGGCAACGACACGCTCGATGGCGGCATCGGCGCGGACGTGCTCAACGGCGGCGGTGGCAACGACACCTATGTGGTCGATAATGCCGGCGATACGATCACCGACAGCGCCGGCACTGACATCGTGCAGACCACGCTCACCACCTACACGCTCGCAGCGGCGCTCGAAAATCTGACATACACGGGGTCGAGCAACTTCACTGGCACGGGCAACGTCGGCGCCAATACGATTACGGGCGGCATCGGCAACGACACACTGAACGGTGGTGGCGGCGCGGACGTGCTCAACGGCGGTGGTGGAGCCGACGTCCTTCGCGGCGGCATCGGTATCGACATCTTGTCGGGAAGTTCGGGTGCTGACACCTACCTCTGGGGAGCCGGTGACAATTCCGGCGGCACCGACCAAATCACCGACTTCACCAACGGCGCTGGCAACGACCGGATCGACATCTCGGCGATCCTGGTCGGATTTACGGGCTCTTCGGTTTTGTCGGACTTCGTGCAAAGCACTGAATCTGCTGGCAACACGACGATCCGGATTGACACCAACGGAGCGGTGGGTGGCTCCAGCTTTACAGATCTCGTTGTTCTTCAGGGCCAAACGGGCCTCGACCTCAACGCCATGAGAACCAACGGCAATCTTATCGTGTAAGAGGGCGTTGGCCACAATTTGTAATAATTGTTGTCTGAACGGGCAGGGCAATCCCTCGACCCGGCCGGGGTAAAACATCCTAACACCTTGGCCGGAATTGCGTTTCTGACGGTAACAAAGTGTTGCACGTCTGAATCAGTGCGCTGAAATTCGTGCTCAGAACCAACATAAGTTAATACGCGTTAACCTCAGTCTTAACGAATCGTTGCAACGTCCCGGCAGAAAGAAGTGCGGGTTCGTCTCTATTGCAGAGACAACACTGGGGGACCGTATGCAGGCGACACGAAGCACCTGGCCAAAAAACCTTAAGGTTTGGGCCGGGACGATAGCGATGATTGCACCCGTTGCCTTCTGTCCGGGAGCGGCATATGCCGATAGCCTGACCAGCGTTATCGAAGAAGCCATCGCCACCAATCCGGAAATCGGCGCCATTCGCTTCAACCGCCGCGCAATCGATCACGAACTGCAAGCCGCACGCGGGTTGCATCTCCCCACTCTGGACCTCAAGTCTGACGCTGGCCGGCATTGGAACACCGAAACAACGGCCGCCGGAATTAAAGACGAAAACGATTGGCACGATCACCGGTCGATTGGCGGAACGCTGTCGCAGCGGCTGTTCGATGGCTTTGAGACCCGCCACGAAATCGCCCGCCAAAAGAACCGTGTGGAATCTGCCCGCTGGCGCGTCAACGACACCGCAAACTCGATCGCCTTGCGCGCCGCCCAGGCCTATCTCGAAGTTCAGCGCGCCAGTGCGGTGCTCAATGCCGCACGCGGCAATCTCCAATCGCTACAAGGTCTTAACGGCCGCGTGCAAGAGCGCGTTGACGCCGGAAAGGGCAACGCGTCGGAAGAAACCGAAGCCGCGGCCCGGGTTGCCAATGCCGTTGCCCTCGTCGCCGAAGCCGAAGGCCGCGTGCACGATGCCGATGCCCTGTTCCGTTCGGTCGTTGGCCGTGCTCCGGGCAGCCTAGGCCCCGTCAAAGCACCGGTGTCGTCTCTGCCTCGGAGCGTTGAAGACGCCGTCGCCGAAGCCATCGTCGCTGCCCCAAGCGTTATCGCAACCCAGCACGACACGATTGCCGCTCAAGCTGCGGTAGGAAGTGCTTATTCGCGCTTCTCACCCAAAGTGAACTTCGAACTAACGGGCGATGCGGCCCGCGGCGACAAGGAAGAGAGCGATTACACCTCTGATGTCCGCGGCTTGTTCGTGGTCCGCTAGAACCTGATCAACGGCGGCATCGACAAGGCCCGTGTCTATGAAGCCCGCGCCCGCGCCTGGGAAGCCTCGGAAATTTCAGCCAACACGCAACGCGTCATCGAACGCGAAACGCGCGTTTCGTGGAACGCCATGACCTCCGCAGGCGCCCGCATTCCTGCCCTTTCGCGGGAACTCGATCTCAACCGCGCCACGCGCGCGTCGTACATTGAGCAGTTTGATGCAGGCCAACGCCGTCTGCTCGACATTCTCGATGTTCAAAACGAAGTGTTCGTGGCCGAGGCCTCGCTGCGCACGGAAGAACTCGTAGCTAAATACAATACGTACCGTGTGCTCGCCTCCATGGGGCGGCTGCTGCCGGCGCTCGGATTAGCGCTTCCCGAAGAAGCCACAGAACCACATGCGCCCACGCTCATCGAGTCCTGGCGCACCAATCCACCGTTCTTCGATCGCAATTGGCACACCGAAGTCCACCCCGCTACTGATCCCGTTCCGGCAAAATAGCCTTTGGCACCAGGAGCAAAAGCGGTGAGCACCGTCGCCGACTTGATGGGCAAGCTGCAAGAGGCGGCGCAGACATTCGTCAAACCGGCTCCGTCCGGCGCGGCCGCAGATGAGGCGGCGGCGGTCGATTTGGCAGCAGCAGCACTTGCGGATATCGCGCGCCATTACGGCATTACGGCAACTTCCATCGGGCTAACGGCGGGTCTGCCTTTGACAGGCGGGCGCCTCCCCCTCGAACACATCGAAGTGGCGGCAGCGCGCGCTGGCCTCAAGGCAGCGATTGAGCCGCGCGATCCTTTGAGCCTCGAAGACAGCGCGTTACCTGTCGTAGTGCTACATGCGGAAGGCGGCGGGGCCGATATTCTTTGGGCCTTCGAACGCGACACGGCTGGCGCGCCGTCGCACGCCCTTTTGAGCGAGCCGGGCAAATCGCACTTGAAGGCGCGCATAACCGCAGCCGAATTGTCTGCGGCCGCTGGCGGGCGGATCATTACTGTCAGGCCAGCGTCGGGTCTTGACGAGCGCGGCGAGCAAGCCGGAATCGCCACGCAAGAAGGCTGGTTTCTGCCAGCCTTCAAAGCCAGCAAGGGCGTTTACGGCGAGGCCATCGCCGCGACCGTCGCGATCAACGTGCTGGCCTTGGCCATGCCGCTGTTCACTATGAACGTCTACGATCGCGTGTTGCCGAACGCCGCCATCGATACGCTCTGGGCGCTCGCAATCGGCGTTTTGCTGGCGACGTTCTTCGACTTCGCACTGAAAACACTGCGCGCCGTGCACGTTGATGCGGCTTCGCGGCGGGCAGACGTGCTGCTCGCCAATCTCATCTATGGCCGCTTGCTGGGTGCGCGGCTACCCGAGCGGCCGGTATCAGCAGGGGTGCGCGCCAACACACTGCGCGAGTTCGAAACCCTGCGCGAGTTCTTCAATTCGGCGACGCTGACCGCATTTGGCGATCTGCCGTTTATGCTGCTGTTCCTTATCGCCATCTGGGCCGTGGGTGGCCCGCTGGTGCTGATCGCCCTCGCCGCCATCCCCATTGTTATTGGCGCGGGCTGGATGACGCAGCGGGCCCTGACAAAACTCACCCAAGAACAATTCAAGGAAACGGCCCAGAAGAACGCGGTGGTTGTCGAGACCCTCGTCAGCTTAGAGGCGATCAAAGCCGCTGGCGCGGAAAGCTGGGCCGCTGCGAAGTGGGAAGGCGCCGTTGCCGAACACGTGCGCACGGGTCTTGAAATCCGCCACTTGTCGAACCTCGGCATGAACATCGTGCAATCGTCCCAGACCGTGATCCAGGTTGTGATGATCATCGTCGGGTTCTACATGGTCGCCGCCGGACAAATCACCACCGGCGCACTCATTGCTTCGACCATGCTGGCAGGCCGCGTCCTCGGCCCCATCGGTCAGATTGCGATGCTGGTGTCCAAGCTGCATCAGACGAAAATCGCCTTTGATCAACTTTCGCAAATCGTCAGCGCGCCGCAAGAACGCCCCGTGGGCAAGACGTTCCTCGCCAAAGCGAACTTCGAAGGCGCTATCGCTTTTGAAGGCGTCTCGTTTGCCTACGATAAGGACGCCGCTCCGGCACTGAAAGACATCTCGTTCGACATTCAGCCGGGCGAGCGCGTTGCCATCATCGGTGGCATCGGCAGCGGCAAGACCACGCTGCTTAAACTTGTTCAGGCCCTGCACCAGCCAACGGGTGGCCGCGTGTTGATCGATGGAGCGACCGTCGGCCAATATGATCCCGCATTGCTACGCGCCAACGTGGCATTGCTTCTCCAAGACACAGATCTTTTTCACGGTACAATCCGCTCGAACATCGCCTTGGCAGATCCGGGTGCGCCTGACGACATGGTGCTGGCCGCTGCATATGCTGCCGGGGCCGCCGATTGGATCGGCCGCTTGCCGCAAGGCTACGAGACGCCGATCCGCGAACGCGGCGCTGGTCTCTCGGGCGGGCAACGCCAGTCCGTCGCTTTGGCGCGCGCGCTGCTTCGGCAGCCGCGTATGGTGCTGCTCGACGAGCCAACGAGCGGCATGGATGGACGCAGTGAAAGCCTCGTTATTCAAAGGCTGTCGGCCTACCTGAAAAACCGCACGTTGATCGTCGTCACGCATCGCCCGGCAATGCTGGAACTTGCAACCCGTGTGATCGTGCTCGAAGGCGGCAAGAAGCTGCTCGATGGCCCGAAGGCCAGCGTGCTCGAAAAGTTACGGCAAATGTCTGAGAAGCCCACGCAATCCTCACCACCCCCAGCGCAAACCCAAAAGCGGCCTGTGCAGACGAGACCATCATGAGCGCGCCCACCGCCCAAGCAGCGCCAGCCGTTCGCGCCACAGGAATCCCCACCGCAATCAGCGCCGATCTTCTGGCGCCGCCCCAGCGCGGCCTCAACCTGTTGATGCGCACCCTCATTGCTCTCGTCGCAGTGTTCGTCATCTGGGCAATGTTTGCCAACCTGCAGGAAGTGACGTCAGCAGAGGGCCGCGTTATTCCTGCCACGAAAATCCAGGTGGTGCAGAACCTAGAAGGCGGCATTGTGCGCGAGGTGCTCGTTCGCGAAGGCGCTCGGGTGCAGCAAGGCGATGTGATCCTGCGCATCGACCCGACGATTGCCGGGTCGTCGCTTGGAGAAGTCCGTGAAAAGCAGCTGGGGCTGCAAATGATGGTCGCGCGTCTCGAAGCCGAGGTTGAAGGCAAACAGCTCGAAGTTCCAGGCGAACTTGCCAGTCAGCGGCCGGACCTGATGGCCGAACAGCGCAACATCTTTGAGGCGCGCAAGGCCGAACTCGATGCCGCTCTAAGCGGCCTGTCGCTGCAGGAAAAGCAACGCAGCCAGGAGGCTGTTGAACTCGAATCCAAACTGATCACCTCGCGCAAGGCCCTCGAACTGGCACAAGAAGAGCTGACACTCATGCGCCCCTTGGAGCGATCCAAGGCTGCCTCGCGCACGGAAATTCTCGTGATCGAATCTAAGGTCAACGACCTTGATGGCAGCGTCAAGTCGGCCGAACTGGCCCTGCCGCGCATTCAATCATCGATCCAGGAAGCGCGCGACAAACGCCAGGAACGCCTTAGCGCGTTCCGCAGTGAGGCCCTGCAAAAACTTTCCTCGGCCCGCGTCGAGCTTGCCTCACTGTCGGAGGCCAGCCGTTCGAGTGAGGACAAGCTGGCGCGCACCACCGTGCGGGCGCCGGTGTCTGGCATCGTCAAAACGGTGCACGTCAACACGCCGGGGCAAGTGGTGCAGCCGGGCCGTGACTTGATAGAGATTGTGCCGCTGAACGACACATTGCTGGTTGAAGCCCGGGTGAGGCCGCAGGATATCGCTTTCATCCGGCCGGGCCAGGAAGCGCTCGTTAAACTGACGGCCTATGATTTTTCGATCTACGGCGGCTTGAAGGGCGTCGTTGACCGGATTGGTGCCGACAGCATCACCACAGAAAAGGGCGAGACCTACTACGCCATTCGCGTCCGCACCGACAAAAGTACGCTCGCCCACCAAGGCGAAATGCTGCCTATTATTCCAGGCATGGTGGCGAACGTCGATGTGATCACCGGTTCGAAAACAGTCATAGCCTACTTGACCAAGCCGCTTACAAAGCTGCGTCACGAGGCCATGCGCGAGCGCTAACGCCTCTGGCTGAACTGTTGCTGTGCCCGTGCCTCAGCGCTAAACCTGTGCGCTCAACAACGGCTCGCGCTGATGCACCGCATCCCAGGTGCGCACATGCCGCGCCGCAGGCTGGACACATATGACCGCTTTCACACCGATTGCCTTCGACAACAGTTACGCCCGTTTGCCAGATCGCTTTCGTGTTTTGACGAACCCGTCGCCGGTCTCGGGCGCGCGGCTGATCCGGCTGAACAGAGAACTCGCGCAGCATCTCAACCTCGATCCTGACGCGCTGGCGTCTCCTGAAGGGGTGGCGATGCTGGCGGGAAACCGCATCGCGGGAGGCAGCGAGCCGTTGGCAATGGCCTACGCGGGACATCAATTCGGTGGCTTCACGCCGCAGTTGGGCGATGGCCGCGCGTTGCTGCTCGGCGAAGTCATAGATCGTGACGGCGTGCGCCGCGACATTCAGCTGAAGGGCGCCGGCCTCACTCCTTTTTCGCGCCGGGGTGATGGCCGCGCGGCGCTCGGGCCGGTGCTGCGCGAGTACATTCTCAGCGAAGCGTTTTACGCCCTCGGTATTCCCTCCACGCGCGCACTTGCGGCTGTGCTCACCGGCGACTTTGTAATGCGCGAGACGCCACAGCCGGGCGGCATTCTCACGCGCGTCGCCCAAAGCCAT
>Ga0247839_1005447_pt1 | contig 15397 bp, 18 predicted proteins | sample LaCruzMarch2015__6_FD_192405 | JGI IMG/M metagenome (GOLD analysis project Ga0247839, IMG submission 192405) | Freshwater microbial communities from meromictic Lake La Cruz, Castile-La Mancha, Spain - LaCruzMarch2015_16m | ecosystem: Environmental > Aquatic > Freshwater > Lake | place: Spain... | reverse complement strand
TCGCCACGTCGATCACTCCTATTCTCCTGCTCAGGTTGTGAGCAGTCTAGTATCGTTACGTGGGTCAAATTTAGATGCATATTTCTATGCTAGGTGGGTCAATATTCGATGCAATTTAACAACCAAGTATCTTACTTTGGAATTATTTTGTTAATTGGGAAAAGGTTTTTCAAAATACAAGAAAAATTGAACTTGCATTAAATAATTTGAATTATCTAATCGGCAAGGAAAACTTTGATGAAGAGTTTAAGTTTTTATTAACTGACAATCCAAGCCTAGCCAAATACATACCTTCTCTTGTTGTCAGAGATGGTTCTAATAGTTCTAAGTTTCAAATATTAGTAGATTACTCAAACAGAAGATTAGTCTATGAAGATTACGACTTCACAAAATCAAACCCAACGGCAGACGATATTGAAACATATCTAACTTTTGTAAAAGAAACTGGTTTAAAGGAATTAATAGTTTCCCAAAAAGTAAAAAATCTAGTTGATTATATGATTGGTGTTGAGGCTGGATTAGACAGCAACGGTAGAAAAAATCGTGGTGGTCAATCTATGGAAGCTATTATTGATTCTTTTCTAAGTAGTCATTGCATTACTAACGGCTATGAATACTTAAAAGAAGCTAATGCTTCTAGAATCTATGAAAAATGGGGTATAGATGTTCCAGTAGACAAATCATCCCGTAGGTATGATTTTGTTATAAATAATGGTCAAGAACTTGTAATCTTTGAAACCAACTTTTATGGTGGTGGTGGTTCAAAACTTAAATCAACTGCTGGTGAATATAGAAACTTATATGACACATTAGAAAATCAATTTAAGTTTGTTTGGATTACTGATGGTGCTGGGTGGCTTACAACAACTAGACCATTACGAGAAACATTTAATCATAATGACTACATCATCAGTTTAGATATGTTGGAAAAAGGTATCTTAGATTCAATAGTCTAAATACCCAAAAATTATGATTTTTGTAATTCCAAGATTTTAAGAAGTCTAGTAATTTTAGCTTCTTCATCGGCTAGGCTTTTTAAAGAATCCATAGCCAATTCAACTAGCAGAAGGTTATCAGACTGGACTAATTCTTTTAAGTCACTTACTGCGAATTGAATCGAGTGTTGGATTTTTGTTAGGTTTTCTAAGTCTCTTGTCATCATTCATTCACCTTCGTTTAATTGCTCATTATAACGGGCACTTTAAGTTACAGCAGCACCACATTCAACAAACAAACTTTAACATAGTTGTAACTAGCTTAATATCTATTAAAAACGGTAGAATACCGACTTTGAAGTGTCTCCGTAGTGAAACGGATATCACAGATTCCTCCTAAGAATCAATTACAGGTTCGATTCCTGTCGGGGACACCACTTCTTCAAAACCAACTTTCCCACAATTTCATAATCCAAATCCACCCCACAGATCCCTCAAAAATTCTGTAATGAATTTGTAATGGTCTTTTTAGAATCAGGAGTAATCACAAATTATCAAAAAGCATTAAAAAGAATTACACATAATATAAAATAATGTATGATTGTCAATGAGTTATAGGAGTTTTTCTCTCTAAGCCGCATGGGTATTGGATTTGATGAAAAATCGTTGCATACCCTTAGGAGGGGGATGCTCTATCCACTGAGCTACGAGGGCATTAAAGCTGTGGCTATTTTCTCACATTTCAAACCAAACCGTATGGCTGATAAGATATTTAACCCTCACAAAAAATGCTAAAATCGGTAGTTGTAAAATTTAAAATCAGCAAGCTTGATTAAAACAAATGACACTTAAGTTGCTTTTTTATATCGCAGTTTTACTGATAGCAATCATTGGCTATCGCTACAGCGCAACCGCCTCATCTCCGCTAAAAATTGGTGATGATGCACCCAATTTCGCACTGAATGATGCGCAAGGTAAAACACATTATTTATCAGATTATTTAGACAAATATCTAATTATTTATTTTTACCCTAAAGACAACACGCCAGGTTGCACCAAAGAAGCTTGTAATTTTAGAGATGAATTTAGACAACTTGAAAAACTTGATGCCAAAATTGTTGGAATAAGCTTGGACGACAGCCAATCTCATTCAGCTTTTGCCAAACAATATCATCTACCTTTCCCACTTTTAACTGATATTAATGGAGTCGTGTCCAACAGTTATAATGCGTTGTATAATTTTTATGTGATAAAAATTGCCAAGCGCCGCACTTTTTTGATTAACACTGAAGGAAAAATAGTTAAAATTTATAGAGACATTGACGTATCTAGCCATTCACAAAAAGTCATTGATGATCTAAAGCTGATCCAAAATAAACAGTAAGTTAATATTGTAAAATTATAGTTAAGAAATTAACCAACCCAGATGAATAACATACAAAACTTACCTTTCATCCTTATCACTTCAAGCATACTAATGCTTTTAATTGCAGTAGGTATTTACTCTGCCGTTAGATTAAAGAAAAGTGAGGAGCTTTGGAAATTTGCATTAGAAGGTGCCGGAGATGGGGTTTGGGATTGGGATATTAAGAATGATGTCGCTCACTTTTCTAATCGATACAAAGAAATGTTTGGATTTAGTGACAGTGATATCAATGCCAGCATACGTGAGTGGAATAGCCGCATTCATCCTGAAGATGCAAAATCAATGAGTGATGCTGTGAATAGCTATTTATCTGGTAAATCAGAAAAATATATTCATGAACACCGCGTTATTTGTAAAGATAAAAGCCTTAAATGGGTGCTTTCACGTGGCATGATTATTAAACGTGACCGCAATGGCAAGCCTTTGCGCATGGTAGGTACACATACCGACATCACTGATCGTAAGCTACTTGAAAAAAGGCTTGAAAATCTGGCCCACTTTGATGCTTTAGCTAACATTCCAAATCGCACGTTATTTAACGACAGGCTTAAATTGGCTTTGGCGTATGCCAAACGTGAGAAAAAACAGCTGGCAGTGATGTTTATAGACTTAGATTTATTTAAAGAAATCAATGATTTATATGGTCACGAAACTGGTGACATAGTACTCAAAAAAGTATCTCGGCAACTGGTTTCATGCGTTCGAGAATCCGACACTGTTGCTCGAATGGGTGGTGATGAATTTGTTGTGCTATTACCAATTATTGAAAATGAGACCGATGTTTTCTCAGTGGCTGAGAAAATATTAGAATCTGTGGCAAAACCCATTAAAGTAGAAAAATTAAATCTACATTTGACCTGTAGTATTGGCATTGCCATCTACCCACAACATGGTAAAGATGAAAAGCTGCTTATCATAAATGCCGATATGGCGATGTATCAAGCCAAAAAAGGTGGTAAAAATCAAGCTAAGTTTTTTGATGAAACAATGAAAGAATGATAGCGTAACTTATACCAACAATTTAAAAACCGCATCAGCCTGCCAACGAACCACACTTATACAAGGCGATGAAATACGTTGTTGCAAGCTACTTAAATTCTCATTAAACATATGCATGTCTGGGTCAATTTCATTCGCAACCCAGCCCGCTAGGGTTAAGCCACGAGTTTGAATCGCCTCAACAGTTAGAAGCGCATGGTTTATGCAACCTAGACGCATGCCTACCACTAGAATAATGGGAATATTAAGTTTAATGGCCAAATCAGCCAATGTTTCTGAGGTATTGAGTGGCACACAAAAACCACCAGCACCTTCAACTATCAACATTTCCGCCATACCCTTTAACTGTTGATATGCCTGGTTAATCACTTCTAAGTTAATCGAAATGTCAGCTTGTTCAGCCGCTATATGTGGTGCTATCGCTGGCGCAAATCGGTATGGGTTGATTAAATCATGTGGCGCCATGACATTACTTTCCGCAGACAAGGCAACAGCATCTTCGTTGATTAGGATATTAGTTTGATTTAGCTCACAGCCTGATGCTATAGGTTTCATCCCTATGGTTTTTAAACCGAGTTTAACAAAATGCCGCACTAATGCACTGGCAACATAAGTCTTACCAACATTAGTATCTGTACCAATAACGAAGTAGGATAGAGACATGTCTATTTATTCAAGGTTTGTTTCTTTAAAGCTTATTTATTTCTAGGTTTAAATGTAACGGGTGAAAAACCATCGTCAAACTTTGGTTTATCTTGTCCACGCCAAGCATGTCCGTAGACAACTTCAAAAGTAGCTGGTAATTTTCCGCCATCCGACTTTTCTCCAAGTCGAAATTGCTCATAACTTGCTTCTAATTTTGTCAAGAAGCCACGGCCTGACAAACCACGAGCTCGTCCATCTGTAGCGTTATGTGCGCCGATACTTTTAAGATCACGCATAACACTTTTCACATCATCATAAGTAAGTGTGAATCTTTCTACATCTAGCACCGGCGAACTAAAACCCGCACGTACTAAGGCATCGCCTATATCATGCATATCAATAAATCTACTCACACTTGTCACGCCACCTTGCCCAGTGGTTGCTAAGCGCAATTCTTTTAAAGTATCAGGCCCAAAGGTGCTAAACATCAGCAAACCTTCGGGTTGCAACACACGATGAAATTCTTGCAAAGCTGCATCTAAATCATTGCACCATTGAATGGCTAGATTAGACCAAGCCAAACCAATACTTGCATTTGCTAGCGGTAAAGACTCAATATCAGCACATAGTAAATTCTGTTTTACACCACCAAGCAGATTTTTAACTTGGCGCAATAAGCTCGTATTTCTCCCAGTACTTCGTGTTTTCTGTAGCATAGGCAAAGCAAAATCAAGCGACACCACTTGTGATTTTTCAAATCTTTGTTGCAAGGCATGGCTAGCAATGCCTGTGCCGCAACCTGCGTCCAGTATGGTATGTGGGTTTAATTTCACTAAATCAAGGCGATTTAGCATTTCATCACGGACTTTTTTCTGCAATATTGCAGCTGCGTCATAAGTATTGGCTGCACGCCCAAAAGAAGCACGTGCACGCGCTTTATCAATGAAGTAGCTATCATTTAAATTAGCTTGCATGATTTTTATATTGGCTCTAAAAATTGAACTACTGCATCCACAAACTGCTCTTGATGCGACAAGAAAGGCGCATGAGAGGCGCCTGCCATCACTCGCAAGAATCCTGCTGGTAAATTTTGCATCATCCAATGTGCGGCTTGCACTGGTGCCAGCGTATCTCTATCGCCATGAATCAGTAAGGTTGGTTTTCTTAATCGCGCGATTTCTAAACGTAAATCTGTATCCAACAATATATCTAGGGCTCTTTGTAAAGTTTGTGTTGTAGGTGCTGGTCGCTCTTCAAGTTTTTTACGTAATAGTCTTACCGTCAATCTGGCTCGGACATCTCCCATACATTGCAGAGTTAAAAACTGCGTCAGCGTTTTATGATAATCATTATCCATACTGGTCGCAAAGCGTCTGAATATCTCAGGTGCAATGCCAGCATTCCACTCTTGTTGCGTACTATCATTATCTTTATTTACAAAACAAGGTGTTGAGCCGACTAAAACAAGTCTGCGAACCGCGTCAGGCTGATCTATTGCAATACGTATAGCCACTTGACCACCCCATGACCAACCGACAACATCAGCATTCGCCGGCAACATCTCTGCAACTTTTTCTGCAATGATATGCAAGTGATATGGCTCAGTCGGCCGACTCAAGCCCATACCTGGCAAATCAACAATATGTAAGCTAAATACTTTACTTAGCTTTTTTACAATCGGTTGCCATACTGCGCCGCTCATGCCCCATCCGTGGATTAGCACAAGGTTAGGCCCACTTCCCGTAGTTTCTATATGAATGTTAGCTGGAATGATATTCATAGCGCTTGCTCTGCCTGATGGATTGCTGAAATGAGTTTTTTAACATCATCTAATGAATGTGCGGCAGAAAAAGAAATTCGTAATCTAGCTGTTCCTATAGGCACAGTAGGTGGACGAATAGCTGGCACTAATATATCCAAGCCCTGCAAATATTCACTTAATGCCAGCGCATCAAGATTATCGCCTACCAACAAAGGCTGTATGGATGTCTCTGAAGGCATCAACTGCCATGGTTTTATTTTACGGCTGCATTTTAAATTATCTTTGAAATAACTAATTAAGCTGTGCAAATGTGCACGTAAATGATCACCCTGCTCAATCAAACTAACAGATACAGATAATGTTGCAGAAAGTGCGGGTGGAGCGGGTGTTGAATACACATAGCTTTTGGCAGCTTGAATTAAGTAATCAATCACGACACTTTCACCTGCAACAAAAGAACCTGCCACGCCAGCTGCTTTACCTAATGTTGCCATCATGATGATGCGGGAAGACTTTAACTTGAGATGATTAAGCGAACCTTGGCCATGCTCACCTAGCACTCCAAAACCATGCGCATCATCTATGTACAAATATGCGTCGTACTTTTCGCAAAGCGCTAAGTACTCAGCTAATGGCGCAATATCACCATCCATACTAAATACCGCATCTACAGCAATCATCTTATGTTTTGCGGTGCTAGCTTTGAGTAATTTCTCAAGCGCAATTACATCGTTGTGCGCAAAGCGGTTGAACTCGGCTAGCGAATAATAGCCGCCATCATTCAAACAGGCATGATTTAATTTATCAGCAAAAATCGCATCACCACGCCCTAATAACGCACCCAGCACACCAATATTTGCCATATAGCCTGTAGAAAACAATAGCGCCGCTGGCATATTTACAAACTTAGCTAATTGCTTTTCTAAGTCATCATGATAGCGGTGATGCCCAGTCACAAGCCCAGACGCGCCACTGCCAACGCCTGAATCGCCAGCCGCCTTTTGCATGGTGGCGATAAGCTTTGGGTGGTTTGCTAATCCCAAATAATCGTTACTACAGAATGATAAGTAAGGCTTATTATTCGCAACAATATGCTCCGCCTGCGGAGAATCGAGCAAACGCCTCTGGCGCAATAAGCCATCTGCTTTGCGTTTATCTAACGCGAGTTGTAAAGAAGCCAGCATATTAGACTTTCATCTTATATTTTATTAATACCTAGTTTTTCAAATAGTTTTTTATCGCTAGAAGCCTCAGGATTGGCTGTCGTCAATAATTTCTCACCGTAAAAAATGCTATTCGCACCTGCTAAAAAACACATGGCTTGAATACCTTCGCTCATGCTTTGGCGACCTGCAGACAAACGCACAAAGCTAGTTGGCATGATGATGCGTGCTGCGGCAATAGTTCGTACAAATTCAAGTGGGTCTAACTCTTCGGTGCCATGCAATGGCGTACCTTCAACCTGCGTGAGTAAATTAATTGGCACGCTTTCTGGTGGACGTTCCATATTGGCTAATTGCGCCAACAAGCCTGCACGTTGATTGCGCGTTTCACCCATACCGATTATGCCACCGCTACACACATTAATATCTTGGCTACGCACACGATCCAATGTATCTAAACGGTCTTGATAAGTCCGTGTGGTAATCACATCGCCGTAAAATTCTGGTGCTGTATCCAAGTTGTGGTTATAGTAATCTAAACCTGCTTCTTTTAACTGCTCAGCTTGACCATCTTTAAGCATACCCAAAGTCGCGCAGGTTTCTAAGCCCATTGCTTTCACTTCTGAAATCATTTTTAATACAGGCTCTAAATCACGTTGTTTAGGTCCACGCCATGCAGCGCCCATACAAAAACGGCTTGCACCATTGTCTTTAGCTTCTTGTGCGGCGGCAACTACATCATCTAACTTCATCAGTGGCTCGTCTTCAACCTCGGTGTGGTAACGCGCCGCCTGTGGGCAATAACCGCAATCTTCTGAACACCCCCCCGTTTTAATAGACAACAGCGTACTGACTTGAACCGCGTTAGGATTAAAATTTGCACGGTGCACAGTTTGCGCCTGAAACATTAAGTCGCTGAAAGGCAACTCAAATAATGCAACAATATCCGCCACGCTCCAACGAGTCACTGTATTGGTTTCGAGAGAGTGCTTAAGGTTAGCTTTTAAGCTATCAGTATTTATCACAGTTTGTGTAACACCTTGTGTAACGGATGGCTGAGATGTTTCGAGCATATGCAGATTCCTTTTAGAAGCTTGATTTATATTGTGATTATACCTTGTCAATGAAAAGTGATGCAAATCTTGAACATTTGATTAAAATTTAATCAAAAGTCATGCTAAATGGTTTGCTCAAGCAGCGCTGTTTGCTATGCGGCTTAAGTTCCAATCGCTTGGTTTGTAGTAGCTGCCTAAGTTCATCTCCAGATTTTATGCAACGCCGCTAATACTGAAGCAGGCTAAACTTAGGCCACATTTTTGAAAAATGCTTAACAATAAAATCAATTTAGATAATATAGATTTAATCATTCCCATGCATATGCCCCCTACATGGCTAAAAGAACGTGTAAAAACATTAAGGGCGTATTTAAAGTCTCTGCCAATTTAAAAGGTAAACACATCCCCATTGCGGATGATTTGATGACCATTGGCGCCAGCCTGAACGAGTTAGCTAAAACATTTAAAAATGCATACAGCCCATGTAGAATGCTTGATAATCGCAAGAACACTTCCCAATCACTAAAGCTAGGTATTTATGTTTAATATCGTCCTATTTGAACCTGAGATACCTCCAAATACAGGCAACATAATCCGCCTATGCGCCAACACAGGGGCGGCTTTGCACTTAGTTAAACCTTTGGGGTTTAGCTTAGATGACAAACAACTTAAACGCGCTGGTTTGGATTATCACGAATATTCAACTTTGAAAGTGCATGAAAATTGGGCGGCATGCAAAGCTGCGATGACTGGCAAGCGTTTATTCGCTATCACTACCAAAGGCAGTACGCGACATAGTGATATTCAATTTAAAGCGGATGATGTGTTTGTTTTTGGTCCTGAAACACGCGGCTTACCTAAAGAAATACGTGCGGAATTTACTACTGAGTATAGACTGCGTTTACCTATGCTACCGGATAGCCGCAGTTTGAATTTATCAAACTCTGCCGCAGTTTTGTTGTATGAGGCTTGGCGACAGTTGGACTTTGAAAATGGGGTTTGAGGCTGCTATATAAGCGTCCTGCTTTTTCTAGATTTTTAGGAACTAAAAACCTTCTGCTTTTTGCTCACGCCCGAGTAAATCTACCACTGCATCTTTTGCACTCTTACCATGCGATAATGCTTGATCCACCTCATAAGTAATTGGCATATCTACCTGCATAGTATTGGCTCGGCGCATAACTTCGGCTGTGGTATTTACGCCCTCCGCTACATGACCCAGCCCTTGCAAAATATCTGCCAGTGATTTCCCACTAGCCAACTGTAAGCCGACTTCACGGTTTCTAGAATATTGACCAGTACACGTAAGAATTAAATCCCCAGCTCCAGCCAAGCCCATAAAAGTTTCTGGGCTTGCACCTAGCGCCACACCAAATCGTGTCATTTCGGCCAGTCCACGTGTAATCATGGCTGCACGTGCATTGTTGCCAAAGCCCATGCCGTCGCTAATGCCCGCAGCAATAGCCATCACATTTTTAACCGCACCACCAACTGAAACACCAATTACGTCTGTCGTGTTATAAACACGTAAATTAGCACCATGAATGAGTAGCGCAGCATAATTTGAAAAAGCCTCATCACTTGCAGCCAATGTAACTGCCGTAGGCAAACCTCGCACTAATTCAGCCGCAAAACTAGGCCCAGAGAGAGCACCCCAATGCTGGCCTGTCAGTTTCTGATCCCCTAGCTCTTCTAAGGCAACTTCATAAGGTAGCTTTGCTGACTTTGGCTCCAAGCCTTTATTCGCCCAAATAATAGGTAAATTGCAACCTAGCGCCTTAATGTCTTTTAGTATGTCTCTAAAGCCAGCGGTAGGCACTACAGAAAGTATTAAATCTGCACCATCAAGCGCAATATGTAATTCATCTTCTACCTGCAATTGATCATTAAATTTGAAATCACCCAAATATAACGGATTTGCTCGCGCTTTTCGCATGCCAGAAACATGGCCAGCATTTCGAGCCCATAGTGAGACTTTGTGTCTCTGGCTAATATTCATGGCAAGCGCCGTACCCCAAGCACCTGCACCCAGCACTGCTATTTTAGCCATTTATCCACAATGTCCATTTATTCAAAACCCCAAGTTGATGTCATTAAAACATACCCCACAAGGCCATCGCGATGTTTCACTTTAAGCCAGCCGTTTCTCAGTTTTAAATCTGAGACTTCAAGCACTACATCTTTATCTATCGTAGCTACTAAATTGGATGTCACCTCTGCATTTTGCCTGATTTCTGCTTTATCGGATGTTACCATTACCATACGTTTCTTCGACAACTGCTTTGCTTCAATCCAGTTTAGACCGCCTTGAGCATCCCTAACTTTTAGCCAATCACCCAAGTTAACGACGACTTCAACTGGGTAATTTTGACTTAGCAACAGGATTTTTTTAGCAGCGCTAGATGGAGCATCATAAAGTATTGCTTTCGATACTGCGATTGAACGAAAATCTAGCGCTAAGGCCATGACTGGCATTAGCGCAAGGCATGTTGCTAATACAATATTTTTGCCGACGATTGTTATATTAAAGCATTCTTTGTCGAAATCAGGCATCACAAACTAGTGTTTAGCTGCAGACTCTGCAGCTTCAGCTTGCTGTTGTTTTTGTTGAGCAAATAGTGCTTCGAAGTTGATTGGATTAAGCAATACTGGCATAAAACCAGCGCGCACTACTAAATCAGATACTGTCTCGCGTGCATAAGGGAATAAGATGTTAGGGCAAGTGATGCCAATGATCATCTCTAAATTCTCTTCTGGAACGTTACGAATCTGAAAAATACCTGCTTGTTCAACTTCTACTAAAAATACCGTCTTATCTGCAATCTTTGAAGTGACCGTTACTTTAATCGCCACCTCATACACACCTTCATCTAGCCCTTGAGCACGATTGCTTAATTCAATCCCTACTTGTGGTTGTGTACGATCTGTAAAAATTTGTGGTGCATTTGGAATCTCCAATGACGCATCCTTAACATAAATTTTTTCAATACTGAAACCAGCTTGTTGCGCCTGAGCTTCATTATTAGAATTTTCCGCTACGTTATTTTCTTCTTTTGCCATGATTTTTCTTTAGTTTCTTTTAAATATAAAGGTTAATAAATTTGTTTCTGCTTAATTAATGCGGTATTTTATCAGAATTTATCTAGCTAGACTTCAACCTGCTAAAGCTTTAATTAGCCAACAATGAATCCAATCCACCGGCTAAATCTAGTGCGCGTAAATCATCAAAACCACCAACATGTAGGTCATCAATATAAATTTGAGGCACCGTACGACGACCTGTTCTTTGCATCATTTCATCGCGCTTTTCAGGTTGCAAATCAATGCGAATTTTATTAATCTCAACGACACCCTTGCTGGTTAGTAGGCGTTCTGCGTTAATACAGTAAGGGCAGATCGCGGTGGAATACATCGTAATATTAGGCATTAAACCACCCCGCTTTCTGATGATTTTTCAGGAGTGGCTTCTACAAAATCAGCTTCAATAATGGCTTCTTTTGGCGCTTTTTTAATTGCTTTACTTTTCACCGCATCACCCTTATTCAGTGAATTCTTAACCACCGAAGCCTGAGTAACAACAGGCAACTTAGCTTCTATCCATGCAATTAATCCACCTTGCAGATTATGTACTTGAGTAAATTCTGCTTGACGCAAAATATCACATGCTTTGGCAGAACGCATGCCACGCTGACAATTAACCAAAATTGCTTTATTTTGATATTTTTTAAGTTCCGCTAATCGACCCGCCAAATTAGCCAATGGAATATGTGTTGCCTCAGCGATATGACCGCTAGCAAATTCTGCATCATCTCTAACGTCTAAAATGAAAGCATTTGAACGATTAATAAGGTTGACAGATTCAGTTGGACTAAGATTTGGCACACCGCCCGCTCCCTTTTTAAGGAAAGGTAACAACAACATAAAGCCTGAACCTAGAGCTAGGCCAATTAACAAAATATTACTTTTAAAAAATTCCACAGATTTCCTTTCAAATTTTATTGATTTATTATGAGGGCGCAATCGATAAATTCAACACATACGCCCTATAAATTTATAAGCCGATTTTACGTGCAAATGCGCTAAAATAGTGACATTACACTTATATTTTTAAAACAAAATTTTAAGGCAAAAATATTATGTCAGTGCCACTCAATATAACCCCTGTAAACCTAACGCCAGTCTGCTTACTTATTTTAGATGGCTTTGGTTATCGTGAAGAAACTGCCAATAACGCAATTGCACTTGCTCGCAAGCCGAATATTGATGCACTTTGGAACAATAAACCACATACACTCATTAATGCTTCAGAACACTATGTAGGCTTGCCTGATGGTCAAATGGGAAATTCTGAAGTTGGTCATCTAAATATTGGCGCAGGCCGAATAGTATTTCAAGATTTTGAACGTATCAACAATAGCATTACAAATGGTGACTTTTTTGAACATGCTGCTCTGAAATGCGCTTTAATCAACATTAAAAACAATAACAAAGCATTACATATTTTTGGGCTTTTATCCGATGGTGGCGTACATAGTCACTATTCACACATTTTTGCCATGCTTGAAATGGCGGCAAAGTTAGGTTTAACTAAAGTATTTGTTCATGCCTTTTTAGATGGTCGTGATACGCCACCCGTTAGCGCTGCACCATATTTAGCAAAACTTGAAGCAAAAATAAACGAACTCGGTGTCGGTAAAATAATCTCTGTCAGCGGGCGATTCTACAGTATGGATAGAGACAAGCGTTGGCCACGAGTGGAATCCGCTTATGCACTGATTACAGAAGGAATAGGTGAATTTACCTACCCAACTGCCGATGAAGCATTGCAAGCGGCATATTCCCGCGGAGAGAACGATGAGTTTGTTAAATGCACTGCCATAAGACGCGAGAATGAACCACACACACATTTAGAAGATGGTGACTTAGTAGTTTACATGAACTTTAGATCTGACCGCGCACGCCAACTCACCCATGCGTTATTAAGCGAAGAATTTGACGGGTTTCATCGCCGCCATGTTCCGAAATTAGCAGGCTATTTCACACTCACCATGCATGATGTGAAAGAAACAAAAGCAACAGCTATATTCCCACCCTTTGCAGTTAAAAACACTTTCGGTGAATATTTGTCTAGCCAAGGACTAACACAATTACGAATTGCCGAGACTGAAAAATATCCGCACGTCACCTTCTTTTTTAACGGCGGTGAGGAAACCGTGTTTTCTGGGGAAGATAGAATTTTAGTCCCGTCTCCGCATGTTGCCACCTATGACATGCAACCTGAAATGAGTGCATTTGAACTGACAGACAGGCTAGAAGAAGCTATTTTGAGTCGCAAATACAATGCGATTATTTGCAACTATGCGAACGGTGATATGGTCGGCCATACAGGTAGTTTGGATGCAGCAATCAAAGCGATTGAAACCTTAGACACTTGTGTAGCCCGTGTGGTTAAAGCCATGCAAATTATCGGCGGAGAAGTAATTATTACTGCTGATCACGGCAATGCAGAAACGATGTTTGACGCTGAAAACAATCAACCACATACGCAACATACGACTAATAAAGTACCGCTTATTTATGTGGGTCGCGATGCAACGCTTTCATCTGATGGTGCGCTATCTGACTTAGCTCCCACTTTACTGCACATGATGGGGGTCTCACAACCAGCTGAAATGACAGGTAAAAATCTTGTTAACTTTAAGGCTTAATGGCAATTAACTACCCTATTTTCCCTGATGAATCACTCCAGCCTTATGCGAAGCATCACTTACACAGCATTGCTAGTACTTTTGATGGCACATGCCTCATTTGCACATGCCGCAAAAAAAATCGAACAGTCAAAACAGAGCCTGAGCGATGTACAACAACGTTTAGAATCACTAAAAAAAGAACTTGATAGTTCGCAAGAAGCACACAAAGATGCAGCTGATGCACTGAAGGAAAGTGAGGTGGCGATTAGTAAGGCTAATAAAAAGCTTTTTGAAATTAACCACAAACAACGAGAAAATAAAAATACACTTACTAGGTTAGCCTCAGATTCCATTGAAACCAACCATGCTCTAGGTGAACAGCAAAAGCTTCTCGGCAATCAGCTATATCAGCAATATATTCATGGGCAACAGAGTTATTTGCAGATGATTCTACAAAATGAGCAGCCCAGTGCCATGGCGCGTGATGTTCATTATTTCTCTTATGTTGCAAGAGCGCGTGCTGAATTAATTACAAAAATGCAAGGCAACTTAAATAAAATCAATAAACTCAATGATGAGACCACGTCTGCACTTAAAATAGTTGCCGAGCTAAAACAAAAACAAATCGAAGAGCGACGTGTTTTACAGGGCCAACAACAAGCTAAATCTAAAGTTGTTCGCACACTGTCTCAACAAATTGCCATGCAACGAGGAGAAATTAAGAAATTAAGCCGCGATGAAAAACGGCTTTCACATTTAGTCGAACGTTTGGCGAGAATTATTACACCTTCAGCTAAAAAAACAGCCGTCAAACGTGGCGCAACATCAAAAATAAATCAGACAGAATCTGCTGAAACAGCTAAACCTGCAAAAGAAATAACGGCCCAAAATACACTTTCGAATGATGTTGAACCAAGCGCAGAGTATAACTCGGGGAACTTCTCTACGCTTAAAGGTAAACTAAGGTTGCCTGTGCGTGGCAATGTTACTAATCGATTTGGAAGTAGCCGTGAAGACTCAGGAATCTCATGGAAAGGTTTATTCATTAGTGCCAGCGAGGGTGCAGAAGTTAAATCTGTAGCAACTGGTCGTGTGGTTTTTGCTGACTGGTTACGCGGCTTTGGTAATTTAATCATTCTAGATCACGGGAGCGGTTATATGAGCTTATATGGCAACAATCAAGCCGTATTAAAACAAGTTGGTGATAATGTAAACGCAGGCGATGCGATTGCATCAGTAGGCAATAGTGGCGGTAATGAAACTAATGGCCTTTACTACGAATTAAGAAGGCAAAGCCGTCCTTTTGATCCATTAAGCTGGAGCAGATTAAATTAAGGGCACCTCTATAAATTCAAGTTTTTAACCGTAGATGGGCATCACCAATCTAAGCCGCTGAAGAGGAAAGATTTGTGCGACAAGTTAGGTAGGGCGAAAATAAAAAATAAATGCGCGGTATCTATTTGATATATAAAGAATAATTTCTTGTTAGCGGCGCAGCGTAACGACGAAAGTTGAATTTATAGAGTTACTTTTAAGTTCGCATTAAGTTTAGCTTTGGATGCATTGTGATATTTTAGGAATTAAAAAGCACGCTTGTGATCTGACCCCTAAAAGTTGGACATTAAGTCTGGGTTAAAAATAAGGACTGATTTCTGTATTGCACAGGACTCAGTCCTTTTAATTTTGTCTTAATCCTTTCGTGATTGTAATACCAAATATATT
>Ga0247839_1005444_pt1 | contig 15404 bp, 17 predicted proteins | sample LaCruzMarch2015__6_FD_192405 | JGI IMG/M metagenome (GOLD analysis project Ga0247839, IMG submission 192405) | Freshwater microbial communities from meromictic Lake La Cruz, Castile-La Mancha, Spain - LaCruzMarch2015_16m | ecosystem: Environmental > Aquatic > Freshwater > Lake | place: Spain... | reverse complement strand
AGCTTTTGGTTGCCCGCTTCGGTGAGGGCCCCAGCATCGATGCCCGAGTCGGTCACCACCACCATGCAGCGCACGCCGCTGACCTGGCCAATGCCCGCCAGCTGCGAGCCACCGGGCACGCACCGCAACAAGTCCGGGTCGTCCATGCCGTAACCGGCCAGCGTGGCCAAAGGCAAAAACGGAGCGCCGAGGTCGAGCAGCTGCGCCAGGCGCTCACGCGGCAGCAAAGCGCCACGTTTGGCAAAACGCTCGGCCGATTTGGCCGAGGCATCACTGGCGCGCTGCTCCAGCGCATGCCAGGTGTCGATCAGTTCGAGCATGCCTTGTCGTTGCGCGGCAAAGGCGTCCGACGTGGGGTCAATGCGGGTTTGAAAAGTTGTCATGTCGTTTGGAAAAAGTGTCAGCACCCCATGTGGGCAAAGCATGGCCTATTGCAACGCAGCAGCTGGCCAGAAGCCAGCGTGTCAGGGCAGGCTGTGCATAATGTGCACATGGTGCTTTCCCTGATGTGTGACCCATGAACAACCTTGCCAAAACTGCGCCCCGGCCTGGCGCACAGAGCATTGAGCGGGCCATGAGCCTGGTCAACCTCGTGGCCCGCCACCACGATCAGGGCATCAGCCTGCAGGCCTTGGTGCAAGTCAGCGGCCTGGACCGCACCACCGCTTGGCGCATGCTGGGTAGCCTGCAGCACGCGGGCATGGTCGAGCGCGATGCACAAAGCGGCTTCTATACCCTGGGCGTGCAGGCCACGGCCTGGGGGGCCGCGAGTCTGGGGCAGGCGGCGTTGATCCGCCAATGCCAGCCGGCCATGAAGACCCTGGCGCGCCTGAGTGGCGACAACGTTTTTTTGGTGCTGCGGCTAGGCGACTACAGCCATTGCCTGCATTTGGAGCAGGGTGAGCATGCGGTGCCTGCATTTCGCCAGACCGTGGGCGAGACGCGTTTGCTGGGTCTTGGCGTGGCCAGCATCGCCATGCTGGCGGCATTGGACGAGCCCACAGTCCAATTGCACCTTGCGCAGCACCGCGAAACTTATGAGCTGGAAGGCGTCACGCGCGCGCAACTCATGCGCTGGGTGCAAAGCACACGCCAGCGCGGCTTTGCCTACCGAAACACGGCGGGCATCGCCGCGCTGGGATTGCATTGGCAGTTGGGTGGCGTCGCAGTGGCGGCGCTGTCAATTGGTGCTTCTCGCGTGCGCCTGCCACTGAGCCGAGCGGCAGAGCTGGCGGGGCTGATGCGTCTTCACTGGCCCACGTTAAAGGGCAGTGTCTGAGTGAGTCGTTGGCACCTTTTGCCAGCGGTTTTGTGCTTTTCAGCCATTTGAGTCGCCCGCTGTCGCCCTTAACCTGTATTTACACACAAGGAGACAGTATGAGCACACCCCTATTCCCGGTTGACCGCAGGCAGGCATTGGTGGCTTTGTCGGCCATGGCGGTGGGTGGTTCGGCCCTGGCCCAGAGCCGACCTGCAGAGTCGTTCCCGACCAAGCCGATCCAGTTGGTGCTGCCCTTTCCGCCCGGCGGCTCGATGGACCCGATCTTTCGTACGCTGGCCGACGCCGCGTCCAAAGAACTGGGCCAACCCGTGGTGCTGATGCACAAGCCCGGCGCCGGCGGTGTGATGGGTACAGCGGCGCTCGCGAGCATGCCCGAGTCCGACGGCTACACGGTGGCCGTCATGCACAACTCGGTGATCCGCGCGCCGCTGGTGCAAAAGGTCAACTTCGATCCGCTCAAAGACTTCACCTACCTGATTGGCTTGTTCAATCTGACCACCGGCATTTGCGTGGCCGCCGATGCGCCATGGCAGACGCTGGGCGACTTGCTGGCCGACGCCAAGAAGCGCCAAGGTGCGATCAGCTGGGGCACTGTGGGGGCCATCAGCATCAACCGCATCGTGGCCGAGCGATTGGCCAAAATGGCGGGAACCTCGTTCAACATGGTGCCATTCAAGGGCGGCGGCGAGGCCTTCACCGCGCTGATCGGGCGGCACCTTGATGTGTATGGCGACCCGGGTTTTGGTGCGCAGGTGCGCGGTGGCAAGGCCCGCTTGTTGGCCACTTTCACGCAAGAACCTCTCAAAGGCTACCCGGGCGTGCCGACCGTCAAGGCCTCGGGCTTTGACATCACCATCGACTCGCCTATGGGCTTGGTCGCACCCAAGAACCTGCCGCCTCCCATTGCGGCCAAGTTGGCGGCGGCCTTTCGCAAAGCATCGGCAGATGCAGCGCACCAAACTCAGCTGGAGAGCTTTGACATGCAGCCCAACCTGATGACGGGCGAGGTCTACACCGCCTATGCCCGCACGGCTTATGAGCGCGATGCCAAGATGCTCAAGGACATTGGCTTCAAGCTCGACTGAAAGCGCGCCAATGAAACCCGTCACTTCCGACGACCCGTTGGCGATTTTTGCGAAGACGCCGTTCACGCGGCTGCTTGGCATGCAGCGTGACTACTCCGAAGGCGGTAAGGCACAAATATCGCTCGACCCGCACGCCGATCTGGGCAATGTGATCGGTGCTGTGCACGGCGGCGTGGTCGTTACCTTGCTTGATGTCGTGATGGCCAGCGCGGCGGTCTCCCGAGTGGACTTTCAGAAAACTGTGGTCACTTTGAACCTGGACACCAGCTTTCTGGAACCAGGCCGTGGCCCGCTGACCGCGCAAGGTGAGGTGGTGAGCTGCGATGACGATGTGGCCTGGTGCCAAGCCAAGGTCTGCGACGCACAGGGCCGCGTGGTGGCCAAGGCGCAGGGTACCTTCCGTTATTTGTCCCGTCCGCGATGACGACGCCACCATGACAAGCACGAGCGAAAACGCATCACAAGCCGCACGCATCGCCGCGATGGCCCAGCTCGACGAGGCCATGGTGCAGGTTGCATTGCTCCGCGTCAATGCAGGGGATCAAGCGCCGCGTGAGGTGGTCGCGGTTGACATGCACCTGTCTTTCATTCAGCCCGCAGCCGGGCCGCTGGTGGCCACTGCCCAGGTGGTGGGCGGCGGCAAGACCATGGTGTTTTGCGAAGCGCAGTTGCGCAATGCCGAAGGCGCTGTGGCGGCGCAGGCGATGGGCACTTACCGCGCCCAGGGCCATCAGCGGTAGACCGCTTCAGCGGTTGACGTTCACCACCACCCGCCCACGCACCTGCCCCGCCAGGATCTCGCCGCCGAGGCCAATCGCGTCGGCCAAGCCCACTTCGCGGGTCATGCGTTCCAGCTGGGCGGTGTCCAGGTCTTGCGCCAAACGCGCCCAAGCGGCTTCTCGCACCGCACGTGGGGCCATCACGCTGTCGATGCCGGCCAAGGTCACGCCGCGCAAGATGAAAGGCGCGACCGAACTCGGAAAGTCCATGCCTTGCGCCAAGCCGCAGGCGGTGACCACGCCGCCGTATTGGGTGCTGGCGCATGCATTGGCCAGGGTGTGGCTGCCCACGGTGTCGACCACGCCCGCCCAGCGTTCTTTGGCCAGCGGTTTGCCGGGGGCCGACAGTACGGCCCGGTCCATCACGTCGGCCGCGCCCAGCTGGCGCAGGTAGTCGGCCTCTTGCAGGCGGCCGGTGCTGGCCACCACGCGGTAGCCCAACTTGGCGAGCAGCGCAATCGCCACGCTGCCCACGCCGCCGCCTGCGCCGGTGACCAAAATGTCGCCCTTGTCTGGCGTGACGCCGTGCTTTTGCAGGGCCATCACGCACAGCATGGCGGTGTAACCGGCCGTGCCGATGGCCATGGCCTGACGCGGTGTGAATGCAGCAGGCAGTTTGACCAGCCAGTCGCCCTTCAGGCGCGCCTTTTGCGCCAAGCCGCCACTGTGGCTCTCGCCCACGCCCCAACCGTTCAAAACGACTTGGTCACCCGCTTTGAACAGCGGGTGTTGGCTGTCGGTCACGGTGCCTGCCAGGTCGATGCCGGGGGTGAGTGGAAATTTGCGCACCACGGGCGACTTGCCGGTGATGGCCAGGCCGTCTTTGTAGTTGATGGTGGAGAAGTCCACCTGCACCGTCACGTCGCCTTCGGGCAGTGCGCTGTCATCCAGCGTCTTCAAGGTGCAGCGGTAACCGGCGTCGTCTTTTTCAATTTGCAGGGCTTGGTAAGTCATGGGGGTCTTTCTATCGAAGGGTTCAATTGTCTTTTGTAGGCGCGGTGGTTTTAGGGCTTCATTTTCGGTTGACCAGAACGATGCCCACCGCCACCAGCGTCAAGGACAGCACCAGGGTCAGGGTCACGGCTTCGCCCAGCCAAAGCATGCCAAACAGCAAGGCGAACAGCGGCGTGAGGAAGACAAAGGCCGAGATCTTGGTGGCAGGGTAGTGGCCCAGCATCCACATCCAGGCCAGGTAACTTGCGAATGCGCCGATCACGGTTTGTACGGCCACCGAGCCTATGGCAAAACCGCTCCAGTGGCCGTCCCAGGGCTCGCCCATGCCGTGTGACAGCAATAACAACACCATGGTGCTCACGGCCAGTTGGTAAAACAACAGTTTCTCGGCTGCAAGCCGCGTGAGGTTGGCTGCGCGAATGGCCACCGTTGTCAGGCCCCACAGGGCGCCAGCCGCCAGGCCCATCAGGTCGCCCATGGCCCCGCCACCACCAAAACCTTCGCGCAGGGCGAACACCACGGCCGCAAAAGCGCAGGCCATGCCCAGCCACTGCAGCGGCCGCAGGCGTTCGGTGCGGATGAAAAAAGGCAGTAAGGCCGCCACCCAAAAGGGCGAGGTGTACAAAAACACCGTCAGCCGCGAAGCCGAGGTGTGCTGCAGGCCGATGTAAATGAAGGCAAACTCCACAGCAAAAAGGCAGCCGACCAGCAAACCGGCCCACAGGCTACCGTCGCGATCAAACAGGCGCACCCCGCGCCGCTGGCACCACAGCCACAGCAGCAGCGTGGCCCCCACGCCGCGCACCGCCGACTGGAAGACAGGCGGCAATTCGGCCACGGTGGCTTTGACCAAAACCTGCTGAAAACCCCAAAACATGCAGCACATCAGCAAAATGCCCACGGCCAGGCCGTCCAGGTGGTCTTTGCGGGGTCGGGGCGAAAAGCTCATGCCGTGAATTGTGCCGCCACCTGACTGCTTGCCCTGTCGCCCGCGATGCGCCCGGTTACCATGGAAAAAAGCACCACCTTCAAATCACCTGCCGAATCAACGACTGTGCTTTCACCCCATCTGCCAACGCCATGACCCAGCTCATCCACCACAGCACGTCCTGGTCGCGCCGCGATCTGCACCGCATGGCGCTGGCGGCCGCTTTGGCCCCGTGGCTCTCTCCCGGCGCGCAAGCGCAAAGTGCGCCGCCGCGTTGGCGGGTTTTCCCCTTCAGCTTGGGCGTGGCCAGTGGCCAACCACAACCGCGCAGCGTGTTGCTGTGGACGCGTTTGCTCATCCACGAAGCCGATGCAGCCCGCCAAGCGCAAGGTGCGCCTGTGGTGTGCGAGCTGTTTGCCGATGAGGCTTTGCGACAGCCTGTTCGCCAATGGACATTGACCACCGACGCCCGCCGGGGCCACAGCCTGCATGTGCTGGCCGATGGACTGCAGCCGGGGCGGCATTATTGGTACCGATTTACCAGCGGCAACGCCGTCAGCCCGGTGGGCCGCACCCGTACCAGCCCGGCTTTGAGTGAGACCGTGCGCCGCTTGCGATTGGGCCTGGCGTCTTGTCAGCATTACGAGCAAGGCCACTTCGCCGCGCACCGTGACATGGCCGCGCAAGACCTGGACCTGGTGCTCTTTGTGGGCGACTACATCTACGAAAGCAGCAACAAGCAATACAAGATCCGGGCCCACGAAAGCGGCATACCCGACACGCTGGAGGCGTACCGCGCCCGTCACGCGCACTACAAGAGCGATGCCCACTTGCAGGCCTGCCACGCCGCACACCCTTGGCTCATGACCTGGGACGATCACGAGGTGGTGAACGACTACGCCAACGACCTGGACCGCAACTTCACCGACCCGGCGGTGTTCTTGCAGCGCCGAGCGGCGGCTTACCAAGCTTACTTTGAGCACATGCCGCTGCGCCTTGGGCCAGATCCGCAGTTGCCCAGTCAGATGCGCATCCACGACCGCATGGTTTGGGGCACGCTGGCCGAATTGTGGACCCTGGATTGCCGCCAGTACCGCGACCACCAGGCCTGCCCCGACCTGATGCGCGGGGGTGGGCGCGTGGTCATGGGCTGTGATGCCTTGGCCGACCCGGCGCGCAGCATGCTCGGTCAGGCCCAAGAAGAATGGTTGACCGCAGGCTTGACGCAAAGCCAGCGGCGCTGGAAACTGCTGGCGCAGTCCACCTTGATGGCCAGCAGCGGTGTTCAGACCCCCTTGGGGCGCAGCGCTTTTACCGACGGCTGGGACGGCTACCCGCAAGCGCGGGCGCGGCTCTTGCAGACAGTGGCCGATGCGCGACTGAGCGATGTGGTCATGCTCGGCGGTGACATCCATGCGAACGTGGCGGCGCAGTTGCGCGTGCAGCCGGGCGATGAACGCTCGCCCGTGGTGGCCAGTGAGCTGGTCACCACCTCGGTGTCTACCCGGGGCATGTCGCCCAAAGTCATGGCACAAATCCAGCGTGACAACCCGGACATCCGCTATGCCCGCTCAGACGAGCGGGGCTTCACCTTGATTGACATCCGGCCCGATCGGCTGGCCGCTCAGTTCTTGACCACCCCGCACCCGGCCCAGCCCGACGCTCGGCTGGCACTGCAAGGGCGCTGGACGGTGCGCCAGGGCGTGGCGGGCGTCGAGCCGGGTTCTTGAAAAGGCCCGGCCGCATCCAAGGGTTACCATGCGGTCTTTTTTTAGGCTGCATGGCTAGAATCGGTGAATGAACACCAGCCATGTGACCGCGCCCAAGAAATCCTTCAAAGTCCAGATGCTCGCAGCCCGCGAAACGGCGATCATCCAATCGGTCAACCGTTTGTTGTCCGAAAAAGGCTTCGATGCGATGACGGTGGACGAGGTGGCGGCCGAGGTGGGCATCGCCAAGGCCAGCTTGTACAAGCACTTCACCAGCAAGGAAGAGTTGGCCTGCGCGGCCATGGTCACCGCCATGCGCCGGGCGCAAGAGGTCATCCAGAGCACCGATTCGTCTTTGCCCCCGCTGGACAAGATCAAGGCTGTGACCCGTTGGACCATGACACTCAAGTTGCAAGGCCTGATGCCCTCACTGCCCAGCCAGAACTCCAGATTGCGCGCCACCTTGATGGCCAGCAAGGACTACATGGACAGCTTGATGGAGGTGAGCGACGCTTTGGGCGGCTGGATCGAAGAAGCCCAAGCCCAAGGCCAGATCAACAAGGCCTTGCCCGCTGTTGCAGTGCTCTACACCTTGTATGCCCGGGCATGCGATCCGGTGCTGGAGTTTTTGAAAATGGGCGAACAGCACACCGACGAGCAGATTCTGGATCTGGTGATGAGCACCTGTTTTGATGGGCTGAACGCCCGCTGAAGTCAGGCTGTGGCAACCCGGGATTTAGACAAAGCCCCAAACCTTTCAGAAGCGCTGTGGCGTATTTGATCCGACACCCTTTGTATCGATTCGGACGGTTGAGGGTCAACGCGCAGGGTCAAACCGACCGGTCCCTCGGTGGCGCTCGTGTCGATCTGCAGGCGCACCAGCGTACCCTGTAGCAAATCGTTTTCTATGGCACCCCGTGGAACAAACCACACAGCATCGCTGTGCAGTACATAACTGCGGCCGAAAGACAGGTCGATGGTTTCAATGATTTGCAGGGGCAGACCCGTGCCCACTGCCATGAAAAAGCGGTCTGCGGCTTCCCTGGCACGCGTCCCTGCATCGGGCAGGACCAAACGGTAGCCGTCCAAAAGGGAGGGATCTATTTTCTGTCGCAAGGATAGAGCATGTCCTGGGCGAACGACAAGCAACAAGGGTTCGGTGTACAGGTGCTCAAAGGTTAAACCCTGCATGTCCGACGGCTCTGCGAGGCGACCAATCACCATGTCCGGAACCCCTTGTTTCAAGGCGGCAATCAGTTGTGCATTGCTGCCTGTTCGCACCGACACGCGGGCCCGTGGCGCCGAGGCGGCAAAGCGCACCAGAGCGGGCGCCAGCACCGTGGCACCCACATTAGGCAAGGCGCCAATCACCAAGGCTGGGGCGTCGCCCTCTTCGTCGGCAGACAGGCTGGACAGCCCGTCGTGGATGGCCCGCAAGCCGGATCCGGTGTGCCTGACCAAAATTTGTCCGGCCCCGGTTAAGGTGACGCCTTTGGGTGAGCGTTCAAAAAGTCGATGGCCTGCAATGTCTTCGAGCTCGGCCAGGGTTTTGGTGACGGCCGGTTGCGAAATGCTCAAGGCTTTGGCGGCACGCACCATTGAGCCGTGTTCGGCGATCGCCACCAAGGTGCGCAGGTGACGCATTTTGAGGCGGTCTTTCAAAGGCATCGTACAAGCATAACCTGCAAAAAAACCGGGGTCGACCTGGGCACAGACGTCATGCCCTTTTGTCAGTCAGGTCAGTCGCGCCAGCAAACCGGAAGCGTTGCCATGCATGACCAGGGCTTGATCGGCCGCCGAAAGCCGAGATCTTTGGATGCCCGCGAGGGTTCTGTCGGTATCGAAAATGGGGCAATCGGTGCCCAGCACCACCCGGTCGGCGCCGAACACCGCCACGGCTTGTTCCAGGGCCTGTGGGCCCAGCGAGGCGCAGTCGACCCACACGGCACGCGCCCGGCTCGATGGCATGGGGCGGGCAGGGTCGCGCAGGGCCAGCATGTGGTCCATGCGTTCGACCACGGCAGGAAAGGTACCGCCCAAATTCGCCACCTGAACGGTGATGTTGCGCCAGGGTTGCAAGAAGTCCGACAGCAGCAGCGTCACCATGGCCTCGCCAACCTCGTGCTGAACGGCCAGCGCACGGCGTGCCAGATCGTGGTCAGGGGGCGTATCGGGCAAGGCACCACTGTCGGGCATGCGCCCGGGGTGCACAAAAAAGTGCACCCCCAGCGCTTCGGCTGCTTTAAACACGGGCCGGATGCGTGCGACGGTGGCTTCGCTGCGAAAGGCGTCCACCGGCAAAATCGCTCCCAGCAGCCCCAGCTCCAGTCGAGCCCGGCGCAGTTCTGCCACGGCCGCGTCCATGTCGGCCAAGGGCAGTGCGGCGAGTCCGCAAAATCGTTCGGGATGGGCCTGGCACAACTGGCCACAGGCATCATTGAAAGCGCGCACCAGCGGCGCTGCCTGGTCAAAAGGCAAACTGTCGATGCCAAACAGACCGGGCAATGACAGCATTTGCTTCGCCACGCCTTGCTGCAACATGTGCTGAAGTCGCAGTGACGGGTCGGTGTGGGCTTGGCTGAACCCCAAAGTGCCGATCGGCATGACCAAGCGCTCGGCCCCATCGGCCAGCACCTCTAGCCGAGGCACCTGACCTTGCCGCTGTCGCAGCGCATGGGCCACCTGCGGGGGCACCCAGTGCGCGTGCATGTCGATGGCGCGTGCGCCCTGGCTCATTCGGCTTTGGCCCCTGAAGCTTTGACGACTTCAGCCCAGCGGGTGACTTCGCTGTCAATGAATTTGCCAAATTCCTGGGGTGATGAGATCGAGGGCGCCGCCCCAAAGCTGGCCAGCAGGTCCTTGACGTCGCTTTGCTGCATGATTTTGCCGATCTCAGCGTTCAGTCGGTTCACGATGGCTGTGGGTGTGCCCGCGGGCGCCACGATGCCGAACCAAGGTTCAACGTCAAAGCCGGGCAGGCCGCTTTCAGCAATGGTGGGCACATCCGGTATGGCTGGCGAGCGTTTGCCGCTGGGGGTTGCCAGCATGATCAGTTTGCCGCCCGCCACATGGGGCTTGGCGACGGCGTATTGCAAAAACATGGCCGAAACTTGACCACCCAGAAGGTCGGAAGTGGCGGGTCCATTGCCCTTGTAGGGGACGTGCGTCACGTCGACGCCAGCGCGGGTTTTGAACAACTCCAGTGCCAGGTGCGCGCCCGTGCCGATGCCACCGGAGGCGAAGTTGATTTTGCCGGGACGGGCCTTGGCCAAAGCCAGGAACTCACTCACGTTTTTCGCGGGTACAGAGGGGTGGGTAACCAGAACCATGGGCGACCAAGCCGCACGGATCACGGGGCTGAAGTCCTTGCGAGCGTCATAGCTCAGCCGGGACGCCATCAGGCTTTCATTGATGGCCAAGTCGGGTGCGACCAAAAGCAGGGTGTAGCCATCTGCAGGCGCGCGCGCCACCATGGCACTGCCAATGGTGCTGCCGCCACCGCCTTTGTTGTCCACGATCACGTTTTGCCCGAGTCGAGTCTGAAGTTGGGCAGAAAGCAGGCGGCCCAGAATGTCCGTGAACCCGCCGGGCGGGTACGGCACCACCAAACGGATGGGTTTGTCGGGGTAAGCGGTTTGGCTGAAAACAGCGCTGCAGGCACTCAGTGCCAGGGCAGCAAAAATGGCACGTCGGGAAAAACGAATCATGGCAGTCTCCTCATTTGAATGGCCAACAGATGGCTTGATGTATCACAAAAGGCGTTGATGCGCCAACAAGCTCAAAGGTCGAGTTGTCTCTTTTGGGCAGTACCCGCCTGGCGAAATTGCGACAACGGCGGCATCAGATAACGCCGCAGGTCAGTGGGGTCGGCGGCCGGGTCGGCCGCCACAGGGCGGGTGCCGGCGATGGTCACGCGCTCCATCAGGCGTCGTTGCGGGTAGTAATCGTGCAGGGCGGAGTGTTGCACATGGCGGTTGTCCCAAAAAACCACCATGTTCGGTTCCCAGCAGTGCCGGTACTGGTATTCATGAATCAGGGTCTTGCGGTACAGCATGTCCAAAATCATGCGGCTCTCGTCTTCCGCCATGCCCTTGATGTACAGCGTGAACTGGGGGTTAACAAAAATGACCTTTTTGCCAGTGATGGGGTGCACCGACACCACCGGATGGGTCACAGCAGGGTAGCGGTCTTCAAATCGCCGCAACTTCTCGATGCCATCGGCGTCGGTGGGGAAAAGGCTGCGAAAAGGCTTGAAGTCGTGGACGGCTTCCAGGCCCGTCAAAAAGCGCTGCCAGCGGTCGGACAATCCTTCGTACACCGCTGACATGCTGGCAAATGCGGTGTTGCCGCCATGTTCGGGGATGATTTTGGAGCACAACGCAGTGCCCATGGGCGGCGCTTCCCGAAAGGTTTCGTCGGTGTGCCAGATGTCTGTGGGGGCAGGAGGATTGCCCTCCTTGTTGTCATAGACGATTAACTCGGGGGCATCGGTGCTGCTGGTGGAAAAGGGGTGAACGCTCAGGGTGCCGAAACAGCGGCCAAAGCGGCGCAGGTCTTCCGAGGAAATCACCTGATCCGGAAAGACCAACACGCCATGCTGGGCGTGGGCCAGTTTGAGGGCCTCGACCGTGGTTTCGTCCAGGGCCTGGCTGAGGTCGATGCCGGTGATGCGTGCGCCCAGAAAAACGCCAACACGGCGAATTTCCAATGCCGAGGAAGCCGCTGTGACGGGGCCCTGTTGGGTTCCAATAGCCATGACCTATAACTCCTTGTGGTGCTGCGAAAGCAGCCAGCCTATTAATATAAGGGCAGGAGTCGCTCAAATGAATTGAAATTGCAAGGGCAATGCTATTCCCTCAGGTTATGACCTGAAGGGTGGAATCGTCGGTACAGCGGCCGGACCCGCCGGCCAACCAACGGCCTTCAGCGCACCAGCAGCACGGGCACTTTGCAGTGCGCCAGCACTTGGGTGGCGACCGAGCCCATGACCAGGTTGCCCAAGGTGCCGTGGCCGTGCGAACCCATCACCACCAGATCAAACTTGCCGCTGTCGGCGGTTTTGGAAATGGTCTCACCCGCATGGCCCACTTTGGCCACGGTTTTGGCGTCGATGCCGTGACGCAACAAAAACTGGATCACCGGGCTGAGCACTTTCTCGGCTTCGTCGCGGTGGTAACCGTCAGCCATTTCTTTGCCTAAGGCAGCGCGTGCGCGGGGGGGCAGTTGGGGATTCACCGTCAACACGGTATAGCGGTTGTGGGTGCTGAAGAGTTCGTCATGCGTGGTCAGGTAAGCCAGCATTTTTTTGGTGTATTCACTGCCATCAACGGCCAATAAGATTTTCATGTGGGTCTCCTGTTGCGGATCAAACAAGCCTTCACTCTATGCCGTGCAGGGCCGTGAGGTCTTGACCCAGGTCATGAAATCAGAAGGCGGCGTGTGCCTTCATGTTGGGGCAGCCCGGGCTCATGTGCCCCAGACCTCCAGCACGCATTGCGGCTTGAACAGCCCTTGCTCGTTTTTGCGGGCATAACCCAGCGGGTTGGCCACCACGCGGCAGCCGTTTTGGGTGTAGTCGCTGGGGCAATGCAAATGGCCGTGCAGCCACAACTGGGCGTGGGGCAGCAAGTGGTCGAGCGCGTTGCAAAACCCCGCTGTGCCCGGCACCCGGCCGTAGCGCGGGTCGGCGCTGCCCAAGCTGGGCGCAAAGTGCGTGACCACCACGGTAGGCCCCGCAAAAGGCGCCTGCAGCGCAGCGCTCAGCCAGTCTTGGCACTGCAGGGCTTGCTCGCGCAGGCCTTCGGCCAACCAGGGCTCGCCTTGTCGCGTGGTCAGGGTTTTGCGCAGGTAATAGTTGGCCGCGCGAAAGGCCTTGTCGCGGGCTTTGAGTTGGCGCGTGAACTGGCTGTTGGGGTGGCTGAAGTGCGCCGGGATTTTGTCGGTCAGCGGGTCGGGGATGGGCTGTCCGGCCAGCGGCCCCAGCGCATCAAAGTCGGTCCACAGCGTGGTGCCCACAAAACGCACGCCACCCAGTTGAAGCACCTCGCGCTCTAGCCAGGTGATGCCCAGCCGCTCGCAGGTTTGGCGCAGCCGGGCTTGGGCTTCGTCAAAGTCCAGCCCGTCGTACTCGTGGTTGCCGGGCACAAACAGCACGGGTGTGGGCCAGCCGCGCAGCGGTGAAAACCGCCCCAGGCCAAAGTCGTCGTCGCCTGCGCTGGCCAGGGCCGAGCCCGCTTGGTAAGAGCCAATGTCGCCCGCGAGCACCAGCACATCGGCACCCGGGGCCGGGCTGGGCATGAAGTCGGGGTTGGTCTCCAGGTGCAGGTCGGATAGGAGTTGGATGTTCATGTCGGAATGTCGTGGGTCGGCACAGCGTTGGAAAAAGCCTGCTGAGTCACTTGTTGCAGTTGGGTGCGCAGCCATTGGTGCGGGCTGTCTTGTTGGCGTTTTCGGTGCCAAATGGCATGCACTTGCACGGGCGGCACGTCAAAGGGCAGCTCGTGCAGCGCCAGTTCATGGGCCATGCCGGTGGTGGGTACAAAGTGGCGTGGCAGCACCGTGAGCAAATCGGAGTTCACCACCACCCGCCCGGCCGTGAAAAACTGGTTCACCGTGAGCACGATGCGCCTTTGCTGCCCGATGGTGGCCAGGGCTTCGTCCACAAACCCGTAGGCACGACCAGAAAAACTGACCAGCAAATGCCTGGCCGCGCAATAAGCCTGCAAACTGATGGGCCGCTTGGCCAGCGGGTGGCCCTTGCGCATCACACACACGTATTCGCCCGAATACAGGCGCTGGTGCTCAAACGGAATGGCTTCGCCCGATTGGGCGCGGGCGGTCAGGTCGGCCAGCACCGCCGGAAAGTAGCCCAAGGCGATGTCGGCGCTGTCTTCGCTCAGCAGATTGCGCGGGTCGCGTGTGGTCAGAGGCAGCACGCGCAAGGACACGCCGGGGGCCTGCAGCTCCAGCTGGCGGGCCAGTCCGCCCATGAGCTCGGCGGCGGTGGCGTCGGCCATGGCCAGCACAAAGGTGCTGTTGGCTTGCTGCGGCGCGAAAGCGCTGGGCACGATGGCCGCCTGCAATTGGCGCAGGGCCTCGCGCACGCTGGGCCACAGGGCCAGAGCCCGGGGTGTGGGCTCCATGCCGTGGCCGTGGCGGCGCACCAGTTCATCGCCCAAGGCCTCGCGCAACCGGCGCAAGGCATTGCTCACGGCCGGTTGGGTCAGTGACAGGTTGTGCGCGGCCCGGGTCAGGCTTCGTTCAGCCATGACTTCGTCAAACACCCGCAGCAAGTTCAGGTCGAGGGTGCGAAAAGAGGACGGGATGGGGGAGGGCATGGGAGGTCTTCAACTATCACCATTATGAATGAATGCCATTATGAAGATAAAGTTGAACGACATTGGTAAAAACCCTATGATTTGTTAAATGGTTTGTTAATTTGGGTTGCCAAAGAAAACAAAACCGAATCAAGGGAACACAAAATGAACACCACCGCCAAATCTGTCCTGGGCACCATGCCCGCCGTTTCTGAGGCACTCACCGCCCCCAGCACCTCCAGCAAAACCTTGGCGAACCTGCTGCTCGCCGGAGGTGTGGCCGCACTGGTCGTCGCTGTCGATCAGATGATCGACAGCTGGGCCGAATCCCATGTGGTGGCCGCCTGGCTGGCACTGTGGGCCGTGGCCGTGCTGGCCATTTGGGTACTGCGCGGCCTGACACGCCATTTGGCGCAAAACCTGATGACCGGGCTGGACGCCTGGTCGGCCCATGTGGCCCGGACGCGCCGACGAGCGTTTGTGGTCCATGGCCCAGTCTGATCCACGATTGATGAGCGAGTTGCAAGTGGCCATGGACCGCGCCAGTGAAGCCTCAGGCCCGGTCCGTGACCTGGAAACCCTGATGACCCGCAGCGCCGCCCGACTGGTGCGTGACCGCATGTACTACATCTGAAGTCCTGTCCTCGGGGTCCTGCGGTGACCCACACGATCAAAGGCCTCCTTGCGGAGGCCTTTTTTCTTGCGCAAGTTGGTGGACCCCGTTGACCGCTTCAAGCCGAAGGCCGAGACGCCAAATAAATGCCGGGCAAGATCAGCGCCGCACCCATCAGGTGGTGCCAGCCCATGGCTTCACCCAGCACCAGCCAAGCGGCCAGGCCGCCATACAAAGGCCCCAGGTACAAACTGGCGGCCACGCGGCTGGCCCCCAAGACCTTTTGGCAAAAGCCATAGGCCCAGTACGCCCCAATGCCTGGCAACAAGCCCGCTGCCACCACCAACAGCGTGGCCTGCGGGGTCCAAGCGGGTGTGTCGGCTTGAACGAATTCCCAAGCGGCAAAAGGCAGCAGCACCAGCATGCCGCCCATGCAAATCGAAGCCAAACGCGCGGTGGAACCCAGCGGTGTGGGCCATTTTTTTTGCAGCAAGGCGTAAGCAGCCCAAGACACCATGGCCAGCACGATCCAGCCGTCACCTGCGACCCATTGCACTTGGCCCAAGGCCAGCCACTGGCCTTTGACCACCACATGGAACACGCCCGCCATGGCGATCACCACGCCCAAGCCCTGGCGCACCGAAAACCGCTCTCCCAGCCACCACACAGCGGCCACGGCGATGATCACGGGTGAGGCGGCGTAAATGAGCGCAATGTTCATGGCCGAGGTGGTTTGTG
>Ga0247839_1005441_pt1 | contig 15408 bp, 13 predicted proteins | sample LaCruzMarch2015__6_FD_192405 | JGI IMG/M metagenome (GOLD analysis project Ga0247839, IMG submission 192405) | Freshwater microbial communities from meromictic Lake La Cruz, Castile-La Mancha, Spain - LaCruzMarch2015_16m | ecosystem: Environmental > Aquatic > Freshwater > Lake | place: Spain... | reverse complement strand
ACGGCGACCACCGAGACAGATTGGCAGGCGAATCCGGATGGTGGCCCCGCTGCCGGTGTTTTCGGCGCCGATCATACCGCCGTGTTCCTCAATTATCTTCTTGACGATGGCAAGCCCGAGCCCGGTACCCTTGGGCTTGCTGGTCACATAGGGCTCGAACATCCGCTCCTGAATCTCCGCGTCGAATCCGGGGCCGTTGTCCGTGACCTCCAACTGCACCAGACCGGCGTCGTGTTCGTAGCCGGGGTCGCCGCCCTCGCCCGGGAGTTCGGCCAGGGGCCCGTCGAGGCGCCGTGTGCTGACCTCGATGCGGGGCTCGGGGCGACCCTCCAGCGCCTCCTGGGCGTTCTTGACCAGGTTGTGAATGACCTGGCGCAGGCGTGTGGCATCCCCGCGGACCAGGGTCTCGGGCGCGTCCAGGTTCACCACCAGGGCCCCCGCCCCGGCGCTACGGTACAGGTCCAGCACCTCCTGCACCAGGCGGTCGAACGCCAGCGGCACGGGTTGGGACTGGGGGGTGCGGGCATAGTCCGAGAAGTCGTTGACCATGGCCTTCATGGCCTCGACCTGGGCCACGATGGTGCGGGTCGAGCGGTCGATGAGCGCCGCGTCCTGGGGGTTGGCCTTGGCCAGCAGCTTGTGGCGCAGCCGCTCGGCGGAGAGTTGGATGGGGGTCAGCGGGTTCTTGATCTCGTGGGCCAGGCGTCGTGCCACCTCGCCCCAGGCGGCGTTGCGCTGGGCGGTGATCAGGGTGGTGATGTCGTCGAAGACGACGACGTGACCGCGCCCGTCGGTGCCCGGCAGGGGCAGGGTGCTGCCCCGGCACATCAGGGTCTGGCGCCCGGCGGTGCGCTGCAGGACGATCTCGCGGCGCCAGTCCTGGCCGGCGTCCAGGTGGCTGCGCACCGCCTCGGTCCAGGGGGTCAGCCCGGGCTGCGCCCGCTCGATGTCGCCGAGCGTCAGGGCCGGCGCGGCGCCGGGGTCCAGGCTCAGGATCTGGCGGGCGGCCGGGTTGGCCGTGCGCAGTCGCTGCGCGGCATCGAAGGCGACCACCCCGGAGGACAGCCGCCCCAGCACCGTCTCCAGGTAGGTCCGCTGGGTCTCCACCGCCTCCTGGCTGCGCGCCGCCGCGTCGCGCGCCTGGGCGATACGCCGGGTCATGGTGTTGAAGGACGCCACCAGGAAGGCCAACTCGTCGTCGTGTTTGGGCAGGGGCAGTTGCTGTTCGTAGTCGCCTTCGGCGACGGCACGGGTGCCGCGGGCGATGTCGGCGACCGGGGCGACCAGGCGCCGGGCCGTATGGAAGGCGCCGATCAGGGCCGCCATCACACCGAACAAGAGCACCAGCAGCAGGGTCAGGGAGAAGCTCGTCTTGAGTGATCGGCGCAGGTAGGCGAGTTCCGTATAGCGATTGTAGGCGGTCTCCAGCCCCGCCGAGAGCTCGGTGATGCGGCTCGAGGTGGGGAAGATGGCCTGCATCTGCATGGGCCGCCCGCCCGGGTCGCGCACCACCACCCGCACCACCAGTTCCTCCGCCGGCCCGGTCTCGGTCCCGACGTAGTTTTTGCCGGCGCGCACCCCTTGCTGGATCTCCCGGTCGGCGTAGCTCGGGACCAGCTTGGCGGGGTCCTGGTTGGCGGTGCCCAGGACCTGGCCGCCCGGCCCGAAGATGGTCAGTTCCTCGGCCCCGGCGTGGCGTCGCAGGCTGTTCAGGGTCAGGGCGATGGCGGTGGAGGAGCGGTCCTGGATGCCGGCCAGCAGGGCCTCGGTATACTTGGTGAGGACCCGTTGGTTCAGATCCAGCGAGGCCTGATTGAGCGTCAGGGCGTCCTGCATGGCGCGGCCGATCTCGACATCGAACCAACTGTCGATCCCGCGCAGCAGGAACCCGAGCGAAAAATAGTAGACCACCCCGACCGGCAATAGGGAGATCAGCACGAACAGGACGACGATGCGCAGCGTCAGGCGCGATCCGGCCGCCTGCCGCCGGTAGCGGCGCAACAGCTTGACGATGTTCACCACCACCAGCACGGCCAGGATCAGCAGGCCGCCCAAGACGGTGAAGAGCAGCGGGACGAAGGCGCGGCTGAGATCCTCGGAGTTCTGGATCGCATCGCGCATCAGCACCAGCGCGATGAACAGTGCCACGACCAACGCCGCGATCGGGATCGTACCCAGCAGGCGCAGATTTCTTAGCGGGTTAGCGGCCATTTGGTCCAGCGGCTCGCGAGCTTCCAGGCGCCGCTCAGGTAGGCCGTGGGGCGCAGCGGCAGGGGTAAGGCCTCGATATCCAAAGAGACTTTGAACTGGACCTCGTAGGCGACCCCGGGTTCGAGGCGGTTCTGGTCGACCAGTTGCAGCCCCTTGATCTCGCCTAAGGCCGCGATGGCCGCCTCCCGCGTGACGAAGGTGCGGCCGGTGGTCCCCGGCAGCCGGTAGACCTCATAGGTCTCCGACAGGGGCTTGTGGCGGATGGCGTAGCGCAACTGGAGATCGGTCACGCTGCTCGACCAGATCCAGGCATCGGCGCGCCGGACCTGCAACTGCATCAGGATGGTCAGGGGGACGCCATTGGCCAGGGCCTCCAGGGCCTCGGGCGAGAAGCCGTAGTCGACCGTGGCATCCAGGGTATAGGTCCCCTCGACCAGGCGCGTTTGCACCTGGGTCACCCGAAAGTCGTCGGCCAGGGTGGCCCAGGCCAACAAGAGCGCCGCCAGGACCAGCCACCAGGTCAATTCCCGGCGGCGAGTGGGCCGCGGTCGCGCCGCTGTACCGACTCCCGTCGCCCCCAGCGTCACGGGGCTATCTTCTCGAGCAGGGCGAAATAGAAGCCGTCACTCCCGCCGTTCGTGGGCAGCAACTGGCGGCCATGGCTACGCTCGCGCCCCCACGCGGCGGCGATCGGGACCTCGCGGGCCGCCGGCTGGCGTGCCAGGAAGGCGGCCACCTGGTCCTGGTTTTCGGCGGCCAGCACGGAACAGGTGACATAGAGCAGCCGCCCGCCGGGTGCCAGCAGGGGCCAGATGGCGTCCAGGATGCGTGCCTGCAGGGCGCACAGTTCGGGGATGTCCGTGGCGCGGCGCAGCCACTTGATGTCGGGGTGACGGCGGATGACCCCCGTGGCGGAGCAGGGGACATCGAGCAGGATGCGGTCGAAGGGCGGGCGTGTCCAATCCCCGAGTGGGGCGGCGGCGTCCGCGCGTACCACCCGGGCCCGCAGCCCGAGGCGGGCCAGATTCTCGCGCAGGGTGTCGAGGCGCGCCGCCGCCGCGTCGACGGCGACCAGTTCCAGTGCCGGGCCGGCACGCTCCAGGAGGTGGGCGGTCTTGCCGCCGGGGGCGGCGCAGGCGTCGAGCACCCGCTGCCCGGGTCGGGCGTCGAGGAGCTGGGCGGCGAACTGGGCGCCGCCGTCCTGGACCGAGACCAGGCCCGCGTCGAAGCCGGGCAGGGTCTGGGTCGGCACCGGGTGATCGAGCATCAGTCCGGCCTCGGTGCCCGGGATGGGACGGGCGGTGATCCCCGCTGCCGCCAGCAGGCCGGCGTAGGCCAGCCGGTCCGTGCGCGCGACGTTGACCCGCAGGCTCATGGGCGGGCGCTCGTTGCCGGCGGTGACGATGTCCTCCCAGTCCTGCGGCCAGTCCCGGCGCAGCGCGGCGAGCAGCCACTCGGGGACCAGCCAGCGGGCGCTCGGAAGTTGGTCGGCCTGCGCCAGCAGGGCCTCGCGTTCCCGCAGGAAGCGTCGCAACAGGGCGTTGAGCAGGCCAACCTTATCCGGCTTGCCGAGCAGGCGCACGGCCTCCACGGTGGCGGCGACCGCCGCGTGGGGGGGGGTGCCCAGCACGGTGAGTTGGTAGAGCCCGACCAGCATCAGGGCCTCCAGGTCGCGGTCAGCCGGCTTGACCGGGTGGTGCAGCAGGATGCCGACCAGGGCCTCCAGTCGCGGCAGGACGCGTAGGGTGCCGTAAATCAGCTCCTGGGTGAGGGCGCGATCCGCCGGCGGGCGGGGCAGGGCGGACTGGTTGAGGACCCGCGTCAGCGACTGGCCGCGGTCGCGCACGCGGTGGACCGCCAGCGCCGCGGCGGCGCGGGCGTCCGCGCCGGGTTGCCGCGGCGTGTCGGCCTGGCCCCAGACGGACGACTCGCCGCGTTGCGCATCGGCCGCGGGGCGGGGCCTGCCCCGCGGCGGGGCGCCGCGTTCGCGCGGTGGTCCGGACCGCTCTCCCGGGGCCTGGGTTTGATCGCGCGCAGGGGGGCCGCCCGCGCTGGCCCGCCCACGGGCACGCTCCGGGGCTGGCCTGGCCCGGCTCCAGGGATTATCGGCGGCGGTTTGGTCCCCCCGGTCCGGGGGGCTGGTCGCGCGGCCGACGGGGTCTGCGGGGTCTCGGGGGCCTTGCTCAGCCAAGACACACGCCCTGCAGCGCGCGCGCGTTGAGGAAGTCGGCGGCGTCCAGCGGGCGCTTGCCGGGCAGTTGCAGGCGGCTGATGACGAGCAGCCCGGCGCCGGTTGCCACCCGGATGCCCGTGCGGTCGGCGTCGACGACGGTCCCCGGGGCGGCCCCGGCGGTCGGCGTCTCGGCGACCTGTGCCGACCAGATCCGCAAGGTTTGGTCGTGCAAGCGGGTCTGGGCTACGGGCCAGGGGTCGAAGGCACGCACCTGGCGTTCGATGGCCGCGGCGGCCTGAGTCCAGTCGATGGTGGATTCCTCCTTGCTGAGTTTGTGGGCGTAGGTCGCGAGCGCCGGGTCCTGGGGTGCGGCGGCCAGCGCGCCGTCGCCGATCCCCGGCAGGGCCTCCAGCAGCGCGCGGGCGCCCAGGACGGCGAGTTTGTCGTGCAGTCCCCCGCCGGTCTCCCGGGGGTCCAGAGGAATGCTGACCCGATGATAGACGGGCCCGGTGTCCAGGCCCGCCTCCATGCCCATGATACAGACGCCGCTGTGCGTATCACCCGCCAGCAGGGCGCGCTGGATCGGGGCCGCCCCGCGCCAGCGCGGCAGGAGAGAGGCGTGGACGTTGAGGCAGCCCAGGCGCGGGGCGCGCAGCACGGTGGTCGGCAGCAGCAGGCCATAGGCGATCACCACCATCAGGTCCGCGCCCAGGTCACGTAGTGCGGCCATCGCGGCCCGGTCGCGCCTGAGTGACTCGGGCTGGCGGACCGCAATGCCATGGGCCATGGCCAACTGCTTGACCGGGCTTACCTGGAGCAGACGCCCGCGCCCCGCCGGCCGATCCGGCTGGGTGTAGACGGCCGCCAGGTCATGACCGGCACCGATCAGTGCCGTGAGGCCGGGCACGGCGAACTCGGGTGTTCCGGCGAAGATGATGCGCACTCAGATGGCCCGCCGCCGCGGCGGCTCGGCCGCCTTGCCGGTGCGGTGGTCGCGCTCGAGTTTGTGGCGAATGCGCTGACGCTTCAGGGACGAGAGATGGTCGACGAACAGTTTCCCGTCCAGGTGATCGATCTCATGCTGGATGCAGACGGCGAGCAGACCGTCGGCGTCCAGGGTGAAGGGCTGTCCGTCCCGGTCCAGGGCGGTGACCCGCACGGACGCGGCGCGGGTGACCGGTTCGTAGAACCCGGGGACCGACAGACAGCCCTCGTCCATCTGTTCCTCCCCGCGCAGTTCCAGGATCCGTGGGTTGATGAAACACAGCGGCTGGTCGTCCTGCTCGGAGATGTCGATGACGACGATCTGCCGATGGATATCCACCTGGGGCGCCGCCAGCCCAATGCCCGGGGCGGCATACATGGTCTCGAAGAGGTCCGCGACGATCTGCCGGACGCCGGCATCGACGTGCGCCACCGGGGCGGCGCGGTGGCGTAGACGCGGATCGGGAAAGGTGAGGATGTCGAGCTTTGCCATGAGTAATCGCAAATGACGGCGCCGCGCGCGGCTTTAAGGGGGCAGGTGGACTCACGCCGGGCGGCACGGACGCCCGGCGCGCGTGGGCGGTGGCGCTTTCTTGCCGGCTCGCTGGAAGCGCCGCCGTTCGATGCGCTACTATCCGCCCCATACTACACCCCGCAATGGGGCCGGGTGAATCCGGAATCGACCCCGAGGGAGGAGCGATGCGTCCCCAGTTCGTCTGCTATAGCGCCGCCGCCGCGGCAAACTCCCGCCCCGCAACCCCGCGCCGGGCGGCTGCCGGTCTGCGCCTCTGGGTCATCCTGGCGGCGCTGCTGGGGGGCGCGCCCACCCTGCCCGCCGCCGAACTCCTGCCCGGCGCGCCGGACACCTACACGGTGCGCCCCGCCGATACCCTGTGGGGCATCGCGGCCCGCTTCCTGCGCGACCCCTGGCGCTGGCGTGAGGTCTGGCAGGCCAACGCTGATGTCGCCAACCCGAACCTGATTTACCCGGGCGACGTCCTGCGGGTCACCAGGGTCAACGGCCGGGCGCGGATCGGCGTGGATCGCGGCGGCGAGACGGTGGTCGGGAACCGGGGTGGGATGCGCGTGGTCAAGCTCAGCCCCCGGGTGCGCGTGTCGCCGCTGAAGGCGGCGATCCCGACCATCCCTATCTCCGCCATCGGACCCTTTCTCAGCCAGCCGTACGTGGCGGAGTCCAACCAGATCAACAGTGCCCCTTATGTGGTGGGCTTCCCGGAAGAGCATATCGTCGCGGGCCTCGGGGACGCGGTCTATGTGCGGCGGATCGATAGTGCGGAGCGTGACCGCTTCCAGATTCTGCGCCCCGGGGAGGCCCTGCGCGACCCCAAGACCAATGAAACTCTGGGCTTTTTGGCGACCTTCGTCGCCAGTGTGGCGTTGGAGCGCACCGGCGACCCGGCCAAGCTGCGGGTGTTACGCTCCGAGCGCGAGGTCTCCATCGGCGACCGGGTGATTCCGGCCTCGCTGGATGAGCCGCTCAGCAACTTCTTTCCGCGGCCCGCGCCCGCCGGATTGCGCGCCCAGATCCTGGCCGTGCTCAATGGTGTCACCCAGGTCGGCCAAAATGACCTCGTCATCATCAACGCCGGGACTCGTGAGCGGGTCGAGCCCGGCCATGTGTTCGAGGTCTACCAGGGCGGGATTAAGCAGACCGACCAGGTCCGTCAGGGTGGGTTCAACTGGGACTGGAAGGAGGAGACGCCGCTGTCCACCCGGTTCTGGTACGGCGACAATCAAAAGATCCGGGCGTGGCGTCACGACGAGCCGGATGCCAACACGCCGCTGCCGCCGACGGTCGATGTACGTCCGCTGCGCTCGACCTTCATTCAGCCCTTTGAACGTTCAGGTCTTCTGATGGTGTTTCGTACCTTCGAGCGGCTGAGCTTCGCCATCATCCTGGAGGCCAACCGGGCGATGCATATCCGCGACCGGATTGCGCCGCCGCCGGCTTGAGTCGTTTCCTGAAGCCCTAGAGCGTCGTTGTCGTTGTTGTTGTTGTCGTAATCGTAATCGTAATCGAGGTTATCGTAACGTCCCTGACTCTACTCGCACCCCAAAGTGCATCGCTTCTCCGACCACGACCACGACCACGACCACGACAACCGCAACGATTGTGTCTAACCTGTTCTTGACTCGTTACTTATCGCGGGCGGGGTAATGAGTCCGCAAGAGGAGCCTGAGGCTTCCTTGTCTTCGCTGGATGCCTGGCTGACCCTGACGGCGGCACCCGGGATCGGACCCCGGACCTGCGCCCGTCTGGTGGCGCGCTTCGGCAGCCCCGCGGGGGTGCTCGCGGCGGCCCCCGGGGTGCTCGGCGAACTGGGGCTCAAGCCCGCCGCGATCAGTGCGCTGGCGCGCCCGGACCGCGACTGGATCGCCGCGGTGCGCGCCTGGGCGGGCCAGCCCGATGCCCATATCCTGGCCCGCGACGACCCGCGCTATCCCCCGCTGCTCCTGGAGATCGCCGACCCGCCGACCCTGCTGTATGTGCGCGGCGACCCGCACCTCCTCGCCGAACCCCAGGTCGCCATCGTCGGCAGCCGCAATCCGACCCCCGCGGGCCGCGAGATCACGCGGGAGTTCGCGCGTCGGCTGGCCGCCTGCGGGCTCGTCATCACCAGCGGGTTGGCGGCCGGGGTGGATGGGGAGGCCCATACGGGGGCACTGGAAACCGGCAAGACTATCGCGGTGCTCGGCACCGGACCCGATCGGGTCTACCCGGCCGGCCACCGGGACCTGGCGCGGCGGATCGCCGGGCAGGGGGCGCTGGTGAGCGAGTTCGCCCCCGGCCAGGGACCGCTTGCGCGCAATTTCCCGCGTCGCAACCGCATCATCGCCGGGCTCTCCCTGGGCACCCTGGTCACCGAGGCGGCGCTGCGCAGCGGCTCGCTGATCACGGCCCGGCAGGCGGGCGAACAGGGCCGCGAGGTCTTTGCCGTGCCAGGCTCCATCCGCAATCCGCTGGCGCGGGGCTGCCATGCCCTGATCCGCGACGGCGCCGTGCTGGTGGAGGAGGCCGCCGAGGTCCTCGCGGTCCTGGCACCGCAACTGCGCGGCCACCTGGCGGCGCTCCAGCCGCCGCCCACCGCGGGCGGCAGCGCGTCCGACCCGGACCCGGGCGGGGCGGGCGCCGCCGCGGGGCCGGACCCGGACTACCAGGCACTGTTCGCGGCCCTGGGCTTCGACCCGGTCGCCCCGGACGAGTTGATCCGCCGCACCGGGCTCCCCGCGGCGACCGTCTCCTCCATGCTGTTGGTGTTGGAGTTGGGCGGTCATGTATCATCCTGTCCCGGCGGCCGCTACTGCCGTTCCCGGGCCTGATGGCCGCCGTTCCAGTCAGCCTGCGGGCTGGCGCCGCGCAAGAGGTTCTGATGGATGACAGCATGGTCGATGTTCTGATCTACCTGTTCGAGCACTATATGGACGGGGACGCTCAGCCCCCGACCGATCAGGATGCGTTGGAGGGCGAACTGGCCGCGGCCGGATTCAGCGCGGGCGAGGTCGCCAAGGCCCTGCACTGGCTCGATGACCTGGCGGCCGGTACCGAGGCGCCCGTGTCGCACGGCCATGCGGTGGGCTCCATCCGCATCTACACGGACGCCGAGTGCGACAAGCTGGACCGGGAGGGCCGCGGTTTTCTGCTGTTCCTGGAGCAGATCGGCATCCTCGACCCGAGCAGTCGCGAGTTGGTGGTCGAGCGCGCCCTGGCGATCGATCACCCCTGGGTCGGGGTGGACGAGCTCAAGTGGGTGGTCCTGCTGGTGCTGCTGAACCGGCCGGGCCTGGAGGCCGCCTTCGCCCGGATGGAAGACCTGATCTACAGCGATTCCTCGGCCTATCTGCACTGATTTCGGTATACCCTAGTGCCCCGCTCGCCCGAGCACCGAACCCCAGCAGGCCCTCACCGCCCATGAATCTCGTCGTCGTCGAATCCCCCGCCAAGGCCAAAACCATCAAGAAGTACCTGGGACCGGACTTCGAGGTGGTCGCCTCCTACGGCCATGTGCGAGACCTGATCCCCAAGGAGGGGGCGGTGGACCCGGAGCACGGGTTCGAGATGAAGTACCAGATCATCGAGCGCAACGAAAAACATGTCCAGGCCATCGCCAAGCTGCTGAAAGACGCCGACGCACTCTACCTGGCGACCGACCCGGACCGCGAGGGGGAGGCGATCTCCTGGCACCTCTTTGAACTGCTCAAGGCACGCCGCCAGATCGGCAAGCGGCCGGTCTACCGGGTGGTCTTCAACGAGATCACCAAGCGGGCGGTCCAGGAGGCCGTGGCCAACCCGCGCGCACTCGCCTACGATCTGGTCAACGCCCAGCAGGCCAGGCGCGCGCTCGACTATCTGGTGGGCTTCAACCTCTCGCCGCTCTTGTGGAAAAAGATCCGCCGCGGACTCTCCGCCGGGCGCGTGCAGAGCCCGGCCCTGCGTCTGATCTGCGAGCGTGAGACCGAGATCGAGGCCTTCCTGCGCCAGGAATACTGGAGCATCGAGGCCGACTGCCAAGGCGAGACGCGCCCCTTCGCCGCCCGGCTCGTGGAGTTCGCCGGCGACAAGGTGGAGCAGTTCACCATCACCGACGGCGCGCGCGCGGCCGAGGTCCAGGCGGCCCTGGAGCAGGCCGCGGACGGCAAACTGCGTGTCGAGCAGGTCGAGCGCAAGCAGCGCAAGCGCTTCCCGGCCCCGCCCTTCATCACCTCCACCCTCCAGCAGGAGGCCGCGCGAAAGCTCGGCTTCACCGCGCTGCGCACCATGCGCGTGGCCCAGCAGCTCTACGAGGGCGTGGACGTGGGCGGCGGCGCCGTCGGTCTTATCTCCTATATGCGCACCGACTCGGTCAACCTGGCCCAGGAGGCGATCGCCGAGATCCGCGCCTATGTGACCGAGCGCTACGGTGAGGGCTACCTGCCGGACCAGCCGCGCCTCTACAAGACCAAGGCCAAGAACGCCCAAGAGGCACACGAGGCGATCCGCCCCACCTCCGTCCTGCGCGAACCGGGGGCGGTCAAGGCCTTCCTGAGCGTGGAGCAATTCAAGCTCTATGAGCTGGTGTGGAAGCGCTCCGTGGCCTGTCAGATGGCCCATGCCCTGATCAACCAGGTCTCGGTCTCCTTAAGCGCTGGCCCCGGCAACGGCTTTCGCGCCACCGGCTCCACCGTGGCGGAGGCGGGCTTCATGCGCGTCTATCTGGAGGGCCGCGACGACGCCACTGCCGCCGATGACGACGAGGACAGCAACCTCCCGCCGATGCAGGAGGGCGACCTCATCGCGCTTGCGGCCATCCGCGCCGAGCAGCACTTCACCGAGCCGCCGCCGCGCTTCAGCGAGGCGACCCTGGTCAAGGCCCTGGAGGAATTCGGCATCGGCCGGCCCTCCACCTACGCCTCCATCATCACCACCCTGCAAGAGCGCGAGTACGTGGTGCTGGACAAGAAGCGCTTCCTGCCTACCGACGTGGGCCGCGTGGTCAACAAGTTCCTCACCGAATATTTCGCCACCTATGTTGATTACGACTTCACCGCCCGGCTGGAGGACGATCTCGACGCCGTCTCCCGCGGCGAGGCGGAGTGGGTGCCGCTGCTGGAGCAGTTCTGGCGGCCCTTCAAGGAGCGCATCGACCATACCCAGGAGACAGTGAAGCGCAGCGACGTGACCCAGGAGCCGATCGCCGAAACCTGTCCCAAGTGTGGCGGCCCGCTCTCCATCCGGCTCGGGCGCAACGGCCGCTTCATCGGCTGCACCCACTATCCGGAGTGCGACTACACCCGCGATCTCAACGCCGACAAGGCCGCGGCCGAACCCAAGGAGGTCATCGAGGGGCGCGTCTGCCCCGACTGCGGTTCCGCCCTGGAGGTCAAGAACGGGCGCTACGGCAAGTTCATCGGCTGCAGCGGCTACCCCAAGTGCAAACACATCGAATCCCTGGAGCGCCCGGAGGACACCGGCGTCACCTGCCCCAAGTGCACCAAGGGGACCTTGCAGAAGAAGAAGTCGCGCCGCGGCAAGGTCTTCTTCTCCTGTTCGACCTATCCCAAGTGCGATTACGCCGTGTGGAACGACCCCATCGCCGAACCCTGCCCCCGCTGCGGCTGGCCGGTGCTGACCATCAAGACCACCAAGCGCAACGGGACCGAGAAGGTCTGTCCGCAGAAGGACTGTACCTTCAGTGAGCCGTGCGAGGGGGTGGGGGCTGCGGAAGAGGCGGAAGGATAGGGAACGGTTCACGAATAAGTTAAACAAGTCCATTAGGGGACCCTTGTCGCGTCGTTGTCGTTGTCGTTGTCGTTGTCGTAATCGAGGTTATCGTAGCGCCCCGGATTCTCTCCTACGCCAAATTGCATCGCTTCTCCGATTACGATCACGACAACGACAACGACAACGACAACGACAACGACAACGATGGTGTTGTGTTCCCGCGCCGGACGGGGCATTCGCCCCGACCGAAATTTTTTTCCCCGCCCCCCGGCCCGGCAAGCCAGCCTCTAACCGCTTGCATCCCCTGGATTCCCCGGCGAAGATATGGCCATCCCCGGCACGGTCGAGCCACGCCTTGCACTGCCCGGGACCGACGCCACCACTCCGGAGAGCCGCATGAGCACCGATTTCGACGCCGCCGAATTCGACGACAGCAACCCCGAGCCCCGCTGCCCCTGTGTTCTGCTCCTGGATACCTTGGGCTCGATGGACGGCGAGCGGATCAAGGCACTCAAGGTCCTGGCCCAGATCGGCCCGCGCCAGCCGCTGGCGCTCAACGGGCTCGCCTTCCGCGAGATGTTCCAGTGGCTCTCCACCAGCATGCGTACCGTCTCCCACGCCGAGGTGGACGCCGAGGTCCCCTTGCAGACCCCGATCGGTTGGGCCAAGGCATGACCTGGCGCGCCTACGGCGCCTCGGTCCGCGGCACCAGCCACCAGCGCATCGGCCTGCCCTGCCAGGACGCCCACGGCTGGCGGGCGCTTCCGGCCGGCGGTCTGCTGTGCGCCGTCGCCGACGGGCTGGGCTCCGCCCCCCGTGCCGATGAAGGTGCGCAGCGTGCCGTCGCCGCCGCCCTGGATGCGCTGGCGGCGTCCCTGGCCGCCGCGCCTGCCGCGTTGGACGAGGCCGCCATCGCGGGGCACCTGCGCGCCGCCTTCGCCGCCGCCCGCGGCGCCCTGGAGACCGGCGCCGGTGATAACCCCCTGCGCAACTACGCCACCACCCTGCTGCTCGCCGCCGTCACCCCCGGCTGGACCGCGGTCGGGCAGATCGGCGACGGGGCCGTGGTCGGGCACTGGCCCGACGGCCGCCTGGAGACCCTGAGCCTGCCGCAGCGCGGCGAATATGCCAACGAGACGACCCCCCTGACCAGCCCGGACGCCGACGCGCGCCTCCAGGTCCGCGTCTGGCCGACGCCCCTGCGCGCCCTGGCGCTCTTCAGCGACGGGCTGCAGGGGCTGTGCATCAACCTGGCCACCGGCGCCCCCTTCGAGCGCTTCTTCGCCCCCTTCCTGCACGCCCTTACCGGTCCTTTCGATCCCGACGCGACCGGCGCCCGCCTCGCCGCCTTCCTCGAGTCGGCGCGCGTCTGCGCCCGCACCGACGACGACAAGACCCTGCTGGTGGCGGGCCTCCCGGACCCCGCCTGACCATGGCGCCCCGCAGGGTCCGCTGCGCGGACCATCCCCGCCGCGCAGACCACCCCAGCACCGATCCGTCCCCTTGATCACCGAGTTCACCGCCTCCGACGGCCAGACCTACCGCACCCAGGCCGAACTGAACCGCGGCGGCGAGGGCATCATCCTCACCGTCGCCGGCCGCCCCGACGTCGTGGTCAAGCCCTGCCGGTGGGTCGCCCGCGGCGGCGACGCGCCCAGGTTGCCGCCGCCTTCGGCGTCCTGGCGCTCCTGGTCCTGGGCGCCGTCCTGGGTCCCCCGCTGTACCGGCAGTGGAACGACTCCCCGGCCCGCTTGATCGTCCGCGTCGGGGAGGCACTGAAGGGCGGCGACGAGGCGGCGGCGGATGGGTTGCTCCGGCAGGCCGCCGGGCCGGCCCCGGACCTGTGCTCGCCTTCGCGCGCGACCGCGCCGACCTGTTCCGCACCCTCGCCGGTCAGGCTAAGGCCGACGAGGGCGACCTGCGCGACCTGGCATTGGCCGAGGCGCAGCGGTGGGGTCTGAAGGCGGAAGCGGCGGCGAAGGCGCAGCCCGATAAGCCGTCCGGGCCCCGCCAAGGCCCGGTTGGCACCATCGGACAGGAGATGGTCGCGATCCCCGGCGGCGACTTCCAGATGGGTTGCAGCCCCGGCGACGGCCAGTGCGAGTCGGACGAGAAAGAGCCACACCAGGTCGTCGACAAGCCCTTCCGGATCGGCCGTTACGAGGTCACCCAGGCGCAATGGCAGGCGGTGATGAACGACCAGCCGAACTCCGCCCGTTTCAAGGGCGACGAGCGGCCGGTGGAGCAGGTTTCCTGGAATGACATTCAGACCTTCCTCGGGCGTCTGAACGCCAAGGGTGGCGGCAAACCCTACCGCCTGCCGAGCGAGACCGAATGGGAATATGCCGCGCGGGCCAAGACTCCGACGCCCTACTGGTGGGGCAAGGACCTGGGTAAGGGCAATGCTAACTGCGGCGGGTGCGGCAGCCAATGGGGCAACAAGGAGACCGCCCCGGTCGGGTCATTGAAGCCCAATGCCTTCGGGCTTTATGACACCGTGGGCAACGTCCGGGAGTGGGTGCAAGATTGCTACCACGACAGCTACAAGGGTGCCCCATCCGACGGCTCGGTATGGGGGGCTGATCCGTGTACCGCTGGCCGGGTGTTGCGCGGCGGTTCCTGGATCGACTTCGTCTGGCTCTCGCGCGTCTCGTACCGCTACAGGCTCACTTCCGGCTACCGCAACTTCTGGCTCGGTCTGCGGCTGGCCCAGGACCTTTAGCCTATACCCTTTATGACTTTTGCCCTGTCCCCTTCTTCGCCTTGCACAGCGCCCGCGACCAGGCGAGTCCGTCAGGAACCGCGGCCGAGCCGCGCGCTCTCCCAACCGGCGGTCGAGGCTTCAGCCGGTCGACGCCGGACCAAGACCCAAGCGCTATCCATGGGACACTCAAAGGCCAAGGCCAGGCTGGCCCGCCTTCATGCCCGCATCGCCAACGTGCGCCTGGACGCCCTGCACCAACTCACGTCCGACTTGGCGCGGCGCTTCCATACCATCGGCATCGAAGACCTGAACGTCCGCGGCATGGTGCAGAATCGGCACCTAGCGCGCCGTCTCGGACATGAGCTTGTTCGAGTTCCGGCGCCAACTGGAGTACAAGACCATGCTGTGCGGCGGGCGCGTGGTGGTCGCGGATCGCTGGTATCCGAGCAGCAAGACGTGCTCTGGATGCGCTCATCAGATTGACTCACTGCCGCTATCGGTGCGACAGTGGGACTGTCCGGCCTGTGGCGCCAGCCACGACCGGGACTTGAATGCGGCGATTAACCTCGCCAAGTACGCCGCGAGTTCCGCGGTGTCTGCCTGTGGAGGGGAAGGCGCTGGTGCGGGCCGCAAGGTGCGCACGAAACCGCCCCCTGTGAAGCAGGAACTCAGCGACAAACTTGCTGCTTAGGTTTGTGTAAGTCTGAGAGTAGCGCCGGACCTGTGTGCGCAACTCGGTGAAGCTGGTCTCACGCATGGTCGTCTGCTCGCCTCTGATGGACCTTATGAGGGTACATCATAGCGCGGGCGCGCTACGCTTGGCTCGGCGTGTTCCGGCGACCGGCCTGACGAACGTCGCCCAGGCCGCCTTGCACTGCGAAGGTGGCGCCGGCCGCCCGACTCAGGCCCGAGGGCTTGGAGCCGCTGCCGGTCAGCCCCAAATTAAGCGGTTCTTGCGGCGGTTGCGTCCGCCGGACGCGCCCGCCTCATGCCTGATCCCGATTCATCCAACCACCGAGAGAACGCTATGCAGCCCAGAGCACTGGCCTTGACCCTCGCCGTGACGCTCGCCACGCTGGCGCCCTGCGGCGGTGCCGCGTTGGCGGCCGATGCGCC
>Ga0247839_1005440_pt1 | contig 15409 bp, 12 predicted proteins | sample LaCruzMarch2015__6_FD_192405 | JGI IMG/M metagenome (GOLD analysis project Ga0247839, IMG submission 192405) | Freshwater microbial communities from meromictic Lake La Cruz, Castile-La Mancha, Spain - LaCruzMarch2015_16m | ecosystem: Environmental > Aquatic > Freshwater > Lake | place: Spain... | reverse complement strand
CACCTTGGGTTTAATTATGAGTGTAAGTAGGTATATTGAAGTAGATAATAAGGAAGAAGAAAACGAAAATATTGATTCAAAAAACAATAATTTTATTAGTACTTAAACAAATTGTTATAAAATAGTTTTGACTAAAATGGATACTAAAAAGAAAATTATTATAAGTGCGGGCGGTACTGGCGGACATATTTATCCAGCCATTGCAGTTGCACAAGCTTTACAAAAAAGGTTAAATAATGAAGTAGAATTTTTATTTGTTGGTGCAAGCAATAGAATGGAAATGGAAAAAGTTCCAAAGGCTGGTTTTAAAATTGAAGGACTTTGGATTAGTGGATTGCAACGCAGAGTTACTTATAAAAATGTACTGTTTCCATTTAAAGTTGTATCAAGTATTGCAAAATCATTTAATATCATCAATAAATTTAAACCCGATGCAGTTATTGGATTTGGAGGTTATGCAAGCAGTGCAGTTTTATATGCAGCTTCGCTTAAAAAACTACCCACTTTAATTCATGAACAAAATTCGTATGCGGGAATTACTAACAAAATATTGAAAGATAAAGTCAATAAAATTTGTGTGGCTTATGATCACATGGAAAAGTTTTTCCCAGCAAACAAGTTAGTAAAAACTGGTAATCCTATTCGTCAAGATTTAATGGATGTTACTAGTAAACGAAAGGAAGCAATTGAATTTTTTAAACTAGATTCAAATAAGAAAACAGTTTTAGTTATAGGTGGAAGTTTAGGTGCTAAAACCATTAACGAAAGTGTTTTTGAAGGATTAGAAAAGTTGAAATCTGCCAATATCAACATGATTTGGCAAACAGGTAAAAACTTTAAACAATTAAATTCGAATATTGAAATTCGAAATTCGAAAAATGTATTTTCAAATAATTCGGATTTAGAATTTGATTTTTCGAATTTTAAAATCTGTGATTTCATTTACGAGATGGACTTAGCTTATGCTGCTGCCGATGTAGTAATTTCAAGAGCAGGTGCTTTGTCGATTGCAGAATTATCACAAGTGGCAAAGCCAGTTATTTTAGTCCCTTCTCCAAATGTAGCCGAAGATCATCAAACAAAAAATGCAATGGCTTTGGTAAATAAAAATGCAGCTATTTTAGTAAAAGATATTGATGCACGAAATAACTTAATTACTGAAACGTTAAACCTAGTAAACGATTCAAATAAACAAGCTGAATTGGTGAAAAACATTCGCATGTTTGCCATGCCAAATGCAGCTGAATTGATTGTAGATGAAGTAATAAAATTGATGAAATAAAATGGAAATCAAAAATATAAAAACAGCATATTTTCTTGGAATTGGAGGAATTGGCATGAGTGCCATTGCTCGATATTTTAACCATTTTGGCATTAAAGTAATGGGTTACGACAAAACACCAACTGTTTTAACCAACGAATTAATTAAAGAAGGAATTGATATTCATTTTGAAGACAATATTGAAATTGCTATCAACTATCAACTGTCAACTGACAACTGTTTGGTTGTCTTAACCCCCGCTATTCCTGCTAATCACCAAGAATGGGCATGGTTTAAAAACAATGGGTTTAATATTTTAAAGCGCTCACAAGTTTTAGGTTTAATTAGCCAAAACCATCAAACAATAGGTGTGGCAGGAACACATGGAAAAACTACTACCTCTTCTTTAATTGCGCATATTTTAAAACAAAGTTCGGTTGATTGCAGCGCATTTTTAGGTGGAATTTCTACCAATTACAATACCAATTTATTAATTCAAAAATCTGAGATCAAAAATCAAAAATCGTTGATTGTTATTGAAGCCGATGAATTTGACCGTTCGTTCTTAACCTTATTTCCTAGCATTGCCATCATTACTTCCACCGATGCCGATCATTTGGATATTTATGGTGAACATAATGAGTTAAAGAAATCGTTTTTAGATTATACAAATCGTTTGGTAAATGGAGGTACTTTAATTATAAAAAAAGAGCTCGATTTAATCAATGATTTATCGGTAAATTACATTACTTATTCCATAGAATCGGAAGCCGATGTATATGCCAAAAACATAGTAATTACCAAAGGCAATTATACATTTGATTTGGTTTATAAAGGAACTGAAATTAACAATTTACAATTAGGAATTCCAGGATTACATAATGTAGAAAATGCTGTAGCTGCTTGCGCGTCATGCTTAATTTGTGGTGTTACAGAAAATGAATTACGTTCCGCATTGCTTGGATTTAAAGGGGTGAAGCGTAGGTTTGAGTATATTATCAAAAATGACTCTCAAATTTATATTGACGATTATGCGCACCATCCTGAAGAGTTACGGGCAATTATTTCATCGGTTAAAAATATGTTTCCAACTAATGAAATAGTAGTTGCTTTTCAACCTCATTTATTTTCAAGAACTCGTGATTTTGTTGATGGATTTGCCGAAAGTTTATCCATAGCAAACGAAGTGTTTTTATTAGACATTTATCCAGCTCGTGAATTACCAATTGAAGGCGTAACTTCAAAAATTATTTTTGATAAAATTACCTGCAAAAAGTATTTAGTAAGTAGAAATGAATTGCTGGAAGAAGTAAAAAATAATCAGCCAAAAGTTTTCCTAACATTGGGTGCTGGCGATATTGATTTATTGATAAAACCCATCAAAGAAATATTGGAAAAATAAGAATAAAAATGAAGTGGATGAGTGATAGAAATATTAATGCTTATAAAAAGCTTGGCATGCTCCTTTTATGGGTAATGCTTTGCTGTGGGCTTGTATTTGCTATTGCATTTACCAATAATCAAGAAAAAAACTTAGCAGCTAAAAAGGTTATCATTCAAATATTTCCTGAAAACTTGGAGTTTTTTAATAGAAAAAAAGTAATCAATACCATTTCAGAAAATGGAAATCTAAATGATATTTCTAATGCCAAAATTGATGAAATAAATACTGGTTATTTAGAAAACAAATTGTCGCAAAACACCTTTTTACAAGATGCAAAAGTATATAACGATTTGAATGGAAATGTGTATATAAAAATAAACCAACGCGAGCCAATACTAAGGCTATATAGGTTTAATGGTGTAAATTATTATATAGATAAGTTTGGAGTAAAATTCCAAACTTCTACCAATTTTACAGCACATGTACCCATTGCCAATGGCAATATTTTTGAAAGAAGCAAACCTTGCGATACAGTGTATAGTTTTGTAGCAAAAGGGTTGTACAATATTGCCTCTTATGTTGATAAACAAACATTCTGGAAAGCACAGATAGAACAGATATTTGTAACAAGGGATAATGAGTTTATATTAATTCCAAAAATAGGCAACCATCAAATTATTTTTGGTGATGCTAACAATTTGGAAACCAAGTTTGAAAAGCTATTTGTGTTTTATAAAGAAGGGTTAAGAAGAGTAGGATGGAACAAATATAAATCCATAGATGTTAGGTTTGATAAACAAGTAGTTTGTAAAATAAAATAAGTAAAATTTTATACAATAAAATATATAAAAAATGCAACCTCAAGAATTAAAAATTGTAGTAGGATTAGATATTGGTACAACTAAGGTTTGTGCTATTGTAGGTTCTAAAAATGAACATGGCAAAATAGATATTCTTGGCATGGGAAAAGCGGAGAGTTTGGGTGTAATTCGTGGGGAAGTGAGGAATATTGACAAAACGGTAAATGCCATAAATGAAGCCATTGCAAAAGCAAAAGAAAGCGTTAGCAAAAACCCAAATGCAAATATAAAAGGAATTGAAATTTCATCGGTACACGTTGGTATTGCTGGGCAACACATAAGAAGTTTGCAACACAGAAATAGCATTAGCAGAACTAATACCGAAGATGAAATTAGCAAAGAAGATGTAGAGCGTTTAATTAAGGATACTTATAATTTGGCATTGCCTCCAGGCGATAAAATTATTCATGTTTTACCACAAGAATATACAGTAGATGATGAAGTAGATGTGATTGAACCAATTGGTATGACAGGCATTCGATTGTCGAGTAATTTTCATATCATTACTGGTCATATTGATGCTATAAAAAACATTGATAAATCGGTTAAAAGAGCAAATTTATCAATTGCTGGATTAATATTAGAACCACTTTCAAGTGCTGATGCTGTATTGGCCGAGGAAGAGTTAGAAGCTGGTGTTTGTTTGGTTGATATTGGCGGTGGAACTACCGATGTTGCTATTTTTAAAAATGGTATCATTCGCCATACTTCTGTTATTCCAATTGGTGGTAATATTATTACAGATGATGTAATTGAAGGTTGCAATGTATTGCGTAATCAAGCAGAATTGTTAAAAGTAAAATTTGGTTCGGCTTTGGTTGAACAAAACAAGGATAACGAAATAGTAACCATTCCAAGTTTTAGAGGTAGAGCACCAAAAGAAGTTTCTATAAAAGTTTTAGCTCAAGTTATTCAAGCTAGAATTGAGGAAATTTTTGAAGAAGTATTGTTTCAAATAAAATCATCGGGATTAGAAAAGAAACTAAATGCTGGAATTGTAATAACTGGTGGTGGTTCTCAATTAAAACATTTAACCATGACGGTAGAATTAGTTACTGGAATGGATACTAGAATTGGTTATGCAAATGAGCATTTAGGAAAAACCCATATTGAAGAAATAAAAAGCCCAATGTATGCTACTGGAGTTGGTTTAGTAATTAAAGGTTTTGAAGGAGTAGATATGAGTAATGATAATTCGAAGGATGAATTATTAGACATAAAAGAAGTAAAAAAAGGTGGCGGATTATTGAAAGAATTGAAAGCAAGATACAACAATTGGATGTTCAGTGCTGATGATATGAAAGACTTTTAGTGAGTAAAATAAAAGAACAAAAATTTTAAATAATTTGCCCGTGGATGGTAATCGAAAACTATCCTTAACCATACACAAAAATGCGAAGGCACTAATAAAAAGACAATGGAAACAAGAATAAAATTTAATTTACCCAAGGAAAAATCATCTATTATTAAAGTAATAGGTGTTGGAGGAGGAGGAGGAAATGCTGTAAATCACATGCACGAGCAGGGAATTAAAGGTGTAGATTTTATTATTTGCAATACCGATTTGCAAGCTTTAGAAGCAAGTGCAATTCCAAACAAAATTCAGTTAGGTGCTAGTTTAACGCAAGGTTTGGGTGCAGGTGCAAATCCTGAAGTGGGTAAAAAAGCTGCAATGGAAGCCATTGAAGATATAATTGACATGCTTGGTGTAAATACCAAAATGCTTTTTATTACTGCTGGAATGGGCGGTGGAACTGGAACTGGGGCTGCACCAATTATAGCTAAAACGGCTAAAGAAATGGATATTTTAACAGTAGGAATTGTTACTACTCCATTTAATTTTGAAGGAAAACGCAGAAAAACTTTTGCTGATGAAGGTTTAGAAAACTTAAAACGTTCGGTTGATTGTTTGCTAATTATTAGCAACGATAAAATAAAAGACATGTATGGAAACTTAGTGCTTCGCGAAGCATTTGGACATGCAAACAATATTTTAACAACAGCAGCAAAAGGTATTGCTGAAATAATTACACATCCTGGTTATATAAACGTGGATTTTGAAGATGTAAAAACTGTTATGAAAACCAGTGGTGTGGCCTTAATGGGAAGTGCAATGGCCGAAGGTGAAGACAGAGCAATTGTAGCTGTAAAAGCTGCATTGGCATCGCCTTTATTAAACGATAATCAAATAGTTGGAGCTAAGAATATTTTGTTAAATATTTCATCAGGAACTGAAGAAATATTGATGGAAGAATTTGAACAAATTTCGTCTTATATTCAAAATGAAAGTGGCTTATCGGCTGAGTTAATTTTGGGTACAAGTTTCGATGAATCGTTAGGAAATAAAATTTCGGTAACTTTAATTGCTACTGGATTTGAAAGTAAACCACGTGAAAATAAAGTAATAATTGGTTCTACTATTTCTGATGATTTTGTTCCACAAACTATAGTAAATAAAACTACTGTAATTGAAACAAAACCAGAGGTGGTTAAAGTAGTTCAAACTACTCCAAACACTATTGTAAATAACTGTGTTGAAACTAAACCTGTTGAAAAAAAAGTGGATGAAACAATCAGAATAAATTTGATTGAAGATGAACCAACAAAACAAGAAATTGATTTAACCAATGAGTTAGGTTTTGGCTTACGCATTGAACCAATTGAAGAAGAAATTTTTAACATCAATGCCATTGAATTAAAAGAGGACGAATCGCATTTTATTAACTCAACTAATGATTTAGTTGAACATAATTTTATGGTTGCAAATGAAGATGTTGTTAGCAATAAAATAGAATCCAATAACAATGCTATAATTCCAAAAATTTATCAACTTACTGATGAAATGGAAAGTAATTCTATTGAACAAGACAAAAAAATAGAACGCCAAATTCAAAGAATAAAAGAACTAAAAAACTTGAATATTACCATTAATAATCCTCAAGGTTTGCGCGATTTAGAAAAAGAACCAGCTTACATTAGACGTAATAAAAAATTAGATGATGTGCCTCATAGTTCTGAAAAACAAATTTCTCGTTTAAGTTTGTTCGAAGATTTAGCCAGTGGTAAATCGGAAATAAAAACTAACAATTCTTTTTTACACGATAACGTAGATTAGTAGAGACGCATTTAATGAGTCTTTGAATAAAATAATTGAAAAGCCTTGTAGAACTTCAGTTTTACAAGGCTTTATTATTTAAATTCAATGTTGATCAGTGAGGTATGGAGATGCTTAAAACATGGCATTTGTTAGTGTTTTTTCTTTTGCCTTTTTCATTCCATTGACTATACTTCAACTCCGCTCAGTAACCGCGAACGGCTATTCATTTTTTTTAGCATTATAATTACTCAGTGAAATCTGTGGCTATTTTATTTTCAATTGTTCTCTTATTCAAATCAAAAATCACACATCAAAAATCAAAAATTACACTTCATCCACTTGGTGTTTGCTATAAGCTTCTACCAATTTTTGTTGTGCTTCGTAAGCTACTGGCATGTATTCTTCAAATTTCATACTGTATCTTGCTCGGCCTTGCGTTAAACCTCTTAACGATGACGAGTATTGGTGCATTTGTGCCAATGGAACTTTAGCAGTTATTATTTGAAAATGATTATCTGATTCCATTCCTTCAACTATTCCCATTCGTGTTTGTAAGTCGCCCATTACAGCGCCCACTTGTTCATCGGTACAGTAAACAGTAATTTTATAAACAGGTTCAAGCAGCTGTGGTTGAGCCAACATAAACGCTTGTCTAAATGCGTGTAAACCTGCAATTTTAAACGAAATATCGTTGCTATCAACAGCGTGCATTTTTCCATCAAAAACAGTAACTCTAATATCGCGGGCATAACTGCCAGTTAATGGACCGTTATGCATTTTTTCCATTACACCTTTTAAAATTGAAGGTAAAAAACGGGTGTCTATGGCTCCGCCAACTATACAATTATAATAAACCAATTTACCACCCCAATCTAGTTCTATTACTTCTTTGCCACGAACTGTTAATCCAGCAGGTTCAGGCATGCCTTCATACCAAGGTTCAATTCTTAAACTCACTTCACCATATTGGCCCGATCCACCACTTTGTTTTTTATGTCTGTAACTAGCTTCGGCCGATGTTTGAATGGTTTCTCTATAAGGAATTTTAGGAGCTGAAATAGCTACTTCAAGTTTATGAATATTTTTTATTTTCCACTCTATTATATGCAATTGTAATTCGCCTAAACAATGTAACAATGTTTGTTTTAACTCAGCCGAAACAGTTACTTTTATGGTAGCATCTTCTTCTTGTAAAGTATGCAACGCTTGCGATAATTTGTCTTCATCGCCTTTGTTTACAGTAGAAATGGCAACAGTTACATTAGCTTCCGGAAAAACGATAGGTACTAATTCTATATTTACTCCTTTTTCGTGAAGCGTATTATTTACATGTGTCGATTTTAGTTTTATGGTTGCACCAATATCGCCAGCTACTAGTTCTTGAACAGGAATTCTGTTATGGCCTTCAAGTAATAATAATTGATTTAATCTTTCTGAAACACCAGTGTTTTCGTTCACTAATTCACAACCAGCTTTTAGCGTTCCGCTATATACTTTAAACAAACTTAGTTCGCCAATATGTGGTTCAATAATGGTTTTGTAAATAAAAATACATGCAGGACCATTTGGATCGCAAGGTAATGTTCCACCATTGGTAGTTTTTTGTGTGGGCATTTCAATGGCCGATGGACAAACATTATCAATAAAACTCATGATTCTGCCAATGCCCATGTTTTTATTTGCCGAAGCACAAAATACTGGAAAAATGTCGTGCTTAATCATTGATTTATGCAAACCATCTTTCATGTCGTTTTCGTCAAGTTCGCCTAATTCAAAGTATTTTTCCATTAAGCCTTCATCGTTGGCAGCTATTGTTTCTACCAATTCTCTGTGTAATTGGTCAGCTTTTTCTTTTTCGCTATCAGGAATTGGCAATTTTTCTGGCTTTCCTCCATCTGCTGGATATTGGTACAAAACCATATTCAATACATCAATAATGCTATTAAAGTTAGCACCAGTTTGAACAGGATATTGAACCGCAACCACATTAGCACCAAAATGTGCTTTTGCTTCGTTCATAGTTTTATCAAAATCGGCTTCATCATTATCTAAATGATTAATGATAAATAAACTTGGCGTTTTAAATTTATCGGTATAATCCCAAATAATATCTGTTCCAACCTCTACACCGTTTGCAGCATTTATAACTATTACTCCAGTATCGGCCACACGCAAAGTACTAATTACTTCGCCAGCAAAATCATCGTATCCGGGCGTGTCAATTATATTTATTTTATAACCTTTCCAAGGCGAGTGCATTAAAGTTGCAAAAACAGAACTACCTCTTTCTAGCTCTATTTCGTGGTAATCGCTCACCGTATTTTTGGTAATAACCGAACCTCTGCGTTTAATTACCTCTGCATCAAAAAGCATACATTCGGCAAGTGTTGTTTTTCCGCTTCCAGCATGTCCTAGAAGCGCTATATTTTTTACATGGTTTGAATCAAGAGTAGCCATTATATTTTTTTATTAAATTGTGGAAAATAAAAAAGCCAATTCACGGAACGTAAATTGGCTCTAAATTATATAAGTTTATGATTTTATGAAGGCGTGAAAATCGGTTTCTAATTTATCTAGCTCGGTTGTTTGATAATCTAATTTTTCTTTTAAATAATGATGTGGAATTCTATGGCTAAAATTCGGATGTTTTTCTGTTTCAATTACGTAGTTTCTAATTTCGTGTTTCAAATCGTGAACATTAATCAATTGAATATGAAATTGATTGTGATAATGTTCTATACCAACTAACACATCTTTGTCGGTTTTTCCTGGGGCAAAAAAGTATAGCTCTGTTTTAAGCTTGTTTATTTTTTCGCGATATGTTGCTAAAACATCATACCATTCGTTGCACTCATTTATAAGTGCTTTGTGTTGTTCCTCTGCTTGCATAATATATAAAATTTAGTTGTTAAAAATTAAATGTTAAACCTAAAATTTTACTTTAGTTTTATATTGTAAAAGTGAGTATTTCTGTTTTTAAAAATAATGACTTAAGTCGTGTTCATTATTGTAATAAATCTTTATATAGATTTATTTAGGTCAGCAATTTTATTTCTTGATTTTATAAAAACCCACAGATGCTAGTTTTGAAGTAATTTTTTTCATAAAAAAAGCGACTGTGCAAACAGTCGCTTTATTGTTTATACTAAGAGAAATTATTTATTTTCGTCAAGCTTTTTCATTTCCTCGTTATAAATTTGTTCAAACTTCATTTTATCGTAGTCAACTGCTACTTTGGCTTTATCCGAAAGTTTGTTTTCCATAGCTACTTTTAAAGCATCTTTGTTCATTTCTACAGCTACATAAGTGGTGTAAGTTCCATCTTTTTCTTTCACTGTTTTTTCGCAAAGAATTTTTACATCGTTTAATTGTTGGCTTATAATTTCGCGGGTTAAATTATTGAATTTACCTTTCATTTCTAAACCAGCATTGGTTTGGTATTCGTCTACATATCTATCAGTAACAGAAGTAATTTTTGTTTGAATTAAACCTGCTAATCTTTGTTTAGAAACTACCAAAGCTTTTTCTCTTGAAAGAGATAAGTCTGAGCTTTTTTGTGATTGTGTGGCTCTAAATGCTTGTTCTGTTGAGCCTCTAAATTCATCGCAAGGTAAGTTCAATACTTCCATTCCCGAATCTTTGTCTTTAGTGGTTATAGTTCCTTTTTTCGACTTACAAGATACTGCTGCTATTACTATGAATGCCGCAAATACATAAACTAGTTTTTTCATGATTTTTTTTTAAATTTAGAGTGCAATAAATAAAAGATTTTACGAATAAAAAAGGTTTTTATATATTATCCGTTAAAATTCATTTTTCAATATTTGTGCCAAAATAGTTTTAACAATTACTTGATTACCTTTTTTGAAAAATGTTTTTACATTTGGAAAATAAAAAACATCAATAATGAAAATAATACCTCATAAATATTACTCGCCAAAAACAGCTTTTATTTTGGTGTTTTTTATAACTATTTTTCTGCAAAAAACTTTTGCTCAATCTTCCGATTCTATAGCTAATCCTATTAATAAAAAAAAGTTTAAATATATTTTAGGAGCCGAATTTCTAGCTTATTCTGCAACTATGATAGGCTTAAACCAATTATGGTATGCAAACTATGAACGGGAACCTTTTCATTTTTTTGATGACAATGCTGAGTGGAATCAAATGGATAAAATTGGGCATTTTGGGTCGGCATATTACTTAGGTTATATGCAATTAAAAATAATGAAAAACTGTGGTTACACCAGTAAAAAATCAATGTTTTTGGGTGGATCAACAGGGCTTATTTTTCTTACTTCTGTTGAAATATTTGATGGATTTTCGAAAGGTTGGGGCGCATCAACAGGCGATGTAATAGCTAATACTGCTGGTTATTTGTTTTTAGTGGCGCAAGAATTAGCTTGGAAAGAACAACGAGTAATGCTTAAGTTTTCAATGACTCCTTCGCCTTATGCCAAGTATAGGCCCGATTTAATGGGTAAAAATTTTCAGGAGCAATTACTCAAAGATTATAATGCACAAACTTATTGGCTTTCGGTAAATTTGGGTTCTTTTATGAAATCGCATCCTCGTTTTCCAAAATGGTTAAATGTGGCTGCTGGTTATGGTGCCGATGGAATGACTGGAGCTGAAGTAAATTCAACTGCTGATAGTTATGGTAATTTAAATCCAATATTTAATCGTTCAAGGCAATATTATTTGAGCTTAGACTTAGATTTGCACCGCATAAAAACTAAAAAAGTTTGGGTAAATATTTTATTACAAACCATTGGTTTTATAAAAATTCCTTTCCCTACTTTGGAGTTTAATACCGATAAAGGTTTTGTTTTCCATGCTCTGAAGTTTTAAAAAAATAGACTTACTTAAAGACTCTAAAATACGAATCAATTCAAACTAATAATTTTAAAATAAATCAATGTAAAACCGAGTGAAATGTTATGTTTCCTTATTTTGAAGGACAAATTTTGAACAACCAAATGGTATAAGCGCTTTATTTTGAATTGAATAATATTGAACAAGCATATAGAATATTAAAAAACGAATCTATTCATATAACAAAAAAGATTACTGACGGCATAATTTTAAACAAAATCACTAATACTTATGCATGAATAAGGGTAAGTTTAAATGATAGAATAACTGAAAATATTGGAGAAGTAAGAACTTTGGGTTTAAAAGGAACACTGCAACTACAAGAAAAATTGGGTTGGTAAGAATAAGCCTCTCATCAAAAGCAAATAATATATCTACAGCATAAAAAAACGATAAAACGTCTATAAAATTAGACGATTCTTCTAAAAAAAATGGCTCGTACGGGCGTCCGAGCCATTTTTTTATATGTCCGAGCCATATTTTTATATGTCCGAACCATTTTTTACTTCGTCCGAACCATTTTATTTTGTGTCCGAACCATATTTTTATATGTCCGAACCATATTTTTATATGTCCGAACCATTTTATTAATATTCCGAATTATTTTTATTTGCTTCCCAGCCATTTTTTAGGCTAAATATAGCTAAACTTATTTCGTGTAATATTCCGATAGTTATTGGGAACTACATTCATAATAATCCGTAGAGTGCTGCGCTAACCCTAAGGATAGTAAAGAAATGGCTATACCAAACACCTATTAGAATGTAATTATGGGGATACTAAATTTATTGATACATTGAAATAATAAGAATCATTTAAATTGTTATCCATTACATTTGGTTTGTCAGTATAATCTACGTTGTCAACATTGAATTTATAAGCTAATCTATAACCTGTTTGAACACTCATCCAAATAAATTTATAAAGGCTAAATTCATAAGTTAGTCTTGGTCTAATTTCGCTACGATGAAGCTGTAAGTTATCAAACCCTAATTTAAACTCATCAACCATTGGTTTCATGTAATATGAATTACCTTCTACTTCGAAACCTGCAAATAACAAATTACGAGAATTTACGGTGTAACGCAAATTTGCTCTTGCTGGTAATAGTATTTCTAACCCCCATTTTTTGCTTTTAAAAGTATAATTGTACATTGCTATGGGCAAATAAATAAGCGCTCCACCCCTATAAGTTCGTGTTAAACCAATACCATATTGTAATCGATCGTGAGGTTTGCGACCAATAATAACTGCACCACTATATTTTAAACCATTTGTATTAAACTGATTGATTAATCCTGCATTATTATGATCGGTCGAAAACTGTATTATCCCAAATAATTTATCATTAAATGGTTTAAAAAAAGTGGCATTTACTCCATAAGAATTTAGCTTATACTGGCTCAAAGAATAAATAAATGCATTGTCTTTTTTTATAGGATTATCAATATTGTAGTTAAAATCTAGGTAGTTTACACCCAAACTTAAAATCATTTTGTTGTTTGAAATTACTGGAAAGTTAGCAGCAAAGCGAGTTCCATTATTACTTGCAACATTGGCTGTACTGCTAGAAGAATTTCCTATTTTATCAACTTCAATTGAATGTGATCCTACAAAATCAAAACCAAGTGAAATTAATTTTGTAGGGCTTAGCCCTATAATTTTTTGGGTAACATAAACTTTTTTTTTAGCATCAGAAGGTGCATCCACAACATCAGCATATAATGAATAGTCTTCTTCAATAATTTGTGTAGAATCTGTTTGCGTAGAATCTGTTTGTGTTTGAGCAAAACTTGTTATTGATAAAATGCAAAACAAAAGAAGGATATTGTATTTCATACTTAATAAAATATTTTATAAATTACTTGGCTTTTAAGGTTACTCTTTTCCAAGTATCTGTTCTGCCAAATATTTGAACTCCTACAAATCCTCTAACATTTAGTGTGTTATCGTTTTCTAAAACAATAACGCAATTATAAGTATTACCATTTTCTGGATCGTAAATAACTCCCTCTTCGTATTGAGAATTTCCTTTATATACAAACCCTAACAAATTATTTAACCCTAATAATGGTTTTGTTCTGTTGGCTTCATCTGGATTGTTTTTGTCTACTTTTTTTGTGCCATCAGGATTATTGGGTTCTTTTAACCAAACAATTTTACCTCCAAATTTATTTCCATACTTTGTGAATTTTACTCTTGCTTTTCCACTTCCTACCTCCCAAACTCCCAATATTTTATCCGATTCAGGAATTTCTGGTGTTTGTGCTTGTGCTACATTTAGCATTACAATACTTAAAATTAAATAAAATAGTTTCTTCATGTTTTACAGTTTATAAATGATTAGTTGTTTGGAATTATTGTTTTAAAAAGCCAATTCTATACTTAGTTGTTTTACAACAATAATAAAAAAATCAAATAATTTCAAACTCATTGCTACAAGTTTTTTTAGGATTCTTAGAAAATTCAAATTTATTTATTTTTTTAGCGAGTTGTATTACATGTTATTCTGCGTTTTCTATTAAATCTATGGCTAAAACTAAAAAACCAATTGCAGTAATTTACATTTGGCAACCAAGTCATTGGTATCAATGGCAGTAATTTCAACATCGGTTACTTCATTTACTAACATTGGGTCATATTTGGTTTTTACTTTTATGTAATTACTGGTAAAACCATACATAACATCTTGATCGTTTTCAGCTTCCCAAAGCACAGAATAAGTGTTTCCAATATGTTCGTTATAAAAAAACAAACGTTTTTTGTCAGATAAAATATGTAGTATTTTGCTTCTGTCAGCTCTTTCGCTCAAGTTTACTTTGCCAGGCATTTTATAAGCAGTTGTGTTCACACGCTCGCTATAAGTAAACACGTGCAAATACGAAATATTTAGCTCGTTTAAGTATTTATAAGTATCAATAAAATCTGAGTGCTCCTCGCCTGAATAACCAACAATTACATCTACTCCAATGCAACAATGAGGCATTAATTCCTTTATTTTTTCAACCCTCGATGTATATAAATCAGTCAAATATCTTCTGCGCATGGATTGTAAAATTTTATCACTTCCGCTTTGCAATGGAATATGAAAATGCGGAACAATATTTTTTGATTGAGCTACCAATTCTATAATTTCATTGGTTAGTAAATTGGGTTCTATCGATGAAATTCTGATTCGTTCTAAGCCTTCCACTTTTTCTAATGCTTGCAGCAATTGATAAAAATTCTCTTCAGTATCTACACCAAAATCACCAGTATTTACACCTGTTAAAACAATTTCTTTTATACCTTGACTAACAATTTCAGTTGCTTGTTTTACAATATTTTCAATGGTGTCACTTCTACTTTTTCCTCTAGCTAAAGGAATGGTACAAAACGAACAAAAATAATCACAACCATCTTGCACTTTTAAAAACGAACGTGTTCTGTCACCAATAGAATAACTAGCATGATAATCTAAAACTTCTTTTATTTTTCCTTCTTTAACTACAGCTACTTCACGTTTGCTAATATCATCTAAGTAGTTTTCTATATTGAATTTTTCAGCAGCACCAAGCACCATGTCAACACCTGGAATTTTTGCAATTTCGTTGGGTTTTAATTGCGCATAACAACCCACAATAACCACAAAAGAATTTGGATTATGGCGCAAAGCTTCTTTCACTATTTTCTTACACTTTTTGTCAGCGTTATCGGTTACTGAACAAGTGTTTACCACATATACATCGGCACCAGCTTCAAAAGGAACTTTTTTCATTCCAGCTTCAGTTAATTGGCGACCAATGGAACTAGTTTCTGAAAAATTTAATTTACAACCTAACGTATAAAACGCAACTGTTTTTTGCATAGCCGGCAAAAATAGGAAAGATTATTGGTTTTGAAGAAAAAACTGACATTGAAAAAAAATAGCCACAGATTTCACAGATTACACA
>Ga0247839_1005438_pt1 | contig 15415 bp, 8 predicted proteins | sample LaCruzMarch2015__6_FD_192405 | JGI IMG/M metagenome (GOLD analysis project Ga0247839, IMG submission 192405) | Freshwater microbial communities from meromictic Lake La Cruz, Castile-La Mancha, Spain - LaCruzMarch2015_16m | ecosystem: Environmental > Aquatic > Freshwater > Lake | place: Spain... | reverse complement strand
GTGCTGTTAAAAATAAAATTATAATTATTGTATTCGCTGCTATACTTAGTCAATATTTTTGTAAAAATAATATCATTTTGATTTATAGATTTTAATAATTTATGCTTGTGTAAAATAAGATTATTAAAATATATTTTAATAATATAAACAATATCATTTAGCTGCCATATTTGATATAAAAATATATTTTTATCAATACAATCACAAAATATATAATTTTTTAATATTTCTTTATATATTTTTAATTCTTGCAAGGTCATAGTATTTGAAAATAGCTTAATAATATTTTCATGTAATAATAATGTCAAACTGGTTCTATCAAAAAAATTAATAATATCTAAATTATTTAAAGAATAACTATATTCTAAAAAATTTTTAGTTAATAGCTTAATATTAGTATTACTATTTTTAACTGAATTATAACTATAATTATAATTATTATCAAATTTTACTTGAATAATATTATTAATATAATAATATTTTAAATTATTTAACTTATAATATTTATTATTTAAATAACTAAGTATATTGCTAATAATAGTATTAGCATTAGGTAAATCTAATATATCTGGAAATTGCTTTTTAATAATAATTTCTAATTCTAAATTGCTCGGCGGATTTATTTTCAAATTATATGACAATTTAGCTAGTTCGCTATATTTTTTATCTTCCTGATTATTGTTGATTATAATAAAAGGTATAAATTTGTTATATTTAGTTTTAATATTTTTTTTCAATAACTTAATTAGGTTTGTCAAATAACTTTTATCATTATATAAATAATAACCGATATTATCCAATATTATAGCATTGCTTTTAACATTATTTAAAAATAAAGAATAAACATCCCTGTTAATATATATATTAAATAATTCATCAATATGTAATTTATTACAATTACAATCAATATAGTTAATATTATAATTAAGACCTGATAAAATTGTTTTAATAATTGTAGTTTTACCAATACCATGGTCACCATAAACATATAAATATTTGAATGAATTCGGGCTATTTAAATTGGTAATATAACTAACAATAACTTTTTTTATAGCATTAATATTGCTATAAAAATTTAATGGTTCCATCTAATATTTTATTATTATTATTTTTATATAATTATTTATATTAACTATTAACTATTAACTATTAACTATTAAATATAGTTACGCGTAAATAATGCTTGTTGTTCACATTTTAAGTTATATGGATTTCTGCGTTGTCCATTTGGACAACGCTTATATTCTCGCCTAGTATACATCTTTTTCATGTAATATTCATTTGGCACACAAAGTTTAGTTATTTTATTCCGTCTTGTTCCGCGTTTACATCTTTTATTGGTTACTTTTTTTTTATTGGATTTTACAATAATTGGTGGCAATTTTGGTGAAAGTGGTGGTGACATTGTCTTGAAATTAGTAATGGTCTTGGTTGTTGGAAATATATTTGTAGTTAATAAACCACTTGTACTACTATTATTTGTATTATTATATGTTGACGGAAGCGAAGCCAATGAAGACAATTTTGCTGACTTTTTTGTAGATGGCTTTAATGGCGCAGGTAATCGCATTGGTAGAGGTAAATCTTTATTACCTTTTCGTCTATACATATTTTTATCAGGTGGTGGCAATCGTTTTGGTGAAATAAAGTCAAGATTATAAGGTTGTAGTGTCTTTTTGGTTGCCATATTTTTATATATATTATAAAAATATAAAAATATAAAGTATAAAAATATAAAGTATAAAAATATAAAGTATAAAAATATAAAGTATAAAAATATAAAGTATAAAAATATTATTTTATAATATTAAAAATTATAACAAAAATTAAAAACTTTGAAATCCAACATAGGCTGCTGGACCGCAGTCTTTAAATAGACTATTACCTGTAACACTTTGTTGACATTCATATGTGTTATTTGCTTCATTTTCATAAGTGAAAAATGTTGGAGTGGCTGTTTCTAAAGTGTTATTATCAAATACTAATTCTTGATTAAAAACATGATCACGAGGACCTGTTAGATTTTGAATCTGTTTTTCATAAAAGCTGTTAATAGCATTTAAGTAAGTATTAATAATACTTACTGGGGCATTTCCAGAGGAAGGTATTGTTTCTAAACGTTTTAATTCCATTTCTAAATCATTGTTACTTGGATAAGAAGTAGTTTGATTAGAACCAAACGCATTATAAGAAGAATCTCTTCCTGTTCCAAAGTAATCATTATTGCTTAAATCTAATAAATCACGTGTTGAAAATACCCCACTGTTATCTTGCCCGATTCTTCCAAAACAATTAAAAAATTGGTCAGTATTTAATAAATAAGAAGTTGGTGTATTAGTAGAATTATTTGTTAAAAGGTTGTAATTTATATCTAAATAACTGTATGAAGGAATAGAATAAGTTGTAAATAATATTTTTAAATCGTTCTTTGCTTGATTAAAACGCGTTTTTTCCAATGTCGTTAAATCATTATAAATAACCGGTCGTGCTAAATTTATTTGTCTACTAGCTAATTGGTCATTTAAATATTCAAATAGTTGTAGGTTGGTGTTTATTTTATTTCTTGCTTCTAAATGGCGTTCATATGATATGTCATTTAATCTTAATCCAGAAGTAGCATTAACAAGAGGTAATTTGGTTGCAAAATTAGAGTTCATAATAAAATCTATTAAATCCTTAGGTAAAATGTTAGGTATAGTAAAAATATTTTTACTACTATCATTCTTTTTAAATAATAGACCAGGTCTATAACTATTATTTGATAAATCAGCACATACACTCTTTACTAGTCTATAATTAAAATTTGTTTCAATTTGTTGTAGATTTGTAAAGTTTGTTGCATCAAAATTTACTCCACGATTTTGGTTAAAGGTAGTATCCAAATAATTATCTAATGTGGAGCATACATTAGCATTAACACTATTGTTTGCTATAGTTTTATAATTAGTAGTATTGTCGTTATAAAAACTGCTATTAGAATTAGAACAGCAAGATATATCACTCATTTGCAGTTGTATGTTTTGTATTTGACTACTTGAATATCCAAGTCGCTCTTCAATAGTTGGTAAATTATTGCTAATACACGATGGGCTAGGTTGCCATTCACAAAATACAAAGGGTGTTAATTCATAAGAAATGGTTATCTTATCTAATGTAAGATTATTTGTATTAGTATTTCGTGGAGCAACTTGGTAACTTATATCATATATTGGAATACAATTTCCCGAACTTGGTTTGACTTTGCAATCAGAGCAATCGCTGGCTCCAGCAAAACCTTCGCTAATCTTAAATTCATTATTTAATAAATAATATACATAAAAACATGACATTAGTATTAAAAATAAAAAAGCAATTTTAATATAATTTCTTGTAGTATTACTTATTTTCATATTATTACTTATTTTCATATTATTACTATATTATTCTATAGTAATATTTTATAAACTATTTTATAAACTATTTTAATAATGTAAAATAGTTTAACTATTATTTAATAATATTTAACTATTATTAACTATTATTAACTATTATTTAAATATTATTCTAAATAATGTAGTTTATAGTTTAAAACAATGTTTATATTATTTCTAATGTTTATAATAATTATATATATAATTATATATGGACCTATGCCAATAACAATGAAATTTCGTTCCTCAAAAGCATCTACCTCTAAGACACAAAAAGCAAAAAGCAAAAGTCCAGTTCAACATATTGCAGAAGGCACAGCATTTATTAAATCACAACTGGCTTCAATGATAGATAGAATGTTTAGTATAGTCAAAACAGATTTAATTGAGTCCACTTTACTTGTTGATGCAGAAAAAAGAAATAACGAAATTAAGAAATTTGTAGAAACACGCGCAGCAAATACAATAGCTCGAGCCTATAGAACAAGAAAAGAAAAATTAGATGCTGCAACGACTACAATATCAAAAATATATAAATCAAGATTTACAAGAAAAAATTTAGCATCAACAAAAATAGCACAAGCATATAGAGCTAAACTGGAACTTGTTAAACATAATAAAGACATATCAGAACTAATGTGTGAAGGACTTGCTAAAAAAGACGTATACAGAAAGCAAATTAGCGAACTATTAATAAGCCATGGAACACCACAAAAACTCAGTAATTTGTATTTTTACTTTTGTAAATTTGGTAATAAAATTTTAGGCTATTCAGAAACGTCGGTACCGAAGTCTATAATACAAGAAATTGTTGGTTGTGTATTTGTAAATACAAGCCTTGCTTCAACTAACCTTAATGGCATACTATTTAAACAAAGCAAATTTATTAGTTTTGCCAGTAATGTCGGTAATCGAATATTCGGACGTTCAACAGAGTATAGCACAATTAAAACAAAGTTTGGTGCACATGATTATAAATTACTTTTTACTAACGTTCATTTAATTGAATCGCAATTTATAGATTGCGAATTTTTTAATATTACTTTTGGATCAGTTAGTTTTTTTAATACTAAGAATAGTATAACTAATAATAAGTTACCTACATTTAAAAATTGTAATTTTTATAGTGGTACAATAATTTTCAAAAGTAGTGATTATGATCCTGAAAATTATAATGAACATTATATCTATAATACTGCTAATACTGCTATAAAAGATTACAAATATAATATTAAATTGTACAGTTTAGCCGATTTTGATAATACACCGCCACCGCCACGTCCTTCAACATTAAACCCGGATGGAACACTCAATACACCTCTTATAGAAACAATATATAATGCTGAAATAGTTTTTGAAAATTGTAAACTTGACAAAACAGGTATAAATACTGATAATATTCTCATAGCTGGTAATAGAAATATCATGTTCTTAAATTGTGTTTTTGAAGCAAATCTATTTACAAAAGAAAAATTTAGAAATTATTATTTCAAAAAATGTACGTTTAATAAAGTGTTCTTCATTGACAGCCATTTTGAGTTTAGCTGTTTTGAAGACTGCACATTTAATAATGTGACATTTCGCAACGTAGTATTAAATGCAAAAGGACCATTAAGATTTATAAATTGTAAAATATTAGAATGCACATTTATGACTGTGTGTTTTGCGTCTATTCCTGAAGCTAACTATAAACGAGCTGTAATATTTGATAATACTAATATTATTAATAATTGTACGTTTAGAGAATGTCATTTCTCATTATTTAAGTTTAATTTTGATTCATTATATTCAACAGCTAATAATCGTGATGTCAAACTATTAAATCTAAGAAATAACATCTTTATAGAATGTAATTTATATGGAGTTAGTTTTAATGATTGTGATTTAGAAGGAACAAAATTTAATGCACGAGTACTTCCGGATCATACTTTAATAGTTAACAAATTTAATTGGTTTGGCCATATATTTGTAGTACACTCCGAGTTTGGCGAACGAATGCTATTTGAATATGGAAAAAATAAAACACACGAATTTAAACACCTATGTAACGAAATTAATCCAGATGGATATAGACTGTTTATGCATGAATTTGCGGGTTCTAAACTTGCTAATAAAAAAGCTTATGCTCGTTCTATATGGAACCCTAACGGAAACTATGCTGTTATGAAATATAATGAATATAATGCTTTAAATATTAATGTATTAAATTTTAGAAACCCAGCCTATAATATTAAGCCTTATGATTATTTTATGATTGTTGTTCAAGGTGCGAAGTTTTTTGTTATTATTATTCCACCAGTTAGTATGGTAAATTGCAACATTAAAAACTGTAATTTTTCAAGTGCTATTGGATTTGAAACCTTTGATTTTACACAAGTAAAAAGAAACTATAAAAATAGTCCAGATTTAACAGCAGTAAATTTTACAAATGTAAAATTGTTAAACGCTAACTTTAAAGGAACCAATATAGTTGGAACCATTTTTGAGGCAGCAAATGTCGGAGGTGTTGATTTTAGAAACTGCGTAGCAAATGCCAATACATCATTTCAAAATACAACAGGCACAGAGCTTGTTCCATACCAACTTCAAAGACCCAATGGAACATTGTATATACAGGGTAGTAAAAATAATGATACTGGTCGTGAAATCGAATTTTCCGAAATTCAACAAGCCGCCAACGAAACTCATGCGCGTATTAAATTTATTATTGATAATAAAGAGAAATTATTTAAAGCATTTGATGATTGCGGTATACCGAGTCTTCAATTTAAAGAACTTTTAATAAGTTCTCATGGAGGATTAACTAAATATGCCGAAAAAGTCGTTATTAGTGAAACAAATGAAACAATAGTTGATTTTCTATACAAACTAACATCACACTATCAGGTGATATTAGATACACAACAAACTTTAACAGATGATAGTGTTAAAGCTTATATTCAAAAGAATTTTCCAATTGCATTAACAAATTATGTTTCGTTTAAATTAAACTATAAGGACACAGAAAAAGAGCTCATGTTAGCTAATTTAGTTCGCGCATTTAGTGATGAGTTTATGATGCACTTAGTTACTTTTAAACCAACTTTGACAGGAAATTGGTGTTTGTTACAATTAGTGACGTTATCAGTAACGTTTTTAATTATAAATACGGATTTATATATACATAATTTTATACAATATTATTTTAATGAAATATTTAACGCTCATGGAAAAGGCTCACCAAGTTGTACTCTCGGTATGGTTGAACGATGGATTACAGTCCATTCACAAGCAATGGAAGCATATTTGATGCTATTAAAAAAAAATGAAAGCGAAATAGCAGCATTAACAATAGACCCTACACAATTTAATAAAATTATACATTATAATCCAGCAAATCCTAAAGTAAAAGATAGTAAAATCACATTAGATTATATTAAAGAGTTTAATAACCCATTTAGTAGCGAAAAAATACATAATAAATATATTTTACATAAATTCATAAATGTATTAAAACCATATTCAATTTTGCCCGAAGATGAAGAGACGGATATTGGCTTCGATTTAGACTATAATGTTAGTGCATTAATGCGGAAAAAGGGTGATGTATATATAAAAAAGAAAATAGATAATGGGACTATAACATCATTACAAGGTATTTATGACGCTGTTGTTGAAATATTGCCATTATTAATTATTGAGAACAATAATATAACACAAGAACGTGTCGCCCAATTAGAAGCCGATACAAGACCCAAACCTCAACAAATGTATAGAGAAAAGCGAGAGGCACTTTATAATTATGTTAGAGAAGTTGAAGGCAAAGATTATATAATTGGACTAATGGGGTTCTATTTAATAGATTTAAAAAGAGAAGATATTGATACATCCAAGCTTATTGATTTACAGACAAAACTAAAAGATTCAGGACAAATAGACATGGAAACACTTATTGAATATTATGATGATGTTGACCCCACATTTGTAGGGGGGCAAAAAAGAAGGCTTGCTAAAGCAATGGTTAAAGCACGTGGACTATCACCAAAAATACAATATACATTGGAAAATTTGGTTGAGTCTACATTAATAAATAAGTTAAAAGCAATGACCATTGAACAATTTAGTAGAATTAATAGTTCATATGAAGACGATGAGCCTATAGCTTCAACATCTGCGAAATTTGCGAAATCTGCGAAATTTGCGAAATCTGCAAAATCTGCTTTATTTAGTTTTGGTATTAATTATAAACCAGTTATTTTAAAAAATACAACCATCCAAGACAAAGCATATGTGTCTATAATTAGAAATAATTATGATACTATGCAAGAAAATTATAGAACAATGATTGCTAATATGGGATCCAATATATTTAAATCAGCATTTAAATCTGTATTAAACTCAACCAAAAAAGCACCCTTTTCTATTTTTAAAAGATTAAGGAGAACATTAAAACTCCCCACCAGAATAATAAGTAATAAGTAATAAGTAATAAGTAATAAGTAATAAGTTTTAAAATTGAAATAAATAGTATATATTATAACAATTATATTATATACTATACTATACTATGGAGTTGACAAAATTATTAAGACAAGAACTCGTAGTAAAATGTGAAGAACTTGGAATTACTAAGTATACTTCAAAAAATAAATCACAATTAATTGAACTTATTAATTCAAAACAAACAAAAAATGAAGACAATTTAAAAGAGGAAATACCAGTCATACCAGTTATACCAGTCATACCACCATATAATTTTATTGAAGTATGTGCTGGCGGTGGTGGTTTAAGTAGTGGATTAATCAAAGCTGGATTCACACCAATTTTATTAAATGATAATAACAGCGATTGTTGTAAAACATTGAAGCACAATCATCCGCATGCAAATGTAGTACATGGGTCTATGGACAAAATAGATTATATGCAATATGTTAACAAAGTAGATTTATTAACAGGTGGTGTACCTTGTCAATCTTTTTCACAAGCGGGATTAAGAAAAGGTTTGGATGACCCAAGAGGCGATTTGATGATGAAATTTATTGAAATTATAATTTTAATAAAACCAAAACTATTTATTATAGAAAATGTTAAAGGATTAGCAACACATGACAACGGTAAGACAATTGAAAAAATACTAGAAACATTAAATGAAAACAGGCTTTATAATATTAGTTATAAATGTTTAGATGCTTCTAAGTATGATGTTCCACAAAAAAGAGAACGAATATTTATTGTAGGTGTATTAAAAACAATAACACATACTTTTAACTTCCCAAATGAAAGTCAAAGAAAAAAAGTGTTAAAAGATGTTTTATATAATGTGCCATATTCAAATGGAGCAAAATATAATGAAGACAAAATAAGACTATTTAAAATGATACCTCAAGGAGGGTGTTGGATTAATTTACCTGATAATTTACAAAAAGAATATTTGGGAAACAGTTATAATTCGGGTGGAGGAAAAAGAGGAATATTATATCGTTTATCTATGGAAAAACCATCACTAACATTGTTGTGTACGCCTTCGCAAAAACAAACAGAACGATGCCATCCATTAGAAGAAAGACCATTGACATTGCGAGAATATGCAAGAATACAAACGTTTGATGATAGTTATGAATTTATTGGAACATTAAATTCTCAATATAAACAAATCGGAAATGCTGTACCAGTTGAATTGGCAAAACATATGGGTGAAGCATTATTAAAACTATTACAATTCTAATATAGTTATAATATAGTTATAATATAATTTTAACATGAATATTTAGTAATGGTTGTTTTGACAAACTCAATTATTACATCTGTATTAACATCCAAAATATATTTTAGAAAGGCATATCCAATATGATGTTCTAATTCTTGTCCATCATGTTCTATTTTTTAATAGAACCACTCAACGTTTTTTCTTCATTCTCAGCGTTTATGTTTGCATAAATACAAACATAGTCAGGGTTATTTTTTTTGAAATTAGCTAACTTGTCAAGATTTGATTTTTTAGATGATGCATTGTCGGTATTTGTTCTGTTTTTAAGTTCAATTGCAATTTTTTTAGTATGAGATAAAATATCTAGTCCAGTTTCATGTCCTACTTTTAAATCAATAAAACCATCATAATTTCCTAAAACTGTTTGCCAAATTTCACCTACTTTCATTTGTCTTTGTTTTTCTTTTAAAGCCAATAATTTATTTTGATTCGTTTTTTCAGTATCTAAAATATCATATGTTAATACATATTTTTCGGGTCGCACTAAAATATTATGAATATGTGTGTCTAGTAATTCATAATATGTAGTTAAATTAAAATGTGATGAGCACATAGATAATTAGTATAGTGTTAATACTTATTTTAAATTAAACTAAGTATTAATTATAGTAGTTTTCAATTTTTTTCTTGCAATAAACACGAATTATATTGATTATTTACTATGATAAATTTAGTATTAAGCGCTAATTCTTCTAAATTAGCACTATTTGTGTAAGTACATGTGCTTCTTAGTCCGCCTAAATAATTTTCTACAGTATTTTTTAGTGCACCTTTATAATCCACTTTAAGTTCTCGCCCTTCAGAACTTCTATAATTTGTATTATTATTTGCCGAGTAATTATTTTTCATAGCATAACTTGAACTCATACCATAAAAACTTTTATAACATTGCTCCGTCTTCTCATCATTAACAATTTGCCCTGGATTTTCGTCGTGTCCCGCAAATGCTCCTCCAATCATAACAAAATCAGCACCGGCACCAAATGCTTTTGCCAAATCACCCGGACAAGTAATACCACCATCACTTAACACAAAGGATTTATTTTCTCTATGTTGGTCATATTTATAGTTTATTAAAGAGTTAATGTGATTATTCTCTTTACACTCTTGAACGCATTCTAAAATACAACTAAGTTGTGGCATGCCAATTCCAGTTTGAATACGAGTAGTACATGCACTACCACCACCAATTCCAATTTTATGAATATCTATTTCTGTATCATTTAATAACTCTATTCCTTCAGACGTGCATACGTTACCTGCCAAAATAATTTTTTCTGGATACTCATTTCTTATAGTCTTACAAAACTTACTAAAGTTAGAAATGTAGCCATTTGCTATATCAATACATATGAATTTACATTCAAAATTATCCAAAATAGTTGTTAAGTTTTTATAATCACAAGTGCTTATTCCTGTGGAAATCATAAAATAATCTGGATTCAATACACAGTTGCTGTTGTTTTTATTATAATCCAGTAAATCTTGTAATGTATGAAATTTGTGAAGAGCAGTAATAATTTTATAAGTGCTTAATACTTTGTACATATCCAATGTTCCAATAGTTGTCATGTTTGCAGCAACAATAGGAATACCAGTCCATGTTACACCATTTTGAAAAACAATAGTTCTTTCCAAAGTAACCTCTTTTCTACTATTTAATTTTGATTTTTTAGGAAGAATTAATACATCTTTAAAATCAAGATATTTGTCCATTGTGTCAAATTTATAATGATAACTATCTTCACTCATACTAATTATTTAATTATAAATATGTTTAAGTATTTTCAAAATATTATAATATGTTATATTAGTATTTATGCCGCTCGATCCAATTTTTAGTGATAGTGCTTTATTAAGCGGTGTTGCAAATGCTGGATGTCCTAAAACCGAGACAGATATTTCATATACTAGTTCTATTGGTGAACCAGTAGTAACTGAGATTAGTGATAGAAAAATGTGTGTTACAGATATGTTTGAAACTGACCAATTTTTAGAAAATACAAATGGATGTTGTGTTTTAGAAAGTAGCGAATTAAATTGTACTGATGTTGCTAATGTCGATGCGGCTGAAGAAAATAATTATTATATGGGACTACGATACTTTGATGAAGAGAATCCATCTGAAGGAGAACGCAAAATATGTTACACAACACCAATACGAAAAAAGAAGCTTAATGTTATGGATATATTAGGTAATATTACTAGAGACATTGTTATTTTAATAACAATGGTATTAGTAGCAGCATGCTATGAATATTGGATTGTTTATGGTAATTGTGCTACTAATTCTATAAGAACAGCGTTAGATCAGTTACCATATTTAATAGATGAGACTTCAAAACGACCAAAACCCAAGAAACACCGATTACAAAACAACTGTGAACAATTTAAACCAGAAAGCACGTCATCGGGTCTTGAGTGGTATGATACATTTCCATATAACTTAATTACAGCTTTAAATAATCCAGAGGAAAAAAATCAAACAAGAGAGAATACTACAAGCAAAGATTTTAGTCTAGCAGAACTTGCTAAAATACCAGCAAGATCATTATTATTAGGATTCTTTTATTGCATAATATTTTCAAGAATATGCATGAAAGGATTAGTAAATGTATCTCAATATTTATTTTCTGATATTTTTACTTCTGATAATAGCAAACTTAAGAGATTTATAGCAGGAGTAGTTTTTATAATGATTTTTATGGGTTTATATGGTAGTATAGCAGATAAATTTTTGGAGGGAGTGCCATATATGAATGCTTCAAGTTTATTTTTATTATTTTTCATAATGACAGTAACAATATGGATTCCAAGCATGATGGGTCTTATAATGTCATTAATATCATTTGTTGGATATAGGCGTGATTCATATGACGAATATAAAAAACGTACAACCAACCCAACCAGTAAATCAGAAATACCATCAGAAAAGACAAAAGAGGAACAGTTAGCAGATATGAGTGAACGGTTATCTCAAAAGTGGGATTGGTATTTTATTATACGAAGATTTTTTCAATTTAAAACTAGGTTAGGTAATGATGACAGTGAAGATTTTTTACAAGAAGACAATAACCCTGAAGATGAGAACTTTTTTATAGAAAACGAACACATTTTAGACTGGTTTTTTCCTATACGAAGATCTAAAATAACTGTAGGTTGGTATAGTGAAACTGTTTGGAAAAGTTTATTAAACTTATTTAAGTTTAATTTTAACAAATGTAGATCAGAAGATAATGAGCAAATAAATATTAATGTTGGTAAGAAATGGTATTGGTATTTAAGTTCATTTCACAACAACCCAGTTCAACTATTAAATATTTTTTTCTCACTAGATGTACCATGCAAAGAAGTGAATGACGCATGTAAATCAGGATGGACACTAAGTACATTTTTGTTTGGATTAGTGTTTTCTTTCATTTATCCACAACTACGTTTTTACATATTTTTTGGCAGCATAGCAGTTCTACTCTTTATATGTTTTTTAATTCCTTTTATGAATTTACTATGGATTGGTTTTATACTTATGATAGCAATGTATTCTCTGGCATTTAGTTTATTTGGAAATATGATTGCTTTATTTTATTTGCATTTATATGTTATTGTTGGTTTTTTTTATGTTCCATTTAGTAATTATTCTAAATTGTTCAAAATTATTAAGAGTCATGGTAATATACTAACATTATTATTTTGTATTATTGTAGTAGTTTCTAGTGTAAATGTTTTACATCCAACTAGTGTTGGAGTTATTGGAGGATTATTAGCTTTAATAATATTGTACCAATTAATAATTGCTATAGGTATTTAAATTATATTTATTAAATTATATTTATTAAATTCTAAAAACCAATGATTAAAAATATAATAATATATTATTTTTATTTAAAACCAATAATTAAAATATAATATTATAAAATGGGAAAAAAAAACAGAGAAAAAAAACAATCAGAGTTACCGTTTGTAAGTATATGCACCCCAACCTTTAATAGACGTCCATTTTGGGAATATACAATTAAATGTTTTAATCATCAAGATTATCCCAAAGATAAGATGGAATGGATTATTATAGATGATGGTACAGATAAAATAGAAGATTTGGTATGTAACATTGAACAAGTAAAATATTATTATTACAGTGAGAAAATGCCATTGGGAAAAAAAAGAAATATTATGCATTCCAAATCCAAGGGTGATATAATAGTATATATCGATGATGATGATTATTATCCACCTGAAAGAGTATCACATGCTGTTAATATGTTAATAACGCACCCAAATGCATTATGTGCTGGAGCAAGTGAAATTTATATTTGGTTTAAACATATACAAAAGATGTTTCAGTTTGGACCATACAGTCCAACACATGCTACGGCAGGTACATTTGCTTTTAAGCGTGAATTATTGAAAGACCATAAATATGATGATAATGCCGCTCTAGCAGAAGAAAAAGCATTTTTGAAAGATTATAGTGTCCCATTTGTTCAATTAGAACCAAAAAAAACAATCTTAGTATTTTCACATATTCATAATACTTTTGATAAAAAAAGATTGTTAGAAAACGGTGAAAACAACTATCAAAAAACTTCAGATCGCACAGTGGACGAATTTATAAAAGATAAAGATTTTAAGGAGTTTTATACAGAGAGATTAGATGGTTTATTGCAAAATTATTATCCGGGTGATCCAATAAATAAACCAGATGTAATACAACAAATTAAAGAAATAGATGATGAGCGGAGAAAAATGACATTGGAACAACAAAACACACAAGGTCAAATTATTTTAAATCAAGATGGAAAACAAATACCATTAAATAATGAACAAGTTGTTGATATAATGCGAAAACAACAAGAACAATTGCAAAATTTTGTTAGGTTATTGCAAGAAAAAGATGCAATAATAGGTAGATTAGAAAATGAAGTGGAAGATTATGAAAATAATAATTCAAATGTTAATTCAAATGTTAATTCAAATAAATATAAAATACAATTAGAAGAAGAAACGCAACGATTTTCAAAAGTTATAGGAGAGAAAAACAGTATTATAAGTAAATTACAAGACGAATTGACAAGTTGTAAAAATCAACAAGATGAAGTTATTGTTCAAATTATTGAAAGGCAGAGTCAGAGTCAGAGTCAAAGTCAGACCAATGTTAATAATAAATTAGAGGAAGAAAAAGATAATAAACTTATAGTCTTAGAAAAAGAATTAGCTAGTTGTAAAAATACAATTGACAAATTAAATATATTAATTGACATATTGAATAAAAAGTAAATTTCTTTACAAAGTAAGTTTCTATTATAATATTATATTATTATAATATTATAATGTTAGTAGCAGGAATTTGTGGACCATCACTTGTTTATATAGGGTTTTCGCTAATTCAAATATTTATTGACATTTACGCTGGTGTTTTTAACAGTGCTTTTTTAAAATTTATAGTTATGATAATATTTACACTAATACTAAATATTTTATGTGATTTAGGATACATTGTAATTGCATGGGTTCTAGTTTTTATCCCTATAATAATGATGACATTAATATCTACTTTATTATTGCGAGTTTTTGGATTAGATCCTGATAAAAAAGATTTAAGGAAGAATTTAAACAGCGCTCGTGATGTCAGTTTGAATAAATTTGATTTAACAGACACAGAATTATTAAATCAACAACGTTATTCATATTTATATGATAAATATAGAAATGAAAATAGAATAGATAGAGACAGTCTCCGTAAAGAGTTTTATGACAAAATAGACCTTACTTTTGATTTATCACGCAATACTTATGATTTATCAAAAAATCCAACAAAATATTTTATTGTTAATAGCATTGTAAATAGATTAGCAGAACAATCATTTGTTAAAGACATTGTAAATTCAAGACTATATAATGCTATATTTTCAAATAGTTTAAGAAATAATAATGCTCTATATAATAATTATATTGCTTCTGGTTACGAAGGAATAACTGCAATAAATAATTCATTTTTGAACTTACCAATGTCTCCTTTTGGTAGTGGTACTACTATTTCATTAGCTAGTGCACGTACTATATCAGGAGATTATGAAAAATATGAAGATAAATATGACAGAACTTATAAATTAAATGGATTTTTGAAGTTTAAGGAAAATAAGTATAACACTGTTAAAACGCAATTATATGGAACAAATCCTACTATTGATAATGCTAAAATAGATATTGAAATAGAAAAATTATGGAATAAACTATCTGCTGTCGAACAAGACACTTGGAA
>Ga0247839_1005436_pt1 | contig 15419 bp, 9 predicted proteins | sample LaCruzMarch2015__6_FD_192405 | JGI IMG/M metagenome (GOLD analysis project Ga0247839, IMG submission 192405) | Freshwater microbial communities from meromictic Lake La Cruz, Castile-La Mancha, Spain - LaCruzMarch2015_16m | ecosystem: Environmental > Aquatic > Freshwater > Lake | place: Spain... | reverse complement strand
GCGCCCGGCATGCGCCGTCCGGGACCGGGGATCTGCCGTGGGCCGGGGAACGGTCCGAATCCTATGGGCATCCGGTAATACAACGGAGCCGCCCCCCCCGCGGAACCGGTTGCCGCATCCGTACCGAAAGTTGCAATGGGTGTCATCATTATTACTGGTTGTTGAATGGGTGAGTTTGCGGCCCGCACCCACCACGCTCTGGTGCAAAAATCAGGCCTGCCACGAGTCCTGTCAAGCATCCCGGAGCCAGTTCGTCTCTTAACCATGAAATCCTTCAGGGAGGGTGGACGCCCTCGTCCACCTTTTCCTACCTGAGGGCGGGGGCGCCCTCACTCCCTCTTCCCACACGGCGAACACCACGGCTCGCGAAGCCCGCTAAGCGGACGGGCACAAGGCCGTGGCCAGAACCGGGTTACTCCGAGTTCATTCCGTGGCTACAGGGCATTCAGCGGCCGCTCGGCGGGCTCCGCGAGCCGTCGTGTTGTGTCGCCGTTAATTACGCAATGGAGGCTTGCCTTATTCAGGCCAAGTGCGTATACCGCACAGATATCTGATGAAAAAACCTTACGACCAGCGCAACCACCTTGCCGGCCTGGAAAAGGGCCTTGCGGTTATCGAATGTTTCGATGCGAAGCACCAAAAGCTGACCATCGCCGAGGTGGCCCAGGCGGTTGGTCTCTCCAGGGCTGCGGCACGCCGATGCCTGCTCACCCTCACCCATCTTGGCTACACCGATTACGATGGAAAGTTTTTCCGGCTCACGGTTCACACGATGAGGCTGGGCTTCGCCTACCTGTCCTCAACGACAATGCCGCAAATCCTTCAGACATTTGTCGAACGCCTTTCCGAAGAAACCAAGGAGTCGAGTTCGGCTGCCACCCTGGATGGAAACGAGATGGTTTATGTGGCACGGGCGGCCGTTAAGCGCATTCTTTCGATCAACGTGAATGTGGGAACCCGCCTCCCGCTTTTCTGCACCGCGCTGGGCAGGGTTTTGCTCGCCTCACTGGATCCGGCCGACGCGGACAACCGCCTGGCCAGCGTGCCGCGGCCGGAATACACCGAGCACACGATCACCAGCATTCCCAAGCTCCGCCAGCAGTTGACCCAAGTGCGGACCGACGGGTATTGCCTGGTGAAGGATGAACTCCAGCTCGGTCTCATTGCTCTGGCTCTCCCGGTGTACAACTCGATGGGACATACCGTGGCATCGATCTGCGTGACCTCGCAGACCCACCGCACCAATGCCAGTCAAATGCTCAAGCATTACCTGCCCAAGTTGCAAAAAAATCAGGAAGCACTCAGCTCGATGCTCCAGTAGGCCTCCCGAACGCAACAAGGGCCGAATGGGGTTGCCTAGGATTCATGGCAGCTCTATAAATAGCCACACTCCCACATCGATCCCGACCCTGCAAACAGGGGTCAGATAACGTTACCAGCGAAATCAAATTGTGCATGTCGGGGAACGGGAAGAGCATCGAACCATGACAGGACAATTGGATTTGAAATCCCCATGGGGTCCCTTCTCACCTTTTTACCTCGGGATTTCCCGTATTCTGAATGCCTCCCGGGGATCAATGGCGGATTTTGCCCTCTTCGCGGGACGCATTGCACCGGAGTCGCTGGTTCTGCCCGACTGCGCATTCGATTATGTTCAGTCCATAACCGACGGCAACCGCCGGGCCGTGGTGAGTGCGGTTCCTGAAGAGGTTTCTCCGGATTACTCATCCTTTTCAATAAGGTATTATCTCGAACCTCATGGCGACACGGCGCTCGCCCGTTTCACCGTTGAATCCAGCGCACGGGTGCGCTGCGAGATAACCTTCCAAAATGCCTCCGGTGAGGCGCGGGAATATTATTATGGGCTCGGAGTGACAGTCTCCGACACGACCAGGAAAATCCATTTGAAGGAAGGCCTGCGCTCATGGTGGATCCCGGCCCGTGACTATGTGAGCATTCAGGCTTATCAAAAGACCTTTGCCCTCGGATGCAGACAATGTCTGACCCGCAGCTTTTCCTGGGGGATTGAAGATGAGGTTCTCGCCCAGGCCTTCGGTGGATGGCACGGGGATTGCGTGGAATACCGCACGACTCTGCCCAGACCACTGAAGGATGGTTTTCTGTATTTCCGATATATCAAGTATGGCGAACTCAATCCGGCCTGGGAGCTTCGGGTGAACGGACTGGTCACGAAGTTCCACTTTCCCAGGACCTGGGAGATTCCCGGAGGAAGCTGGGGAAAGAACCGTGATGCCTACGAGGAATGGCGACTGCTTCGGGTGGCAGTCGGTTGCGTTCCCGGGACTGAAGTTACCATCGAACTGCGCTGCCCGGAAGCCCCCGGCAATGACACGGCACGGATCTGGCTGGATGGCATGATTTTCAGTGAAGGGCTCCTGCCGGGCGACCAGGAAGAGCTTTCCCGTCCTGCCATCATCGAGCAGCCCGTTCGCGAGGATGCCTTCGTCAGGCTGGACTCCTCCAACGGAAATTCGTCCACATTCGAGATCTGCCTCCCGGATGATGAAAGACGGAAGATGACCATCACGCCGGATCAGGGGCCGGGACGCGCCCGGAGCGGTTCGGGTTCTCTGGTTGCCCACTTGCGTGAGGCAAAGGGAATGCCCCCGGCAAGGGCACTTCGCGATTCAAAAGCTTCCCCATGGGGGTTGATCGAGAGCACCCCCATAACCGTCCCTGCCCATGATGAGCGAACGGTTTCTTTCACGATCGGGCTGGATGAGGCGACCGCCGTTCCTATGCCGGAAGGCCGCCGACAATTGCCGGTGTCATTGACCGGACCCTATTCGGCACTGGCTTCCCGCTTGGCCGATATTCTTCTTTTCAATGTGAATTACCCGATGCGGCTGTTTGGCAAAGCATCGCCTTACTACGTTCCCGCAAAATATTTTCCGATACCCTACTCCTGGGACGGAGGCTTCATTGCAGTGGGGCTGGCGGCATTTGCCCCCGATCTGGCCCTGCAGCAGGCGGCCTACTTCTTTGCGGACAAAGGTCATGACTTTCCTCTGGTCTACTGTGGGTCACCGGTTCCCACATCCTTGTATGCGATTTGGGATTACTATCAAGCGACTCAGGATCTGAATAATCTGGCCGGAGTCTATCCGGGTGCCAAACGAATGTACGACTTTTATATGGGCAGGACTCCGGGCAGTCAGGTCAACCTGCACAACGAGGGAACCCTTAGCACCTATGCCTACAACTACAACCTCGGAATCGACGACCATCCGATTCAGCGATGGGCCGAGGAGTGCAACCTGACAAGCAAAGGCCTGTATTCCATCATCCTCATGCCGCAGGTTCTGCGCATGTCCCGAATCATGCGGAACATCGCAATCCTCCTGGACCACGAGACGGACGCCGCAATCTTCCGTTCGGATGCGGAAATCCTCTCGGGTGTGATCGAGAACCGGATGTGGGATGAGGAGAGCGGGCGCTATGGATGGCTCCGTCGCACGGAGACAGGTGTTGAGCGGGTTGTGTTCGACGGAAGTTCGGGGGATCCGAGTGCATGCGCGTTCCTGCCTCTTTTCGCCGGACTCACCACTCACAAGGAACGTTTGATCAGCCAAATGATGGATCCCAGGCGATTTCTTGTCAAACACGGCATTTCCTCCGTGGATATGCTTGCCCCATCATACAACCCGAATGGCTACTGGAACGGTGGAGTGTGGCCGGTAATGCATTGGTATTTATGGAAGGGCCTGCTCGAGGCCGGAGAGCCGGCCGCGGCGCGGCAAGTGGCAGAGTTGATTCTAAAATCGTGGCAGAAGTTCTCTGATTCGGAACATTACCTCGGCGAGCACATCATGATCGCACAGGGTCTCATGAACGGCACACCGAACTTTGGAGGTTTGAGCGCGGTTCTGCTTCCCATGCGAGCGGCCTACTTCGAGACATACCGGGTCACAACTCTCTTTGATGTGGCGATTCTCAGGAAAGTCGTCGATCAACAAAATGATACCCTCGGTTTATGCCTTAGCGCCCCGTGCCTTGAGTGCTCCTCCCACGATGTTCTGGTCAACATGGGCCGGGGAAATACCAGCTACTCGGCAAGCCTGAATAAACAGCCGTTCGGGGAGTTTGTCTCCGATGCCAACGGTCACCTGTGTCTAAGGCTTCCGCGCCCCTGCGGGGTGGACCACCTTATCCTGAAGCCTGAAGGTTGAGAATTTCTCTTTCCATGACGGCGCTCTCTATTCCAATCCCATGACTAACACCGGTCTCCTTCCCGCCTTGAACCGCCGGATCATCGTCCCCCACACCGTTCAGATTCCCAGATCCGGAGAAGGATCCGCGAGTGCCCTCAAGGACGGAACCATCCTTTTCATCCATAACCAGTTCCGCGGAAGTGGTGCGGACCATGACTCCGCATGCCTCTTTGGCGGAATCCTCGACCCGCTCACTGGTGAGATCCGGGACGGGAGGGTGATCTTGGAGGATCGCGATGCAGTTAATCAAATCAATCCCGGCCTGGAGCGTCTCGTAAATGGTGACCTGGGAATCATCTTTCTCCGGCGGACCGCCAGGGATGAGGACGACCTGTTCTTCAGCCGCAGCGCGGACGAAGGGAGAACGTGGTCCCGCCCGGTCCAAGTCAATACCTGCTGTGAAGAAAAGTTCATCGTGGTGAACAACGACAGGTTTCGCCGCCTCTCCTCCGGTCGGTTGGCCATTCCCGCGGCGCTTTATCCGGACCGCGGGGACAAGAGCCGCCCCTGTTCGCTGGCGATGTTCTATTCCGACGACGACGGAGTCACGTGGACCATCTCGGAGCGCATCAAGATCCTCGATAAAAATCTCACCCCTCCGCACGCCATGCACCCCGATGCGGGCCAGGCGTGGAAAGACGGGTGCGATTACTACGCCAAGGAGCAGGAACCCGGGGTCGAAGAACTGGCCGACGGGCGGCTCCTGCTCTATTGTCGGACTTTTGTCGCCTATATGTATCAGTCTTTTTCCTCAGATGGCGGGACGAGTTGGACGGAACTGAAGGCTGCCACCGATATCGTCTCTCCCTGCAGCCCGCAGTCGATCCGACGCATTCCCGGAAGTCGGCGGCTCCTCTGCGTTTTCAACAACCGCAGGCACATCGCCTTCGGCGACGCTGAACATTTCTGGCATGCCCGCACCCCCTTAACCCTCGCTGCCAGCGACGACGATGCCGCCACCTGGCAGGTCCTGGGAAACCTCGAGGACGAGTCTCATGACCACTGCTATACAAGCATGCTCTTTTTCGAGAACAAACTCCTGCTCACCTATTATGAGTCGGAAAACTCGATCCAGGATGGCAAGCCCGTTCGCAGGGCACTCGCTTCGTTGAAAATGCAGATACTCGATCTCAAGCCCGCCAAGGGTTTGAGAGCATCCAGATCCAAAGCTTACCCGCGAATGACGCCAATAAACGCGAATAGGATGAGGTAGTGGAAGAGTTGGCAGGTAACGCGAGCCCGCATTCCTGTTATGCAATTCCCTTCCCATTCGCGCTGATTCGCGTCATTGGCGGGCACTTCCTCCGCCTGCGGGGCCAGAATCGCTCTTAAACCCTTGGCGGGCTTTCTTCGCTTCGCTCCGGTTGCCTCCCGGCGGCACTTTCGAGTTTCCCTTTGCAACGGCGCTATCGCGCTGGTGCTGGCGCGGAATTCCCCATTTTTAATGCGATTGCCCTGGCACCGGTGGGAGCGGTGGAAGGCAGCGCGCCAGGGTCATGTTCCCCTCGAACGTCAGCGCCTCGAGGCAGGCGGGCGCGAGCACTTTGGACCAGCGCTTAACCCCCAATCCGCCGCCGCCGCCGCGGATTGCACCCCCGCCTTCGAGCACGACCAGGATCGAGTAACGCGAGTCGGTCGCCGCTTGGAACGTTCCCTCAACCTCGATTCGCCGCAGTTCGAACCGGTCGGTCTGCGGCGGCCCGAGCAGCATCTCTTCGCGCCCACTCTCCGTCTCGGCCAGCACTCGCGGGCGGGGGCCGAACGCGGCCTTCACGGCAGCACTCGAATACGCCGTATAATCGAAAAGATCGAGCACACCCTCAACACCCCGCCGCATCGTCGCGGCTTGTTCGTCGAGCCTGATGCCGGCAACTTCGAATTCGGTCTTTACCACGTAATCGGTTGGCTCCTGCACTTCGAGCAGGAAAACCCCCTCGCCGATCGCGTGCGGTGTCCCGCCGGGGATGAGCAAAACCTCGCCGGGGACAACTGGGATCTTGTCGAAGCAGGCGAGCATGGCCGCGATGTCCTGGTCCTTCATCATCCGTCCCCAGGCCCCCGGCTCCGGCGGGCGCTGGAAACCGATGTGGACGTATGGATCCGGGCCGCGGCAGCCGAGAATCCACCAGGCCTCCGTTTTCCCCTTGTCGTCGCCGAGATGCTGCCGCGACCAGGCCACGGAGGGATGCGCCTGCAAGTGAAGCCGCACCGCGGAGTCGAGGTACTTGACAAGCAGTTGCGGGTGAACTCCGAAAGCCGCAACGTGCGCCAGACCGAGAACCCCCCCGGGATCCTGCGCCAGCAGGGAGTCGATTCTCACCTCCACTCCGTCAGCACCTCGTGCGATGCCGGCACCCTCGTCGATATCTTCGCGTCCGGCGTTTGTCGCGCGCGTTGCGGATCCGATCCAATCCTCAGGAAAATTCGAATCACACGGCTCGGTTTTGCCCTCGATCCCGTCGAGAAGCTTCCCACCCGTGTAAGCCCGCCAGACGCGATTGGGCGGAAGTTCGAAAAGCTGGCGGCTGTGCGGCATGTCGAAGAAATCAGGGAATCCCCGCGGCGTGGCAAGATGGAAGTCAATCCGCTGCGACGTCTGGTCGGGTGTTCAGAAAACGCCAAAACCGGTGAGGTCGATCCCTCCCGGGAAGGTCCCCAGGGCATTTGAATTAAAAACAGGACTTTCGTGCAAAGAGCGCCAAGGGGTTAAAAACAATACTACCCTCGTAGGCAAATTTGGATTCGATCTCTAAGACGCCGGAAGTGCCCGCGAATTACGCGAATCCCCGCGAATGGGCAGGACTTCCAAAACAGGGAGGCGGCCTCTTGTTCCGTGCCAACTCTTCCATCTTCCTCATCCTATTCGCGTTTATTGGCTTCATTCGCGGGCAAACTTTGAATCTGGACTGATTCTCAACATTTTGGAGCGAAAAACTTGACTTAAACAAGCCACCGCCAAGAATGTTCGAATACTTGCATTTTGTGCGGCAGCCGCACTTCAGCCAAGTCCCCCAAGATTTTTCAGCAAAAATGACAACAGCCAGTTTGAAAGAGGAGCAGGAAACGTTTGAGGATTCGGGAAACCGGCTGACCGGCGGGTCAGACCTGCTTCGGGACCGGGTCTGTTTGGTTATCGGGGGGGGGACGATAGCGCCGGGCTGGGGCATCGGGAAAGCGATTGCCGCAGTATACGCGCGGGAAGGTGCTCTTGTCGCCGTGGCCGACATCAATCGGGAGGCAGCGGAAGACACCGCCGGGATCATCGAGCGTTCCGGCGGCCACGCGAAATCCTATTGTGTGGACGTAACGGACGACACATCCATCGCGAGATTGATCGAGGCGGTGAATAAAGAATTCGGGGTGATCGACGTTCTGCATAACAATGTCGGTCTGGCAAAGGGAGGAGACCCTTCGCTGACAACTCCCGCCGAATGGCGCCGCATTCAGGATGCAAATGTCACAGCGCTGCATGTCACGACACAGGCGGTATTGCCGGGAATGAAAAAGCGCCGCAGGGGGGTGATCCTGACAACATCCTCGATCGCGGCGAAGCGTCACCTTGGATACTCTTCACTCGTTTACGCCACAACGAAGGCGGCTGCGCTGCACTTTACCAGAGCCCTCGCCATCGAGGTGGCCCCCTTCGGGATCCGTGCCAACACGATTGTCGCCGGTCTCATTGATACTCCGCGGATCAAGATTTATCTCAAAAACGCCTACCAGGGATGCTCGATCGAAGAGATGCGGGCGCGGCGCAACCGGGTTGTCCCTCTCGGACGGATGGGCATTGCCTGGGATGTTGCGGAGGCGGCGGTCTTTCTCGCCTCCGACCGTGCTTCTTACATCACTGGAACGGAGCTTGTGGTTGATGGTGGCCTCTCTATGACCGTGCCGCATTAATCCGGCGGAAGCCGGTGCCAGGATCGGGTTCGTGGGCAACGGGACCCGGTGAGAAATAACCGCCAGCGCCGCCGGATTAAAATATTTTGCTGCGCAAAATAAGGCAGGATAAAAGCGGAGCCACCCTATAATCCTATAAGCCGCAGTTGGATTCACCATGAATGTCTTGAATGGCATGAAGATGAGCGGGTTATGAAAGAATGAACCAATGAACAAAGATCACCCAAAGGGTGAGTGGGAGAGCTGAATTTTCTGAAGCAATAGAACCACGGATGGGCACGGATAGGCACGGATAATTGTAAATGGGAGGTTCCATAGAAATGGCGGCTGCTGTAACGATATGCCATGCTCACCAATGACGAACAGCTTACAGAAATCATCATTGGTGCGGCCATGAATGTGCTCAACAAGCTCAAGCCCGGTCTGGATGAAAAGCTCTACGAGCGAGCCCTCGTCATCGAACTCGCAAAGCAAGGCCTTGTTTGCGATCAGCAAAAGCAACACCCCGTCCTTTACGACGAAGAGCTCATTGGCACGCTCATACCCGATCTCATTGTCAACGATACCGTCATAGTCGATCCAAAGGTGGTCAATTCCTTCAACGAAACCCACATCGCCCAGATTCTTGGCTACCTCAACATTACCGGCCTGAAAACTGCTCTCCTCCTCAATTTCAAATAGGCCAGGCTTCAAATCAAACGCCTCTCCAACTGATCCCTCTTTTCCTCTTCATCCGTGCCTCTCCGTGTCATCCGTGGTTGAAAATTGTCTCCCCCCTCGCTGCTTTTCAACTGCGGGATTTAGGATAATAAAGGCCACATAGCCCCAATCCAAAGGCGGAGGGCCTCACGCTAAGGATGAGAAGGAGGGGAAAGGCAAAAACATTACCACTGAGCCGCAAAGCGGCAGAGAATTCAAAATCACCAATCGGCAATCCTTCACCTTTCCTTCCTTCCCTTCCTTCGTGTGAGGCCCTGTATCGTTTCGGAAATCTTGCGCAATGTGCAGAGTGGACCACCGTCTCACGACGGCGGCTACGGGATTATTTTTGAAGCGGGTCGACCAAACGGAGGATATTCTCGCGGTCGATGAGCTTCCGGAGGTCGTCGGGAAGGCCCAAAGTCTCGTAGAGCCGGTCGTAAAACTCCTGAAGCGGGGCGTCTTCGAAGATGCCGACATGAAACATCCAGCCGTCGGCTGCGTAGCAAAGTTTTGCAACACACTTTGCATCCAGTTTTCCGTCGGGGGCAAACAGTTCCCTCCAGAAGGCCAGCGAGCGTTTGTAAGCGCTCCCGCCCGAAAAATCCGCGTAGGTATTTTTGTTGTTTTTGATCAACGCATGCGTTTCCTCCCACCAGGGATTTCCAAAGTGCGCGATCATAATCTTGAGTTCGGGAAGCGCACGGGCGACGCGGTCGAGTTCGGAAGGCCGCATGTGATTGATGTTGATTTGAGCGGAGCGGGGTAACACGCCGCCGGGATCAAAGAAATGGTGCGCGAGATAACCGGTGTGGAAAATTGCGAGGGCATTTCTGTTTCTCACCGCACGATAAAGGGGCATATAGCAATCCGATCCATAGGGATGCATCGGGGCGATGAATTTGATTCCGATTGCCCCGCGGTCAAGAATGGCATCAATATCGGCCGGGGTCGTCTCGTCCAGACGGATTTGCGGGCAGGCCATGACAAAGTCTCCAAAAATGCGCTGGATTTCGAAGGTGACCTCCGGGGGGTCGAGCAGGACAACCCTCTCGATCCCACGCGCTCGGTGCGCCGCGATGTGCTCCTCCGCCGGGATGGGGCTGACGTCGTCCGGATATCTGCGGATCGGAACCCCGCCGCTCCGAATCAGGAGTTCCTCATCGGTGAAACCGGGTTCCCGCCATGGTGACATCAGCGGCGGGATCCGGCGGCCCTCCGGCCCCATCTCCGCGTGCATGGCATGGACGTGTGCGTCAATTCTCATGTGTTGGTGTATTTAGCCTGAGAAGGAAATGGATGTGAAAAGACTCCCGCAGAGTCGCGGAGAGGTGGAAGAAAACCGCCGGGCGCACGGAGAATAGCAGCCTGATTTATCGTATACTTCCTTTTCTCTGCGTCTCTGCGCCTCTGCGCGATATTCCATTCCGGTATTTCGGTTAAGTCGCTAACGGATCGTGAGGTTGCCCAGATCGCGCAGGTCTTTGAAATTCGTTCCACTCGGCGTGATCATGTAGTTCTCCGGACTGTTTCCGGCCATGCGCTGGCGGTTGATCCCGATGCCCCAGGGCGAAGACTTGCTGGGCATCTCTGCGCCGAGGGCCTTGGCATCGATGACGATTTCCGCCGTCCAGCGGTCGGGCAGCTTCTTAACCGCAAAATTCTCAACCGTGTAAAAGTGCGGCAGCTCTGCCGCATCGGCTGTTGGGCTCTCGTCCAGAATGCTCCCCTCCGGGTTCACGGCGATGTGGGGCCGGATGCCTTGGGGAGTTTCGAGACGAACCTCGACGAAATCGCCCGCGAATATATTCCGGGAATCCCTGTCGAGCTTGCTCGCTGCGAGCTTGTTCATCTTGGGCTCCAGACATTCGATCCCGATGACCAGTTTCGAATCACGAGCGAGCCAGCGCACGGAAGCACGGGTTTCCACATGAGTGGGGACTTCTCCGGTGTTCATATCACGGAGTTCCTTGAACGTGTCCGGTTGCGCGGTCCAAAATGACTTGGTCAAATCGCCGTCGGCGACAAAGTCCTCCTTGGTTTTGATTCCTGCCATGGGAACACCCTTCCGCTGAAGGTTCTCAAAGAGTGCTTTTAGTGGGGCCATTTCCCCGGCGATCAGGTCGATGCGCTTGCGGTAAATCGTATCCTCACCGGCCTTGGACTGCGCCCGGCCCAGGATGTCGAAATACACGCCCACATCTTCCGGCTTGAGAAAGCCGCCGTTCGCCGAGATCTCACGAGCTTCGGGACGCATCCAGACCTTCTCGGCAAACTCGTAAAATTCCTTCATCTCCGCTTTTGCCGGACCAAAGAATTTCTCATAATACTCGTCCAAGACCGCTTGGAGATCGAGATTGCTGTCCCACAGGAAGCGGTTGTGAAGATAGAGCATCAAATGGGATAGGCCGGGACGGCGAAGAAGGGCCACTTCACTCTCATTATCCCACACGATACACACAAACGCGCCGAGACTGACCCGCCCATACATGGACTTAAAGTTTCTCTCCATGAGCTTGGTGAAGATCACGGGGATAGGTGGGAACCCGCGGCCTGGAGCGTGTTCATAGTAGTAATCGCAAACAAGCATCTGGTCATTTTGCATCTTCGCGAGCCATTCATCCCGGATTTTCAGGTCGTCCATCGAAGCAGGCATCATCTGTTGGGAAGTCATTTGGCTGAACTGCACGATGATGTCTTCCGGGATTTTTTCGGTCGTTGTGGGAGGGAGCTTGTTGTTGCTGTAAGCGTAAATCAAGTATTTGAGGTTCGGATACTTCGCCTTCAGGCGGCCCCGCACATCCATGATCATGTCCCATGTGTTATCCGAGAAGCTGCCCAAACGGCCCCGCTCGGGTCTTAGCCAGCCGGCGGCGACATCAGCATCATCCATTGCTGACCAGCCATCCGGGGGAGTGATCGAGACGTTTTCCAACTTGGGCATCTCCTTGAGTTGCGTCTCTAAAAGCAAGGTCAGGTCATCCCGAAGTTTCGGTGATGTCATTTTCGGAACTTTGTAGTCCGTTTTCCCGTTGATTTTGCCATAAACCTCCTCCGGGTTGGCCTCGGGATACTTCAGCGTGTGGCCGAGGGAATGCTCATTGGCAATTTTCACTGCGGACCCCATCTTCATCGACTTATACCAGAGCCACTCGTCCGCAAACTTGGTGTTCACGGGTTCAAATTCGCGAACCGGGAATTCGGGCTCTTTCTTGCGGTCCTGCTCGGGAATCTTGACTGTGCTTAACGAGGGATAAACAATCCCGAGGTCAGCCATCGGCAGATACCATCGCATGCCGAGTTGGTTGAGCAACTCATAGACCGAGCCAAGTGTCCCGGTACCGTCAAGAACGAAAAAGCCGAGTTTTTTGTCGAATGACCGGAAGTCGGTTCCGCCACCTGCAAAACGCCACTTCCGGCCGACGAGTGCCTGCCAATCGGCCACCCGCGTGTCAGCCATCCATTTGCCGTAGATGGGCTCCATGTAAAATTGATTCCCTGCAAGAATCACATAGTTGTCTTTTGCCACGATCTTGAAGCCGTCCCACTTCACGCCTTCGAGACTGAACCCCTTGGCCTTGGTGAACTCGCTTTCGCCGACGAAAACCTGGGCGGGAACGCCCTCGGTGGGTGAGGCAACGATCGGGAGCTTGGCCCCGGATATATTCTCCAGATGGCGCTGAAGTTCCGAGGCTGCGGTGCGCACGCTCGGCGAGGCATCCGCCGCGAGAACAATCTCTGATTTGGGTTTGCCGTCCTCGACCAAGGTGACGGCTCCTGCGCGAACAGCGAAACCAAGGACGGCAATGAGGGCTATGGTGGTGGTTATTTTCATTTGTCGATTCTTAAGGCTGTGTGTCGTTCTTGAATGCTAGCGAGGCACCGCCTCAGACCAGGTGAGGCATGTTTGAAAATTTCCGCCATCCATTGATTTCAGCATCAACTCCCAGTGCCTCGCTAAAAGACTTTTCGCGGCGAAAAGTCCTATAGATTCCTTGAGGGACAAAGTGGGTAAACATAGGGAATGCAAAACTTGACTCAAATGAATCATATTTTGAAGTTCAAGGAATCTAGCGGATTGTAAGATTGCCGAGATCGCGCAGGTCTTGGAAATCACTTCCGCTTGGGGTGATCATATAGTGCTCCGGGGTGTTGCCCGCGCTGCGCTGGCGGTTGATTCCGATGCCCCAAGGCGAGGTCTTCGATGGCATCTCCGCGCCTGCGCCGAGTGCTTTCGCGTCGATCACGATTTCCGCTGTCCACCGGTCGGGATACTTCTTCACCGCAAAGTCCTCGACTTTGTAAAAATGCGGGAGATCCGCAGCGTTGGCCGTCGGGCTCTCGTCAAAGATGCTCCCCTCCGGATTCACGGCGATGTGGGGCCGGATGCCTTGGGGGGTTTCCAGGCGGATCTCGACGAAATCCCCCCGGAAGATACCACGAGTATCCCGGTCGAGCTTGCTCGCTGCGATCTTGTCCATCTTGGGCTCCAGGCACTCGATGCCGATCACCAGCTTCGAGCTGTCCGGAATCCAACGCACGGACGCGCTGGTCGAAATGTGCGTGGGCTTCTCGCCGGTGTTCATGTCGCGCAATTCCACAAACGAGTCCGGCCTCTCCGTCCAGAACGGCTTGGTCAGATCGCCGTCGGGGACAAAATTGTCTTTCGCCTTGAAGCCTTCCATGGGAATGCCCTTTCGCTGGAGGTTTTCAAAGAGCGTCTTCAGCGGGGCCATTTCCCCGGCGATCAGGTCGATGCGCTTGCGATAAATGGTATCCGCACCCGCTTTGGCTTGCGCCCGGCCCAGAATATCAAAGTAAACACCAACATCCTCCGGCTTGAGAAAGCCACTGTTGGCCGATATTTCGCGCTCTCCGGGCCGCATCCAGACCTTCTCTGCGAACTCGTAGAACTCTTTCATCTCGGCTTTTGCCGGACCAAAGAATTTCTCATAATAGTCGTCGAGGACCGCCTGCAGATCGAGCTTGCTGTCCCACAGGAACCGGTTGTGAAGATAGAGCATCAGATGGGAGAGGCCCGGGCGGCGCAGAACGGCGGTCGGGCTCTGGTAGTCCCAGGTGCTGGAAACAACAACTCCCAGCCCAACTTTGCCAACCATGGCCGCGAAGTTTTCCTGCATCAGCTTGGTAAAGATCACGGGGATCGGAGGAAAAGTGCGCGTCGGAGCATGCTCCGCATAGTATTCCCACACGAGCATCTGGTCATTGCTCATCTTCGACAGCCATTCCTCCCGGATTTTCAAGTCGTCCTTGGACTCCGGCATCATAGACTGCGTAAAGTTCTGGCAATAGACGACGATGATGTCTTCCGGGATCTTTTCGGTCGTCGTGGGTGGGAGCTTGTTGTTGATATAGCCATAGATGATGGTTTTGAGATCGGGATGATTCTTCTTCAGTCGGCCCCGGACATCCATGACCATGTCCCAGGTATAATCTGAGAAACTCCCCGCGCGCCCGCGCTCCGACCTGAGCCAGCCCGCAGCGGCATCAGCGTCATCCATCTGGCCCCAGCCATCATTGGGAGTGATCGAGACACTTGTCAGTTTGGGCATTTCCTTGAGCTGCGTCTCCAGCAGCAAGGTGAGGTCATCTCGCAGCTTTGGTGAGGTCATCTTGGGAGTGTGGTAATCGATCTTGCCGTTGATCTTGCCGTAAACCTCCTCCGGGTTGGCCTCCGGAAATTTGAGCGTGTGCCCCAGCGAATGCTCACTGGGAAACATAAAGGCCTGGCCCATCATCATCGACTTATACCAGAGCCACTCGTCCGGGAACTTGGTATTGACGGGCTCAAGAGTGCGGATCGGGAATACAGGCTCTTTTTTGCGGTCCTGATCGGGAATCTTGACCGTGCTCAACGAGGGGTAGACAATCCCAAGATCCACCATCGGCAGATACCAGCGCATGCCCAATTGGTTCAGCAACTCATAGACCGAGTAGAGTGTGCCGGTTCCATCGAATACAAAAAAGCCGAGCTTTTTGTTGAATGACCGAAAGTCGGTTCCACCACCTGGAAACCGCCATTTGCGGCCAACGAGTTTCTGCCAGTCCTCCGTCCGCGTATCGGCCATCCATTTGCCGTAGATGGGCTCCATGTAAAACTGATTGCCCGCCAGGATCACATAGTTGTCTTTTGCGACGATCTTGAAGCCATCCCATTTGACACCTTCGAGGCTGAAGCCTTTGGCTTTCGTGAACTCGCTCTCACCGACGAAAACCTGGGCGGGAACGCCTTCGGTGGGTGAGGCAACGACGGGGAGCTTGGCCCCCGAGATCATTTCCAGATGGCGCTGGAACTCGGAGGCCGCCGTGCGCACGCTTGGAGAGGCATCCGCCGCGAGAACAATTTCGGCTTTGGGCTTGCCGCCCTCGACGAGGGTGACCGCTTCTGCGCGAACAGAGAGAAAAATGATGGCAACGAGGGCTATGCCGACGGTTGTTTTCATTTGTTGAGTCGTTGGGGGTTGATCTGCCGGACTTGTTCAGGGCTTCTGACTTTTTTCACCAGCCGCCCGGAGCGTGCGGAGGCGGGCTTTCGCCTCGTCCAGAATCTCCTTCGACGGCGCGGCC
>Ga0247839_1005419_pt1 | contig 15454 bp, 12 predicted proteins | sample LaCruzMarch2015__6_FD_192405 | JGI IMG/M metagenome (GOLD analysis project Ga0247839, IMG submission 192405) | Freshwater microbial communities from meromictic Lake La Cruz, Castile-La Mancha, Spain - LaCruzMarch2015_16m | ecosystem: Environmental > Aquatic > Freshwater > Lake | place: Spain... | reverse complement strand
AGGTGTTGTTAAATGAACCAGCACCCAAAGAACTCCAAACTACATTAGAAGCAGTTCCTCCAAAAGAACCCGAAAGATTAACAGATGTAGCATTAGAGCAAAGAATTTGGTCAGCACCAGCATTAACAGTTGGAGCAGCATTGATGGTAACCAACATAGAATCTTTGGCAGCACTACAAGGTCCAAAAGGATCATCGGTGGTGAAAGTTAAAACCACAAAACCATTTGAAATTTCAGTACTTGTAGGTGCATAATTTGTATTGGCATTGTACGATAAAAATTGGTTATTGGTTGAAGAAGTCCAATAGCCGTTGGTAGCCGAACCACCAACAGTTCCAGTTATATTAACTGAGCTATTACCACAAATAGTTTGATCTAGTCCAGCATTGGCAATAGCCAAAGGGTTGAACGTAATATCTAACGTATCTGAAACAGCATTACACGGACCAGTTGGATTGTTACTTCTTAAAGCTAATTTTACAAAACCTGCAGCTTTATCGGCTAAGCCAAAAGTATATACTGCATTTAAATCATTTGTATCATTAAATACACCAGTTCCAGTCGATTTCCATGAGGCACTTGAGCTTGATCCTGCAATTGAACCTAATAATTTAATGGAGTTATTGTTTTTACAAACCGATATATCGGCTCCTGCGTTAACTATGGCTGAAGAATTAATTGTTAAAACCATTGAATCAGTTGCATTGTCACAACTATTGTTGATATTGGTATTGGTTACAATTAAATTTACACTTCCTATTGATACATCGTTACTGCCAGGTAAATAAGTTGGAGTTAATGAATTTCTATTATAAAATATTCCATTCCCTGAACTTGTCCAATTTAAAGTACCCCCTATTGCTGAAGTGTTTGATAACAAAGTAATATTATCTGTTGCACAAATAGTTTGATTATCACCAGCATTTATTGATGAAACTGAATTGAAATTTATTTGTAGCGTATCTCTAACTTCAATACATGGTCCTGAAGGATCGTCAGTTGTGAGCACTAATTTAACAAAACCAGCACTTCTATCTAAATTACTGGGTGAATAAACAGCATTTGATAAACTAGAATTATTGAAACTACCTGTGCCTAACGAAGTCCAATTTGAACTTCCAGCCGAACCACCTATAGAACCATTTAAATTAACAGTATTTGATAGAATACAAACATTTTGATCTGCACCAGCATTAACAGTAGGTGCTTTATTTAAAACCACAGTTAATTGATCTGTTACTGCCAAACAAGGGCCAACAGGGTCAATGGATGTTAAAGTTAACACCACAGATTTGTTAATTACATCAGCATTACTTGGTGTGTAGTTTGCATTTAAACTAAATGCATTATCAAAAGTACCAGTACCCGAAGTTGACCAACTACCATAGGGAGCTACAGTTCCTAAGCTTCCAGATAAACTTACAACTTGATTTGCACAAATAGATTGATCTAGTCCTGCATTGGCTGTGGCCATAGGATTTATAATTAAATTTAAACCATTATCAGAACCAATTATTGAAGGGCTGTTTCCAATTACTCTAATTCTATAAGCATATCCTTGTACTGAATTAGTAGGTAAAACAGCCGAAATATTTCCACTATTAACTGAAACCAATTGGCCAATATTTTGTGGACTTCCAAAGTTTCCATTTCCATCACTTAATTGTGCAATAAAAGTGTTGGAACCAGTAAAAGTGCCTGTTATAGTATATGTAACACTGATTGTTTGTCCTCCACAAAAATCACTTCCAATTAAATTATTTGTATTAATTGTTTGTGCTTTAGTGGTAATATACAATAAAAATAAAAAGCTCAATAATGCGAATTTGTGAACCACTTTTATGTAATTATTTGTTTTCATTTTCTTGTTTAATTAGTTTTATTGCCTAAGAAATAAGCCATATTTTTGCTACAAAGAAGATAAAAATCAATAATAATTAACCATTATAATTCATGAGCAGTAGATTTTCTTTTTAAATAGCGTAAATTCTATTTAAGCAGTGATTTTTGTAGGGCTTATAAGAGTAAATGATGTTAAATGATGTGTATAATTGTTGTCAAGTAATTTAAAGTCACTGTACTAATGAAAGCAAGTTATGAACAATATATTTAATTTAAAGCTAACTGTTAAAAGCTATTTACTAAGTAAAAAATTTTACATCTTTCAATTTTATTACTCTTCAAAGTACATAAAAACTTTCGAATGTTTTATGAACTAAATTTTATAAAAAAAAGCAATATTTAACTAAATAAAATGCAAATTCGCAGCTTACTTTTCAATCATGAATCAATCAATTCCACAAGGCAATTTAGCCTCACTTGAACAAGCTCAACAATTAGGTCTTAGACCTGAAGAATTTGAAAAAATTATAGAAATATTAGGTCGTATACCTACTTTTACCGAAATGAGTATTTATTCGGTAATGTGGAGCGAACATTGTTCGTATAAAAATTCCATTATTTGGTTAAAAACATTGCCTAAAAAAGGTGAAAAAATGTTGGCTGAAGCTGGTGAAGAAAACGCTGGATTGATAGATATTGGCGATGGTTTGGCTTGTTGTTTTAAAATAGAAAGTCATAATCACCCAAGTGCTATTGAGCCTTACCAAGGTGCAGCAACTGGTGTTGGTGGAATTAACAGAGATATTTTTTCAATGGGCGCTCGCCCAATAGCGCAACTAAACTCATTACGTTTTGGGAATATTGATAACGAAAGAACAAAATGGTTGGTTCGTGGTGTAGTAAAAGGAATTGGAAATTATGGCAATGCTTTTGGTATTCCTACTGTGGGTGGCGAAGTGTATTTTGATGATTGTTATCAAATAAATCCTTTGGTAAATGCCATGAGTGTTGGAATTGCTAAAGTTGGAAAAACTGTTTCGGCCATTGCAGAAGGCGTTGGAAATCCTGTTTATATTTTTGGTTCGGCTACAGGAAAAGATGGTATTCATGGGGCTGCATTTGCTAGTAAAGACATAAATGAAGATTCGGCCAAAGATTTACCTTCGGTTCAAGTAGGCGATCCTTTTTGGGAAAAATTAATTTTAGAAGCTAGTATGGAATTGCTTGAAACCGATGCCATTGTAGGAATGCAAGATATGGGCGCTGCTGGTATTACTTGTTCAACAAGCGAAATGAGTGCTAAAAGTGGAACTGGCATGAAAGTATGGTTAGACAAAGTTCCTATGCGTCAAGAAGGCATGAAAGATTGGGAAATCCTTTTATCGGAAAGCCAAGAACGCATGTTGGTGATAGTAAAAAAAGGAATGGAAGCCCAAGTAGAAAAAGTGCTAGAAAAATGGGATTTAACTTATAATATTATTGGTGAAGTAACCGATTCGGGACGAGTTCAATATTACATGAACGATGAATTACGTGCCGATATTCCTGGTCAAAGTTTGGTGTTGGGTGGTGGTGCTCCTGTTTACGAACGCGAATACATTGTACCAAAATATTTTAAAGAAATAAAAATGTTTAGTTTAAAAAATATTCCTGATTGCGATATTGCAAACTACAACAATTTAAAAGAAGTAAATTCAGCCAAACAAATAGCAAAATATTTATTAGCTCACCCAAATATTGCTTCTAAAAGATGGGTTTATAACCAATACGACAGCATGGTGGGAACCATTAACCAAACCACCAATGCGCCTTGCGATGCAAGTGTAGTTAAGGTAAAAGGAACCGATAAATCAATAGCTATGACTGTAGATTGTAACAGTCGTTATGTTTGGGCCAATCCTTTTGTGGGTGCACAAATTGCTGTATCGGAAGCAGCTCGTAATTTGGTTTGTAGTGGAGCGGAGCCTGCAGCAATTACCAATTGCTTAAATTTTGGAAATCCTTATAACCCTGAAGTGTATTACCAATTTGTATATGCTATAAAAGGCATGGGCGAAGCTTGTAAAAAGTTTGATACGCCTGTAACTGGGGGAAACGTAAGTTTTTATAACCAAAGTAGCGATAATGATGCTGTTTTTCCAACTCCAACTATTGGAATGGTAGGACTTATAAATAATAATAAACCCCACATGACCATGGATTTTAAAAATGTTGGAGATGTAATATTAGTTATTGGCAATACTAAAAACGACATTGCTTCATCGCATTATTTAGCACATTACCGAAAGGTACTATATTCGCCAGCACCATATTTTAATCTTAACGAAGAGCACTTAGTACACAAAACTGTATTAGATTTAATTAACACCAATAGCATAGAATCGGCACACGATATAAGCGAAGGTGGTTTACTAATTAATTTAATAGAAAGTGCTATGATTAGAAATCTATCATTTAATATTAGCCATGGACGAACTAAATTAAGGAACGATGCGTATTTGTTTGGTGAATCGCAGGGAAGAATAGTTGTTACTGTAAAAGAAGATAAAAGCGAAGAAATAATTAGTTACTTAAAAAACATAAAGGTTAAATTTTTGAAATTAGGTGTTGTAACCAACGAAAATATAAAAGTAAACGATGTAGATTTTGGTAATATAGCTGAATATGCAAATGTTTACAATACTTCGTTAGAGGAGAAAATGGCTTAAATAATTTTAGAATCAAATAATATGAAAAAAATAGCCATGATTCATATTCATGCTAAGATGTTTTTGCAAGAAAACGATGTTTTAAAATAGAGAATGATACTTCAGGTGCATGATGAATTGTTGTTTGATGCACACAAAGAGGAAGTGGAAGCATTGAAAAAATTAGTGGTAACTGAAATGGAAAATGCAATGCAATTAATCGTTCCTATAAAAGCCGAGGTGGGCATTGGCGAAAATTGGTTGGAAGCGCATTAGTGGTTAGTTGATGGTCGTTAGTTGTTAGTTGATAGTTGATAGTTGAAAGGTTCACCAGTTTCAGCCATACTCGCTTGCAACAATAATCAGCTATTTAGCCCTATTAGGCTTACTTGACAATCCAACCTTTTGTGGTTCGCTATTACTTATTTTCTTCAAAATCTATTTCAAAATATTTCAAAATTGCTTTGTAATTATCTTGGGCGGTTAGGCAGGTATCTACTAAATATTCTTTTGCATTTTCCCATTCTCGCAAACCTCTATAATAAAATAGTTTCAAATCTTCGTCAATTATAAATGGAACTACATTATTGGTCAAACATTCCTTAAACATAATCAATCGGCCGACCCTACCATTGCCATCTTGGAAAGGATGAATTACCTCAAACTCCTGATGAAACTTGATAATATCTTCGAATGTTTTTTCTGGAATATTGTTATAATGTAATAATAATTTTTTCATTTGTAAAGGAACATCTTTTGGCAAACAAGTTTCATTTCCACCTACTTCGTTAGGCATTTTTTTATATTCGCCCACGTTAAACCAGTCTTTTCGGCAATCTGAAGTACCCAACTTTAATATATAATGCAACTCTTTAATCAACAATTCAGTTAATTTAGCTTTTGCATTTTCAATAATTAAATCAATACAACGAAAGTGATTGTTGGTTTCAATAATGTCATCAACATTGATGTTTTCTTCCGTTAAGCCTATGGTATTTGTTTCAAAAATAAATCGAGTTTGATCATGAGTTAGCTTACTTCCTTCTATTCTATTCGAATTATAGGTGAGGTCAATTTGCGTGCGATGATAAATTCCTCCTTTCAAACGCATGTCTTTTTGTTCTTTCAGATGATTTAACAATGGACTATTGCTAAAAAGAATTTCTTTGCTCTTATTGGGCAATTGGGCATCTGCCGGAATATTCCAAGTTTTACCAGTTAGAAAAGCACCAATAATTTTACCAGTTGCGCAATAATTACGAGCGGTTCTATCTGGAATATTCCACTTTTTGGCGTATTCTTTAACTGAAATGTATTTCATCGTTATGCTAAAACATGGCCTTTATCGGCAATTTTAGGTCTATTTTACCTTTCAAATATAGAAACTTTTGCCGATAAAGGCAGTATATTTATGTTTTCTTTTTTCTGTTGGCTAAAGCCTAACGGCAATTGATTTTGATAGATTACTACTTCAAAATTTATTTCGTCTCCACTCAAAAACCTGTCAACCAACCACCACCACTAATCAACTATTTCTTCAACAATTCTTTGTAAATATCAACTTGCATTTGCAATTCGGTTATTTGTTTTTGTAGTTCTAGTTCTTTGTCGGTGGGAGTATTTACAGGATGTTTTTGTGCCAAAATAGTAAACAAATTAATATTCATGGCAGTACTCAGTTTCCATAAATATTCGCTCGAAATGCTTTCTTTTTCCAACAATCTAAAAATGGTTACACTTTGAGCACCAATCTCATTTCCTAAATTGGTTTGCGTGTAGCGCCTTTCATCCATTATGCGTTTAAGCAATTGCCCGTTATGTGGCATTTTATTGTTTTCGTTCATAGTTTCTATATTTTTTTACAAAAATAACAACAATCCAATTGTTTTTCAACAAAAATGTAAAATTTTTTACATAATACTAATGTTGGAACATAAAAATGTAATTGTTTTATCTGCTGCGTAATGCAACAACATATAATTGTAATCATTTTATCTGTTGCGTAATGCAGCAACATATAATTGTAATTATTTTATCTGCTGCGTAATGCAGCAACATATAATTGTAATTATTTTATATGCTGCGTAATGCTGTAACATATAAATGTAATTGTTTTATCTGTTGCATAATGAAGCAACATATAATTGTAATTGTTTTATCTACTGTGTAATGAAGGAACATATAAGTGTAATTGTTTTATCTGGAATAACAATGAAAGAATTAGTACTTTTTGTTAATTACTAACCACCTAAAAGCCCAAGCCCATTTTAGTTTTATTTTATCGGTTTCAATATTACTTTCTTTTATTATTTGTTTCCAATCGTTTTTAACAAAACCTCTGGCTACCGAAAGTTTAGCATCGTTTTTAACTAAGTAAGATTTACTGAATATTTGTGTAAGCCATGCAATGGAATAATAGGCCAAAAAATGCCTATGTAAATCGTTAATAATAAAACCATGTTTGGCATTTAGGTTGCACCATTTTAGTAAGTCAATAATTTCTTGGTTTTGTAAATGATGTGTAAACAAACATGCCAACGCAAAATCGAATTGAATTCTCATGTTTGGCAAATCGTTGTAATCGGCCTCAATGAAGGTAATTTCAGGAAATCCTTTAGCTTGTTTTTTTGCATAATCAATGCAATCTTTTTTTAAATCTACCCCAATAAAATTGAATTTCATTTGGTTTTTTCTAGCCCATTTTGCTAAATAAATAAGGTTATCGCCACCTCCGCAACCAATATCAATTAAAGTATAAATAATGTGTTTTTCTAATCTGAAAAACTTTAAACCTTTTAAAGTAACCTGATGACCTCCCAACCATGTATTTATAATATTTAGTTCCAATAAATTTTGATGTAAATCCTTTGTTGGAATATCTTCTTGGTCTAATAATTCCTTTTGTAACGACCTTGTTTTAAAGTTTAACATTGCAATAGCAAAACAAACATTTTATTTATAAAGTAAATTATAAAAAAATGGACTAATTTATTTGGCAATGTATTTTTTGACAAACACAGTATTTAAAAAAACAAAATATTAGTTTTTATTCGCAAAGAATATAAAACCAAAAACTAAACAAACATGAAGAAACAGATTTTTACCACATTATGCACTTTTTTACTAATCAATTTTAGTAATGCAACCATTTTAAATACAACAGTTAATAAAACTGTTGACAGCGTTACAACTAGCTATCAACTAGACTTTACAGGTGAAGGATTGAGTGATATAACTTTCAATTATTTTGCCAATGGTTCCATTACAGTAACAGCCAGAGTTGGTGGCGGAAGCAATAATTATTTGGCTACAGGAACTATTAGTGGTGGAAATAATTACCCAGTAAAGGTTACTAACAACAAAACATTTACTAATTTACCAACATGGAAATCAAATCCAATTTTTATACAAAGTCCGGCATTAGATTATACAGATTTTAAAGGAAAAGGAAATCAATATATAGTAGGCCGAATGAATTTTGGTACTCCTGAGTTTTTTTACTTTTGGATATTGGTAAATGTTTCTAGCAATGGTTCATCAATAAATATTATAAAAAGTGCTTACGAAACCGAACCAGACTCTTCACTTTTAACAGGTAATGAAGGCCAAAATGGTTCAGGTACGTTTACAAATAATGCTTTTAGCAACAATAGTTTTAGTGTATTTCCGCAGCCTGCCAGCAATCAAATAGAAATTGAAACCAATGAAACTATTCAAAGTTATAAAATATTTGACCTTAATGGTAAAATATTAAGTGAGGAAAATTATTTAAATAACAAAATTATTGATGTTGCCAATTTGCCAAAAGGTATTTACTTGCTTCAATTATTAAACAACAAAAATTTTATATCAACCAAGAAAATAATAATTGAATAACAACATGAAATTTAACAAAATTATTTTTACGCTAGCAGCAAGCACAAGTCTTGTGTTTTCAAGTTATGCTCAAAAACACCAACACAAAATGACTTACAAAAAAGGAGTAAGTACTCCTCCCAAATTTGAAGTAGAAGCCGATCGTTTTGCCGACTTGCAAGTATTGCGTTACGAAATTGAAGGATTTAATGAACTTACACCAAAACAAAAGGAATTGGCTTATTATTTATTTGAAGCCGCCAATGCTGGACGTGACATTATTTATGACCAAAAGTATAAGCATAATTTAACTATTCGTAAAACAATAGAAGCCATTTATGCTAGCTATATGGGTAATAAAAAAGATGCTCAATTTTTGAAATTTGAAACATACGCAAAACGAGTTTTCTTCTCTAATGGAATACACCATCATTACTCAAATATAAAATTTGTTCCTGAGTGTACTTACGACTTTTTTAAAGTGTTGGTTCAAGGTTCCGATTCAAAATTATTGCCTTTAAATGGCAAATCGATTGATGAATTTTTGTTGGATTTAAAGCCCATTATGTTTGACCCAAATTTTGAAAACAAAACAGTTGATTTAGCTTCAGGAATTGATAATGTGAAAGCTTCAGCTAATAATTTTTATGAAGGTGTAACTCAAAAAGAAGTAGAAGATTATTACGATGCTAAAATGACCAAAGACGATGCACAACCAATATCGTGGGGTTTAAATAGCAAAATGATGAAAGAAAATGGAGTGGTTGTAGAAAAAGTTTGGAAAGTTGCTGGCATGTATGGCAAAGCTATGGAACAAATGGTTTATTGGTTAAAAAAAGCGGTTACTGTTGCTGAAAACGACCAACAAAAATTAACTTTATCGTTATTAGTTGAATACTTTAAAACCGGTGATTTGAAAAAATGGGACGAGTATAATATTGCTTGGGTTTCGGATGTAAATAGTAGATTAGATGTAGTAAACGGTTTTATTGAAGTATATGACGATGCTATTGGAAAACGCGGTGCTTTTGAATCGGTAGTTTCGTTAAAAGACATGATTGCTACTAAACGCATTGAAGCTGTAGCCAAGGAAGCACAATGGTTTGAAGATAATTCGCCAATAGCGGCTGAACATAAAAAGAAAGAAGTAAAAGGAATTACAGCAAAAGTAATTACTGTTATTCAAGAATCTGGTGCTAGTGCGCAATCAACTCCAATAGGAATTAACCTTCCAAATGCAAACTGGATTCGCCAACAACACGGAAGCAAATCGGTTTCGTTAAGCAATATTGTTCATAGCTACAATATAGTTGGAGCTAAAAGCCCTATGCTAAAAGAGTTTGCTGAAAACGAACAACAAATAGAACGTGCTAAAAAATATGGTTCGTTGGCTGGTGACTTGCATACCGACATGCACGAAGTAATTGGACATGCGAGTGGACAAATTAACAAAGGAATTGGCGACCCTGACCAAACTTTAAAAAACTATGCAAGTACTTTAGAAGAAGCACGTGCCGATTTAGTGGCTTTATATTATGTGTTAGATCAAAAATTGGTGGACATGGGTGTAATGCCTAGTCTTGATTGTGGTAAAGCTGAATACGATGGTTATATTATGAACGGTTTGATTACTCAATTAACTCGTTTGAACTTAGGTGAAAACTTAGAAGAAGCACATATGCGTAACCGCCAATTAAATGCTAAATGGGCTTACGAAATGGGCAAAAAAGACAATGTAATTTCATTCATCAAACGCAATGGAAAAACTTATGTTAAAGTAAATGATTACAATAAATTACGTGATTTATTTGGTCAATTATTGAAAGAAATTCAACGAATTAAATCGGAAGGCGACTTTAAAGCAGCTACCGAATTAGTTGAAAATTATGGTGTAAAAGTAGATCAAACTTTATTGAAAGAAGTAAAAGATCGTTTCAATAAATTAAATGTTGCTGCATACAAAGGTTTTATTCAACCTAAATTAGTACCTGTAATGAACGGTGAAACCATAGTAGATGTAAAAGTGGAATACCCAACTAACTTTTTGAAAACTCAATTAGAATTGAGCAAAAAATACAGCTACTTACCTGCTGTGAATTAATTATTTTTTGTAGAGACAAGGCATGCCTTGTCTTTACAAATATCAAATAAAAAAAAGATCTCTTAGGAGGTCTTTTTTTATGTATAAAAGATAAAAAAATTATCTTTTATTTGAAAAGGAATGTTTGAGCTAGTTAAAAACATAATATCATTGGTAAGGATGAATCATTGGATAAAAAATGGTTTTGTGTTTTTGCCCGTGTTTTTTGCTGGAAAAATTGAGTTAATTTTTACTGCAAATCTGCTTTTATTATTTATTTCCTTTTGTTTGGCTTCCTCGGCCATTTATATTTTAAACGACATGGTTGATGTAAATGCTGATAGATTACACCCAACCAAAAAGTTTCGGCCAATAGCAAGTGGTTTTTTTAGTATTAACCAATCAATTGTTTTATTTACAGTAACTGCTATACTTTTCTTTTTATCGTTATTACTTTTAGCTCATGCAGGTTTATATGTTTTAAGTTATTTTGTATTAAATATTTTATACTCTTTTTACCTAAAACATTTGTCAATTGTAGATGTATCGAGCATAAGTACGGGCTTTGTTTTAAGAGAATTGGCGGGTGGTGCCGAAAGCAATGTGTATGTGTCGCATTGGATGATAATCATGACTTTTTTGCTTACTGTTTCCATTGGTTTTGCAAAACGAAGAGACGATTTAGTTTTAGTACTTGAAAAGGAATCTTCCATCAAATCTTTAGATGGTTACACAATTCCATTTTTAGATATTGCTAAAAGTATTTCGTTTTCAATTACACTCATTTCCTATATTTTATATTCTATTTCAGCAGAAGTAATTGCCAGAATTGGTTCCGATAAATTATACATTACTTCACTTTTTGTTTTTTTAGGAATTATCAGGTACATACAAATTACGGTAGTTGACAAAAACTCTGGTTCACCCATTGAAGTGCTATGGAAAGATAAATTTTTACAAATAACCTTATTACTTTGGGCATTCACTTTTCTGTTTATTATTTATGGAAAAGGTATTTAATTGGGGCATGTATCCGCAAATTGAAGCCATTCAATATTCGTCTGGCAATTATGGTAAAATAGCAGATTTTGTTAAATCAAAAGATGTATTTATAGCAAGAGGAAACGGACGATGTTATGGCGATAGTTCATTGCAAAAAAATATATTTTCAACGCTTTCCTTAAACAAAATAATATTGTTTGATGAGAAGCTTGGAATTTTAAATTGTGAAGCGGGTGTATTGTTAAGTAAAATTTTGAATATAATTATTCCTAAAGGATTTTTTTTACCAGTAACTCCTGGAACTAAATTTATTACTATTGGTGGGGCTGTTGCTTCAAACATTCATGGAAAAAACCACCACAAAGAAGGTGCAATTGCAGCCTATATTCAGTCGTTTGAACTGATGATTGAAACTGGCGAAATACTGCATTGTTCTGAACAAAAAAACGCTACTTTATTTGCTAACACAATAGGTGGAATGGGGCTAATGGGTATCATTATTTCGGTGCAATTGCAATTAAAAAAAATTGAAACCAGTTATATCAATCAGTCAACAATAAAAGCTAAAAACTTAGAAGAAATAATCACCTATTTTGAAACCTATAAAAACAATACTTATGCTGTGGCATGGATAGATTGTTTGGCAAAAGGAAATCATTTAGGTAAATCTATTTTGTACTTGGGAGAACATGCAAAAATGGAGGATTTGAATAAAAAACTAATAGAAAATCCTTTAAAAATACACCATAAAACACCCATAAATATTCCTTTCTATTTCCCAACCTTTGTGTTAAACACCACATTTATAAAGCTGTTTAATTTTTTGTTTTATCATAAGCAATTGCGCCAAAAAGTAACTAATATTATTGATTATAATTCGTTTTTTTACCCGTTAGATGCGCTCAATAATTGGAATAGAATGTATGGTAAAAATGGGTTTACTCAATATCAATTTGTTATTCCATTTGAAAATGGAAAAGAAGGTTTGATAGCAATTTTAACTAAAATTTCGGAGTCGGGTTGTGGTGCTTTTTTGGCAGTTTTAAAAACTTTTGGTTCAAAAGAAATTCATTCATCGCCACTTTCATTTCCAATGGAAGGTTATACTTTGGCTGTTGATTTTAAAGTGAATAAAAAAGTATTTCAATTGTTAAATCAATTGGATGAAATAGTGCTTAAATATGGTGGTCGTTTGTACCTTACCAAAGATGCACGAATGACAGCAAATACATTTGCTAAAAGCTACCATGAAAGTTTGGTTCATCCAGCTAAATTTAATTCATTACAATCAGAAAGATTAAGAATATAAATGAAACAAAATAAAGAGCTAAAAAAAGGAGTAGCATTTTTTGATTTTGATGGAACCATCACTTTCAAAGATTCATTTATGGAGTTCGTTAAGTATTCTAATGGCAGCTTTCAATTGGTTTTATGTATAATTTGGAATGCTCCATTTATAGTTCTTTATTATTTGAAATTGTATTCAAATCACCAATTGAAAGAACGTTTTTTTTCGTTTTTCTTTAAAAATAGTTTAGAAACTGAAGTAACAGCAAAAGGCGTTTTGTTTAGCAAAAACCAGCTTTCAAAAATTTGTTTTCCAAGTGCAATGAGGCTAATTCAGTGGCACAAAGCCCAAAATCATGATGTTTACATTTTAACTGCTTCTTCCAATATTTGGTTAAATGATTGGTGCAAAACAAATAATTTGATACTGATTGGAACCGAGTTTGAAACAATAAATGGATTTTATACTGGAAAAATTGCTGGTGAAAATTGCCATGGACAGGAAAAACTAAATAGAATAAAAGCATTGCTAAATCAATATAATCCCGAAGAGACTTACGGGTACGGCAACGAAAAATCGGATAGCTATTATTTAAACAAAATGCGTTTTGAATTGAACGCACCATTGAACGAAAATAATGTTTCTTTATTCCTGAAATTACAAGAAGAGAGGTTGTTAATAAATTCGAAATAAAAATGTGGAAGCTTATAAAATACAATTTCGGTAATTATTTAAAAGTTGGAACAGAAAACTTCAATCAATTTGTTTTTCTGCTAACTATTGTGTTTTCTATTGCGTTACGGTTTTTGCATTTTGTCGAAATGATTGATGATCCGCACGGTTGGCGCCAATGTGATACTGCCAATTATATTTGGGATTATTATAAAAATGGTGTTGATTTTTTACATCCAGCTGTATGTTGGATGGGAGGATATAAAACGCTTGTTTTAGAGTTTCCATTAACCGAAGCTATTGTGGCTTGGCTTTACCAAATTTTTGGTCCAAGTATCTCCATTGCACGTTTGTTTTTTTTGTTTTTTTACAGTTTAGGAGTTTATTATTTTTATAAAAGTTGTTTATTGTTTCTTCCTAAGAAAACAACCCTATTTTCAACAATAATTTATACTTTTTTACCCTTATCTTATTATTATTCTCGGGCTTTACACATCGATTTTTTTGCACTTTCATTTGCTTTTGGAATGTGCTATTTTTATACCGTTGGCATACAATTGCAAAGCACAAAAAAAATAGTGATTGGTAGTTTGTTTGCCACAGTTGCGTTTTTGGTAAAAGCACCTTATGCTTTATCATTTTGCATTCCACTTATATACATTATTAGCAAAGAAAAAAAATGGTTTTTTTGCCTAAAATGGTCTGTCTTATTTATTTTTCCAGTAGTAATATTTGCTTGGTGGATTATTAAATCAAAGCACATAAATGCAATGGCACCCGATTGGCAATTTATACCTGGTTACCGCAAATTTGATGACAATAATAAATGGTATTTTGGATTGTTTGAACATCGGTTTATATGGAGAAGTTGGGCTACACTTTTTGATAGACTAATGACCGATTTGAGTGCCGGTTTTATTGGGGCTGGCTTATTTATTATAGGAATTTTTGCTGCTTTCAAACAAAAATATATTGTACTTTGGTTATGGTTTTTGGGTGTTATTTTATACTTGCTTTTGTTTTTCAACCTCAATGTTATTCATAACTATTATCAAATTCCTTTTGTTCCCCTATTTGCCATTTTTATAACCATTGGAATTGAATTTTTGAATAACTTTTTCAAATTTAAAAGTTCCTATGTTTCAATAAAACTATTTTTACTAATAGCAATAATTATTAGTTCAATAATTTACGCAGAAAGCACTTATTTTAAACACGAAGTAATTTATGAAAATATTGCAAAATGTATTGAAGACAATACCCAAGAAAATGATTTGGTAATTGTTTCCTGTGGTGGATTATCGGTTCATTGTCCAATAATTTTGCATAGAGCAAAACGAAATGGTTGGTCGATTCCTGTAGCTGATTTAAACCAAAAAATAACAACTAATTTAGTAAAGGAAAACTGTAAATACATTGCTTTTGTGGCAGAAGAATTACCTAAAAATGAGTTTGGTGATTTTTTAAAATTATACCCAATAAAAGACATTCCAATCCAAAAAGGAAAGCACCTTTTTTTAGTTAATTTGGGTTGTAAAAACGAAATACAATAAATGGTATAATTTTTTTGACTTGTTAAATATGTTAAATTAAACATAATTGCCAACTAGGACAGCTTAAATAATGGTTTGCCAAGCCACAAAATGTATTTCCATAGGCTTCGGAGATACTTCTATAGGCTACGAATTAACTTCTACAGATTTCGGAGGTACTTTGATAGGCTTCGGAAGTACTTCTATAGGCTTTGAAAGTATTTCTATAGGATACGGAAGTATTTTGATAGGCTTCAAAACAACTTCTATAGGCTTCAGAACAACTTCTATAGGCTTCGGTGGTACTTCTATAGGCTACGGAAATACTTCTATAAGCTTCGGAAGTATTTCTATAGGATACGGAAGTATTTTGATAGGCTTCGGAAGTACTTCTAGGGTCAAGACAAATATCTGGGGAGAAATATGACTAAGCAAATAACTTTTGTAATCTAAACAGGAAGAATTTCACATCAGTAACACCTCTTAAGTTTGCTCT
>Ga0247839_1005417_pt1 | contig 15457 bp, 14 predicted proteins | sample LaCruzMarch2015__6_FD_192405 | JGI IMG/M metagenome (GOLD analysis project Ga0247839, IMG submission 192405) | Freshwater microbial communities from meromictic Lake La Cruz, Castile-La Mancha, Spain - LaCruzMarch2015_16m | ecosystem: Environmental > Aquatic > Freshwater > Lake | place: Spain... | reverse complement strand
GTGAAGGTCTGCAGGCCCTCGATGCGTTGCTGACGCAGTTGCTCGAGCCGCTGCCGGACCATCGCGTAATAGGCCCGCGAGGCGTCGAAGCGATAGGTGGTGCGCGCCGAGACGTCCTCGATCTCGGCGGCGAGATTGGTCAGCTCCGCCAGCAGTTCGCTCTCGAAGGCCCGGCCCGCCGCCCCCGGCGCGGACATGCGCGAGGACAGCAGCGCCAGTCGCCGATCGGCATCGCTGAGCGTGGCGGACACCTCGCGCGCCAGCGGAAACCCGAGCAAGGCGAGCGCCCGGTAGCAGTTCAGATCCAGGATCCGTTTGGCGAGTCGCCCGGCCTGGTTCTTCGACAGACTACAGTCGCGCACCAGGATGCGGACGAAACCGTCTGCATCGATCCTGAAATCCGACCAGATGCGGGCCAGGCCACCCACGGCCTCGGAGCCGATGACGGTATTGCCGCTGAACAACTCGGCCAGTTCGTCACTGCCGCGCTCCGGCGTAGCACAGGCGTCGATCGCCATCGCGGCCGCCGAGATCACCTCGCCGGGCAGTTCGCGCAGCCAGGTCTCGGGCAGGTCATGGAGCAGGGGCGCGGCGAAGGGATGCTCGTAGGCACCCTGCCTGCTGAAGGTGTAGGTGACGAACTCGGTGTGACGCTCCCAGCGCAGACGCATGGGTCCCAGGTCGGCCGAGTAGTGCCGATCGACCGTCTCCGGGATCGGCCGTCCATAGTGTTCGAGTAACCGCTTGAGATGCTCGACATTGCGCTCGATCCCCTGCTCGCCGCACACCACCGCGAGATAGGCCACCCGTTCCGGCGCGCGCAGCGGCTGGAAGGTGCGGGCATGAAGCTCGGCCGTGACGACGCGCCGTAGCGGATGCTCTTGAAAGACAGGCGGCATGATTTGGATGATCCGGGTTGCGATGCACGATTATAACCGGGCCGGCGGGGGAAAACAGGGACGCGATGGCGTGGCCCGGCAGGCAGGCATGACCGTTGCGCAGGCTGGTAGAGCGCAGCGAAACCCGGCATTGCGCGACGCCGGTGCCCGCCAACGATGGGTTTCGCTGCGCTCTACCCATCCTACCTACTACCTACAGCGCGGGCGTTGGTCCGCACAGCGGACCCTACAGGGCGGCCGTGCGGCGCACCCGACGGGGCGCGGTGTGACCTGTCGGCGGTCATCGACCGTTATACTGCGCTCGCGCGCCGTGCAACACCGGGCCGCCAGGCACCGGCAATCGACCGCCACTCGGAGTCGCCCATGAAATCCGACCGCGAGATCTATACCCTGCTCGGTGCCGACGCCGAGACCCTGGCGATCCTCACCGACGGCATCCGGGTGCGCGGACCCTATCGTTTCGAGGCCCTGGAGGTCAAAGGTCTCGACCGGCGCACCGACGGCGTCCTGCTGCCGGAGGCGCCCGGGGAACCGATGTGGGTGATCGAGTTTCAGGCGCAGGCTGATCCCGGCATCGGGAGATATTGACCATGTTCGGTATCCAGACACCGTTTGAGCAGACCCGTGCCTACAAAGAGCTGGTGGCTATCGGCCACGAGAAAGGGCTCGAAGAGGGCCGCGAGGAGGGCCTCGAGAAGGGCCGTGAGGAGGGTCGGCAGGAGGAAGCCGCCGCCTTGCTGCTACGCCAAGCCAGGCATCGCTTCGGTCCGCTGGCACCGGAGCTCGAGGTCCGCCTCGATGCACTGCCGCTAGTGCGCCTCGAAGCCCTGTCCGAGGCCATCTTCGACCTGGACAGCCAGTCGGAACTGCGGGACTGGCTGGGCCGGCCCTGAGCCCTCAACCATCACGGCCCGCAGTCCCCATACTCCCCCGCCCGCCGCGCATCGCCCCGCACCCGCTCAACCGGGTAACGCCCCTCGTTGATGGCGATCTTGCGGTAGGCGGCGGCGATGGGGTCTATGCCCAAGCGCTCGGCGAGCCGGATGAGATAGATCAGGCAGTCCGCCAACTCCAGGGCGACCGCCTCCTTCTTCTCGGGGGTCAGGTCCCGGCTCTGGGCCTCGGTGAGCCACTGGAAGTGCTCCAGGAGTTCGCCGACCTCACCGGCCAGGGCCATGGACAGGTTCTTGGGCGAGTGGAACTGCTCCCAGTCGCGCTCGCGGGCGAAGCGGATGAGACGGGTGTTGAGGTCGTCCAGGCTGTCCATGGCCGTCAGGCGGCCGACCGCGCCCGCGCCCGGGCGATGGCGGCGCGCACCTGGGCCGGGGCCGTGCCCCCCAGGTGGTCACGGGCGGCCACCGAACCGTCCAGGGTGAGGACGGTGTAGACGTCGGGCTCGATGCGCTCGGAGAACCCGCGCAGTTCCTCGATGCTCAACTGCGCGAGATCACGCCCCTCCCGGACCCCCAGGGCCACCGCCTGGCCGACGATCTCGTGGGCGTCGCGGAAGGCGATCCCCTTGCGCACCAGATAGTCGGCCAGATCCGTGGCGGTGCTGAACCCCTGGGCGGCGGCGGCACGCATTCGCTCGCGGCGGCAGGTCACATGCCCCATCATGTCGGCATAGACCTTGAGACAACCCTTGACGTTGTCCACGGTGTCGAAGAGCGGCTCCTTGTCCTCCTGGTTGTCCTTGTTGTAGGCGAGCGGCTGGCCCTTCATGAGCGTCAGGAGGCCCATCAGGTGGCCGAAGACCCGCCCGCTCTTGCCGCGCACCAGTTCCGGTACGTCCGGGTTCTTCTTTTGCGGCATGATGGACGACCCGGTACAGAAGCTGTCGGACAGTTCCACGAAGCCGAACTGGGCCGATGACCACAGGATCAACTCCTCGGAGAAGCGTGACAGGTGCATCATCAGAATCGCCGCGGCGGCGGTAAACTCGATGGCGAAGTCCCGATCGGAGACCGCATCCAGGGAGTTCTCCGCGGGCCGCGCGAAGCCCAGGAGGTCGGCGGTGAAGGCGCGGTCGATGGGGTAGGTGGTCCCGGCCAGGGCGGCGGCCCCGAGCGGCATCACGTTGACGCGGCCGCGGCAATCGGCCAGGCGCGCCCGGTCGCGCTCCAGCATCTCGAACCAGGCCATCATGTGGTGGCCGAAGGTGATCGGCTGCGCGACCTGGAGATGGGTGAAACCGGGCATCACGGTGTCGGCCTCGCGTTCGGCGAGGTCCAGCAGGGCGTCCTGGAAGCGGGCGAGCGCATCGCGGATGGTGTCGATCTCCTCGCGCAGCCACAGCCGGACATCGGTGGCCACCTGGTCGTTGCGCGAGCGCCCGGTATGCAGGCGCTTGCCGGCCTCCCCGATCGCCTCGGTCAGCGCGGTCTCGACGTTCATGTGGACGTCTTCGAGCGGGATGGACCAGACGAAGTCGCCGGCCTCGATGCGGGCGCGCACCGCCATGAGACCGGCGCAGATCTGCTCGCCCTCGGCCTGGCTCAGGATGCCCTGGCGGGCGAGCATCGTCGCATGGGCGATGGAACCCTGGATGTCGTAGCGGTAAAGTCGACGGTCGAAGTCCACCGAGGCCGTGAAGGCCTCGACGAAGGCGTCCGTCGGGGCGCTGAAGCGCCCGGCCCAGGGTTTGCCGACGACGGCGAACGTGGTTTGACTAGGCTGGTGCATCATGAGGTCCGACCGGTGACAAAGTGGTCATTCTACATGCGCCCCCAGCGGGGTTGGACCTGAACCAATGCAACATCTCCTGGACGTTCCGGAGCCGACCCCGCGCCGCAAGGCCTTCCTGCCGAATTTCTGCCGCGTGCCCATGATCTTGGGGGTGGTGCTGACCGCCCAGTTGCTGGGGATCAGCCTCACCCTGGCGTCGCGCCGCCCGCTCGCCGAGTTCTGGGAGCATCTGGGTCCCATGGCCTTGTTCGTCCTGACCATCTCGCTCACCGCGAGCGCCGTGCTCTGCGCCATGCGCCCGGCGCTGCTGCGGGTCGGCGATCGGACGGCCGCGCTGCTCGCCTGGCTGCTGCTGGTCACCACCACCGGACTGGTGACCTGGGGGGCCTACAGCGCGACGCCGGACCCGATCCACGCCGCACTCTTCCCGGGCGATGGACTCCCCGGGATCCTGGTCCGCAGCCTGGGGATCGGCGCCATCCTGGGGGGCATGCTGCTGCGCTATCTGTATCTGCATCACATGTGGCGGCTGCAGGTGGAGGCCGAGGCGGAGGCCCGCTTCCAGAAGCTCCAGGCCCGGATTCGGCCCCATTTCCTGTTCAACAGCATGAACACGATCGCCAACCTGACCCAGACCAACCCGCGGGTGGCCGAGGAGGTGGTGCAGGACTTGGCGGATCTGTTTCGCGCCACCCTGGCGAACCCGGACGAGACCTCGACCCTGTCCAAGGAGTTGGAATTGGCCTACCGCTATCTGAATATCGAGAAACAGCGGCTCGGCGAGCGCCTGCAGGTCCTCTGGGATGTCGAGGATCTGCCGGGCGATGCTATGCTGCCCCCGTTGATCCTGCAACCGCTGGTCGAGAACGCGGTCTATCATGGTATTGCGCCGTCGCGTCGTCCCGGGCTGATCCGCATCAGCGGGCGTTACCGTCGGGCGCAGGTGAATTTGAGCGTGCGCAACACCCTGCCCGCGGACAGCGAGCCGGGCGAGCGCCACACCAACGGCAACCACATGGCGCTCGACAACGTAAAGCAACGCATGGCGGGCCTGTTCGACGGCGCTGCGCGGGTGATCATCTCGCGGATCGAGGGCGATTATCAGGTCCGGCTGGTGTTCCCTTACCCCTGGAAACAGCAATGAAAATTCTTGTCGTCGACGATGAATCCCCGGCCCGGCAACGGTTGGTCCGCCTGCTGTCCGAGATCCAGGGAAATTACGAACTGGCCGGCGAGGCGAGCGACGGGATCGAGGCGGTGCAACTGTGCCGCTCCACACCCGTGGACCTGGTGCTGATGGACGTGCAGATGCCCGGCCTCAACGGGCTGGATGCGGCCCGCCAGATCTCGCACATCGAGCCGCCGCCGGCGGTGATCCTGGTCACCGCCTACGAGCAGTACGCCCTGGCCGCCTTCGAGCGCAAGGTGGAGGACTATCTGGTCAAGCCGGTGCGGCGCGAGCGCCTCCAGGAGGCCCTGGAGCGGGCCCGCATCCCCACCCGTCCGCAACGCGCCGCACTCGCCACCCGCGACGAGGCGCACCCCGGGCGGCGGCTCTCGCTCAGTGCCCACTACCGGGGCGGGCTGCAGACCGTTCCCATCGAGGACATCATCTTCCTCCAGGCCGAGCACAAGTACGTCACGGTCCGCCACACCGGCGGTGAACTCCTGGTGGACGAGTCCCTGAAGGCCCTGGAGGACGAGTTCGAAGACCTCTTCCTGCGCATCCACCGCAATGCGCTGGTGGCGCGCTCGCGCCTCTTCGCCCTGGAGAAGGGCACCGACGGCGGCACCGAGGTGCGGCTGCGTGACTGCCCGGAGCGCCTCCCGGTCAGCCGCCGCCACCTGGCCGATATCCGCCGCTGGCTGCGGGCCGGCACGCCCTAGCCCTCCCCGGTGCAGACACCCGCAAGCCCCAGCCGCGACTGGCGCCCCCAACTCCTGGCCCTGGCGCTGCTCGCCCTGATCGGCACCCTGCCCTTCTGGCTCAGCGACCTGGATCTGCGCGTGGCCGCGCTCTTCTATCATCCACAGGCCGCGGACCCCTGGTGGGAGTCCAGCGGCGACCTCTGGGCCTTCCTCTATCAGGCCTCGCCGCTGCTCGGGGGCCTGATCCTGATCGGCAGCCTGCTCACCATCGCCGCGACCCGGATCTGGCGCTCCCAGCGGCGGCGCCGCCGCTACGCGATCTTTGTCCTGGCCGTGACCCTGCTCGGCCCCGGCCTGATCATCAACGGGGTCATCAAGGACTACTGGGGACGCCCCAGGCCCCATCAGACCGTCGCGCTCGGCGGCACCCAGCCCTATGTCCCGCCGCTCAAACGCACCCCCGGGGGCCTGGGCAAGTCCTTCCCCAGCGGCCACAGCGCCATCGGCTTCGCCCTGGGGGTCTTCTATTTCATCTGGGCGCGCCGCCGCCCGCGGCTCGCCCTGACCGCGGCGCTCGCCTCCGTCGCCCTGGGCACCCTGCTCGGGGTCGGGCGCATGACCGCCGGGGATCACTTCCTCTCGGACGTCATCTGGTCGGCGGTGCTGACCTATGGGGTGGCCTTCGTGCTCTATTGGCTGGTCCTGCGCATCCCCCATTGGGAGGACGCAACGGCCCTCCGGCCGCCGCCGGCCCCGCGGCCCCTGCGTCACCCCACGCTGACCCTGGGGGCCTACCTGCTCGCCGCGGCGGCCCTGCTGTTCGCCGTCCTGCTCGCCACCCCGGTGCAGGAGACGCGCAACCTCGCCATCGCGCCGTTGCCCGCCGCGCCCGGGCCCCGCACCCTGCGACTGGCGGCAGACGCGGCGACCCTGACCCTGTTCCAACTGGGCACGCCGGCGGTCGCCGCGGGCGAGGCGGCCTCCATCCGGCTGAAGGGGCGCGGCTTCGGCCTGCCCGGCAGCCGGGTGCAGGGCCGTCTGGAGGGAGCGGACGACGCCCTGACCTCTTCGGTGACCTCTTCGGTGACCTATACGGTGACGCACACCGGCGTCTTTACCGAGCGCGACAGCACGGTCACCGTCGGCATCGACCCAACCGCCTGGGAGCGGATCGAACTGGTCACCGGCAGCGGCGACATCCGCATCTACCCGCTGGGCAACCGGCGACCCCAACTGGCGCTGACGGCCGACCGTGGCCTGGTGCTGGACGACAACCCCACCAGCGCCGCGACGAACCCCGCGAGGGCCTCCCGGTGACGCCGCCCAACCAGCAACGCGCAAGAACCACGGAGCAACGCCGATGTGCGGTATCGCCGGTGTCCTGATGCGCGCGGGCCGCTACCCGGACCCGGAACAACTGCGGGTCATGGCCGCCGCCCTCGCCCACCGCGGGCCGGACGACCGCGGCGCCTACTGCGGCGGGACTGTCGGTCTGGCCCAGACGCGGCTCGCCATCATCGGGCTGGCCACCGGCCACCAGCCCATGGTCGCGGTGCAAGACAAACTCGCCCTGGCCGCCAACGGGGAGGTCTACAACTATCTCGAGCTGAACGAGGAACTGCGCGCAGCCGGCCGCGTGCTGCGCACCGACTCCGACTCCGAGACCATCCTGCACGCCTATGCGGTCCACGGCCTGGGCTGTCTCACCCGGCTGCGCGGCATGTACGCCTTCGCCCTGCACGACGCCCGGTCCGGCCAATTGATCCTCGCCCGCGACCGGCTCGGCATCAAGCCCCTGTTCTATGTCAAGCTGCCGGACCGGATCGCCTTCGCATCGGAGATCAAGGCCCTGCTTCCCTGCCTGCCGGGTCGGCCGGAGGTCGAGCCGGGGGCCCTGCGCCGCTTCCTGCAGAACCAGTTCGCCGGGGGGGAGGAGACGGTGCTCCACGGCATCCGCCGGGTGCTGCCCGGCGAGGCCCTGGTCCTGCAACCGGACCTGAGCATCGAGCGGCACCGCTACTGGTCGGCCCTGGCGGTCGCGCCCCGGACCATCGGGGTCGCGCAGGCCCGGGAGGAGTTGGACCGGCTCATGCACACGGCCATGCAGGAGCACATGCGCTCCGAGGTCCCCTTCGGGCTCTTCCTCTCCGGCGGGGTGGACTCGGCGGTGCTCGCCGCGCAGCTCCACGCCCACGGGGCCGGGCGCATCCGTTCCTTCTCCGTGGGCTACCGTGGGACCACCATGGCCGATGAACTGGACGAGGCGGCGCGGGTGGCGGCCTACTTCGGCTTCGACCACCAGCCGCTGGAACTGACCCTGGACCAGGTCTTCGCCCGCATCCCCCACACGGTGTGGGCGGCGGATGAGCTGATGCGCGACTATGCGAGCCTGCCCACCTCCATCCTCGCCCAGGCGGCCGGGGATGAACTCAAGGTGGTCTTCTCCGGGGAGGGCGGCGACGAGGCCTTCGCCGGCTACCGCCGCTACCACCCGCGCCCCCTGGAACGCTGGTTCAAGACCCTGCGCCACCCCGGCAGCGGGGGCTTTCGCACCCGCGGCCAGTGGTCGCGCCACTGGTCACAACGGCTCTTCGGCCCGCGGCTGGGCGCCGCCCCCGGGCTGGACCGCGCGCCCTTCCTCGCCGCCTGGGCCGCGACCCCCGCCGCCTGGTCGGCGATGCAGCGGCGCCAGTACACGGACATCGTGACCGCCCTGCCGGACAACCTGCTGGTCAAGACCGACCGGATGCTCATGGCCTTCGGCGTCGAGGGGCGGGTGCCCTTCCTCGACCACCGCGTCGTCGAGTTCGGGCTCTCCCTGCCGGACCGGCTCAAGGTCCGTCGCCACCGGGGCAAGTGGCTGCTCCGGCACTGGGCCGAACCGCTCTTGCCCCCCGGGCACCTGGAGCGCCCCAAACGCGGCTTCCACGTCCCGGTGGGTGACTGGCTGACCGGCGACCTGGCGCGGCGCCTGGGCGAGCGGCTGGCCGCCAACCGGGGCATCCGCGAGTGGTTCAAACCGGCCGCGCTGCCCGCCCTGGTCGCGGCGCGCCAGGCCGGCCGCGGCGGCGAACGGGAACTGTTCGGACTCATGCAGTTCGCCATCTGGCACCGGATCTTCATCGAAGAGCCGGGGCTGGTGCCGGCGCCGGATGAGGACCCGCTGGAGTGGGTCTAAAAGCAATAACAGGCATCCAATGACGCTTCATGCACCGTCGTTCAATTGAGCCTTGGTTGTCGTTCCGGCCCCGCCGAGACCGTCTGACAGGAGGTCGAGGCTTTAAGCCGGACCAGCACCGCGCAGACACAATGTCGACCAGCTAAAGCCTCGACCTCCTGTCTTTTTGCGGCCGGAACGACGATCAAGGCCGGCAGTTGACTTCCGGCGCGCGATCTGATCGAATCATATCGCCAAGTTATTTGATATCCGGACAGTCACATTGGTAGCTGTTTTCTAGCTACCTGAAAAATAAGGAAAAAGATCGCGCCAAGCGACTTTCGGTTGTCCATATTTTATGAGTCGGCGATAATCACCCGGCGGCTGACGAGTCTGTACGGTCGCGAAGATCCCATTGAACCTGGAGGAGGCGGTATGCGTAAGCTGATGTTCTCGGTTCTGATCCTTTGTCTGTTGCCGGACGCTTATGCTGCCGATCAGTCACCCGACGTAAAGAAACTGGAAAATGGCTTTTATGCAAGCGACGTTCTGCAAGATACAAGTGGGACTGGGACGCCCGGCTTTCCGATGCACTACATCTACATCGTAGACTCCACAGCGGGAATATGCTGTATATCACGCTCAACTATTCTTAATCCTGTAAGCACGGATTTGCAAGTCGTCCCTTGTAAGTCCTTAAAAAAACGCCACGAGTGGGCGAATATCATCACTTGGGAATAATGATCCAACCATCGCCTGGAGTTGGCACCGCCAGTCTCGCAGGGTCATGCCAGCCTGGTTCCGGGCCAATGGCGTTAATTTTAAGCGCTGCTGGCTCCCACGCTCCAGCGTGGGAGCAAGGGCGGGCGCTCCGCGTCCAATAACCAGAAGGGACGCGGAGCGCCCGCACTGCATTCCCACGCTGGAGCGTGGGAACGAGAGGCCCACACCGGACTTTATTCGGTTGGCGGCGGCGTTCGGGGCCGGAACTATGATCAAGGCCCAAATGCTGAAACTAACCTATTGTATTGCTTGGCGAGCTTGGCGCCTTGGCGTGAGCAACTCCCGGCTTTAGGATCACCGACCCCATGCCCACCCGCATCGCCTGTTTCTTTTCCACCTCCGGTCACAGCGGCGTCGACCGCGCGGCGGGGCACCTGATCCCGGCCCTGGCGCGCCGCGGCTTCGCCGTGGATCTCCTCAAAGTCCGTCGGCACGGGCCAAACCTGCCGGAAATGCCCGCGGGGGTGCGGGTCATCGATCTCGGCTCACGCCATACCTATGCCTGCCTCCCGGCCGTGGCGGCCTATCTGCGCCGCGAACGCCCGGCCGTGCTGCTCTCCGACAAGGACCGGGTCAACCGCACCGCGCTCTTCGCCCGAACCCTGGCGCGGGTCCCGACCCGCCTGGTCTTCAGCTCCGGCACCACCATCTCGATCGATCTGGCCACCCGCGGCCCCCTGGAGCGCTGGGTGCAGCGCAACTCCATGGGCCGGCTCTATCCCTTCGCCGATCAGGTCATCGTCACCAGCAGCGGCGTCGCCGATGACATGGCCGCCTATACCGGGCTCGCCCGCGACCTGATCCGGGTGGTGCCCTCACCGGTGATACCGGAGGCATTGTTCACGACAAAGCCGCCCCGCCCGGACCACCCCTGGCTCGGCGACCCGGCGGCACCCCTGATCCTGAGTGTCGGCGAACTCTGCCACCGCAAGGGCTTCGACACCCTGCTGCGCGCCTTCGCCCGGCTGCGCGCCCAGCGCCCCTGCCGGCTCATGATCCTGGGCCGGGGCGGGGAGCGCGAGGCCCTGCTCGCCCTGGCCGCGGGACTGGGCGTGGCGGCCGATTTCGCCCTCCCCGGCTATGTGCCTGAGCCCTATGCTTACATGGCCCATGCCGACCTCTTTGCCTTCACGTCGCGCTGGGAGGGGCTCGGCTTCGTGCTGATCGAGGCCCTGGCGGTCGGCACCCCGGTGGTCTCCACCGACTGCCCGAGCGGCCCCCGCGAGGTCCTGGCCGGCGGACACTACGGCCCCCTGGTCCCGGTGGACGACGATGCCGCCCTGACCGCGGCCCTGATCGCGACCCTGGACCACCCGCTGCCCGCCGCGCGCCTGCGCGAGGCCGCCCGCCCCTATGGGATCGAGGCCAGCACCGACGCCTACCTGAATGCGATGGGACTACCGCCATGCCCCGAGTAACCGCCATCATCCCGGCCCACAACGGCGCGGCCTTCATCGGGCACGCCATCCGCAGCGTCCTGGCCCAATCCTACCCGGACCTGGAGGTCCTGGTAGCGGACGACGGCAGCAGCGACGACACCGCCGCCATCGTCGCGGGCTTCGGCCCGCCGGTGCGCCTGATCCAGGTGCGGCACGGCAACACCCAGGCGACGCGCAATGCCGCCATCGCCGCGAGCGACAGCGAATTCGTCGGCTTGCTGGACCAGGACGACGCCTGGTGGCCGGAGAAGATCGAGCGCCAACTGGCCCGGATGGACGCGGACCCGGCGCTCGGCCTGTGCTACACCGACACCCGCGGCGTGACCCCGGCCGGGCGCGAGATCCCCGAGCGACACAACCCCTTGCAGGTCCCGCTGGACCAGACCGAGGCCCTGGGCCAGTTGCTGCGGATCAACATCATGGCCGCCTCCACCGTACTCCTGCGCCGCCGCGTGCTGGAGCAGGTCGGCACCTTCGACCCCGCCTATCACCTGGCCGGTGACTGGGACCTGTGGCTGCGGGTCGCCGCCGAGACCCCCATCGCCGCGGTCCCGGAGGTCCTGATCGACTACTGCTGGCACAGCGGCAACCTCTCCCACGGGCGCCTCGCCCTGCACGCCGAGGAGATCGCAGTCCAGGAGGCGGCCCTGGCGCGGGTCAGCGCGCACCCGCGCTGGTCCACCGACAAGCGCCTGCGCACCTACCTGCCCGCGGCGCGCCGCAAGCTCGCCGCGCGCTGTTCCGAGCTTGGCCTGCTGTACGCCCGCGCCGGCCGCCGTGCCGAGGCCCTGGCCTGGCACGCCCGCGCGCTGCGTTTGCGCCCCTGGACGCCGCGCGCCTGGTCGCGCTGGGTCCGCGCCCTGCTGCCAGCGCGGCGCCCGCGCCCAGGGGTCGGATAAGGGGATTCATCCGTGAGTGAGCGCGAATTCAACGCGGTCCTCAGGAACCCCCGCTACCCTTGTCCACCCGACGACAGCCGTGGAAGACCCGACTCAACAGTTGCCGCGGTGAGTCCGACGGCAGTAATATCCACGAAACGCGAATGTGCAACGGCGCAGATGTCCGATGGCCGAGCCGCCACACAAGTACAAGTACGACAAGGGTGAGAACAGACGCAAGCATGTGGGCACAGCCCCCGAGGCCCAGATCGCCCACCAGTACGGAAATGAAGTCGGTGAATGTCCCAGGGGCTTTTCTCTTGAAGCCGCCCGGGAACTGCTCGACGATGCGATCGAAGAGTACAGGTCGCGACAACCTGATGTCCCGTTTCGACTCTGGAGTTACCACGACGGTGCCGTCTATCAGGCGCGCACGTCGGATGGCGGCACGACTTGGCATGGCTGGCCGGTCGCGGCGCGCCACATCCCGGACGATATCCTGCCCCGGCTTGAAGCCCGGGCCCTAGCCGTGGACGAGAGCGACCGTTTAAAGAAATGGCTGCGACAGAAATGGGCGATAAAGCGATCTTGAGCGATCAGCTGGTTTTCGGAAAACCCGGCGCGCTGCGCTGTATCCTCCAATGGCGCGACGACTACGGCAGCGTCGGCCCGGTGGGCCGCACCTGGGGTGACCTACAGATCTGGGTGGATAGTACCCTGATCTGGGGCAACCCGTACGGCGATCTGGGCCAGCCGCAAGGGATCCGCTGGAGCTGGATCGACCTGCCGGAATTCCTCGCGGTCGCCTGGCCCTACCTCGAGGAAGAAGAGTCTTGGCCGATCGAATTCGCGTCTCGCTTCGAGGCACCGCGGCACCTTGGCGAGCTGCGCGGCCGGGCCAAACTGCGGCGGCGCAGCCTGACGCAAAGGCAAGCAGAGGCCGAGGAAGCGCGATTGGACGACTTTCTGCTCGTTCATGACTTGGGCGAATCACTCAAGGGCGCCTTCCCGCCTGGTCTGCTGCTGCTGCGGGAAGGGCTGCGGATGCGCGTTGCCACGGCCGCGCACGAATGGCGGCTCGACTTCGCCGAGACCATGGGCGCCCTGCAATCCCTGGCCGAGTGCATCCTGGCACGCACCGAGTCGCTCGACGATGCCCGCTCACAGCTGGCCCGCAACCGTTGGCAAGCGCGCGACGACCTGGATCGGCGCAGCCGGCTGGAGGCTGCCACGGGTCTGTCGTCGAGCACGCTCGAACAAGCCTGGCCCCGCCCGCTGAATACCGCCGATGCGGTGCCCTACAGCCTCAAAGCTGCCGCGCGGATGATCGGCGGCGCCTTGAAGGGCGCGGCGTTCCGGCAAGTCCTGGCGGATATCGAGTCCATACCCGGTGGCTCGAGCCCGGCGCTTGCCGAACCGCGCGCGCTCGCGGCCGAGGTCATGCGCGACCACCAGGAGGATGCGCCTTATGTGCAGGGGTACCGCTTGGCGGAGACCTTGCGGGAACATCTGAGTCATAAGGATGGACGCACGGATCCGGAGGGCCTGTTGCGGCAATGGGGCGTCGATGTGCGTGATCGCGACCTTGGCAGCGAGCAGTTCGACGCCATCGCCGTTTGGGGAACGGAGCATCGGCCGACGGTGCTCATCAACTCCCGGGGTCTGCGCTCGCGCCTGCCGACCGGCAGGCGCACCACCTGCGCCCACGAGATCTGTCACCTGTTGGTGGACACCGAGGGTGCCCTGCCCGCCGTCGAGGTGCTCGGCGGGCGCGTGGCACCGGACTTGGAGCAACGCGCCAACGCCTTCGCCGCCGAGTTTCTGCTGCCCCGCGGCGCGGCTGGCCGCGCCGCCGAGGCCGAACTCGCATACGTCCGCACCGCGGATACGCGTCGGCAGGCCATTGAGGGCACCATCAAAGGTCTCAACGCGGATTACGCCGTGAGCTTCGAGACCGCCGCCTGGCAGATCAAGAATTCCGGTCGGCTTTCCGATACCGACGAAGACGCGCTGCAACCCTACCTGAAATCGCTCTGGGCGCCTTTCTGAGCGGCGGCTCCCGACCCCGCGTCCGGTCGGCAAGCGTTGCGCGGCGTCGTCCAACGGTGGAATGGCAGTCCCGAGAGACCGGCAACGTTGCGCCTGCGTGGGCCTTTCAGCAGTGCCGTGAAAGTCCATACCGGGGCAAGCTATGCCCCCGCAGCTAGCCGGGGACAGAGGACTGTTCTCGCGCAGTTTCCCGGCCCCGGTATCCCATAAACCGGAATCCGTGGTCTGACCCTGCGGTACCCCCACCAAGTCAAGGTCGACCAAATTCAACCTCACGGATCCTTGCCTCTCGATTCTCTGACCTGACAACGACTGTGACGGCCTCGCTGTATACGTCGCCCCCGATGCTCACATACGCCCAGCCAAGGTCAGAGTGTCGCTTTCCCGGCCAGCTTGTCATGGTTTGGCCTACTTCAATGGGCCCCGCGGTGCCCCAGTCAGTAGGCACAATTGCTTCAAAAGCACTTCGCAGCTGCTCGACGCTGGTTTTCTCGCGGTACTCCTCGGTTGTTATGGCGTAAGCCTTTACATAGTCACGCGCGGCCATTGAACTGACGAACACCAGCGCGATTTGTCGATAGTCAGACGTGTTTTGTGTCGGCATCTTCGGGTCCTCTTTTGAACAGCCGGCAACGTTCATGACAGCCGCAACGAGGGCAACTGAGAGGAACAACCGAGTGTTCTTAGCCATTGCTGTGGCCCAACGGTCAGGCTAGCCCCACCCGGACAAAGCGACGCAAATAAAGTCTAAGAACAGAAGCCAAATCCAACATTGCATTTAACTTCATTTCATACACTCCGGTTTTGATGTTATTTGTTGTCAATTCACATCACGACGGAGAAATTGAATTTGCCACCTAACTCGCTCACCTTTCTCGCATACTCAATGCTCTCAGATAGCTCGGCGACAATCGCGCCGTAGTCATTATTTATAACACCGAACCTCGGCTTCTCGGTTGTGATTACCGCAAGAAGTCCGCTGAGAAGAGCGAGCGCATCATCGGCCGACACCCACACTCCGTCGCGTGCCATCAATTCGTTCGTCGATTGCATTCCCGCGGGTAGCTCACCATCACCCATGTTGAATTGTATGTCGGTGTGATCGAGCAGGCTAGAAAACGGCTCCAGCCCTGCTGCACTCGCCAATTTGTCGAGCTTGTTAGCGTGCTTGAACAGTGCCCCCTTATCACTTTCATCAGATGCCAAATCACCATTATTGAGAAGCTGGTTTGCCCAAAGCACTGTGCTCAAAGTTTCCTCCTGAAAGCTCCGCCGTAGGAACGCCGGTTACCCGGCGCAATCCCGGACGTGCAGTTTTCCCGCATCCGGTTCCTCGGTTGTACTCACTTATCAAACGGACCTTCACAGTTACCCGTCACAAGGCCCAGTTGTTATTGCCCTACAGTGAGGTTGGCTCGTGTGCTCCGATCCTGCAGGTCCGGCACGAGTTTCCTTTGTGGGCTGCGTACTTCCGTCGGGTCCTTGCGCCTTAATGGCTGGCTTTCCCGACCTCCGACGACTATGCCGGATAAGACACCTCGTCAGCATACGGCTGTCGCCAGCCTGCCTGAATGCTCCCTGCACGATGACTCCACCCGTGCCCACGCCGTTTCCGGGCTCATCACCCTTACGTGTCCCAACACTGACGGCTTCATCATCTTACTTCATCCAGGAGCCTGCGGGGCTTCCCGAGTTCTC
>Ga0247839_1005399_pt1 | contig 15500 bp, 16 predicted proteins | sample LaCruzMarch2015__6_FD_192405 | JGI IMG/M metagenome (GOLD analysis project Ga0247839, IMG submission 192405) | Freshwater microbial communities from meromictic Lake La Cruz, Castile-La Mancha, Spain - LaCruzMarch2015_16m | ecosystem: Environmental > Aquatic > Freshwater > Lake | place: Spain... | reverse complement strand
AGTGGTTGATCTTCTGATTTCCAGCTGGGGCGAAGCAGCCCAGTGGGAGAAGGAAGGTTCAGAGCAGCCGCACGAAGCCAATCTTTTGAAGTTGGATTGCTCTAAAGCACGCGCGAAACTAGGCTGGATACCGAAATGGGATCTAGAAACGGCTACGCAAAAAATTGTCCAATGGCAAAAAGCTTTCCAGAAAAAAGAAAATATGCAAGAAGTTAGCCTGACTCAAATTAGGGAATACCAAACCAATTAACTATTTTTAGTATGAATAAAATTTCAGAAAAACCAGAAAATATGATGCAGGCAAAATTTAGATGTAGATATTGCGATCAAGCACTCTCCAGTTTAGTTGTATCTTTAAAAAAGATGCCATTGACGGATGACTTTATAGCGACAAATAAACTTGATCGTCAAGAATATTTGAGTGATATTAATATTTTTGAATGTCAGAATTGTGGTCTCGTGCAAAATCCAGCAGACTTTGATCATGAAGGGTATTACCAGGACTATCAATACAGCGCGGGCCATTCTATTTTTACAAAAAAATTTATGCATAAGTATGCCCAGATTCTTATTGACTACTTCAAGGTGGTTAATGAGCGTAAGCCAGAATCAGTAATTGAGATTGGCTCTGGCGATGGTGTTCAATTACAGCAATTTTTGAATTTAGGTGTCTCTCGGGTATTAGGCATTGAGCCCAGCGATTATCTAGCTAAAATTGCAATCGATTCCGGGGTCCCCACTCAGGTAGATTTATTTGGAAGAAATACTGAAAAGAAAATTGATGAAAGATTTGATATTAGCCTTTCTTCTTATACCTTAGATCATGTTCGAAATCCTGTGGAGTACCTGCAGACAACCCATCGAATGTTAAATGATGGTGGAATTATTGCTTTTGAAGTTCATAACTTAGAGAAAATAATTGAGCGTACTGAGTATTGTTTATTCGAGCATGAACATACAATTTATATGACGCCAGCGGATGCTAGGAGATTTGTAGAGCGCCAAGGATTCAAGGTGCTGGCAGTTGACCCTATTCCTTTTGAAGAGGTCAGGGGTAATTCATTAATTTTGATTGCCAAAAAAATACCCAAAGAGGTTGAGTATTATGACGACGAAAGTTTCCATAATGTTCAACTAAATAGCTTGAATAATAGAATTGTTAAGATGATTGATCGCCTCAATCAATGGACTGACTCCATACCGGACAATGAAAGTATTGTTGGGTTTGGAGCGGGGGGCAGGGGTGTGATGACCTTGGCTGCAATGGAAAATCCAGGCCGCTTTAGAGCTCTATTTGATTCAAATTATCAGAGTGGAATATTTGTTACTCCGAAGACGCGAATTCCGGTAGTGGGGCCAGACAAGTGGTCATCGTTTGATAATTCCCATTGTTTAGTATTCTCTTTTGGATACTTTTCTGAGATTAAAGAGCAGTTGCTTCAAAAAGGCTTTGCGGCAGAAAAAATTATTTCATTGACTAATTTTTTTTCAGATGAAAAAAATTAACATATGAGAGTCTTTCTAACTGGCGCATCAGGCTTTGTTGGCTCATTCTTTCTGAGAAATTTACTTTCTTCTGATGCTTATAAAGTTTGCGTTTTATTGCGTAATCCAAAAGACGCTTGGCGTATTCAAGATTTATTGCCTAATGTCAAAGTAATTGTGGGTGAATTAGATCGCCTTGATTCGATTGAAACTGAACTTGCTGATTTTGCCCCACAAGCTTTTGTGCATTTGGCATGGAATGGGGTTTTAGGGGCTGAGCGCAATGATCCTTCGCAATGGCGTAATGTGAGCTCTACAATGGAATTGGTTGAATTGGCCAATAAGCTGGCCGTTGAAAATTGGATTGGCCTTGGCTCTCAAGCTGAATATGGACCTTGTCAAAATAAAATTGATGAACTTTACCCGACCAAGCCGACTACCTTATATGGGGCTTCAAAATTAGCTGCTCAACTTTTGAGCGAGAGGCTGTGTGCGGAGTATGGAATCCGTCATGCATGGCTCAGGCTATTTTCTTCTTTTGGGCCAACAGACAACCCAGAGTGGCTGATTCCTTACTTAACAAAAAGCCTACTTGCAAGAGAAAGGCCAAAGCTAACCGCCGCAGAGCAACTCTGGGATTATATTTATGTAGAAGATGTTGCAGGAGCTATAAAGGCTGTACTGGATTCAAAACATGCGCAAGGCGTATTCAATTTGGGCTCCGGACAAGCCTACAGCCTTAAAAATATTATTGAAACAATTAGAGATTTGATCGACCCGCAATTACCTCTTGGATTTGGTGAGGTGCAATATCGCTCTGATCAGGTTATGCATCTCCAGGCGGATATTTCAAGATTAAATCAAGCCACTGACTGGTTACCAAAATCAGATATGGATCAGGCAATTAGAGAAACGGTTGCATGGTATTCAAAGGGTGAAAAATGAAGAAAGATGTTGTTGATTTAGCCAAAAATATTCGACTACAAGTTTTGAGTATGGTGCATCGTGCAAAGGCCTCTCATGTCGGCTCCTGTTTTTCGGTAGCTGATATTCTTGCCGTACTCTACGGCTCAGTATTAAATGTAAAGCCTCATGAGCCAAATTGGGAGGGTAGAGATCGCTTTATATTGAGCAAGGGTCATAGTGCTGCTGCCGTATATGCTGCGCTTGCTCTGAGGGATTTCTTCCCCATTTCTGAGTTGGAGAATTACGGAAAAGATGGATCAATCCTCATGACCCATATCAACCACAAAATCAACGGTGTTGAATTTTCAACTGGATCTCTTGGCCATGGCTTGCCATTTGCTGTTGGAAAAGCATTAGTCGCTAAAAAGATCTGTAAACCATGGCGCACTTTTGCTTTGCTAAGTGATGGCGAATTAGATGAGGGTAGTAATTGGGAGGCTTTTATGTTTGCATCCCATCATCAGTTAGAAAGCTTGGTAGCAATCATCGATTACAACAAGTTACAAAGTCTAACTTCTGTTGCTAACACATTGGGTCTAGAGCCCTTGGTGGGAAAGTTAGAGGCCTTTGGTTGGTCGGTTGCAGAAGTTGATGGACACAATTTAGAGCAAATCAAAACTTTATTGGACTCGACACCTTGGAGGCCCGGAAAGCCATCAGTGCTGATTGCGCATACGACTAAAGGTAAAGGAGTCAGCTTTATGGAGAATAAAGTGGAATGGCACTATAAGAGCCCAAGCGATCAACAGCTTGCAGACTCGGTAAAGGAAATCGAGGCATCATATGCGTAACGCTTTTATTGATGAGTTGGTGGCACAGGCTGAGTTAAATGACAAAATCGCTCTGATAGTCGGCGACCTTGGATACTCGGTTGTTGAGCCATTTGCCGATAAATTTCCAACTCGATTTATTAATGCCGGTGTTGCTGAGCAGAATATGATGGGCTTAGCTGCCGGTATGGCTTCAGAAGGCTATCATGTATTCGTTTATTCAATTGCCAACTTTCCTACCTTTAGATGTGCTGAGCAGATTAGAAATGATGTGGCATATCACAATTTGCCTGTGACAGTGGTTGCCGTTGGAGGGGGTTTGGGTTACGGTAACTTAGGCTATTCACATCATGCAATTCAAGATTATGGATTAATCAGAATGATGCCAAATATGCTTATCGCAGCGCCGGGAGACCCCATGGAGGTTCGAGGTTGCGTCCAATACTTAGTAAGTAATCCGCAGCCCTCTTATTTAAGACTTGGTAAGGCTGGTGAACCTTGTTTTCATAAAACCATACCAGAATTAAAGCCTGGAAAATGGTTGATGTTGGATAAGAATGTAGATTCTAAAAAAATTATCTTAACTACCGGCGCTACATTAGAGACGGCAGTAAATCTACAAAATAAATTAGCTTACCAAAATTATTCTATTGGCTCACTGCCGCTTTGGGGTATGGGGGTTAAAGGTTTGCAGATCAATCAAGCAATGGAATATGACGCTGTATTAACTGTTGAGGATCACCTGGTGGATTGCGGATTTGGATCATGGCTGAATGAGTCTTTTTTAGGTACTCAGGTCAAGGCCCCCAAACTGGAAATTAGAGCCTTAAACCCCAATATTTGTGGATTAGTCGGCAGTCAAAAAGAGTTAAATATTTTAGGTGGCCTTTAAGCGCAATATGCTGACGGGGAGCTTGAGGAAAATAATTCTGAGATGTGCTGGCTACATTGGCATGGATAAGGCGATATTTTTTACAATAGTAGCCCGTGCAACAGCTGTAGGAAGTGGATTTCTAATAATTTTTTTTATAGCCAAGTATATATCCCTAGAGAGACAAGGTTATTACTACACTTTTTATAGTTTAATTGCCCTTCAAATTTTTATTGAATTGGGTCTCAATGTTGCGATAGTCCAGTTCGTTAGTCATGAAATGGCAAACTTATCTTTGTTGCCAAGGGGCTCGGTGCAGGGGGATCCAGAATCAAAAGAACGTTTGAAATCTGTAACAAGATTTGCATTTATATGGCTTAGCTGTGGATCATTTATTATGATCTTGCTCTTAATTCCACTGGGAGGGTATTTTTTTTCGAGCATAGGAAACAATTCATTAGATAAAAACAATGACGTGTTTTTTCCATGGATTCTCCTAGTTATTTCATCTTCACTAGGTATTGCTTTAAACGCCGCATTTTCTATCCTTGAGGGTGTTGGAAAAATTAAGCAGGTCGCACAAATTAGGACTTCACAGACCATAGTATCTGCGATCTTTATTTGCTTTTTCTTGGCAATAAATTCTGACCTTTACTCGATTGCATTTGGGAGTCTAGCATCTGTTGTCGTGGGATTTATATGGGTGCATTCTTCATACAAATTATTTTTTAGAGATTTATTACAGCCAAATACAAGTACTTTCAAAGGCATAAATTGGCGCAATGAAATTTGGCCATTTCAATGGCGTATTGCTGTAAGTTGGGCAAGTGGATATTTGGTATTTCAAATATTTACCCCGATGTTACTAGCAACGCATGGACCAACTGAAGCCGGGCGCATGGGAATGAGTATGCAGATATTTAATGCGTTGAACGCAGGCGCAATGGCATGGGTTTCCACCAAGATACCGGCCTTTGGTAATCTTATCGCAAAGGGTAATAGAAAGCAGCTTGACTTTATTTTCTTTCAAAGCCTTAGACAATCTACCATCTTATTATTAATTGGGATTTTATTTTGTGCAGTTCTATTAATTTTATTAAATTACATTGGGTCAGATTTTTACCAAAGACTTCTGCAGCCCTATTTGCTTGGATTTCTTGCAATAGCCTGCATAAGCAATCATATTGTTTTTGCGGAGGCGGCTTATCTCCGCGCACACAAGGAAGAGCCCTTTATGGTTGTTTCAGTGCTAAATGGAATTTCAACTCTAGTTCTAGCGTTAATTTTAATACGCCCTTATGGTGCGGTTGGGGCGGTCTTATCTTATGCTTGCTCAACTCTTTTTATTGCCCTGTTTTATGGAACCTTTATTTTTTTGAAAAAAAGAAAGCAGTGGGGTGCGTAGGATGATAGCTGAAAGTAAATTTAACCAGACATTAAGCAAATATAAATTACTTACAATTGCAATCCCTACCTACAATCGCAATGAAATTCTTTACAGAAATTTAGAAGAATTGATTTTGCAAATGAGTGATTGGGTGGAGTTATTGATCGTTGATAATGCATCTGATATTCCGGTCGAATATTCATTGAAAAAATTGATATCCGGGAATATAAATCGAAATATAAGGATTGTAAGAAATAAGGAAAATATAGGTGGAAACGCAAACGTACTTAGATGTATAGAGGAGGCTAATTCAGATTACATATGGATACTGGGGGATGACGATTATCCTCTTGCGGATGCATTGGAAAAAATATATCTCGAAATAAAAAATCGAGAGGCTATATGGGTTAGTTTTTATTCACCAGATGATTGTCAGCCCTCTAGGTCGAAAAATTTTCATTTAAAGACCTTAAGTGATTTTCTTTCAAATTTAGAATCGATTAGTGAGTTAGTATTTTGCTCAATAAATATATACAGCCTTAAATATATAAGGCATGGTCTTGAGTTTGGTTATACGTACCAAGACAAAATGGCCCCACATCTTATTTCTATGATTTCAGGAATTGAAAAATATGGAGAAAAAGGATCTTATGTAATTTCTAAAGAAGTACTATTAAATAGTATTGCCAATAATCAAGATTACTCAACATCTTGGCCACTTTATAAAGCATATATTGGTATTATGTCAATTTACAAAATACCATTTACCCATCCTAATTCAATGCAATTAAATAGATTAATTCGTGGGGCAAGGTCTAGGTGGTTATCGAATAAAGATATGCTTCTAGGTTTTTCAAATTTAAATCTAAGATACGGAGCCATTGATTCCTTTAAAATAAGCTCCGATTTTTTTATTTCTTTAATTGCTATTGACCGTTATAAATTTTTATGGACATTTCCAATTTATATTATTGGAATAATATTTGGAAAAAAAATATTACCTTTATATAAATTATTTAAATATTACTATATAAAATATAATTCAAAACAATAAAAATATATTTTATATTTTATTGCATCCTCGAAAACATAAATAATCTCATCACAATACACTCATGAACAGCAATAACTTATACGAAAAATATACAAGTACATCCTCTTTGGTGAATGATTCTGATTATTCAGACTCTTTAAATTATATAAAGGTAAATTATGGAAAATTATTGCCTGCAAACAAGGCTGCTACCATATTGGATGTTGGATGTGGATATGGTAAATATATAAAGGCTATGGTTGATTTAGGCTATGAAAATTGTCATGGTATTGATATGAGTGATGAGCAAATAGCATATGCAAAAAATGTTTTAAATCTTAAAAATATTGAAAAAGCAAATGCATTGAATTGGCTGGAAAATAAATCCGAAGTTTATGATTGCATCATTAGTATTGATGTGCTTGAGCATTTAAATACAAGTGACTTGATCGAGTTGGGTAAAAAAATGTATTCAGCTCTGAAGCCAGGCGGGCATTTAATTTTCCAAGTCCCAAACGGAATGGCTTTATTAAACCCAATTATTTATGGTGATTTAACGCATGTAAGAGCTTTTACAGCGCAAAGCACTCGTCAATTTTTTCTTCTTTCAGGATTAAAGCCGATTGGCTACTTTGAAATCCCTCCCTTTATTCATGGATTCAAAAGCTTAATTCAAAGAATTTTTTGGGAATTATTTTTTAAGCCTTTTATGAAAATTTGGACTCGTTGTGTCCATGGTAAATTAGTTGGTGGCGATATTTATACGGCAAATTTTATTGCTGTTGGTAAGCGTGAGCATTAATAAGGGGGATTGGTGTTTATGAAACGCGCTTTGATAATTGGAATTGGAGGACAAGACGGCGCCTATCTTGCCAAACTTTTACTGGATAAGGGGTATCAGGTATTTGGTACGTCTAGGGATGCAACAACAAGCTCGTTTGCTAATTTATCAAAATTGGGTATTTTGGGCAGAGTGGAAAATTTTTCATTAGCGATTAATGATTTTCGTAGCGTCATTACTACAATAAAAAAAACTAACCCAGATGAAATTTACAACTTAGCTGGGCAGACTTCAGTCGGCCTGTCTTTTGAGCAGCCGGTAGAAACCATGGAAAGTATTTCTATCGGTACGCTAAATTTGTTGGAGGCAATTCGATTTATTGGAAACCCTATACGATTTTATAGTGCCGGATCTAGCGAATGTTTTGGGGATGTGGGTAATTTAGCGGCTACTGAAGATACACCCTTTAGTCCAATGAGTCCTTATGCAGTTGCTAAAGTTGCTGCATATGGACTGATTGCAAACTATCGGGCCGCCTATAATATATTTGCTTGTAGTGGAATTCTGTTCAATCATGAGTCATTGCTGCGTCCAGATAGGTTTGTAACTCAGAAAATCGTACAAACAGCATATAGAATATCGCTGGGTAGTAATGAAAAACTCTGCCTTGGTAACTTAAATATCTATAGAGATTGGGGTTGGGCTCCGGAATATGTGGAGGCGATGTGGCTAATGCTGCAGCAAGAAAAGCCCGATGATTTCATAATTGCAACTGGTAGAACCGTTTCACTTAAATATTTTGTTGAGAAATCATTTGATTATTTTGACCTAAATGCGCAAGATTTTCTTGAGATAGATAAAAGACTTTTTAGGCCATCTGATATTCATACTGGAAGAGCAGACCCGTCTAAGGCGAAAAATATTCTTGGGTGGAGCAATAAGTACGATGTAGACGATGTAATAAAAGACATGTGCTCTTTTATGCAATCCAATAAGCTATAAATGAAAATAAGACTTAAATGGAGTCAGCTCCAAGGGCTGCTCATGCTATTTATGGTTGTTCTGCCTTCGGTAATAATGGGTCAGGGGGCAAATTCAATAGCCGCCGGCCTTTTAGTTGTGGCTTTAGTTGGGATTATGATAAATTTAATATTATCAGTCCATAGCCAAGACATTAAAAATATATTTAATTTGACTTGGGTAGTGGCTATGCTAAGCGCATTGATATTTATTTCTACACGCTTAACTACCAATGATGAAATTGATTTTGTAAATAGTAAATTTTATCAATCTATTTTTCTATTAAATTTTATTATATATGGGGCTTTTTGTTATTCTTCTATATGGAATAGAGTTAATGAAATTAACTTCAATTACATTATTAAATTTTGTTTCTATATTTTAATGGCGACTGCAAGCCTTAGTGTGTTGGGCGTAGGCATTTTCCATAACAGCTGGAAGCAAACTTTTTTTTTAGTGAACCATCCTTTTTTGCAATTAATATTGCACCTTTCTACCTCTATATTTTACTTACTTCAAAAGATAAAATTAAATTATTTAATTTGATATGGCTTCTATCCTTAGCTTTATTATTTGAAAACTTAACATTAATTATTGTTTTATTGACAAGCTTGACATTGATCATAAATTTTAAGAAGATTATTTATCTATTTATTGTGATATGCCTTTCAATTATTATTTTAAGTACTCTCGATTTATCCTACTATTCTGAGCGTTTATCCTTTTCAATTGACAGTGATAATATTTCTACGCTAGCTTTTTTAAGCGGTTGGGAGAGAATTTTTTTGACCTTAAGAGAGCATAGATGGCTTGGGGTTGGTTTCCAGCAATTTGGCTTTATTGGAGAGCAGGGCTCCTTCATGGAAAAGTTAAATTTAATGGGCTTTATGAATTTAAATTCTACAGATGGAAGTTTTTTGGCTTCAAAATTTATTGGTGAATTTGGTATTTTGGCATTTATCGCCCTTCTTTTTTATCTCAAATACTTTATAAATATTTATTTAAATTTGAGGCATATTTTTAAAAATAATATAAGCCCACAAGGTTCTAAATCTATATTTTTTCAATGCGTATTTCTAATGTATGTTATTAATTTATTTATTCGTGAAACTGGATACTTTACATCTTCCGGATTTATGTTTCTATTGGCCTTAATTTGGTTCAAATTTTATGATGTAAGAATTAATAGAACATTATCATTGGATATTAAATGAGAATCGTTGTTGATTGCCGACCTTTAACATCAAGGCCAACAGGCGTTGCTCAATATTTAATGGCGGCAATTAATGTTTGGTCTGATATAAATTCAAGTTTTGAATTTATATTGCTTGCCCATAAACCATTGCACCCGGATGTTATAGGCGCTTTAAAAACTAGCAAAAATATTACTTATGTAATCTGTCCGGCTCCAATATTTAAATTAAATGGACTTCTTTGGTTCATATTCTGGTTTCCCTTCATGGCCATTAGGTGGAGGGGCGATTGTATTTGGGGTCCCTGCGGGATGCTTCCTCCTTTTTATTCAAAGAAATTGATTGGGCTACTCACTGTCAATGATTTGGTATTTAGGGCGATGCCATCATCAATGTCAGCTCGTACTCGTTTTGCGTATGGGCTGCTTTCTGGCAACTCGATTAAAAGAGCAGACCTTATTTGGGCCATATCTAATTTCACGGCCAATCAAATTGACCAATACTATCCAAAGAGAAGGACCAATCATATTGTTGTTGGGTGTGGATTGAACCCCTTGCGTGCTGGTTATAAAAATTCTGAATCTACTTTGCTTGAGATTAAGCAACTATTTAAAGTGACTGACAGAACTCTGCTGTTTGTGGGGACTCTAGAGCCGAGGAAGAATCTTCAATTTTTGCTTTCACTGATGAAAAATTTATCCATAGATGGCTATAAGTTATTGATTGTAGGTTGCTCAGGTTGGGGAAAAAGTAATGTTGAAAGTATTATTAACGACCCTATTTTTCCAAAAAAATCAGTCATATTTTGTGATTTTGTTTCGGATGATACGCTTCAGGCTTTATATGAAACTGTGCCCTTTTTTATTTCTACATCCTTGATGGAGGGATTTGGATTGCCACAGTTAGAGGCAATGGCTGTTGGCTGTCCTGTCATAGCGGCAGCAAATTCAGCCGTTACTGAGGTGGTCGGTGCAGGCGGAGTTTTAGTAGAGGGTTGGGATGTTGATTTGTGGTGTCAAAAAATTAGAAACGCACATAAGGACCGAGAGATTCTTAGCGCATCAGCAAAAGTACAAGCAAAAAAATTCTCTATCGACGATGCCTGCTCTGAAATTTCAGAAATATTGAACTTACGCTTATTAAAAACGGATAAATAAATGTTAACTCTCGATGGAATAATATTTAGTTTGCAGCGATATGGGGGTATAAGTGTTTATTTTCATGAGCTTGTTAGGAGCTTGGCTGCATTGAATATTAAGACCGATCTTTTAATTGACGGCATATCTTTGCAAAATATTGAGGCTCCTCAACCTGCGATTTCAGTTCACAGTAGAAATTCTAGAATCCTTGAAAGATATAGAGATTGTAGTGTATTGGATTCGACATCAATTTTTCATTCAAGCTACTACCGTAGACCGAATAGGGTTGAAACCCCAATGGTTCTGACTGTTTATGACTTTGTATATGAACGTTATATAAAAGGTATTCGAAGTCGTATGCATACATACCAAAAAAATAACGCCATTAAAAGAGCTAATGCAGTAATTTGTATTTCTGAATCAACCCGCCAAGATATGCTTCATTACATAGGCGAGATTCCCGGTCAATTGGTACAAGTAATTCATTGTGGCGTATCTAATGAATTCATTCCAACCGAGAAAGATGCAAATGTTAATCCATACATATTATTTGTAGGGCAGCGGAGTGGATATAAAAATTTCGAACTTATTCTCAGGGCCATGACTTATTTGCCGGAATTGAAATTATATTGCGTTGGGGGTGGTCCTCTTCTGGATGGGGAGCTGTCTGTTGTCTCGCAAAACGTAAGACAGAGGGTGCTCCATATTGGTTATGTAGATAACAAAGCGTTAAACGTTTTATATAACAATGCTTTGTGTTTGGTGTATCCGTCTAAATACGAAGGTTTTGGTATACCCGTTATTGAAGCGATGCGAGCGGGCTGCCCAGTTGTAAGCTCAGCTTGTTCTGCGGTGATGGAGGTGGGCGGAGGCGCTCTCATAGTTGTCGATGGCGATGACCCGAAAGTAATGGCGCAAGGTGTTGAGCGTGCTCTAGGTAGTGATAGATCTCATTTGATTGAAAAAGGATTTTCTATTGCCGCAAATTATTCGTGGGAAATGACCCATAAAAAAACAATAGATGTATATCAAAATTTAAGGGTTCAGCATGGTTGACATAAGCATCATCACCGTAACAAAAAATAGTTCTAAAACAATTGAAAAAAATATTTCTTCGGTAAAAAACCAAAAAAATATAAACGTAGAACACATCATAAAAGATGCCCATTCAGATGACGGTACATCGGAGCTTGCATTAAAAGCAAATCCAAAAATAAACTTAATCGTAAGTCAGGATTCCGGTATTTATGATGCAATGAATCAGGGATTGGCAGTCGCCAGCGGTCAAATCATTGCTTTTTTAAATTCGGATGACTATTACATAGATGATCTAGTGCTGTTTGATGTAATTAATGAATTTAATGCAGGAAATGTTGATTACGTTTACGGAGACATTAATATGGTGCGGAAGGACGGCACAGTAGTTCGTGCATGGAGGACGGGGATAATCAATCAAAAAGATATTCTTACGGGGTTTCAAATACCACACCCTGTTTTTTTTTGTAAAAGAGAATTTTTAATGAAAATTGATACACCATTTGACCCAACATATAGAATTTCTGCGGATTTGAAGCAGCAATTAATTTTGTTGAATACATTCCACGCGCGTGGAAAGTATATTAATAGAGTTCTGGCTGTTATGGCTTTGGGGGGTGAAAGTACTAGGGGAATTAGCAGTTATATATTGGGTTGGCAGGAGTGTGCTAGAGCCTATCAAGAGGTTCTTGGAAAAAATGGATGGCATTTCGTATTTTGGAAAGTTGCCAAGAAATTAAAAAGCATTAGGGCTTGGTAGTTAAACATCTTAGTTATCAATCCCGTCGACTTTATTAAGTGATAGCTTTTATATATTTTTAAGGAAACTTTACGTGAATTTGGATATTATTGGTGGAAGTGGTTTTATTGGCACTAGATTATGCCAACGTATTTCTGGTGATTCAAATATTAATTTTTCTATTTTAGATAAAAATATTAGTCACAGATATAAAATTCAAACTCAGATAGTTGACGTTCGAGACTTAAATGCATTATTGAGTTTGATTCAAGACAATTCAATAATAATCAATCTTGCTGCCGAGCACCGAGATGATGTCTTTCCCTTGAGTCTATATGATGAGGTAAATGTTCAAGGTGCAAAGAATATTTGCGATATTGCGAAAATAAAAAACGTAAATAAAATAATATTTACTAGTTCTGTAGCAGTTTATGGTTTTGCCCCGCTCGGAACTAGCGAATCTGGTGCCATTGCCCCCTTTAATGACTATGGCCGGACCAAGTGGGAAGCAGAACAAGTCTATAAACAATGGCAGGCTGAAGACCCTCATAATCGGGCCCTAGTCATTGTTCGCCCAACTGTGGTTTTTGGTGAGAGAAATAGGGGAAATGTCTTTAATTTGCTTAGACAAATTGCTTCCGGTAAATTTGTAATGGTTGGTGATGGCTCAAACCGAAAGTCAATGGCCTACGTTGAGAATGTCGCAGCATTCTTGGAGTATTCGTTGGGTTTCAAGCCAGGGGTGCATATTTATAACTATATAGATAAGCCTGATTTCACAATGAATACGCTTGTTGCCCATGTCAATAAGTTACTGGGTAGGTCTGCTGAGATTAAATTTAGGCTGCCATTTTCTTTTGGTCTTTTAATTGGATCTAGTTTTGACTTGGTAGCAAAAATCACTGGTAAAAAATTTCCTATCAGCGCAATTAGGGTTAAAAAGTTTTGCGCTAATTCTGTATATGAATCAGCCATTGAATCCACTGGCTTTATTCCTCCTGTGCCTTTAATGGATGCGATTGAAAAGACGATTCGCTTTGAGTTTATTGAAGACCATAAAAATGAGCAGGTTTTCTATTCTGAATAGTGATTCTACTAATTCATCCCTTTTAATTTTTGGCGAAAGTATCAAACTTGGCAATTGCCGTGCTCTAGATATCTCATCACCGTATCCGTCTTTGACCATCTTCCGCGCTGCATGATTATTGGCATGCTTGCTCCCGAATTGAGTAAATCCTGAGCTGCCCCTACTCGCATGGAGTGGCCACTAATGCCTTCAACCATTAATTCATCTAATCCTGCATTCCTAGCTATTCGTTTGTAGATGCGATTGACCTGACCTGCTCCCATATTACTTAGTGAAATTCTTCCTCCACGGTCGATGCCGACCATGAGGTATTCCTGCCCCTCAGGAAGCTCTTTCATCCACTCCACCAATGCAAGGTGTGCTCTTGGGCTTAGGTGTAGCCATTTTCCTGTGGAGTCTTGATCGGTCTTGCTTTTTCTCAGGAGAATAGATGATGTTTCAATCCCGTTCTTAATGTTGATTTTGACATCCTTGATCTGAAGCGAGACTAGTTCACTTCGTCTGGATAAGGTGTCATAGGCCACTAGCAATAAAGCGCGATCTCTAATGCCTCTAATAGAATCGTCGGTGGCTAATAACAATTTGTCCAAGGTGTCTGCATTGATGCTACCTGCTTGACGATATGATCGCCCTAACTTACGATGCATCCTGCGCATTTCTAGAGTAGCGTCAGGATCTTTGGTCGGATCATCAAAACGATTCAGTTTATGTATAGCAGACAGCCCACAAAGAGCTCGTCTAATACTTGCCGAAGATCTACCGGTATTTGTTAGCTCAGAGATATATTGAACTACTAAATTGGGCCCTGCAGGTAAGGCGTTCGCTTTTCTGTCATGGCAAAAATGAATGAAATCATTAAAGTCAGCGCAATAGGCTCGAATTGTCGAGGGCGCATAAGCACCTTCAATTTTTAGGATAGTTTCTTGAAGAAGTTTTGTTGCTCGATTGAAGTCTGAGAGTTCATTTTCTTTGTCTGCGCTTCGATTGGTATTGCCCACTAACTCCAACCTTCTTTTAACTGGACTTTTAGGCTTGGATTGTGCAAAATCTTGATTAATAAGCATTTTATTGAGATCTTTCATAGCTAAATGTAGTTTTTAATAACCTAAAAATAATTCATTATGACTCATTATAAGGTTAATATAATTTGATTACAAGTGCGCAAATCCGCGCTGCTAGGGCTATGCTTGAGTGGACTAGGGCTGATCTAGCCAAGCATTCTGGGGTGGGCTTTTCATCAATGATGCGAATTGAGTCGGCCATTGGTGTTCCTGGTGCCCATGCAAAAACGCTAGAGGCTATCGAAAAAGCCTTTGAAAAAGCTGGCATTCAATTTATTGGTTCGCCAGAAGATGGCCCTGGTGTTCGGCTTTTTAATAAGGGCTAAATCATGGCTAAGTCCTCATCCGTCACTAAATCATGTCGTTCGGGTGGTCTGCAAACGGATGACGGTAAAAAGATTTCGTCACAAAATGCATTAAAGACTGGCGCTTATTCCAATACATTAATTTTGCCAGGCGAAGACGAGTCTCAATTTCGTCAAATTGAAGAACAGTTTGCAAGAGACTTTCGTCCGGAGGATATGGCGGAGATTACGATGGTGCGTGATCTTGCTGTTCTGGCTTGGAAGAAGATTCGTCTCGAAAATCTGGAGCTACGTTTTACGCTTTCACGACTTGATGCGCCCCTGGGCTATTCTGAAAAAGTTAACACCAAGTACCTCTCCTCTGATCGTGTCGGGCTCGAGCTTGATTCTTTATCGCGCTACACAGATGAGCTTAAAAATGAAGTGGGGTTAGCTATAGGTTATGCTAAAGAACTTCAGTTAAGGGAGGCAACCATTTCAGAATTGGAGGCTCTCGATGAAGCATATCCGTTGATTCATCAAATACTGGTGAAGCATATTAATCACTATGGCTTTACTAATCCAACAGCGAAGAATGTACTTCGGTACGAGATTGAAAATGATGATGGGCAGACTGAACTCTTCTGGA
>Ga0247839_1005394_pt1 | contig 15516 bp, 20 predicted proteins | sample LaCruzMarch2015__6_FD_192405 | JGI IMG/M metagenome (GOLD analysis project Ga0247839, IMG submission 192405) | Freshwater microbial communities from meromictic Lake La Cruz, Castile-La Mancha, Spain - LaCruzMarch2015_16m | ecosystem: Environmental > Aquatic > Freshwater > Lake | place: Spain... | reverse complement strand
TATAAGGAGCATAGTCACGTTGCACTGCCAAAGTGTCTTGGCGTAGGCGTGTCAAGGTAGCAGTGTCCAGGCCGCGAACCAACAGATAGGTAATGGCTGCAAAGTTTCGTGTTGGCATGTGTGGGTGTTGATCAGTGACCAACGGAGTTGATCCCACTCGAAACTGACTGGTATTGTATAGGCAACGCACTTGACCCTGTTGTTCTAGGCGCAGTCCCACAGAAGTCATGACCACGTCGATTTCTCGTGCGGCCACCGCTGCTTCTAGTTCTCGACTGTTGGTGTATTTGATGATTTTGTGGCGAGTGCCAAGATGCTGGTTCAATGTGGTGAGATACTGTTCGTCTGCTGGTACCACTGTGGTGGCCACTGTGAGCACACGATTGCGGTTGGCATAGTCTTCTGCAGAAATGTTACTGACTGCACAGATATATCGCGGAACCACATAGGTCACAGTGAGCAGGTCGGCCGCGGTTGGAACTGGGCGATAGGCCGGATGCGCACGATTGGGCACAAGATCAGTGCCCCACAGCATCAGCATGGGCTGTGAGGCAGAGTTAAAGGTTTCGTTGCTGAGTTGAGGATTGGCTGTGGCACGTTCGTCAAAGCGCCAGCCTCGCTGTTCGAGTCCGTCTAGAATCAAACGCATAGTGGCCTGTGCATTACCGGTTTTGCTGTAAGCAATATGTACAGTGATGGGATCAGCCCAGGCCGCAGTGGTTACAGCCAGCCAACAGAAAAAGGATAGAATAAGACGCATGAATTTTTCCAAGATGTAAATAAATCTAAGCTATGGAAAACTCCATCACGGTCGGCGTTCTGAGTGTATTACATCAGTAAAGGAGTTGTACTACTCCAGGCGTCAATTTGATCCGACGTCAGCCCTTGCTGGCGTTGCTAGATTTATTTAGTCTCTAGTGTACACAAGATCAAAAATAATTGCAAGTGTTTTGATAAACTAATTTGTAATTGGTCGGAGTACAAGGATTCGAACCTTATACTCCAAATTGGTCTCGGATGAGGGATTTGAACTCTCAGTCTCCTCGTCCCAAACGAGGCGCGATAACCAGATTACGCTAATCCGAGATATACTTTAACATTCGTTCTAAGTTGGTATTTTCAATACCACCAATAACAGTATTACATCTATTGCACAAGATGCCCCTGACTCTTCCTGTTGTATGGCAGTGATCTACAAATCCGTCTTTTCTTCCAACAAACATTTCTAATTCTGTATCACAAGTAGCACACTTTTTATCCTGCGATTCAAGTAATGCTACCATATCTAAACGGTTCATCTTATAACGGTATAACCCGTCTTTGCATACTTGGCAACTACTGCCTCGCATAGTATGCTCTACTCCACAATGTTTACAAGTCTTATTCATGATAAAGTAGCGATTTGCACTGCGCTACACTCCGAATTAACTGGTTATATGTATTTGTCGTCTGCTTGATCGACCGGGATCCATCCTAATTTAAACAAATCGTCGCGGATCTCGTCTGTGACATGGCCTTCGCTGACAAAGTCACCGGGCAATTTGTCATTGTTATCAACAGCAGGCTCGCTTCCACCGCGTATGCCTGAACAGTACCAATCAATATAGTCACCTTGCTCAACCATATCAGCCACAATGCCTCCGGCATAGCGCCAACTGCAACTGTATGTTTCGCTTTTGAGCAACGGCCAAACTTCATTTTTTTGCCAGTCTTGATTGCACATGGCAGCATACAGATTTTGTGCGTAAAATTCGCTGGCCTTGGCCTTGTCGCAGATCCACTTGGTACTGCGCAAGTCGTATTCTAAATTGTTCTTTTGCCATGCTGTGTCGGCTTCTCTGGCTTGTTTATCAACCTTTGATTGTTCCCACATGTCAATGTATTCTTGATCGGGCTCTTCACCTGCTTCTGCTGCCCGCTTGATTGCACTTTCTTTTTGAAATGTATTGCGATCAGGACTAGAGTTCATGATATTTCCTAAGACAAATGGTTGCGGGGGAAGGACTCGAACCTCCGGCTTCCAGGTTATGAGCCTGGCGGTCTACCACTGACGTACCCCGCGATAATTAGTGTCCGGCTACTCACACCACATGAGCCCCAAACCGAGCTGTTACTCTGTCCACGTATTTTTCTATTTAGACAGGTCATCGTTCCTGCCTTTGTGATTTTTCAAGTCGCCCCGATCGCGGGCCTTACGGTAGATCCAATGCACCGTGCTACTATCGTATCTAGCAATAACGCACTTCAATGACGGTGAAGTGTAGCCGGGGTTATGGCGGAAGCGGTGAGATTCGAACTCACGATACGATTACTCGTATGCTGGTTTAGTAGACCAGTTCCATCGGCCACTCGGACACGCTTCCTACACTTGTAATTATAACAGAAAAAAATTAAAAGTCAACAACTTTTAGAATCTTTCGTTAATTCTGGCTCGGTGGCCAGCAGTTGATAGACCTTTAAAACGGTCGGCAGCATAACTGGCAGCAAACGCATTGGGCTTAACCGATGGCGTGACATTGCAAGTGCCTTTTATGTAGCCAATGGCCTGTGATATCACACAGCTGGAACCGTACATTTCGTCGGGGTTGATGTCCAGGTGAACTTCGACGTCTCGACCTTCTAATACTTCGCCCAGCTTCAGGTACAGTTCGGACACTTTGTAAACTTCGTTCATCAATCGCATACTGGGACGAGAAGTTTTTTGATCAAAGTCTCGCTCACGCTGTACTTCGCCAAACAGTTTGCAACCGTTGTTGCCGTTGATGTGAACCACAATGGCCAACACATAGTCTGCATGCCAGACTCCGTTTACTCTGAGTCGTTCTGAATCACACCCAAGATAAATTCGAGTTTCGGGTGTTTGCGCCTCAATAAATTGTTTTACTTCGGCGAGATTTATTTTTTCCATAATGGATACCTTGGTGCGGATGGTGAGACTCGAACTCACACGCCTTTCAGCGACGGCTTCTAAGACCGTTGCGGCTACCAGTTACGCCACATCCGCTTTGTTTTGGCTCCTCGACCTGGGCTCGAACCAGGGACAACTTGATTAACAGTCAAGTGCTCTACCAACTGAGCTATCAAGGAATAATTCTTACTTGCGTTCTTTGAACGACTGCGGCACTGCGGCCGACAACTGTGCATCAATCATGCCGCGCTTGAACTCGTTGCGGTCGTGTTGATCTCTAAACTTCAGCAATGCCATGAGCGTTTTTGTCTGTTTGCTGAGTTTGAAAGTTGAGTTTGGTTTCATTTGGGTCCTTGTTGTGTAAAATATTTATTGCTATCTATTACTTGCAGATAATTTGGTGCTCAAGTACAGAATCGAACTGTCGACTGCTCCTTACCATGGAGCCGTTATACCACTTAACTACAAGAGCAATGGTGGTTTCTACTGGGGTCGAACCAGTGACCTCTTGGATGTCGACCAAGCGTTCTACCGCTGAACTAAGAAACCGGTATGGGGAGTCGTACGGGAATCGAACCCGTATTAACGGAATCACAATCCGTGGTGTTGACCGTTACACTAACAACTCCATATGTGGTCTCGCCTGCAGGAATCGAACCCACATTCAAGAGGTAGAAGCTCTTTGTATTATCCATTATACTAAGGCGAGAAATGGCAGAGGGTACTGGGATCGAACCAGTGATGACAGAGTCAAAGTCTGTAGTGTTACCGCTACACTAACCCCCAGTAATATTTGGAGCGGGATAGGAGAATCGAACTCCTGACTAAACCTTGGCAAGGTTTCGTTTGACCATTAAACTAATCCCGCAATTGGTGGTGATGAGTAGAGTCGAACTACCACTGGACTCCGTATGAAGGAGGCGCACTGCCGTTATGCTACATCACCCGATTAATCGAAGTAGTATTCGAGATCAGTGAGTCCAGCCACGTTAGAATAATCTAAGCCGTGAATATAAGACTCTCGACGCAGTTCATTTCCAGGAACTAAATCTCTACGAACATGCGTCAATTCCATACACCCAAACACTCCATCTGAATCATATCCCACGTGATTGTTGCCGTGTACATGTACGATGGCATAGTGTTCTTGCCACTGTTCAACGGAACGGCGCCATTTTTCACTGCGATGAGCGCAGTTGTGCCATTCCATTGCAATGCCTGTGATGCGGTCTCGATGTTGTAGAATGCTTTCGATCAAACTGTATTCGCCACCTTCGATGTCCATTTTAATGAACGCTTGATCTACGCCCATTCTGTCCAAGGCGCGAGCAAAGTTTTCGGGTCCGATAAACTCTGGCCAATGCTTTACATTGCCCTGAAAGAATTGATCGTACATGGCTCGAATGTCCAGATGTCCACGAACCGGCGTATTAATGCTGATACGCATGGTGTCTCTAGTGACACTGGCGTCATACATGTGTATTGGATCTGTGGGCTTGAGATCGTGCCAGTCTTGGTCAAATGTAAAATCGTCACCCAGTCCAAAACTCAATAGACCTTGTGATCGTTCCACTGCCAGACGAGGCAAAATGTAGCCGCCGTCCATTTTTCCACCTAATCTAATTAGGTCAGGTGCTGCCACTGGACAGAGCCAATGCATTTCTTGAGGTAGTTTAATTTTCATAATTTTATTTATTGACTGGGTTTCGTACCATAGAAAAACACACTCACGTTTCTGATGTCTCTGTACACTATAGGTATACCGAGTGTGTTTTTATATGGTAGGGGTGCAGGGTAACGATCCCTGTTTTACTGGTTAAAAGCCAGTTACTTCACCTTAAAGTTTCACCCCCCAATGGGTTTTGTTTTTGTGCTCGACGCAGAGCCTTGTTGCTCTTGCGATGCGCACCTGCTTTGCGGAACAGTGCAAGACGAACGAAGCAGTTACGTTCGCGCACGATCGGTTTACGTTTCATACAGTTTCCTTTTAAAATTGGTAGGCCCTGAGAGAATCAAACTCCCACTTCCGGGTTCGTAGCCCAGTGTAATATTCATTTTACTAAAGGCCTAATTAATGGTGGAGGTGACAGGGATCGAACCTGCGACATTCTGCTTGCAAAGCAGACGCTCTCCCAACTGAGCTACACCCCCATATGCTCTGCATCCCCCGGCGGTAATTATAGAATATCAAGATATGACGCTATCATACCCATCACACACTCCTTTCACCCGCTTCCCGACAGGGATCGTTCTCGCATTGCCAGCGGCCTTTCGGTTCGAAGACTACCACCCGTACATGTCACTGTACTTCTCATCGTGTGGGTCACACTATCCGACGACACTCGGAACGTTCTGGTGGAGATGATAGGGATCGAACCTATTGTGACCGAAGTCGGAAGATTTACAGTCTCCTGCCATACCATTACGGCGGCATCTCCATGTTTGGTACTCGGTACCGGATTCGAACCGGTGTGAATGCCGTGAAAGGGCACTATCCTAGGCCACTAGATGAACCGAGCAAAAAAGGAAGAGCCACGGTTGCAGGACCTAGTGTCTCGTTACCGAGAGAAGTGTCCAGGCGATGTGGCTCTCAAAATTGGCGGTCTTAGGGGGTAACGATCCCCACTCTTACGGCGTGACAAGCCGTCGTGCGTCCATGAACACTTTAAGACCAAAAAACTATTATAAAGTGCTATCTGCCGATTTGTCAATAATGTAGCTAGCACTGACGAGCGAATAGCAGTTATGTTAGGACCTGTCCCTCGCACAGTTAGGCCCGAATAGTGTTTGATCAGAACACATACCTTGATAACACTTTATAATAGTCTTCAACTATATTAAAACATACTAAAGGAACGTGTACAGCTGTCTCTACCCAGGGGAACGTCTCCACAAGGGCCTGTACTGTCATTACTTCCTACATGCTCCGCCGCAACTCCGGGTCCACATGGCCTATGCCACTGACCCTACTTCATGCTCCTGGACTTGACCAACCCCCGTCGGTATTGTCGTCATCCCAGTCGCCTAGCGGTGTAGGTAACCTTTAATACGTTTTAATATAGCAACCCTTGCGGGTTACTACAAAAAAATTTAACTTTTTAAAGAACGTCTAGTTAATTTCCTAACTAGTCTCTAGTATAACACAATGGCTATAGCTAGTCAATTTGTTTTGCAAACACCCTACAACATGTAGGGTTATTTGCAGATCCAGTTAATTTCTTAACTTGTTTCTATTGTAGCAAATTGCCGTTATTTGGTCAACTTAGTACTTTAGTTAACCCTATCAACTGTAAGGTTATTGTTGGCGTACCTCCAGGGACTCGAACCCCGACGAACAGTTTTGGAGACTGTGATGCTGCCATTACATTAGAGATACATTGACTGGTAGCCTGTAGAGGTTACGATCCTCTGTCGCTCGATTATCAGTCGAGTGCTCTACCATTGAGCTAACGGGCTAAATTTTTGGCGGGTCCTGCAGGAATCGAACCCACACCACTTGGTTCGAAGCCAAGCATGATATCCATTTCACCAAGGACCCAAATTGGTACCAACGACTGGACTCGAACCAGTCACACCCAGATTTTCAGTCTGGTGCTCTACCCGATGAGCTACGTTGGCAATGCTGGCGGTGTGACTGAGACTCGAACTCAGAACCCGGATTACGCCGAGCGACGGTTTAGCAAACCGCTCTAATACCATTATAGGACCACACCTTGTTGGCGGAAGACGGAGGAGTCGAACCCCATCCCTGTTAAGAGAACCTGGTTTTCAAGGCCAGTCGCAGGACCAACCCCGCTGCATCATCTTCCTAAAATTGGAGTAGGTGACAGGGATCGAACCTGCATAAAACGGATTTGCAATCCGCGGCCTGACCATTCAGCGACACACCTACCTATAACACACTGTTTCCAATGTGTGTATTAAAACACTCTAAACTACTTAGGCTGCCTGTTCGTAAAGAATGTTTTAATACGACGAATTTTTTTATCTACAAGAAGATAAGCCATCCTCGCCGCCGCCCGTTTGTGCTTGTTTATAGTGTAGCACAGGACCTCGTTTCCTGTCAACACTTTAAGAAGATCTATGTCAAAAGCTGATTCTTGACTCGTTTGCGATTTTCGGATTCTATCCGAGCACGTTCCAATTTATCTCGTATCAGCTGATTCAGCTGATCCTCAGTCAGAGTATTCTCTGTGGTAAATCTTACTTCGCGCATTCTTCGTTTTAAATCTGATTTCTTCATTTTCTCCTTGCTAAAAACAAAAAACCCCAGGGTTTTTAATCCTAGGGTCCTTGAAGTTTGTTATGTAAACTTTTGCTTACATTACGGTCTCCCGGACCCTTGGAATCTCTGGTGTGCGATCATATGACATGCTATTGATTGCAAACCAAATGGAGGGCACAAAGCCCGCCTGCTTGGCTGAACAATTTGATATAGAATGTAATACGTTTGTTTGCATTTTTGTTTCTTTAAATTTACATGCACCTTTTTATTGGCGCATGTGTGTATTGTATAGGTTTATTTATACAAGGTCAACCAGCTGGTTGCTCAAATTGCGTGTTTTTTCAATATTTTTTTAGTACAGGTTGGCAGAATTTTTTAATTTTTTCAAAGCTGACCAGTTTGTGTTGTGCATGCGCGGCAGCATGTAGAATCCAAGTGTCAGGGTCTAGTTGCCACTCGGGATCATTCGAACACACTGCATACCGAACCAGCTCTGTGTACTTAAGGTTGGATTGACACCAATGTTTTATTTCTTCGTCAATTGGCCAATATAATTTTTTATGGGCTAGCAGGCTTTCTGCAAATGTTTTTACAGCTGAGCATGCCCGGTGGGAAATAAAAAATGCACCTAGCCCCCCGGACAATCCGTTGCGCCGGGATCGTACAAGATTGACCACGTCGTACTGCTCCAGCAGTTCGGCAATTTGATCATGGTCCATGTCTCGCACTATCAGTGTGTCGATATCTCTCACCATGACATCATGATCGATCACTGGCAACGAACTGAACCTGCTGAGTCCATAATAGGCGTAAGCCTGTCGGTCTTGTACTGTGCCGAATTCGTCTACAATGTCTTGAAAGTTTCTTGGATCATGATAAACTATATCGGCCTCAACGCCGCAGAGATCCAATTCTTGGTTGACCATGGCCAAGCTGACCAGGGCATCGGGCATGTATTGGCGTATATTGTCAACATAGTCATGCCCAAATATTTTACAGTAGTTTAAATCCAATGCGGTGTGTACAATCATAACAGAAATATTTATCGACCACGAATTTTTGTCAAATCATTTCTTCAAATAAGTATTTGCATGCAACAAGCCTTTAACGGAGTACACAGCGGCGAGATTTGGAATCAAAGTCAATGCCTGGTTCACGAATACAATATCAATAACACCATCTATCAAACGCTTCGAACCAATGGTTTTCGGGCAACTGATAACCCGCGGATATGGAAACAAGATAAACAAACAGTAATTGTCTGCTTGGTCGACGACATACGAAGTTGTAGCACAGACTATCATAGTGACTTGCCTTATTTGTTTGATGCCGACACCACTGTCATCACAGACAACTACATCACCTGCCCTACTCAATATCGTGTGATAAGATTACCTGCTAGTTTCTTGGGAATTTATCACTATGTGCCTGTTGACCAAACCTGGACTCCAGAACGAGATTTTTCTTTCGCAGTAAATCGAATTGACCAACGCAGATTTATGTTGATGTTGGAGATTGGACTCAGAGTACATCTACACAAGGGCTATGTAAATTTCAACTGCTATCGTCCGGGAAATTCTGTGGTGTCGGATCCTGCTCTTATTTCTGCAACACAGGCCCTGGAGTATTGGACCGACCACTGGTCTTGTACCAGCGACGAAGATAAATCAAAATATCAAAAAAGTTATGAATTACTCACAGCACAAATGCCTGTGCGCAATTATGAAATAGATCACGATGAAATCTTCAATCGATCATATGTCAACGTTGTGGCCGAAACCTACAGCAGTGACAACAACATATCACTCAGTGAAAAAATATTTCGAGCACTAGTAACACCTGCTCCGTGGACTGTATCGTCGGGACGATACACAGTGGCCTATCTAAACAGTTTGGGATTTGATACTCTGTCAGACCTGATAGATCACAATCACTACGACAGGCTAATAGAAGTGCAAGAAAAGCAACGTATATTTGTATGGAAAAGTCTTGAAACTGTTCGAGCAATAAAGTCTAAAGAATTGGCTCTAGTACAACACAGATGTCAACGTGCTGCCACACACAACCAAACACTGCTGGCAGAAATGGCTGCTCAGTGGCCCAATGACTTTACTCAGTGGACCAACATGCTTATACAAACTCTAACCAATCCACAGGTGATCTGACCCACTCGGTGTCAAATTTAAAATTTCTAACCTGTGCGTCAAGATAGTTTTGCATCATTGCTAATCTAAGATCAACACTGTGCAGATGATGTCCGGTGCTGTGATCGCCAATTTCTAACCACTCAATCCCATAGTCGGCACCGGGCTGTGTGGTAGTAACTAATATTGTTGTGTTGTCAGTATCAAACTGGGTTAATGTTATTAGATCCTGGTCAGAGGTAATCTGTTGCCAGCCCTGGTAACGAACAGCATCTGCTGTGGTGCATGTTGTAACAACACTGACTGTGGATATTTCAGGATTCAGTTGTAACGTCATCAAGCGTGTGTCGCCGCAGTCAACTATGTACTGTTCCTGTTGCCGGTGTATTAACAACGGCTTGCGTATAGGCTCTTTGTGTAAATTTTGATAAAATTGGTTAACCCATAGTAACCTTGTGATTTCGTCTTGCAGTCCTGCAGGCCATGCTGATAAATTGGTGCCATGCAAGGCTAGTGCTTGATTTACCACAGAACACGATCCTGCTAGTGTCTGTACTGGAATCAGTTGTGCAATGGGAAATGCTGGATGGTAAAACATACAGTATGTTGATCCCAGTGCTGTTTTTATTATATCTGTCATACTAATATTTACTTGTAAATACAGGCCATGATTGAAATACACGGTCCTACTTATATCTACTCGGGTAAAATTCTGTCTAGTCCTGAAATTATTTTGGTTCGGGACCACCACTATAATCTCTATGAACACTGTCATCATGTAAAAAAATTACTGGAAAACAGTTTGTGCGATCCTCAAAAACATCTGCTAGTATTTGATCATGTTGTGATACAAGAGGAATTGACTGAATATCCGTATGTGTGTTTACCTATGCTGTTGGCCCGAGAAAACAGAGAATTTGTACAGCAGAACATACAACCAGACTGGAGCCGTAAAACAGCCACATTTAATTTTATGATCAACAAGCCCAGGTACAATAGACGTCGACTGTTGGCATTGATTGAACAGTACCGGTTAACTGACTACTGTCATTCTCTTGCATGGAAAACAAACGACGTCAACAACATACCTGTTACCAACTATGTATTTGGTCCCGAAGTTATCATGGACCAAGGAGTGCGTAATGGCTCATTTAAAAATGCCTACACCTATAATAAATTGTTGCAGACCACAGTGTTTGAACCCACTTGTGTTTCATTGATAACCGAACCTGCTTACTATGAACGAGAAACCATTGTGACAGAAAAGACACTGATGGCTCTGTACGCCGGAACCATTCCAATCTGGGTTGGTGGGTGGCGTATAGCAGACTATATGGCCAGCATGGGATTTGATGTGTTTGATGACATTGTTGATCACAGTTACCAAACGGAGCCGGATCCCGGTCGGCGATGTGATCTTGCTGTGGAACTTAATCTTGGATTGTTGACCAATTTTGATCTAGCACACCGCAGTCTTGATCCTACAAGATTGCAACACAACTACAAGTTGTTACAGCAAAATGTTTTTCTTAAAGATGTAATGAAAAAAACAAATGCACAGCCGGGGTTGCAGTCAATAGTTGACCAGGAACTTTTCTAAATCACCATACAGTTGCGCCACCACTGCTTCACGACTGCCAAACATATAAACACCAGTCGGTATACGTTTGTCTATTCTGATGTAATACGGGCTTTGCAATTTACGGTCAAGTGTTAGTATAATTCGTTGATTGCCTGGGGTTGGTTTGATCTCCAACTCGTAATGATCCAATTCCAACACACGGCTGAATATGTAAAATCCATGTTCGGTAAGTCGCATACCTCCGGTCTTACGGATGTTTGACCACCAGGTTTTAAGTGCAATGTCAACGGGCTCGCCAAATCCTTCTGGCAGATTGGCCACCAGTGCTTGGGTTAATTTTATTTTATCACGCACTGCTGGGCTGAACTTTGTCGCCCTGAGTCAGCAACACCACTGTAAACTTGTCTGTCTTGAATTGTGCGTTTAATTTTTTTGAAAGATTGTGTGCATGTCCGGGATTACTAAAACTAACTTTTTTATACTTGGGCCCAGGATGTTGCACCAGCATGTTACTGGTTTTGAGATTGATAGGAGTGTCGTTGTAGAATACTGCCCAAACGCCCGTAGATGACAACACCTGCTCGGTCTTGTATGTGCTTTTATTTGTTAGTTCTAATAGAACTTTGGGCTTCGGTCTACTCATATCATTAAACTCCTACATTTTTATTTATACCAAATGTAGAAACTTTTAAAATGATCCACCCTTCATCTCCACAGTGATTTCGTTTTGTTGTGCAGTGTTCACAGTAGATTCTCTCACAGCCTGAAGGGTTATGAGTAGCCTAGTAAGGTCGGCGTGAAGATCCTTGGCATCTTTGATGGGCATAGTAAAATCTCTAGCGCCACGTGCTTCAAACCCTTGCAGTCGCTCAATAAATCGTTGAATGTGGATCATTGTGACACTTCATCTTTCGTAAAAAATGGGCCTTGATACGGATAGCGTTGCAGTGCAATCAGTTTGGGATCCTGTACAACTTTCCAATTGCGGCCACGTTTGATAGAATACCAGCCAGCGGCAAACCAACTTTTGCTTTTGGATGTTTTGGTATAAATTGGCAAATGATGCACCACGTCCCACACAGGATTATAACACCGGCCTGCCACTGGATACCCGTGTACAGCAGTGGTGTCTGGCTTTGACACAACTTTTTCTTCGGCAAACACAATATTTGATTCACGAGCCGCAAGTTTAATTGTTTTGAATTGCTTTACTTGATTGTTGATGCGAACTTGATATCCGCCATTCCATGCTTCGATGTTGCCAACTTTGCGATCATCTTCTTGCAAGATCCAAAACTGCTTGTCTGCCACTACTTTAGCTACTAACATTTAAAACTCCTTTATATGTTTCATTCAACCAACGGCCAAATCCTTCAGCGTTTTCACTACATCTGACTAGATCATACTTGCCACAAAACTGCATGAATCTCACACCAACTTGGCCAACATCTTTGTTGGACACCTGTTCAATGATGGCAAGATCCACTGTGTCTTTGATAGCCTCGGGTTGGTGAGTGAGATCAATCAACTGTCTATTACGCTCGTAGTCGTCTAACACACGATGTTCTTCACCATTGTGGTCGGTCCAACGTTGGAGCATGAGATTGTTCCAAGAGTATCCACGCTGGGTTCGATCTGCAAAGGCCTCCTGGAGACCAACCTTATTTTTTGTGCCTTTTGTGCGTACTCCTGGATATGCACTGAATACATTGTCTGAGGTATCGCCTCGCATGCACTTTTCAAAAAGTAGCCACTCGGGGTCCGGCGGGATTTTTGCTTCTTTAGTTTTTTTATCAACAACTGGATTGTTTTTAGCATCAAAGATGCCGGTAGTGGTGATGAGTTCGTCTGTGATACCATTGTATTGTTTTACGTTTGCGGCCACCAGTTGTACAAAATCTGTGTCGCTTGAAATTACTATGTGTTCGTCTTGGGGATGTAGTGCGATCCAACGAGCAATGATGTCATCGCCTTCGGCAGTGGCGCATCTGATCACACTACAGTTGGTTTTTTCTGCCAAGTATTTAGTCAGATTATCAAATGCTTCCCAGAACATTTTGTCTTCTTCGGCTTCGGCTTCGGTTAGTGCGGCTCGGGTCACAGCACGATTTGCTTTGTAAGGTTTGTAGTGATCTTTGCGCCAGCTACGACCTTCCAGTGCAAACACCACATGGTCTGCTTCAAATCGTTTGACAACTTTGTTAGCACTCATCAGCGTGGTGTGCAGTGCTACTCCAACTTTTTCCCAAGGGTCGCTGGCACGAAAAGCAGTGTGCCGGGCACGAAAAAACATATTGGCTGTGTCAATTAACACATAACGCATAGGAAACCTTAGACTTTGTTGTTTGCATTAATGTATTGTAACATAAAACGATTCCAAAAGCTATGGCCATCCTTGCCAAAATGCCATGAATTGGGTGCAACTGTTTCTATTCCTGCGGCCCGAATTCTAGCATTGTATGTGCCCGCAGAATCATATGGATCAACGTAGCTGTTGCCCCAGTCTTTTCGATCGGCAATTGCACTGAAATCATTGTTGCCATTGAAGAAAATATGGTTGACACCCAGCTCGTTCAATTCGGTATGCAACTGCCAAATTTCATCATGTGCCTGCTGAGTCTTTTGTTTCCAGTCCACACCCACCACAAATTCTTTATAGCGTCGTTGATGCTCGGTTGGCACATTGTCCATGCCGCTGGCACCAATTTGATAATACACACCGTCAATCAACCACTCTTCGCGTTCCCAGGTTGACCATTGTATCACCATCAACACTTCTTCTGGGTGGTGTATTTTTTTTAACCAATTTCTTGTTGTGCGTAAAATTCTAGTATTACTACTGGCACTTTCGGCATCACAGTGAAAACTGGCATGTAGTGCATTGCTTAATCGTCTGCCCCAACTGACTGCTAAGTTTTCAGGGTGTGGCGCACGGCCCATGTAAAACAAATGACCGTCGTCCATGGCAAACGCATGTGGATTAACTGCTTCGGCTGCCGCGGTGTGGCTGTCACCGTTTACATATAAAATCATACAATTTTATGTTTTATAATATGGTCGTACATGACATTCGCCCACGTTCTGTGAGCTGCCTGTTCAAAATGTAACCAGCCCGGCGTAATTTCTTTAAATCCCAGGCGTTGACACCATTCAGTGTAGACTAACTCTTTAGAGTATGGCGTTAAGAATGTATTATTCCAGTCAAGTCGGTTTACTTCTTGCGGCAAAATGTATTCGTCAAACGCATTAAAAAACAGATGTGGAATTTTCTTGTACTCTAATAATTTGTGTACGTTAAAAATTTTATTATGCCAGTAAGCACCTTGTACCATTCTCCAATGGCCGTCTTTTTGAACGTTTTTAACGTAGTGATCGTACCGTTCTTGGTATTCAGCAGGAACCGGAATGCCCACTCCAATCTTGTTTATTTCCCAAAATTGACCCTTGCCCCATGCGTCGACCAAAAACCATTGCACTCGACTAAACTGTGTCCACCCAATCACTACCAGATCAGGTTTTTGACTGTTGGGATTGTTTAAAAAATCCAGTGTTTGTTCGTAAATTAAATCATTGCTTGCACCCGGCACTGCATCATTGATAAATTTTGTTTTGTATTTTCCGTCAAATCTTTCGGCCAATCTACTTGCCATTCCCAGTCCTGGTTCTCCCAGTTCTGTGCCGGCCACATTACTATCACCGTTGAAATATATTAGCATTTTAGGACACCTCCGATCGTCCGTCACCGATGTCTCGGGTTTTTACCATACGATTGGGATTATTTGCCATTTCTTGTTCCCACGTTTCCATAACCACGTGTCGGCATACATTCTGAAACCATCGATCGATGATGTCGGAATCTTTGTCATTGGGCTTCATTTGATATCCGGCTCGCACTAGATTGGCAATAAATTTATCATTCCAATCTAGTTCAAATGCTCCTTGATGCATGTTCTCTGGATCCACATCCATGCTGAGAATTGCCACATACGGCTCGCCTTTTTCTGTGGCAATTTCTTTTAAAGATTTTGCCGGTGCCTTGGGTTTTTCTACCTTTGGTGCTGGCTCTTTAACTTCAGGTTTCTTTTTAAACCGATCAAACAATCCCATATAGTTTCCTTAGAATAGATCTACAGCTTCCCATGGCAAATAGTTTTTGCCAAAATGTCCGTAGTTGGTTGTACTGCCATAGATAGGTCTAAACAGGTCAAATCGTTCAATAATACCACGAGGTGTCAAATCAACATTGTCCTGTATCCATCGAGTTAATTCGCGACTCTGTTGTGAGTTTGCGGTTTCAACATAAAAGCTCATGGGCTGTGCCAATCCAATGGCATAACTGATCTGTACAGTAGCCCAGTCTGCTCGACCGCTGGCCACAATATTTTTAGCAAGATAGCGAGTGAAGTAAGCGGCACTACGATCTACTTTTGTAGGATCTTTACCGCTGAAAGCACCGCCACCGTGTGGGCTATAGCCACCGTACGTATCAACAATAATCTTACGACCAGTGAGACCGGTATCGCCATCAGGACCGCCAATGACAAAACGGCCAGTAGGATTGATAAAAAACTCAGTGGCATTGTCAACATATTTCTCCGGTAAGATGCCGCGAATTACACTTTCAACAGACACCCGAACTGCATTAATGCTCATAGAC
>Ga0247839_1005385_pt1 | contig 15538 bp, 8 predicted proteins | sample LaCruzMarch2015__6_FD_192405 | JGI IMG/M metagenome (GOLD analysis project Ga0247839, IMG submission 192405) | Freshwater microbial communities from meromictic Lake La Cruz, Castile-La Mancha, Spain - LaCruzMarch2015_16m | ecosystem: Environmental > Aquatic > Freshwater > Lake | place: Spain... | reverse complement strand
GGTCACGTCCTCCGTCATGGATGCGTGCGTCCTATTTATTTACTGTAATCGGCTGAATTACTTTAGGTCGTATAGCAAGGATCGTAAGGCAGCCTGCTTTGAGCTGCCGATTCATAAGGAGAGAATCAAGCCGTGGGTGTGGATTGAAGATATTTTGAAGAAGAGGCAGCTCCGCCTAACCACCTACAATACGGATGTGGCACTGGATAAGAACGTGAGGGAAGCGGTGGAGTCAGTGGGGGAACTGTGGAAGATGGAGAATCCGAGAAACAAGTGCCACATCTTGTTTAGGGCCAAATATGTCCGAATCCGGAAGATCGTTCCTTACAATCTCCGGGAGGAGAAGCCGCTCTTTGAGCGCCGTCTTACGGATGGGATTGTCGGAATCCGTCAGGCTATGGAGCACATCTTCCCCAATGCGGCAAAGAGCATCACGCTAATCCACCGTGAAGCCTCAAACTGGCCACATCCCAAGCGGCTGGAGATTCAGTAATGTATGGTTAATTAACCGGGCCTAATCTATGGTTATTTTTCATGGCATGTAGATTGGAAGAAATAACTCCTGGCGGGGAATATTCAGGCATCGTGGCGGGGACTAATGTAACCTGTAGAGCCGTCAGCTGGGACGGTACGGATGTCCTAACCGTCACCTACCGGGAGTCTAATGGAATGGTTTCAGAGAGATTAATCTTTCGGGAAAACGAAGCTGAAATTCAGAAACTCCAATTTGGCCAAGCTTTTTCCTTTGATGGGGACGGTAATCATTTTCGCCTAGTTGCTGAAGCTTTCAGAATTAAGTTGGCCCACAAGTTCGACCCTCTCCTGGCCATTCACACATCCGAGGTACGCCCACTGCCGCATCAATTAAGTGCGGTCTACGAAGTTATGCTAAGCCCTGAACATCAACCGCTCCGATTTCTTTTGGCCGATGATCCGGGCGCCGGAAAGACCATTATGGCTGGTCTTTTGATCAAAGAGTTAATTGCAAGAGGAGACGTCAAGCGCTGCATGATTGTCTGTCCAGGCTCATTGGTTGACCAATGGCAGGACGAACTCCGAGTGAAATTTAAGCTTAACTTTACCATCATGACCAATGAAGGTCTTCAAGCCGCCAATGAGAACTGGTTTAAGGAAAACCCATTAACCATATGCCGGGTTCATAAAATGGCCTGGGACGAAAATCTCCAAACAAAGATAAATGAGGCAGAGTGGGATCTTATAATTTGTGATGAGGCTCACAAAATGGCGGCTTCTCACACCGGTGGAGAGGTAAGATATACTCACCTGTATCGTTTGGGTGAATTGCTCGGCACACGAGCGCGAAACTTCCTTCTCATGACGGCAACCCCGCATAATGGGAAAGAGGACGACTTCCAGCTTTTCCTGGCGCTACTCGATAAAGACCGTTTTGAAGGGCGCTTTCGCGATGAAGAGCATGCACGCGACTATCAAGGGATGTTCCGAAGACAAATTAAAGAAGACCTATTGACCTTTGAGGGAAAAAAACTATTTCCAGAACGGCGCGCTACGACGTTGAACTATCAGCTGAGTGCTTTGGAAAGCCAACTTTACGAAGAAGTTACCCGCTATGTAAAAGACCAGTTCAATGCGGCAGATCGATTAACAGGAAACCGTAAAGTGACTGTGGGTTTCGCGCTAACCTCGCTCCAGCGGCGGCTTGCCTCATCACCAGAGGCGATTTTTAAGTCTTTAACACGAAGACGTGAAAAACTTCAAAATCGTCTTATGACTGAAAAGTTGACAATGCGTGGTGGGACCATTTCTGCGGACACTTCCAGCCCAGAGATGCGCGAATACGAGGTTGACGAGTATTTCGACAATCCAACAGGAGAAGACGAAGAGCAGGAGAGTTTGATCGTTGATCAGGCTACGGCTGCACAAACCATTGCAGAACTTGAAAGTGAAATTGAGACCCTGAAAGGCCTGGAAAAGACTGCCAAGACGTTGTGGGCAAGTAATACGGACCGCAAATGGGAGCAATTATCCTCTATTCTTTCGGATAATCCAGAAATGAAGGCGATGGACGGAACTCGGCGCAAATTAGTTATTTTTACCGAGCATAGGGACACACTTAACTACCTAACTCGCAAAATAGCTGCCTTCACAGGTCGGCCAGATAGCATTGTTGAGATTCATGGAGGAAAACGGCGCGAAGAACGTCTCGATGCCCAAAACGCATTTAAGAATGATCCGATCGTCCACTTTCTGGCTGCTACAGATGCAGCGGGGGAGGGTATCAACCTTCAATGCGCGCACTTGATGGTGAATTACGATCTGCCATGGAATCCGAATCGTATTGAACAGCGCTTCGGTCGTATTCATCGAATCGGACAAAACGAAGTCTGCCATCTCTGGAACCTAGTCGCTCCCCAAACACGAGAAGGCGAAGTTTTTGCCTTCCTATTAAAAAAGCTAGAAGAAGCGCGAAAAGCGCTTGGGGGCAGGGTGTTTGATGTTTTGGGCCAGCTTCGATTTAATGATCGCCCACTGCGTGAAGTCCTTTTGGAGTCTGTACGTTACGGTGACACCCCAGAGGTACGGGCAAGGTTCCAAGAGCGGGTAGAGGGTCAGATCGACCTAAAAAAGTTCCAAGAGCTCTTAGAAAATCAGGCGCTGGATATTGATACGATGGATGTCCGGCGAATTCGAAAGATCAAGGTCGAGATGGAGATAGCCGAGGCCAGGCGTATGCAGCCTCACTTTATTGAGTCATTCTTTCGTGCTGCCTTAGAAGAGCTTGGTGGGCAAATCCACCTAAGAGAAGAAGGTCGGTATGAGATCTCTCGTGTGCCATCTGTTATGCGTAGCACAGAGCTTCAACTTGGAGTCCGTAGCCCAGTTCTTGTCCGTTACCAAAGAATTACCTTTGAAAAAGAAAAAGAAGCCATACAAGGACAACCTTTGGCTGAGTTCGTATGCCCCGGAACTCCGCTTCTTTCCGCAGCTATCGAAGTTCTGTTGCAACGTCATGGCGAAATACTTAGGCGTGGAGCTGTGCTTGTGGATGAAACAATAGATACAGCGGAACCGCGTGCTTTGGTTCTTTTGGAGCACGATATTAGAGACGGTCGCAGAGATTCTAGTGGAAAAAACCAACTTGTTTCAAAGCGTCTCCAGTTCGTTGAAATTGATCTACATGGAAACACAAAAATCGCGGGATATGCCCCTTACTTGGACTATCGGCCATTAAAACCTGAGGAAGTAACTTCTGCTCATGCTGCTGCTACCGCTATGGCAATCGGGCAAGACATTGAAGGCCGTGCTCGTGCGCATGCAAATCAGACCTTGGCGCGAACGCACTACGAGGAGATCCGCAAAATTAGGGAAGATCTTTGTCAGCGGACGGAAGCCGCTGTGAAACGCCGATTAACGACCGAAATTAATCGATATGATCATCGGGCTCAGCAGCTACGTCTCCGCGAGCAAGAGGGCGGAAAGCCGGGCCGGCATAATTCCGCTCAGATGCAGGGACGGGCTGATGACTTGAGGATTCGCATGGAAAAGAGATTAGCTGAGATTAATTTAATGAGACAGGTTTCGCCAGGATCACCAAATATCGTGGGGGCTGCACTGATATTACCAAAAAAGCATGTTGAGTCTCGATCTTCCGTATTGGAAACATCCACTGAAAGCCTAGCTGATGCAGCAGCGCGTAAAGCTGTCGAAATGGCCGCAATGGGTGCAGTGATGCGGATTGAAGAGGAACTAGGGTTTAAACCAAAGGACGTCAGCGAACAAAAGCTTGGGTGGGATATTGAATCCCAAATGCCAGAAACGGGGAACGTGCGTTTTCTCGAGGTTAAAGGACGCAGAGATGGCGCAAGGGACGTGACTGTTACCAAAAACGAAATCTTGGCTTCCTTTAATAAGCCGGAATCCTTTTATTTAGTTGTAGTTGAAGTGCATGTTCACGAAGGCGCTAGGAGGCCTAAATATATTCCCAGGCCCTTTAAAAGAGAGCCCGATTTCGGCGTAACGACTGTAACATACCATCTAGATGACCTACTCGCTCGTGCTAAAGACCCGGAGCAAACCAAGGGTCTTGAGGTCTGCGCATGAAAAAGATCCAAGATCTCGATAAAGACATTCAGAAGCATATTGATTTTGCAGACAAAGTAGTTATTCCGAAATTCAAAAAGTACAAACATCCGGCCGAGCAGTTTGATAAGTCGCTCCTCGAGCTTAAGAAACTAAAGGAAAGATGCTCAAACTCGTTGCAGTCCAAAAGCCACATATGTCTAATTGGGAATACGGGGGCAGGGAAGTCGACGCTAATTAATGCTATTCTAAAACTAGATCTACTGCCCACAAGTAATCACGCCAACTGCACCTCAGTCGCTACGGAAATAACGCATCATGAAAATACTCATTTTGATGTACAGCTTGACTTCATAAGCCGTACTGAATGGGAAAAAGAAAACAAAACCATTCATGACGATTATAAGGATGCAATTCTTGAGGGCGAACATGCACAGATTAAAGAAAGAGATAAAAAGCGATATGAGATAATGACTGGTGAAAGCTGGGATGTCTTGATCCAGCGTGCGAAACGCGCTCACTCTAATGCTTCAAGTCTATTTGACGGGCAACCTTTACCAACCTTTGATCAACTTAAGGAAGAAGTCCGAAAGGCCATTTTAGCGGAGCGGGTTTCTGAAAGGTTTCAAACAGCGTCTGAGGTTAAAGGCTATCTTGAGCAAAAACTTGGTGAAAAAGTTTCGCCGCTTTGGCCGGCAGTTAAGAGGTTGGTTATCCAATGCCCTCCCGGAACGATACCGCCCGGTATCGTCTTGGTTGATCTACCTGGAATAGATGACCCCAATCCTGCTCGAAACGAAGTGGCTTTTCGTGCGGTAAAAAGAGCAAATCATTTCTGGGTCGTTTACTCTGTTAAGCGCCCACCTGGCAACGCTCTCGAGAAGCTGATTATTCATTCCGGCTTGTTAAAAAAGCTAATCGCAGATGGTAGAGTTCGTGCTTTATCCATTTTGGGAACCCATACAGACGATGTGGGGACACTACGTGATGCACGCAATATGCTTGGACTGCCGGAAACATGTGACAAAAAGACGATTATTGAAAAGAGAAGCGAGGCTGCAGAGCGAAATGCCAGAAAACAGTTTGGCGACTGGATTACAGAGACCTGTGGAGCATTAACCTTTGGGAATGGTCAAATGCATTCCGCTGCAATCAAGAAACTAAGAGAAGACGTTGAAAACGCTGACGTGATCCTCACATCCGCAACAGCATATCTTGACGGGTGGGATGAAAAGCTTGAAGAAAGTGACCTCGAGTGGACAAAAATCTCGAAAGCTCGGATTCTGCTTTCAAAAATCGGAGCGCGAGATGGCATTGAAGGGGAGGTTAAAAGGATTCGTGATGAGTTGGCTCAAATTCGGAGCCGTTGGCGGAGTTTTTTTTTAGTTTTGCAGGGTATCCTCGAAGGCCAGACCGAACAGTTGTTCTCGATCTTGCACGCAGCGAGCTCCACCTTGAGTAATAATATTCAAGAAGCCAAAACGAAAATTCAGGCAAATAAAATACATGCTTTGTCTCGTGTTGAAAACATAGTCAAAGACCTTAATAAAGACTGTGGGCAAGAAATCGCGAAAGCGGGTGATTCGCTTGAGATAACAGTCGGGCACTGGAGCGAAATTCATTGGGCTACCTTACGGGCAATATGCAAAAACGGCGGCCGCTATTTTAGTCAATCCACGGACCGCAGATATGATCTTCCGCAATCTATGATCGAACCACTTTGCGAAAAAATTACCATGCCCGTTGAAACACTGTTCCATTATGAGTGCGCGGAGTTAACCAAAACCTTTGTCAGACAGGCAGATGAAGCGCTTTCAGAATTTACGGCTTGGGTTCGTGGTCTTCTTGAAGCAAAAGAAGCCCAAACTGAGGTTTCGAACTTCTGGAAGGCCAGTACTGAGCAAATGAAAGAAATAATCCGATTCAGACAAGCAAACCAAAATATCTCCCTAGAAACCCGTATAAAAACAATTCGTCATGACATGTTTGGAGCTCTTTATACGCAAACCCAAAGTTCTATGAATCCAATCTTCGAGGCCGCAAGTCAAGAAAGGGGTGCAGGTATGAAGAAACGGATGGTTGATATTCTGAGATCAGGAGCAAAAACAAGATGTCGTGGAATTCTTGAAAACGCTCGGGATGAAATCGTTCGAAGCTGTGGAGAGCTTTCATCACAGATACGAATATATCTTCTCTCCGTTGCTGAAGAATCGGAACGGTATCTAAATCATGGAGAGAGTAATGCCGGAAAAAAACTCAAGATACTTGCAAGTGAACTTCATGAAAAACAGGACTCTTTTATAGAAAGTTCAATCGAGACAATTAGTCTGCTTGAGGCAACATAAGAACTTTCATGGAAGTTAAGACCCGTAAGAAGCTGATCGAAGTGGCGTTGCCCCTGGACGCGATCAATACGGCTTGCGCCAGGGAAAAGTCGATCCGGCATGGGCATCCCAGTACCTTGCATCTTTGGTGGGCCCGTAGGCCATTGGCGGCTGCAAGATCAGTAATCTTTTCCCAAATGGTTGACGATCCCTCTACCTACGTGGATGAGTTGATCAAAGATTCAAAGCTAAAGGCAAAAGCTGAGGGGATTTTGAGAACTCGCTTGAAGCGTTGGGAGGATGCGGTCGCTTTAGCAAAGAAGGCTGAGGCTGCAAAAATCAAGGCCCCGCCGCCTGGCGAGAAGCCAACACTTGAGGAGGTGATCGCTGAAATTGAACGTGAGCGAATCTTTCGCCTTATCGAGCAGCTAGTTGAGTGGGAAAATACAACAAACGAAGAAGTGCTTGGAAAAGTCAGAGAAGAGATCTGGAAAAGCTGGAGAAGAACATGCGCCGACAACGCTAATCATCCCAAAGCTAAAGAGCTGTTTGATCCGAAAAGGCTGCCCGCCTTCCACGATCCATTTGCTGGGGGGGGGGCTTTGCCACTCGAGGCGCAGCGCTTGGGGTTGGAGGCATATGCTAGTGATCTGAACCCGGTGGCGGTGCTGATTAACAAGGCGATGATTGAAATTCCTCCGAAATTTGCCGGACAGCCGCCAATGAATCCAGAAGCACGCAAAAACAAAGAGCTGATTGGCAGGGAATGGAAGGGAGCCCAGGGCTTGGCTGAAGATGTACGCTACTACGGTCAGTGGATGCGGGATGAAGCTGAAAAAAGAATTGGGAACCTATATCCAAAGATCGAGGTCACCAAAGAGATGGCCAAAACAAGGCCAGATCTAAAGCCTTATGTGGGACGTGAGTTGACCGTCATTGCTTGGCTTTGGGCTCGAACAGTAAAAAGTCCAAACCCAGCCTTTTCTAAAATCGATGTGCCTTTGGCATCTACTTTTATGCTCTCAACCAAACCGGGCAAGGAAGCCTATGTGGAACCAGTAATTGAGGGAGGTGGCTATCGGTTCACGGTGAAGGTGGGCAAGCCTAAAGATGCTGAGGCAGCACAAAATGGAACTAAGCTCGCACGTGGTGCAAACTTCATGTGCATTATGTCTCGAGCTCCAATGGACAATGATTATGTCCGTAGCGAATTTCAAGCCCATCGTACTGGTAACCGCCTTATGGCGATTGTAGCTGAATGTGATCGTGGTCGTGTTTATCTAGAGCCAATCCCTGAGCATGAGGCGATTGCTGTCAAGGCAATCCCAGAGTGGAAGCCTGAGCAAGAAATGAATCAGGAAAGTAGCAACCTTGTTAGTGGACGAGGTTATGGGATCCATCACTGGCATGAATTATTTACCCGTCGACAGCTTGTGGCGTTAACAACGTTCTCAGATCTTATTGCGGATGCCAAGAAGCAGATTCGTAGTGATGCCCGAAAAGTTGGGTTAACCAATGATTCTAAGCTTCTCCATGAAGGAGGCAATGGGGGGGAAGCATACTCTGAGGCAATTAGTGTTTTTTTAGCATTCGCAATCAACCGCATGGCTAACACACTTTGCACAGTTGCCCGTTGGACACCTGAGCGACAACAAACAGTCACAGCTTTTGCTCGCCAAGCAATACCTATGACCTGGGATTATCCAGAAGTTAATCCTTTTGCAAATGCTGCCGGAGACTACTCAGTGTCTGTTGATGGAGTTATTAAGGGAATCTCAAACGTGACAAATCCTCCAGGGCATGCAGTTCAGTCAGATGCTGCATCCCAGAGCTTGTCACTTGGCAGGGTTGTCTCAACTGACCCGCCCTACTATGATAACATCGCTTACGCAGATCTATCTGACTTCTTCTATATTTGGCTCCGACACTCAATGCAGACCATATTTCCGGCGCTCTTCACGACCGTCGCCGTACCGAAGTCTGAAGAACTGGTCGCCACGTCCTACCGTCACGGAGGAAAAGAGAATGCTGAGAAGTTCTTTCTCAATGGCATGACGCAGGCGATGCGCAGGTTAGCCGAACAGTCGCATATAGCTTTTCCGGTATCAATCTACTACGCATTCAAGCAGTCCGAGAGTAATGGCGTTGATGGTATAACTAACACTGGCTGGGACACCTTTCTCGCTGCAGTAATTGAGGCCGGTTTTTCTATAAGTGGATTCTGGCCAATGAGAACCGAACTAAGTAATCGAATGATTGGGTCAGGCACTAATGCATTAGCCTCAAGCATAGTTATCGTTTGCCGTAAAAAGGAAAAAACCGCTTCAAAAGCTACCCGCCGTGATTTCATTTCTGTTTTAAAGAAAGAGCTGCCAATGGCTCTAAAGAATCTTCAAAAGGGTAATATTCGCCCAGTTGATCTTGCTCAAGCCTCAATTGGGCCAGGAATGGCTATTTATACTAGATATGCTGAAATCCTAGATGCAGACGGGAGTGCATTATCAGTAAATATGGCGCAGAACCTTATTAACCATACTCTTGATGAGGTCCTTGAAGAGCAAGAAGGAGAATTTGATGCTGACACGAGATGGGCAATTAAATGGTTCGAGCAGTATGGATTCTCGGAGGGCCCTTTTGGTGAAGCGGATAATCTCGCAAGGGCAAAAGTTTCTGCTGTGAATGGCCTAACTGAGGCAGGAATAATAAAATCAAAAGCAGGAAAAGTCGTTCTATTAAAAAAAGAGGAACTGGATGAATCCTGGAGTCCCGAAACAGATAAACGGTTAACTATCTGGGAGATCGCACACTACTTAATTAAGGCTCTAGACGAAGGTGAGTCAAAGGCCTCTGATCTCCTCTGTCGAATTGGGCCTATAGCTGAAGCGGCCAAGGATCTTTCTTATCGCCTTCATGCAATCTGTGTTAATCCAAAAAATAAGTGGTCTAAAGAGGCGCAAGACTACGACAGCCTGGTAAAAGCTTGGACAAACCTGCAGGCCGGTGCAAAAGAAGCCAAAACCAACAAACTAAAGCAAGGGGAGCTGATCTAATTTATGGCCATAACAAATCTAGAACGCGTGGGACAGGCTCTTGAAATCCTTCGAGATGGCTTAGCTCCCTTTGTCGAAAGTGAACTCAAAAACAAGATCGGTGAGAAGTGGCTATCTGAGGCAAAACAGATTCTGGAGCGGGACAAAATCAAACTCCGCGGAAAACCTGGTGAGATCAACTGGGATGTCGCAGCACTTTTGCGAGTTATGTGGGGGCAGTGGAACGAGGTATTTTCTCAGACTCTCGGCAGGTCTGAACGTTCACTAGTGAGTGAGCTTTGGGAGATACGCAACCTTCATGCGCATCAGGAAAAGTTCTCTTCGGACGATGCTTACCGCGCATTGGATAGTGCATCTCGGCTTCTTTCCTCAATATCTGCTCCAGAGTTTGAAAAGATCGAAAAGAGTAAAAACGAACTTCTCCGTGTCCGATATGATGAGCAAGTAAGACAGGAACGTAGGAAAGGAACAGGAGCGCCAATCGAGTTGGGAATAGCCGGTGGTGGTCGACTGAAGCCATGGCGCGAGGTGGTTACCCCACACAAAGACGTCGCTTCTGGGAAGTATCAGCAAGCTGAGTTTGCGGCTGATTTATGGACTGTCTTTCAGGGTGGCGGATCGGAGGAGTATAGAGATCCAATAGAGTTCTTTCGTAGGACATTCATTACCCAAGGGATTGAGCATCTCATCATTAGCGCCATGCAGAGGGCTAACGACATAGGTGGTGATCCCGTGGTGGAGCTCCAGACGAACTTCGGCGGTGGGAAAACGCATACCATGCTGGCGCTTTATCACCTTTTCTCAGGAGAAAAAACCCTAGATCTCCCTGGGATGGAGGAAGTAACGGTGAAGGCTGGTGTAGCTGTGGCACCGAAAATGAAGAGGGTAGTTCTTGTTGGAAACAAGATCTCCCCAGGTCGCCCAGAAAGAAAAGAGGATGGCACTACGGTACGGACTCTTTGGGGGGAGCTGGCTTATCAAATAGGTGGGAAACAGGCCTATGGAATGATTAAGCAGGATGACGAAAGAGCGACGAATCCCGGAGCAAAGATCGGTGAAATCATAAGAAAGTTTGGCCCGTGTTTGATTCTGATCGATGAGTGGGTAGCCTATGCACGCCAGCTCCATGACGGTGGGACGGGGGAAGGACTTCCTGGAGGTTCATTTGAAACCCAATTTACTTTCGCGCAAACGCTGACTGAGGAACTTAAGCAGTGTCCTAAATCGATGCTCATTGTCAGTGTGCCGGCATCTGACTCGGCAACGGCAAGTCCCCACGGAACTATGGTGGAGGATGTGGAGGTGGGAGGAACTAGAGGGAAGGCAGCTTTAGCCCGCTTAAAAAATGCCATAGGTCGAGTGGAGGCATCCTGGAAACCTGCAGGACCGGATGAGGGCTTTGAGATTGTCAGGCGCCGACTCTTTGCGCCCATTGATAGTGCTCAGCTTTATAAGGACCGGGATGTTGTCGCGGCAGAGTTTTCGAAAATGTATCGTGAACAGGCGGGCGATTTCCCCTCCGAGACAAAAGAGAGGGAATACGAACGGAGAATGAAAGCTGCGTATCCGATCCACCCAGAGGTGTTTGATCGCCTCTATAATGACTGGTCGACTTTAGCCAAGTTCCAGCGGACCCGTGGTGTTCTTCGGCTCATGGCCGCAGTGATTCATAGTCTTTGGAAGAATGAGGATAAGGGCCTTTTAATTATGCCTTCTTCGATCCCGATTGATGATCAGCCGGTGCATTTTGAGCTGACCCGGTATTTGGAAGATCGCTGGGATCCGATCCTAGAAAGCGACGTCGATGGCCCAAACTCGCTGCCTAGGATTATCGATCAAGAGCAGACCAATTTAGGGCGCCTATCGGCGTGTCGAAGAGTCGCCCGGACGGTCTACATGGGATCAGCCCCTATCCGGCAGGCAGCCAACCGAGGAATTGAAGAGCTGAGGGTAAGACTTGGATGTGTACAGGTTGGAGAACCTCCTGCGGTCTTTTCGGATGCACTACGGTACTTAAGTCGACGAGCAACTTATCTTTATCAAGACGGGAGTCGTTACTGGTACGACACGCAACCTACCGTTACGAAAAAAGCAGATGAAGAAGCTGAAGTACTTAAAAGGTCACCGGAGAAGATTTTGGAGGAGTTGAGGAAACGTTGCGTGGCGGAGGTGAGCTCGCCAAGGAATCGGGGTCAATTTCTGAAAGTGCACGTATTTCCGGCTGGCCCATCGGATGTCACAGATGAAATGGAGGCTTCGTTGGTGCTTCTTTCACCTGAGAGTAGTCATGGAAAAGGTGAGGGATCAAAGGCGGTCGCAGAAGCTAATCGGATTATGGAGAAGAGGGGGACACAGCCCCGGTTGAATCGTAATGCATTGATGTTTTTAGCGTCCGATGAAGGCAAGTGGTCAGATCTTGAGGAGTCGATTCGGAGGTATCTCGCGTGGAGTGGGATTGTGGACAAAGTGAAAGAGTTAAATTTGGATCGGTTCCAAGAAAACCAGGCAAAAGCGCAGTTGGAACAGGCAGATAAGTCGGTGGCGGCAAGAATCCCAGAGGTGTTTTGCCATTTGCTCGTTCCCTCTCAGGAGGATGCAAAAGGGGCTATTAGTTTGAAATCAATTCGGTTGACTGGGGAAGGACTTGCCGCAAGAGCTTCGAAGAAACTGAAGGCCGAGGGATTATTGTATGATGAGATGGCCGCGATCTATCTTCGGCAGGAGATCGATAAGATTCCTCTTTGGAAGGGGGATGATTTAGGTCTGAAAGAGCTGATCAGCTACTACTTCCAGTATCCCTATCTATCTCGGGTCACGGCGCCAGAAGTACTAATTAATGCAGTTCGGGAAGGGATAAGTAATTCCTCTTGGGAAAAAGAGACATTTGCTTATGCGTCTGGAAAGGATCCTAAGACGGGAAGATATCTTGGACTTTTGGGCGGTAAGATGGGGAGCGTAATTCAGGATGGGGCAAGCCTGCTGGTTAAGTCTGAGGTGGCGGCCAAGCAAATTGAGGACGACAAGCCGAAGGAGCCGACTTCTAGCGGGGGAACCCAATCAGGAGGAACTGCACCAGGGGGGGGAGCTGGAGGAGGTAGCGGAGTTGGGATTCAGCCACCTCCCTATGATCCGCCGACAAAAAAAATACTACCTAAGAAATACTTTGGGAGCGTGAGGTTAGATCCAAGCCGGGTAGGACCTGATGCTGCAAAGATTGCTATGGAGGTAATTCAGCATTTGGCGTTGGAGCCGGGAGCGGAAGTTGAAGTGAGCATGGAGATTAATGCAACTATCCCTGGTGGAACTCCGGAGAATGTCCAGAGGACCGTAAGGGAAAATGCAAGGACACTAAAGTTTAAGGTAAGTGACTTCGAGGTGGGATGACTATGAATGCTAAGGGGCTGATGGCAGTAATTGAGAAGCTTCCTAGCCACAGCCAATTTAGTCAAAAGCTAGAAGCCCATCCGCTTTTAGCCATCAATCGGGATCCGTGGTACAAAAGCCAAAAAGAGCACTGGCTGGGTTGGCTCGGCGATTACGATGGCCCTGGATTTTATCAAAGGAAAACTCATGCCGGACGTGATGCAAAATACATCTATAATCATATTATGTGCTCACCGATGCTTCTTTATCTGCCCGAGGCTCTAGGGGTCTCTACAGAACTTATAAAGAAGGCATATGATGAAGTCATAAAGACCAATGACCCTAAGATGGCAAAGCAGTGCCGAACCATCCGAAGCATTATTCCGTTTGAGCTTGTGGAAAAGGAGTTGGTCAAATACCGGAATTAGGCTTGGCTCGCTAAGTCGAAACCCATGAAAAATTCAAGAATTCTACATCTCAACCTGCACCGGGCCTTTTTCGATCTTATCGAGCGAGGACTGAAGAAAACCGAATACCGAGAATGCACTCCTTATTGGAAAAGGCGTTTACAGGGGCGAGATTACGATGTCATTTGCTTCCGTAATGGATACGCCACAAAAGCGCCAACGATGGAGGTTGAATATAAAGCAATGGAGTATCGAGTTGTTGGGGGCAAGAAAGTGTATGCGATCAGGCTAGGAAAGGTCCTCAAAATCAAGAACCACCTTACAAACAACACTTAAGCAAAACTTCCTTGAAAAGTCCCCAAAGTGATCATCGGAGGTATCTCTTCACCTGCAGCAAAAGATGTAAGATCGCCCCATACTCCAAGTAGTGCCCCAGCTTTTCTTAACCCGAAACCAATTTCGCAAAGCGAGCACTTTAAATGTATATAAGGATCTTCAATTATGACACCAGCCAATGGCTGAAAGCGATCATGTACCGCTATCTCTATTCTGTTGGGCATCCAGTTGCCAGGGGGGATTGTTTTAGTGATAAGGTCTACGTTATTTATTCCATCAGAATAAAATTTCTCAATGATCGCCTTCGTCTCAAGGATCATTCTGCATTTATGGTTTCCAAACGCAAAAACAGCATCCCAGGGGCCTTGCCATTCCTGTCCGTCGATTAAAATATGAATCGTTCTATGGCCCTGATAAAGACCGACGCTAGTCGAGTATGGCACGGTTATCGGATAACAAGGAATCTAGATGTCGTATTCATAAAAGAGAGCTCCAAACAAACCTGTTGAATTATATGCCAATTTATAAAGTTATAAAAGTGTGCCATTGTCTCTTTTTTACTGATTAGGAGAAAAAGTTCAGCATGGCAAGTAATGGGATTTTTAATTTGTATTTGTTCTAAGCTGCCAGTGGCGCCCTGTTATGAGTCCACCTCTCCCTTCATGTCATAATCTCTAATACGATAGATCGCACTTCCCTTTTTGCGCTTTCGTCTAGCGCCTTCCACCCAAATGAAACCGCTTGCGAATAGCAGGCTCGGATGAATAAACCAGTCTTGGTCCTTGGGGTCTCAACCCCTGCGAGCATGTAATTAATATATTTAGGTGATGATCTAGCGTCATCATTGTTAAGCGCATTCATGATGATTAAGGTTTGTACCTTGCAACCCGTTAGCGTTTTAAGGAAACCGCGGGTACTTCTTACGTCTAAAAAGTGGGGGCGGCAGGGAATCACTATTTTGTTAAAGGTCTCACCGGTTTCATCCATAATTTTCGCTGCGCCGGAAGGTAAAACAGGAAAGTCATGAATCCTAAAAGGACTTTCATCACCTGGTGGGGCACTTTCTTGTAAATTAAATATGGATACATTATTCCCACCGAAATTTGGGTTGTTCCTTCCACCCACAGAATTCAGCCAATTCTTGAGCGTGCCTTTTGGACTTCTGTCTAATGCAATTACCTTTTTACCCGCATCGGCAAGGCAGAGAGCAAGAAGCCCAGCTAGGGTGGTCCTCCCTGAACCTTCTTGCGCTCCACAAACGGCTATATTCATGCTGCTTACTAAATATGCCTCGACACTTTAAGTGCAAGGCCAAAGCATGCGCCCAAAAACTAACGGAGCTACTGACCGCTTTGGGGCGTAAAGAGCGTTTCTGTGAGGGAACTATGGCTTCTGCTTATAGTGATGGCTTGTTGGCTGGCATAACCCAAAAAGCAGGAGCTCTGGTTTAAGATTCGCCTCCAGGCTACGTCCTAGCTCGGTCATAGCTCTCCTTTGACGATTGCGAGGACGGTCTGGGTAAGTTCAGGCTGGAGAAGGGAATCCGCTCTCGTAGGATTTAGAAGTTCTCCATTTATGGATTTAACTTCTTATTTAAAATATTGCCTCGGTTATGTCCGCCTTTCGCAAAGCGGGGGCTGTGCCAAAAGTGAGGACATGGCTCAAGAGCTAGGAGCACCTCGTCATGATCTCTAAGCAATGCACATGCAATGGCTGGGCTTTTTGGATGTACCTACGCGCACCCAGCGGCTGGGTGATTGTTGATCATTTTAGGAAGTAGGTTCGTCATGTCAGACTTAGTTAAGAGTGAGGAGATTGAATTCTCAAAAGATCAGATCCAGGCATTGGCTGATTTCTGGCCAGTATTTGCCAATCCCAAGTTTGTTTATGAAGTCCAGGATGAGGTGAAAGAGGAGAAGGGGGTTATTACAATGCCTTCCAGCTCTTTGAGCCCTGAGGCCAAAGCTTTCAATAAAATGATTTATCAAGAGGGCTGGAT
>Ga0247839_1005380_pt1 | contig 15546 bp, 14 predicted proteins | sample LaCruzMarch2015__6_FD_192405 | JGI IMG/M metagenome (GOLD analysis project Ga0247839, IMG submission 192405) | Freshwater microbial communities from meromictic Lake La Cruz, Castile-La Mancha, Spain - LaCruzMarch2015_16m | ecosystem: Environmental > Aquatic > Freshwater > Lake | place: Spain... | reverse complement strand
TGGGTGCGGGCGCGCGGTCTGTCGCTGTTCCTGACCCTGTTCTTCGGCACCATGGCCCTGGGCTCGGTCATCTGGGGCCTGATTGCCTCGGTGCACGGGGTCGACGAGGCCCTGCTGATCGCCGCCGGCCTGGCCCTGCTGACGCTGGCCGCCACCTGGCGGGTCAGGGTGGGGCAGGGTGAGGCCTTGGACCTGGCGCCATCGATGCATTGGCCCGCGCCCCTGGTCCGGCTGGACACGCCGCAAGAGCGCGGCCCGGTCATGACGATGATCCAATACCATATCGAGCCCGCGGCCGTTGCGACCTTCCTGACCCTGATGGCGGAGCAGGCCCAGGCGCGGCGCCGTCTCGGGGCCGTCCACTGGTGGATCATGGAGGACGTCACCGCGCCCGGTCTTTACGTCGAGTATTTCGTCGAGGGCACCTGGCTCAGCCACCTGCGCCACCACGAGCGGGTCAGCGGGGCGGACCGACTGCTCCAGGGGCGCATCTGGGCCCTGCATCGTGGGCCCCAGCCGCCGCTGGTGCGCCACCTGCTGGCGCCGCCGGCGGTCGGACCCGGCACTGGCGGGGCGGTGTCCGGGGACTGACTGCACGCCGCCCGTCGGCGCGAACGCGATTACGGTGGGTGCAGCGGTCCGCGCAGCGGACCCTACGGTGAGAAGGACGCGATCCGCGACTGCGAGAGCCGCATCCGCAGCGAATACAAGTTGAGCGATCTGCGCGACGCCACCGCGGAGCGCCTGAGCGACACCGCGCTGCACTTCAAGGTGCGGGGGCTCACCAAGGTCGACGGGGATAAACACCCCTGGACCTGCGAGGTCAAGAACCGCCATGTGACCGCCGCCGAGTACAGCGGGCCCAGACCCAAGGGTCTGGGGACGGCGGAGAAGCTCGCCATCGGCGCCGCCGCGGTCGTCGCCGGCGGGATCGCCGTCAACGAGATGAACAAGCACGGGGCCGGCGGTCAGACCACCGCCGGGGCGGGTGGCGCCAAATCGCTGCAGGACCTGGTCGGGGCGCGCGGGAGCAGCGGCGAGACCGAGTTGGGGCAGCGCGGCTACAAATATGTGAAGGGCGAAAAGGGCGGCGGCAGCTCCTACACCAACTGGCGCAAGGGCTCCCAGTGCGTCATCGTGCGCACCACCAACGGGCGTTACGCCTCGATCGTCGATGCGCCTATGGCCGACTGCCGGTAATCCCGTGGTTTGCCCCCGGGGTGCGGCACGGTGCCCTGGGGGCGTCGATCAAGATTCCGGCCGCTTGGGCTCGCCGGGTGCGTAGTCAGGCCATCTTGGCCTGACACCGTCAGGGCTGGAAGCCCTGACTACGCACGCCGCTGGCGTAGTCCACTATCGAGTGGGGGTATCGCCTCGGTTAGCCGGATGCAATGGACTGCGCTGTCGCTTGTCCACCCTGCGGCCGGCCCGCCCGCGGTGGGGCTCGTTCCCAATGGCCTTGAGTTAAGCCAGACTGGCTCCCACGCTCCTGCGTGGGAGCAAGGGCGGGCGCTCCGCGTCCATTGATCAGACGGGACGCGGAGCGCCCGCCCGGCATTCCCACGCAGGAGCGTGGGAACGAGACGCCGACGCCGGACCGCCTCGCGCTTGACTTGACGGCCTTGCGCTAGTTCCCGGACCAGCCGACGTTGTTGCTCCAGCGGTTGGCGTTGTTGTAGTCGCTGCGGCGGTTGCTGTTGTAGTAGCCGTTGTCGTAGTCTTGGCGATTATTGTTGTAATAGCCGTTGCTGTTGTTGCGGCCGTTATCGTTGTAGTAACGGTTGCCATTGTTGTCATTGTTCGGGGTGATGATCCGCCCGATGAGCCCGCCGGCCGCGGCCCCGCCCAGGGTGCCGCCCAGGCCCCCATTCGTGAGCGCCGCGCCGGCGACGCCGCCGATACCGGCGCCCGCCAGGGTGTTCTGGTCCTGCTGGGACATACCGGCACAGCCGGCCAAACCGATCAGTGCGGCGACAGCTGCCAGGCCGCGGACGAATCTCTGTTGCGCTCTCATGTGATGTGCTCTTGTTGCGTGCGGGGGATCGGGCTGCCGGGGCAGGCCGATTGAATCGGCGATTCAAGGCGCCCCGGCAGGCGTTCTCAAGATACGGCGGCTCATCAGGAGTGACGATGCAGTGGGCCGTCGCTTGGCCTGAAAGACAGCTTATCGCGCGGGACGGGCGGTGGTCGGTACGGTTGCTCGCATAGCATCTCCTATTCTTCTTCGTGTCTTTGCGCCTTTGTGAGAGAATTCCTATACTTCCAGGCGCCTGGTTACGAACCCAAGGCCGTTGAGTCAAGCCACGCCGGCTCTTCTGGCTCCCACGCTCTTCTGGCTCCCACGCTCCCGCGCTCCTCGTTATACACAAGTGTCCCTGACACAACGTAAGTCTTTGATTATACGACGTGGCGGCGATCTTCAGTGCACTTAACGAAGCTAGCAAAAACAAATACTTACGGAGTTGTGTATAACGATGAGCGCTCCCGCGTGGGAGCAAGTGCGGGCGCTCCGCGTCCGGTACCAAGACCGGACGCGGAGCGCCCGCACGGCATTCCCACGCTGGAGCGTGGGAACGAGACGAAACCCGTCGCGACGGACGGCACCCTGGGGTGACCGGAAGAGTGATCAGCCGAGAGGTTTATTCGTGCCGCAGCGCCTCGATCGGGTCCAGCCGCGCCGCGCGCCGGGCCGGGAAATAGCCGAACAGCACGCCGATGGCGGCGGCGAAGACGAATGAGAGCAGGTTGATGGTGGGATTGAACAGGTAGGGAACGCCCATCGCGCCGGCCAGGGCGATGGAGGCGCCGGTGGCGATGACGATGCCGATGAGCCCGCCGAGCGCGGCCAGGACCACCGCCTCGATCAGGAATTGCAGCAGGACCTCGCGCTCCAGGGCGCCGATGGCCAGGCGCAGACCGATCTCGCGGGTGCGCTCGGTGACGCTGACCAGCATGATGTTCATGATGCCGATGCCGCCCACCAGCAGGCTCACCGCGGCGACGGCGCCCAGCAGGGTGGTCATGACCCGGGTGGTGCCGGACAGGGTCTCGGCGAGCTGCTGGGTGTCGAGCACGTTGAAGTTGTCGTCGTCGCCCGCGGTGAGCTTGCGGCGCTCGCGCAGCAGTTGGGTGAGGCTCGCCTTCAGCCGCGTGCTGTCGGTGCCGTCCTGCATCGACACCAGCAGGGTGGAGACCTTGAGGCTGCCGGTGACGCGCCGCTGCAGGGTGTGCAGCGGCACCAGCACGGTGTCGTCCTGGTCGTTGCCCATCGCCGCCTGGCCCTTGGAGGCGAGCACGCCGATGACCTCGCAGGAGAACTGCTTGATCCGCAGTTGCTCGCCCAGGCCGTTGGTGCCGACCGCCCCGCCGAAGATCTCGCGCCTGACCGTCTCGCCGATGATGCAGACGGCGGAGCCCGCGGTCTGGTCCTCGTCCGTGAAGGTGCGCCCGCTCGCGAGCTTCCAATTGCCGGTGAGGAACCAGGCGTTGGTGCTGCCGGTGACGTTGGTGGCCCAGTTGCGACCGTTGCCGATCACGGTGACGCCGGCGCGGCCCTCCGGGGCCGCCGCGGCGATGCCGCCGAGCTCCGCCATGATCGCCTGCGCATCGCCCTCCTTGAATCCAGGGATACCGGCGCCGCCGCCGCCGCCGGGCCCCTGGCGCTGGCCGAGCCTGATCATCAGCAGGTTGCTGCCCAGTCCCGCGATCTGGGTCTGTACCGCCTGAGTGGCGCCGTTGCCGAGTGTGACCATGGTGATGACGGCGGCGACCCCGATCACGATCCCCAGGATGGTCAGGAAGGAGCGCAGCAGGTTGCGGCGGATCGAGCGCAGGGCGAGCCCCAGGGTGTTGGACAGCAGCATCAGCGGCTCGACTCTGGTGATCCTGGAATCCACAGATGAACACAGATGAACACAGATGTCGTTTGAATTGTCATGCGCTTATCTCTACTGTCGCAATCACCCGCGGGGTGGCCCACGACCAAACGTAAGGAACGGTTCATCGACAAGTCGAACAAGTCCATTAGGGAATGCCTTCGGCACCGTTGTCATTGTCGTAATCGAGATTATCGTCGCGCCGCGGATTCTCTCGCACCCCGAATTGCATCGCTTTTCCGGCCTTGGTCATCACTCCGGCCACTGGGAGCGCCGCACCCCAGTGCGGCGCGGCCTATCCGCAGGACGAAACGTCGCGGTCGCCCGCGAGGCCGCGCCGCACTGGGGTGCGGCGCTCCCAGCGTTCGACCCGGGTTCCGCGTGTGCTCTCGCCGGTGCCGGGTGGCCGGGATTATGACCAAGGCCGCTTTTCCGATTACGACAACGACAACGATTGTGTCTGTGTTTAACTTGTTCGTGACTCGTTACTAAGTCCCCGAAGAATGGGTGTTCATCTGTGTTCATCTGTGGATGACTACCCTTTCCGGGGTGATGGGTTCGGTGCGACCGGGTGCGGGTTCGGTACGTCACTGTCGATCCGCCCATCGACGAAGTGCACCAGGCGCCGCGCATAGGCGGCCATGTCGGGCTCGTGCGTGACCATCAGGACCGTGATGCCGTGGTCCGTGTTCAGGGCGCGCAGCAGGTCCATGATCTCCTGGCTGCGCTGGGTGTCGAGGTTGCCGGTGGGTTCGTCGGCCAGGAGCACGGCCGGTTCGGTGACGATGGCGCGGGCGATGGCGACGCGCTGCTGCTGCCCGCCGGAGAGTTCCGCCGGGGTGTGGTGCTCCCAGCCGCCCAGGCCCACGGAGCGCAGGGCCCGGGCGGCGGCCGCGTGGCGCACCGCGGCGCTGTCGCCGCGATAGACCAGCGGCAGTTCCACGTTCTCCTGCGCCGAGGTGCGCGCCAGCAGGTTGAAGCCCTGGAATACGAAGCCCAGGTAGCGGCGGCGCAGGCGCGCCCGCTGGTCGCGCGACAGGGCCTCGACATGGGCGCCCAGGAACAGGTATTGGCCGGAACTGGGGGTGTCCAGACAGCCCAGGATGTTCATCGCGGTCGACTTGCCGGACCCGCTGGGGCCCATGATCGCGACGAACTCGCCGGCGCGGATGTCGAGTGTGATGCCCTTGAGCGCCAGCAGCGCGACCGCGCCGGTCCCGTAGACCTTGGTTACGCCGCGCAGGTGGATCAGCGGGGCGCCGGCGGCGATCGGGGCCGCGGTGCGTGCCGGTCCTGGTGACGCGCTCATTTCGCGGTCACCGCCTTCTGGTCGGTGATTACCTGCATCCCGGCCTGCAGGTCACCCCCGGTGATCTCGGTCAGGCGGCCGTTGCTGATGCCAGGCGTCACCGCTACCGCCACGGCGGTGCCGTCGCCGCCGGACGGCAGCACCCAGACCTGGCGGGCCGCGGCGGTGCTGGCGCCGAGCGCCGCGGACTTGCGGGCGGTCCTGGCCGGTCCGCGCGGGATCAGGCTGGCGACGATGCCGCCGGCGGGCGCGGCCCGGCCGGCACCCGCGGCGGTCGGGGTGAAGCGCAGCGCGCTGTTGGGTACCAGCAGCACGTCGTTACGCTCGGTCGCGGTGATGGTGGCGGTGGCCGTCATGCCCGGGCGCAGGCTGAGATCGGCGTTGTCCACCGCCAGATAGGTGAGATAGGTGACGACATTGTCGGTGATGGTCGAGCCGAAGGCGACGCGGGTGATCCGCGCCGGATACTTGCGCGTCGGGTAGGCACTGACGGTGAAGGTGGCGTCCTGGTTCACCTTGACCGAACCCACGTCGGCCTCGTCGACATAGACCTGAAGGCGCAGTTGCGCCAGGTCCTCGGCCAGGGTGAACAGGGTGACGGCCTGGAGCGAGGCGGCCACGGCGTTGCCGGGGTCGACGTTGCGCGTCAGCACCACGCCGTCGGTCGGGGCCCTGATGGATGCCTTCGACAGATTGATGCCGTCGGTAGACAGGGCCGCCTGGGCGTCATCGACACTGGCGCGGGCGCTGGCGGCGTCGGCGAGCGCCCGCTCCAGGGTCGCCTGGGCGACCTCCAGTTCGGTCTTGGACGGCACCTTGCCGCCGGACAGCCGGGCGACCTCCTGAAGTCGGGTCAGGCTCGCCTGTGCCTCCTTCACCGTCGCCGCCGTCTGCGCGACCTTCGCAATCGTCACGGCCAGCGCGGCCCGCGCGCGCAGGACCTGGTCCCGGGCCTTGGCGGTGTCCAGTTCGACCAGCACCTGGCCCTTCTTGACCTGGTCATTGACATCGACATTGACCTTGAGAACGGTGCCCGAGAGTTCGCTGCCGATGTTGATCGAGCGGGTCGGCTGCAGGGTGCCGTTGGCGGTGACGGTCAGCGTCAGGTTACCGCGCGTGACCGGCTCAGTGGTGTAGCCGGGGGCCGCGCTCGCCTCCTTGTGCGCCTGCCAATACCAGACCCCGGCGCCCGCCAGGGCGAGCAACAGGACGCCGGCCCAAAGCGCGCGGCGGCGGTACCAGGGCGGCGCCGCGGGCTCGTCGAGCAGGGTGGCGAGGTCGATCGCGGATTCGCTTTCGCGGTCCGGGCCGAGCGGCGGCATGACGCTGGTGGATGGGGGAGGGGTGTTCATGATCGGGTTCCGTGGCCACCGAAGAATATTTGTCCGCAAATGAACGCAAATGAACGCAAATTAATTCAATTGGAGGACTTGTTTCCGAATGGAGGACCGCCAGTCGGCGCGCTGTCGGGCTGCCAGCCGCCGCCGAGCGCCTTGTAAAGGCGCACATGGTCGGCGCTGAGATCCGCCCCGCCCGCGGCCAGGCCTTCCTGGGCCGTGAGCTGGGTGCGCTGGGTGTCGAGTACGGTCTGGAAGTCGACCACCCCGCCGCTATAGCGCTGGCGCGCCAGCAGCGCGGCGTTGCCGGCCGCCGCCGCGGCGAGTTGCAGGTGGGTCAGGCGCTCGCGATCACCAGCGAGCGCGACCAGCGCGTCCTCCACGTCCTTGAGTGCGTTGAGCACCGCCGCCTTGTAGGTCGAACCCGCCTGATCCAGCGCCGCCTGCTGGGCCCGCACCTGGGCGCGCAGGGTCCCGCCGTCGAAGATCGGCAGGGTCACGGCGGCCAGCAGTACGCTGACCACCGAGGCGCCATGGGTCAGCCCGGCCAGGGTCAGGGCGTCGAGCCCCAGCGAGCCGCTGATCGTGAAGTTGGGCGCGCGCGCCGCGTTGGCCTGCGCCACCCGCGCCATGGCCGAGCGCATCGCCTCCTCCGCGGCCCGGACATCGGGCCTTTGCCGCAGGGTTTCGGCCGGAAAGCTCAGGACCAGGCCCGGGGCGGCCTGCGGCACCGGACCCACCGCGGCCAGCACCGCTGCCAAGGCCGCGGGCGGGCGGCCGGTCAGCACCGCCAGAGCGTACCGGGACTGGGCGATGCCGGTCTGGATGGTCGGCACGAGGGCGCTGGTCTGCTCGGTCTGGGTGAGCGCCTGCTCGGCCTCCAGCGAGGTGGTCAAGCCGGCCTGCAGGCGCCAGCGCGTGATCTGCAGGGTCTCGCGTTGGCTCGCCAGGTTGTCATCCGCAATCGCGAGCAGGGCCTGGGCGTTACGCAGTTGGATGTAGGCGAGCGCCACCTCCGCGGCGATCGACACCTGCACGTCGCCCAGGCTCGCGGCACTGGCGCGGGCAGTCGCCGCGGCGGCCGCCAGGGCACTGCGGTTGACGCCGAAGATATCGAGTTCCCAACTCGCGTCCAGTCCGACCTGGAATCGCTCGCCGGTACTCTTGCCGCCGACATTGCCGTGTTGGGCGGAGGCCGCGCCGTCCAGCGTCGGCCACAGTGCGCCCGCCGCGACATCGCGCAGCGCCCGGGCCTGCCGCAGCGCCGCCTGGGCCCCCTGGACATCGGTATTGGCCCGCAGGGCGTCCGTCACGAGGGTGCTGAGCAGCGGGTCGTCGAAGCGCGACCACCAGTGCGCCAGCGAGGTACCCCCGGTCCTCACCGCGCTCGGGTCCCCGGACCAGGCGGCCGGTACCGCGACCGCGGCGCCCGGCGGCACTTCAACCGTCGCGCAACCGCATAGTGCGAGCAGCAGGGCGCCCGCGAGGCCGGGGTTTACGATTGGCAAGCGCACCCGCTTGAACCCGCTCGGACGATGGGAGCGCCGCACCCCAGTGCGGCGCGGCCTCGCGAGCGACCGCAGCGTTGCGTTCTGCGGATAGGCCGCGCCGCACTGGGGTGCGGCGCTCCCGGCGGCCGGAGTCATGATCAAGGCCGATGCCTGCTACTGCCGCTTCGTGAGTCTCTGAACGGCGGGAATATTGATATTGTATTGGGCCAATTCATCATCGAGGTGCGCGAGCGCAATGCGCAGGTCCTCGCTTTGTTCCCGTCGGTAATCCAGCGCCGTGCGTCTGCGTCTGACGACCAACTCGCCGACCTGCTCGGCACGCTGCGCCACTGCCGCACCAAGCGGGCTGTGCGGCAGGAGATTTCCCCGCACGAGTGGGGCCTTGGAGGTTCCTGCACGCATGATGGTTCGCCTACAATTCATTGAATTTCGGAGCTTTGGCGGTCGCGGCGCAAGCCCGACCCGCAGGAGAAGAGTAGCGTTTGAGGACGGTTACGGTCTGTGCGGCATCGAACCGTTAATTTGCGTTCATTTGCGGCTAAACTTCCTTTTCCGAGGCGAAGGCCCCCGCGACGCCGAAGCTCGCGTCGTGCGGGGTCGCAGCGCGGTCCCTGGTTGCCGGCTACTGCCCGGCGACCATGGGTCCGCGCCTTCCGGGCAATTACTTGGCAGGTTCAGCCGGGGCACTCTCACCGGACTTGCCGGTCTCGCCCTGGCGGCCGGCCGTACCCTTGGCGCCTTGGTCGCCGGTGGCACCCTGCGGGCCGGCGGGGCCAGGCGCCGCGGCGGGGACATTGACCACGGTGGGGGTCTTGTCACAGGCGGCCAGGGTCAAGCCGGCAAGTAGCGCGACCAACAGTATCGAACGATTCATGAGATATTCTCCAGGTTTGAAAGGTCGTCGCGGCGGCGGCACCGGGGTGCCCGCGCAGCGACGCGATTGACTTGGGCCTTCCCTGCCCGCCGGGCCTGATTACATGCCGTATTTCGTCTTGGCATCCTGCAGGCAACGATCACTGTCGGCACCCGTCAAGGCGCCGCACTTGGCCTGTGCCACCGCGTAATTCGCCTCACGCTTTTCCGCCGTTGCATTCTGGCGGGCCGCGGTGCCTTCCTCCTTCGCCTTGGTTTCCGTTGCGGCAGTCTTTTCGATCGCCGTCTGGTCCGCCTCCCAGATCTTCAATTGCGCCTCGGCGTCGGCCCGGATACGGGTTTCGACCGCCTTGGCCTCCTTCACGCAGACCTCCTGGTCATTGCCGGTCCGGTCATCGCACTTTTGATTGGCGATCGCGTAGTCGGCCTTCGCCTTGGTCACCAGCAGGTCGTAGCGGTGCTTGGCGGTGGATTCATAACTGGCCTCGAGCTCGGCCTCCGCGACCTTCTCTTTGCCCTGGGCCTGGGCAAAGCAGATGTCCTTGGCGTTGCCTGACAGGGCTTCACACTTGACCTTGTCGGCGGTGTATTGCTCCGCGATGCGGGCCTCGCCGGCCTTGTACTGGTCCTTCGTCAGTGCTTGCGCCGACACGCCAGCGCTGACGACGAGGCCGATGGCAATCGCGATGGCGGTCATTTGGAGGCTTTTCATATTCGGTTCCGGTCAGTGGTGGGTGAGGGGATGAAGGGTCGCCCGCCGGCAGCGGGAGGCCGGGCGCATTCTGGCTCCTACGCTCCTGCGTGGGAGCAAGTGCGGGCGCTCCGCGTCCAGCGCCACGACCGGACGCGGAGCGCCCGCCCGGCATTCCCACGCAGAGCGTGGGAACGAGAAGCCGCGCCGTCGGCGCTTACCTGGCGTTGGGCGCCCGACGGCAGCGGGAGGCTAGCCGTCCAGGCCGCGTCGCGCTGCCCCGCTTGTGATAAGCAAGTTAGAGCAGGCCGGATCGCAACCCTGATGCGTAAGATAAGCGCTGCGCGCGTGGCCGTCGGTACGTTGGCACACGGATGACCGCCGTAGGGTCCGCTGTGCGGACCGAGCGCCGCCGAGTCGCCTGATGATCAAGTCCAGTGCGTTACCGCACCGACGGTATTCGCAATGGAACCTAGAGTGCCGCTGTAGCGATGGAATCGATCATTCCTCGCCCGGGTCATGACCAGCGTGGTCACGGCTTAAACGTCCCAGCAGGAGATTGTCATGAACAAAGAGCAAGTGAAAGGCCGCGTCGAAGAGGCAAAGGGCAAGATCAAGGAAGTCGCCGGCCACGTGGTCGGCAACAAGGACCTGGAAGTCGAGGGAAATATCCAAAAGAACAAGGGCAAGGTCGGGGCCGGCGCTGCCGACCTGAAGGCAGACCTCAAGGCAGCCAAGTAAGGGTCCGTCAGGTCGCGCCCGCCGCCTCTGTACGCCGGCGCACCGACGCCGGGGGGGTTGCGGCCTAAGCTTGCTGATATCACGATGCAGCGCCCGGCGAGGCCTGTGCCGCGGGTAACCGTCGGCGTCGGTGACCCTGCTCCGGTCCGCCTGCAACGGCGCGCCGAACTTTCTTCCACAAGAAGAGTTAGATCATGAACTATCAAACATTATCGGTCGCGTTAGTGGCGGCACTCGGCCTGTGCGCCTGTACCGGACCGCAAGGACCCTCGGGGGTTCAGGGCCCGACCGGACAGACCGGGCGGACCAGCGTCGATCAGGTGATCGTGACCCCGGCCCGTGCGGGGACCACTGAAACCCTGATCATGGCCCCGGCCCGTCCGGTAACCAGGACCACCGAAACCGTGACCAGCGCGCCGGGGCGCGCGACCAGAACGACCACCGTGTCGCGAGACTCCACTTACTACACGCGTTAATGGAGCGAGATGTGACGCCGCTCATCGAGTTCGCCTGGTTGCACTGGGTCTGGGGTCTGGATGCCTTGGGCCTGGTGCTCCTGGTCGGCTACCAGCTCTATGCGAGCGGCGTCTTTCGCCGCCACCCCGAATGCACCCATCGGGGCCGCTCCAACCGGCTGCGCCGGGCCTGGGTCGAGAGTGTGCGGGCCGACGGCAAGGACATGCTGGCGATCGCGACCCTGCGCAACTGGGTGATATCCACAACCATGTTTGCGTCGACCTGTATCCTGATCGGCCTGGGTATCATGGGTCTGACCTTCGGGGGGCTCGATCTGGCCGACCTGTCGCGGGCGCTGAGCTGGGTGCCGAGCCAGGCGGACGCCGTGCGCGTCAAGCTGTTGCTGCTCGCGGCACTCTTTTTTTCCGGATTCATGCTGTTCCTGCTGGCGTTGCGCTACTACAACCAAGGCGGCTTCGTCATCAATCTGCCGGACGGGTTCTTCAGCGGTCCCCCGGCCCAACCCATTGCCGATACGCTGGATCGTGCCGGCGGCTACTATAACAGCGGCACGCGGGTATTTATCCTGGCCTTGCCCTTCGTATTGTGGCTGATCGGACCGGACTGGTTCTTGGGCGGGGTGTCGATCGCACTGCTGCTGCTCTATCGCTTCGATTTCTACGACGAGCGCGCGCCGGGGCGTGCGCCGGCCGTCCCGCTCGCCGGGCTCGGCGTCGGCGCCCCGCACGCACTGCCCGTTGCCGAGGTCTTCGCAGCCCTGCACAGTGGGCCCGCGGGGCTCGCCACTGCGGAGGCCGCCAAGCGCCTGGCAGCCGTCGGCCCCAATCGGCTGCAGGCCGCCCCCAAGACCGGGCCGATCCTGCGCTTCTTCAAGCATTTCAATGACAGCCTCATCTATATCCTGCTCGCCGGCGCTCTCGTGACGGCACTGTTGGGGCAATGGGTCGATACCGGGGTGATCCTCGCCGTAACGCTCATCAATGCCGTCATCGGCTTCATCCAAGAGGGCAAGGCCGAGCAGGCGTTGGCGGGCATCCGCACCATGCTTGCGTTGCGCACCCACTGTCGGCGCGACGGCCACTGGGTACGGCTCGACGCGGCCGACCTGGTACCGGGTGATACAGTACGGCTGGTTGCCGGCGACCGGGTGCCCGCCGATCTGCGCCTGAGTGAGGCCGCCAGTCTTCGCATCGACGAGTCCGCGCTGACCGGCGAGTCGATACCCGCCGACAAGGGCACCGACCCGGTGGACCAGTCGGCGGGGATCGGCGACCGCGGCGGCGTGGCCTATGCCGGCACCCTGGTCGCCGGCGGCTCCGGGTTGGGGGTCGTCACCGGCACCGGGGCGCGCACCGAGTTGGGACGGATCGGCCAGTTGATCGCGCAGGTGCAGACGCTCGACACCCCGCTGACCCGGCAGATGGCCGCCTTCGGCCGGGTGCTGGCGCTCGTGATCGTCGCCATGGCGGCAGGGATGTTCCTGATCGGCTGGCAGTTTCACGAGTTCCCGCTGGGTGAGCTCGCCATGGCCGCGATCGCCTTCGCCGTCGCCGCCATCCCGGAGGGCCTGCCGGCCATTCTGACCATCACCCTGGCGCTCGGCGTGCAGCGGATGGCGCAACGCAATGCCATCACCCGTCGCCTCCCGGCGGTCGAGACCCTGGGGTCGGTGACCGTCATCTGCACGGACAAGACCGGCACCCTGACCAGGAACGAGATGACGGTGCGCCACGTCGTCACCCGCGTCCGGCAGTATCAGGTGTCCGGGATCGGGTATGCCCCGGACGGTCTGGTCCGACATGCGGGCCAAACCATCACGCTTGCCGAGACCCCGGACCTCTTGGCCTTGATCGAGGTGGCGGCCCTGTGCAACGACGCGGGAATCGCCGAGGACGACGGCCACTGGAAGGTTATCGGTGAGCCGACGGAGGGGGCGCTGTGCACCCTGGCGCGCAAGGCCGGTTTCACGCCCGGCAAGGCCAGGCGGCTGGCGGTCATTCCATTCGATTCGACGGCCAAGCTCATGGCCACACTCCATCAGATACCGCGCACTGGGTTGCGGCTGCTCGTGAAGGGGGCGCCCGGCCCGGTGCTTGAGCGCTGCACCAGCCAGCGTGCCGCCGACGGCCGCGACGAGCCGCTGGACACCGCCTACTGGGTGGGTCAGGTCGACGCGCTCGGCGCCCAGGGGCTGCGGGTGCTGGCCGCCGCCGCCGGCACGCCCCCGGACGGCAAAACGGATCTCAGCCCCGCCGATCTCGACGGGGGTCTGGTGTTCCTGGGTCTGGTCGGCATCGTCGACCCGCCGCGCCCGGAGGCGGTCGCGGCCATCGCCGCCTTCCGGCAGGCCGGCATCCGCGTCAAGATGATCACCGGCGACCATCCCGGCACCGCCATCGCCATCGGGCGCGAAATGGGTATCGGGGATGGCAGCCGCGCCGTGACCGGGGCCGAACTGGAGGCGGCCGACGACGCGGCCTTGCGCCAGATCGTGCAGAACTACGACGTCTTCGCCCGCACCAGCCCCGAGCACAAGCTGCGCCCCGCTGGCCGCGCGCGAGTGGCTGCTGCCGATCGGCGTCGGCCTCGCGATCTTCCTGCTGGTCGAGGTGGAGAAGGCGCTGGCCCGGTGGCTGGCCCCCAGCCCGCCGCCGACGGCCCGCTTTATCACCCGCCTGCCCGGTAATGGTACCGGCGAGGCATCGAGTCGTCATGAACTGAATTATCTCAAGGCTTCCCATCCGTAATGACGCGGGCGGGAAGGACCGGTACCGCGGCGTCGTCCCATCCGGGAACGCCGCGGACCGCTCCGGCACGGAGGCCAAGGTCCATCATCCGCAACTGGAGCATTCGCTATGAACTTCGACATCAGCAAAAACAACATCGGCACCACTGACCGCATGATCCGCATCGGCGTTGCCGTCCTCCTGCTCCTCGGCGCGGTGCGCGGCGGCAGCTGGGTGGCGGCCATTATCGGCGCGGTCCTGATCGCGACCGCCTATTTCCGCTTCTGCCCGGCCTATGGGCTCTTTGATTTCAGCACCAACAAGGACGAGACCCCGCTGGTCAAGTAGGCCGCCGGGCCGTCCACCGACCGCGCCGCCCGGCGCGGCCGGTGGGCCTGCGCGGCGGGGCCTTTGGAGTCCAAGGCTTCAGCCTTGGCACGCGCCAAGGCTGAAGCCTTGGACTCCAGACAGAGGCGGCGCAGGTTAATTTAATGGCAGTGAGTCGTAGGATGGGTAGAGCGCAGCGAAACCCATCTCTTGTCTCAAGCCCCGAAGGGGCGCGATATACCAGCCCAGGGCAACGCCCTGGGATAGCGTTGTTTATTCGGCCCAGCCCTGAAAGGGCGTGACATAAGGCGCCACGGCGTTATGTCTTTCGTTCCCACGCTCCTGCGTGGGAATGCCGGGCGGGCGCTCTGCGTCCGGTCTTGGCGCCGGACGCAGAGCGCCCGCACTTGCTCCCACGCTGGAGCGTGGGAGCAAGAATGGCTTGACTGAAGCCTAACTGCTCGCCACCAGGACCACGACTTCCTCGCCGTCGATACCTCGCAGTGCGGTTTCCTCCCTGGCGCGGGCCTCCGCCTCGAGCGCGTTGAACTCCGCCTCATGGGCATGGGCCTCAGCGGCACGGGCATCGCTTTCAGCCACTTCCGCGGCTCTTCTGGCGGCATCTGTTTCGATCGACATGCTATTCTCCAAAAACGGGAGGGAAAGAACCGGCTCCAATTCATCGTGGTCGGTAGGTGCAGAGCCGACGCCATCTGCCGACGCGGCTGGTCCGGTCCCGCTGCCGCGATCTCAGGGTCGCAACAATGATTCGGCTGAGCCTAAGGCAAGTATAGTTCGTCTGAACGGAGAATGGGTGAATGGAAGCAAATAAGCACTTCACAATCCCGGAGCAGTCGATCCGGGGCCTGAATCATAGAACCTGATCAGATTGCGTCCGGCGCCTTTGGCCTCGTACATCGCCGCGTCGGCCCACCTCAGGATGTCATCCGGGCTGCCTTCGTGGTCTACGAACAGGACCACGCCGATGCTGGCGGTGCAGCGATGCTCGACGGTGGTTTCAGCCTTTCCCTCATGGGTGAATGTCAGCGCATAGGGTTTGGCCAGAGCGGCGCGAATCTTTTCTGCGACCATGCCGGACTCGGCCATGCAATCCCGTTTATCGGCACTGAGTTCCGCGAGTATCACCACGAACTCATCGCCGCCGAAGCGCGCGACCAGGTCCTCCTCCCGCACGCAATTGGAGATACGTCGTGACGCCTCGATCAATAGTAGATCGCCGACGTGATGCCCTTGGGTGTCATTGAGCGACTTGAAATTGTCGAGATCCATGAACATCAGCGCGGCATAGCGATGAGTGCGCGTGCTGCTCGCCATCGTTTGCCGCAGGCGCTCGTTGGTCGAACGGCGATTGGGGAGCTGGGTCAGTGTGTCATGCAAGGCCAGACTGAGGATTTGCGCCTGTGCCTGCTTGTGTTCCGTGATGTCGCGCGCCGCGGCGAACACCCCCTGTAGCTTGCGGTCCCGGTCGTAGAGGGTCGTCGCATTGTAGGACACCGCAGTTTCCTTGCCGTCCCGGTCGCGCGTGGTCAGTTCGAAGTTGGTTACCTTCTTCTTCAGCAGCACCACCTTCATGGCCGCCTCGGCGCGCTCTGGTTCGGTGAAGTAGTTCTTGAACGGCGCGCCGATCAGTTCGTCGCGCGTGCAGCCGCTGAGCGCCT